>Ga0316206_1000104_pt1 | contig 167971 bp, 158 predicted proteins | sample 6monthpyrite_MG_FD_204942 | JGI IMG/M metagenome (GOLD analysis project Ga0316206, IMG submission 204942) | Microbial mat bacterial communities from mineral coupon in-situ incubated in ocean water Damariscotta River, Maine, United States -... | ecosystem: Environmental > Aquatic > Marine >... | reverse complement strand
ATAATACTGCATCTTTCAGGTGTGGAAATGTAGGTCGCTGCCTAGTTTAATCACTCCTTTTATCTTTTTCCTCTGTTTCTCTCTTTTATAAACCTTTACTAATAACTTATATGATATTATTTTATATCAAACTAATTATTGGATATAAATGACTTTAAATAATGACTGGAATCTATTTTTAAAAGATGAATTTAATAAAGACTATTTTGTTGAATTACAAAATTTTATAAAAATTGAGTATGAAACAAAAATAATTTATCCAAAATATGAAGATATATTTAGAGCTTTTAATTTACTACCTTTAGATAAAGTAAAAGTTGTAATTATAGGTCAGGATCCATATCATGGTTTTAATCAGGCTAATGGTCTTGCTTTTTCTGTTTCTAATACATGTAAAATACCTCCTTCATTAAAAAATATATTTAAAGAGTTGTTTGAGGATATGAATTGTTCTATATCTTTAAGTGGAGATTTAATGCAATGGTCAAAAGAGGGAGTATTACTTATGAATACTTCCTTAACAGTAGTTCACTCAAAGCCAAATTCTCATAACAATAAAGGTTGGGAAGTTTTTACAGATTCTGTTATTAAAAAATTATCTTTAGAATTTAAAAATTTGGTTTTTATTTTATGGGGTAGCGCATCACAAAAAAAAGAAATTTTAATAGATAGCTCTAAACACCTTATTTTAAAAGCTTCCCATCCCTCCCCATTATCTTCATATAGAAGTTTTTTTGGCTCAAAACCATTTTCTAAAACAAATGAGTATCTAAAAATGAATAAAATTTCTGTAATAAACTGGTGCCTTACTTGATAATAAAATCTGCAATAACTGCTAAATGATCTGAGTAGCCTTTCCCTTTATGTTTTCGAGGTTTTTTTCTACTCATTTTCCATCTATTAATATTCTTTCCTTTAAAAAGGTAACTGCTTTGAAGTGAATGAATAGATCCATTTTTATAACTAATTGTATTGTGATTAAGAAGTGAACTTGAAATTAATATATTATCTAAAGCCTCTTTTTTACCTCTATATATATAGGAGTATCTCTTCTCTTTACTCGTGTCATACCAGAGATTGTAAAACTCGCCAAAAGCAAGAGTTGTTTTAGCAGCCATTAAAGTATGCTTTTTTGTTTTTAATATATCGTTGATCCCTGTTACTCCATTTGTGTTATTAAGTTTACGTTTTCTTTTAAATAGTAAATACTCTTCATAATGTGAGTTAAAATCTCCAAGAATTATGATATTTTTTTCTTCACCAATCTCTTGAACACGCTTTAAAACTTTTTTTGCAGAGACTATGCGCATACTCTCTGGTCCAGCTTTTGATTTCCAGTGATTTACTAGAACATATAAATCTTTATTATTAATTTTAAATTTTGCTTCTAAAATATTTCTGTATTTATAAGATGATTGCACTGCAATTTCATGAGTATACACAAAAGGAATTTTGCTTAATATGGCTACTTTCACAGTTGTTTGTTTATAATTGGCAATTTTAAAATATGGATAGTATAGACCATTTTGTTTGAGAATAAATTTTAAATCTTTTAATGCTTTAAGGGATTCAATTTCTTGAAGAGCAATTATATCTGCATTTATGTCTAGAATTACTCTTGAAATATTTTTGAGTTTTATTTTATAATTTTTTTGATTCCATTGTGATAAAGTATTTGGAATATATTCCTTATATTCATGACCACTTTTTTGTAAATCAAAAAGATTTTCTACATTATATGTTGCTATTTTCAAAATATTTTCTCCAAAAAGGTGTGAAACAAATAAGATAAATATAACAAAATATTTCACTATTTTATACCATTTAAACGTAATAGTTTATCTGGATCTGCATCTCTGTTCATAAGCTCTTTAAAAAGAGTTTTCATGCTTTGTGAACCACCTCTGTTGAGGACTATATTTAAGTATCTTTTTGCAGTTTTTGATTCAAAAATATCTTCATCTATAACTTCATAAAAAGCATCTGCACTTAAGACTTCCGCCCATTTATAGCTATAATAACCCGCAGCATAACCACCCCCAAAAATATGTGCAAAACCATTCTGGAATTTATTGTACGAAGGAGTATGAATAAGTGCCGTCTCCTCTCTAATTGTATTGAGTATATGTTGTATCTCTTTTTCACTATAAGTGCCATTATGAACTTTCATATCAAATATAGAAAACTCTATCTGTCTGAGCATACCCATAGCTGACATAAAATTTTTGCTTTTAACAAGTTTATTTATCATAACATCAGAAATTATTTCTCCTGTCTTATAATGTTTTGCAAATATTTTTAAAACTTTTGGTTCATAAGCAAAGTTTTCTAAAAATTGTGATGGAAACTCAACAGCATCCCATTCGACACCATTGACACCACTTACTTCATTCTCATTTACTGATGAGAGAATATGGTGAATAGTATGTCCCATTTCATGAAAGAGTGTGACAACATCATCATGTCTTAAAAGGGATGGTGCATCTTTATTTGAAGCTGGAAAATTACAGACTATAAAAGCGGAAGCTAATTGTTCATTATCATTTTCATCTACACAATGTGTTTGATAATTATGCATCCATGCACCACCACGTTTAGACTCTCTTGCTTCTAAATCTAGATAGATTCTTGCACGAAGTTTTTCTGCAACATAAATATCATATGAAAAAGCTTTTTCATGCCAAAGTGTCTCATTGACTTCTTTAAAACTTATGCCAAAAAGTTTGTTTAAAAAGGTAAACATTCCCTTAACTACACTTCTTTGCTCAAAATATGGTCTGTATTCTTCTTCATCTATGTCATACTCTTGTTGTTTTAATATTTCACTGTAAAAAGCAGTGTCAAAACTCTCAATTGTCTTAGGTGCAATATCTTGTAATAATTGTAGCTCATTTTTTGCTTGTTTTTTTGATTTTTTTAGAAGAGTGTTTAAAAAACTAAGAACTTCTTTTTCATTGTTAGCCATTTTACTAAAAAGGGAATATTCAACATAATTTTTAAAACCTAAGAGTTGACTCATTTCATCTTTTAAGGCAAGAATTTTTTCTATTATTTGTGCATTTTCTGGGGCACGAGTTACATAGGCTTTATAGAGTGCTTCTCTGATGCTTGCATTTTTCCCATAAGTCATATATGCTATATAGGATGGCATTTGAAGTGTGAATTTATATTTTATCGTATCAGCTTCTTCAAATTTTGCACTATTAACTTCACTCTGTGGCACCCCTTTTATATCGGCCTTATCAGTGATAATATACTCATAATCGTTTGTAGCATTCAATAAATTTTGTGAGAAGTTATTACTTAGTTCACTTTGCTGGATATTAATCTCTTCAAGCCTTTTTTTTGTTTTTACATCTAAATGGGCACCACTCAATTCAAAATGTTGAATATTTAATTCTAAAACTTTGAGTTGTTCATAATTTAGACTCTCTTTTTCATTTTCATTTATGGTTTTATATATTTGATATATCTCAAGATTTTGAGAGAGTTTTGTTGAATATTCAGTAATAATAGGTAAACTATTGGTAAAAACCTCTTGTGTTTTTTTTGAGTTGCAGACTGCATTTAAATGGGATAGAGGTGTGAAAAAATGTTCTAATCTCTCTTCCATCATTTGCATTGGTTTTACAAAAGATAAATAACTTTTTTGCTCTTGTTTTAATAACTCTTCTACTTTGAGCATATTTGATTTTACTATATCTTGTAACTCTTCTATAAAAGTTTCTAAATTACACTCGAATTCTAAAAATGTTGACATACATTATTCCTTTTTTTGTTAATCTTCTTCATCACGTTTTTGAGTTATAGCTCCATATTGATGTATTAAAATATCATCATACTTATTAGCATACTCTATCAATCTTTGTATTGCAACCTTACCCTCATTAAATGTTAAGGATGAGTCAACAATAAGATAAGAAAGATAGATACTATTTTCGTTTATAGAAAATTGTAAATAAGATAAATTTTCATTCTCTTGTAATAAATAATCATATATTGTATCTATATTATTACTTGGAATAGCACAGAGTTTAGAGTCACCAATAATAATGCCATTATCATAATAGTTAATGTCAATTCTTGCAGTTCCTTCATTCACTCTCCAAGATGCTTGTGAACGTCTTGCTAATGTAACATTAATACTCAATGAGGTGAGAATATCTTCAAGAAGTTTAGTTGGTCCTGTAGGATTGTATCCTTTACGGCGCAGACGTGCAATCTCAAGTTTTACACCACATTTTGGACAATAATCATGTTGAATAGTTTCCTCTTCAATGAGGTTTTTACATGAAGGACAACGAATAATTGATGTATTTTTTTGAGCTTTGAATGTATTAAGAGCATCTTGTAAATAAAATGATGGTAAAGCAAATCCAAGATTATTAGCATTTTGTATGATAAAAGTATTGACACCGACAAGTTCAGCTTTTACATTAAGTAATGGTCCTCCACTATTTCCAGGGTTAATAGCAGCATCAATTTGTATGTATTCTAAGTCATCTTGCAGTCTTGAAGCTCGTGAAACTATTCCTTCTGTTGCTGTATAGTTGAGTCCATAAGGGTGTCCTATGGCAACAATAGTATCTCCATCATCTACCGTAGTATTTGTTAATTGAAGAAGAGTCATTGGTTTTTCAAAATTATACTCAATAAAAGCAAGGTCTAGGTATGGGTCATCATAAATAACTTTTGCAATAGTTCGTTTAAGTTTTTTTGCACTTAATACAACTTCCTTAAGCCCGCTAACAACATGCGAATTTGTAACAACAATATCATCAATAAGAAAACCAGTTCCGCTTCCATAGGGTGTCATTATTTGCATTATATTTTCTATGTATTGTTCTAGAATTATTTGAGTATTCATAAATTATTTTTCTTCAAAATTTAAATTTTTAAGCATTGTATAATAAGAATTACAAAATTCATCTAAAGAAGAGAAATTTAATTCTTCAATATGTATAGTGAGTTTAGTGTACTTCTTGTGATTTTCTTCTATAATAGATTTTATTTTAGAAATTATAAGACGTTTTGAAAAAGATTGTGTTTTTTCATTATAAAGAGGGGTACATCCAATATCTGTAAAAAAAGATGAATTTTGAATATTTACTAAGATATAAAAAAGTTCTTTTAATACACTATTCATACCATAATTATAAAGTGAATAAAAAGCTATGTAGTTGTAAATAGTTGGTATTACTTGGGCATATCTATTATTTTTATACCATCGTATTTTTGTCTGTGATTCATTTATGAATGTAACTATATTATCATAAGATGATTTCTCTATTGGATTGAAAGTATATTTTGCAATATAAAAATTATCACTAAATTCTTTAAAACTAAGTTGTTTTAATTTTAGGACATATCTTTTTAACTCTTCATTCTTTGCTTCAGTAGTCGCATGCTCATTTCCAAAATATTCTTGTATCTTTTTAGAAAGCTGCTGAAACATTTTATATTTTGGTGTTAAAAGATAATCAATTTTAAATAATATATTTAAATATAAAAAAGATTGCATACCCGAATTGTCATTTGATGGTAATGTAAGTACTTTAGCCTCGAGTTCCTGAATCCATAGGTTGATATACTCATATTTTGTCTTGAGTAAAATTGGATTTGAGTTGCTAAGATGTGTTATGTCTTCTAAAGGTATCTCTGTAAATTCGCTTTTTATATGTTCTTTATCAAAATCAGCATTAAGTGCTAACTCTCGAAGAGGAAAAAATATTTTTTGAGGAGTGAGACTTATATTATCTTGGTAAAGTTTTAATTTTATATATTTGTCATCACTATAATAGTTCGCATAGGTTAATTGATAGTTTCTCTCTAAAATATAGCGTTTGAGTGAGACAGTTGCATTCTCTTTTCGTACTATAATGACTTCAGCATAAAGGCTTTTTTGTGTTATGGTACCTTGGATTTTTGCACTTCCTTGAAAAAGCTCAAAATTAATAATTCCATCCATTATTTTTAGAACAACATTTTTATTAGAAATTTGTTTATTATAATTCACAATAGAGTAGAAAAAATACTCATAAGCGTTGACAATATCATTTTTTTCAAAAGCTTCGTATGATTTATAAAAAAGCTCTTCTTCATTAGAAGCGATATCTGCATTTATACCTCTACCAAAATTGATTTTACAATTTTTTTGGGTTGTTTGAAAAAATTTTAACCAGCTCATAAACTCACTTTAAGTCACTTTGTATTTTATAGAACTTATTATAGTAAAAGAGTCTTAGAAAATTATATGAGACTTAATTTATTATAAAATAATATTATTTTTTGTTTAATTTTTTAAATTAATTAATTATTCTTGCTTAAAATATATAAAAAAAGTACTTTTTTATATCAAATATTAAGTGAAATAATAATTTTTATAAATAAAAAAATAAAAAAGAGTATCTTACCTATTTATCGGACTAAATTAGCTAGATACTTATCAAAAATAATATATTGCATGCTGACAATTTTGTAAGTATTTTTTTAATTAAGTAAAATTTAATATAACTGTGCCCATAATTACAACATGTTTAACTTAATTTATTATAAATATAATTTAAACAAAACAAAAGGAGATGTTGTATGAAAAGAATTAAATTGTTTTCAATATTACTGATAAGTTGTTTATCAGTAACTGGTCTTTTTGCCGCTTCAGGAGATGCTACTGCAGGTGCTAAACTATTTGAAGGAACTATGCAATTTAAGAATGGTGGAGTTGCTTGCATCGCTTGTCATGCTGTAGAAAGTGATTTAGTCGAAGGTGGTGGTAAATTAGCCATGGATTTAACAGTAATGGGAGGAGCCGGAATTCAATATACGATAGAAAAGCCTGAAAATGCTTCCTCAGCTGTTATGAAGAATGCTTTTAAAGGTAAACCTTTAACTACAAATGAACAAGCAGATTTAGTTGCTTTCTTTGATAAGGTAGCTACTTCAAGTACTACTACAAAATCATCTAATGGTTTTGTTATAAGTGGAGTTGTAGGTGCGATTATTATTTTTATTGTTTTATCTCTACTTGGTAGAAACAGAAAAAGAGAGTCTGTAAATCAAGCAATATATGACAGACAATTAAAAACATCTTGGAAAGGGGTATCATAAAATGAGTTGGATAAAAGATATAGTAGACCCAAAAACACGTAAGTGGGAAGAGTTTTATCGAAATAGATTTCAACATGATAAAATAGTGCGAAGTACACACGGTGTAAATTGTACTGGTAGTTGTTCTTGGCAAGTACATGTAAAAGATGGCATTGTTGTTTGGGAAACACAACAACTAGACTATCCATTACTTGAGAGTTCATTACCTCCATATGAGCCTAGAGGCTGTCAACGTGGTATATCGTTTTCTTGGTACTTATATAGTCCTGTAAGAATCAAATACCCTTTAATTAGAGGGGCTTTACTTGATGCTTATAGAGAAGAGAAAAGAAAAGCTAATGGTGATACTGTAGTTGCATGGAGTAACCTTCAAGCAAATAAAGAAAAACGCACAAAGTATCAAAAAGCTAGAGGTAAAGGTGGCTTTAGACGTGCTAGTTGGACTGAAGCTCAAGAGATTATGGCTGCTGCAAATATTCATACAGCTAAAAAATATGGCCCAGACCGAGTCATTGGTTTCTCTCCAATTCCAGCAATGTCAATGCTTAGTTTTGCTGCAGGTTCAAGATTTTTACAACTTTTTGGTGGTGTAAATTTAAGTTTCTATGATTGGTATTGTGATTTACCACCTTCTTTTCCAGAAATTTGGGGAGAACAAACAGATGTTGCAGAGAGTGCTGATTGGTATAATGCCAAAATGGTAGTTGACATGGGTGCTAACCTTAATATGACAAGAACTCCAGATGCACACTTTTTTGTAGAGTCAAGACATAATGGTACAAAAACTGTTGTATGTTCACCTGACTTTAGCCAAGTGAGTAAATTAGCAGATCAGTGGGTACCACTTCATGCAGGTAGTGATGGTGCATTTTGGCAGGCAATCACACATGTACTTTTAAAAGAATTTTATATTGATAGACAAGTCCCATATTTTATAGATTATTTAAAAAAATATTCAGACACTCCATTCTTAGTCAAAATTGAAAAAGATGGTGATGCATATAGAGGCGGTAAATTATTAAGAGCAAATGAGATTGAAGAGTATAAAGATATTGAAAATGGAGACTGGAAATTTATTCAAATTGATGAAAACACAGGCTCTTTTGTAGTTCCAAAAGGGGCATCTGGGCACAGATGGGATAAAAAAGAAACAGGAAAATGGAATACAAAACTTGAAAATAGTGTTGATGATAAAGAGTACAATCCTAAATTATCTATAATTGAAGAAAGAGATGATGTTCTCTTAACTGCATTTGATGATTTTGGTTTAGATAATAAAGCATTAAGAGGGGTGCCTGTTAAGTATGTTACAACTACTTCTGGAGAAAAAGTTGCAGTTTGTACAACATTTGACTTATTGATGGCACAGTATGGTATTGGCAGAGGTTTAGAGGGTGCTTACCCAACAGACTACAATGATAAAAATGCTGCATATACTCCTGCTTGGCAAGAAATTTTTACAGGTGTTGACTCTAAAACTATTATAAATATAGCTAGAGAATGGGGTCATACAGGAGAAGTTACTAATGGTAAATGTATGGTTATTGTCGGTGCTGGTGTAAATCAGTGGTTCCATCAAAACCTTATGTACCGAGCAGCTTCAATGGCTCTTATATTTGTAGGTGCTATTGGAAGAAATGGTGGTGGAATGAACCATTATGTTGGACAAGAAAAACTTGCTCCTGTTGATTCTTGGGGAACTATTAGTTCTGGTAAAGATTGGGGTGGTGGCACAAGAATGCAACAAGCTCCACTTTGGCACTACATTAATACAGATCAGTATAGATATGATGGATTAACTTCTGCATACAATACTACTCCAAATCATGAGATGACACACAACCATATGGCTGATGATATTTTTAAATCTGTAAGAATGGGTTGGATGCCACACTATCCTCAATTTAAAACTAACTCTTTGGAGTTAAGTAAAGAGGCTATGAATAACGGGGCTAAAGATAATGATGAAATTTCAGCTTATGTATTAGAGTCGTTAAAAAGTAAAAAACTTGAGTATTCTGTTCAAGATCCTGATGCAGAAGAGAATTTCCCACGTGTATGGTATATTTGGAGAGGAAATGCAATCGGTGGTAGTATGAAAGGTCAAGAGTATGCCTTAAAACACTATCTTGGCACTGATGATAGTATTATTGCTCAAGACCAAACAAAAACGAAAGAGGTAGTTTGGCATGAGAAAGCTCCTGTTGGAAAAATGGACTTGGTTATTGACCTTAACTTTAGAATGGATTCATCAGCTCTCTACTCTGATATAGTATTGCCTTCTGCTTCTTGGTATGAAAAAGCAGATATTAACTCTACAGATATGCATTCATTTATTCATCCATTGTCCGAAGCTGTTCCTCCTTGTTGGGAATCAAAGACAGACTGGGAAATATTTAGTGATATTGCGAAAAATACGAGTGAGTTAGCTAAAACACACCTTCCTGGTGTACAAAAAGATATATATACAACTGCTTTAATGCATGATACTCCGGATGAAATTTCACAAACTTCTATTAAAGATTGGTATAAAGGTGAATGTGAAGCTATTCCTGGTAAAACAATGCATAAAATTTCTGTAACTGAGAGAGATTATACTAAGATATATGATAAATTTATTTCACTTGGTAAAACAATGAGAGATAAAGGTGCAGGAGCACATGGTAATCATATAGATGTAAAAGATGAGTATGATCTTATGCTCTCATCTAATCACTTTGCAACTGAAAAAATCGATGGGGAAGAGTATCCATCATTAAAAGAAGATATATCAGCAATTAATGCTGTTTTACACCTTTCAAGTTTAACAAATGGTAAACTTTCTGTTCAGGCATATGAAAATGCAGGTGTAAAAACTGGTCTTGATTTAACAGATATAGCTGCTGGTCAAAAAGATGTGCATTATCAGTATAAAAATTTACAAGAGTCTCCAAAAAGATACAACATGTCTCCTGTTTGGTCAGGATTAATGGATGAAGGAAGAGCTTATTCAGCATTTACTTATAATACTGAAAAAATGGTTCCTTGGAGAACGTTAACAGGTCGTCAACATACTTATTTAGATCATGAGATGTATATCGCATTTGGTGAACAACTTCCAACATATAAACCATCACCAAGTCCTGAAGTATTTGGTGACTTAAAAGAGACTTTAAAAACTAATAAAGGTGCTCGAGCACTCAACTGTCTAACTCCTCATGGAAAATGGCATATTCACTCAACATATATGGATAACCCTCGAATGTTGACACTCTCACGCGGTAAAGAACCTTGTTGGATTAGTGAAATTGATGCTAAAGAGATGGGAATTCAGGACAATGATTGGGTAGAAGTAATTAATGATAATGGTGTTTATGCAACAAGAGCAGTTGTCAGTTCAAGAATTCCAAAAGGTGTAACTATTGTCTATCATACAATTGAGAGAACTTTAGGTGCTCCTATATCTCAAGAGAGAAAAGGAAAACGAACGGGTGGTAACAACTCTATAACTCGTGTGAGATTAAAACCAAACTTACTTGCTGGTGGTTATGGACAGTTCTCTTATCATATGAACTACTGGGGACCTGTTGCGGTAAATAGAGACTCTCATGTAATCATCAAAAAAATGACAGAAGTCGTTATTTAACTATATTGCGAAAAATAGATAGTAAAAGGAAATAAAATGGATATAAGATCGCAAATGACAATGGTATTTCACCTAGATAAATGTATAGGTTGTCACACGTGTACTGTAGCATGTAAAAATATATGGACGGACCGTGAAGGTTCGGAGTATATGTGGTGGAATAATGTTGAAACAAAACCGGGAACAGGTTATCCTACTAAATGGGAAGACCAAGAAATATACAAAGGTGGTTGGGAACAAAATGCAACTGGAAGCATCTCTTTAAAAGGTGCTGGCAAAAGAAAAGGATTATTAAATATATTTCATAATCCTAATATGCCAGTTATTGATGATTATTATGAGCCATTTACATATAAATATTTGGATTTAATAGAGTCTCCAGAGCAAGATGTGCAACCAGTAGCTAGACCAGTATCTCTTATAACTGGGAAACCTATTGACATTAAGATGGGACCAAACTGGGATGATGATTTAAGTGGTACCCCTGACTTTGCAAGAAAAGATCCTAACTTAGAGAATCTGTCAGCAGCAGAGCAAGAGGCGATGTTCCAGTTAGAGAGAATGGCATTTTTTTATCTTCCTAGAATCTGTAACCATTGTTTAAATCCGGCTTGTGTGGCATCTTGTCCTTCGGGAGCTATTTACAAACGTGGTGAAGATGGTGTTGTGCTCATAGACCAGAGTGTATGTAGAGGTTGGAGAATGTGTGTGACTGCTTGTCCATACAAAAAAACTTACTACAACTGGAGTACAGGTAAGTCTGAAAAATGTTTACTATGTTTTCCTAGAATTGAAGCGGGAGAAGCACCTGCTTGTATGCACTCGTGTGTAGGTAGGATTAGATACTTAGGTGTTATGCTTTATGATGCTGATAAAATTGAGTCAATTGCATCTTCAGATGAGAAAGATTTAATTCAAGATCAGGTGAATATGTACTTAGATCCGCATGATCCAGAAGTAATAGCAGCAGCTAGAGCGAATGGTATAGCTGACTCTACTCTAAAAGCGGCACAAAATTCGCCAGTATATAAATTTGTTAAAGAGTGGAAGATTGCATTACCATTACATGCAGAATTTAGAACTCTTCCAAATCTTTTTTATGTTCCACCAATGTTACCTGTTATGGCAATGGTTGGAGAACAAAAAGGTGATGCACCAGAGTTACACGCAGTAGCGAAAAACTGGGATGACAAATGGTTGTATGATACAAGTTTAGATGAAATCTTTGGAACAATTGAAAATATGCGTTTCCCATTGAAATATATGGCTAACCTGTTTAGTGCTGGTAACGAAGAACTTATAGCTGATAAGTTGAAAAAATTAATGGCTATTAGAATCTATAGAAGACATATAACTGTAGGTGATATATCTGTAGAAAAGTCTGATCAAGCACTTAAAGATGTAAACTTAACACCAGATGAAGCAGAAGCTATTTATAAAATGACTGCATTACCAAAATTTCATGAGAGATTTGTTATTCCTGCTGCTCATAGAGAACAAGCTTTAGAGATGATGGAAGCAACCGAAGAAGTTAAAGGTAATACAGGATTTGGTTTTACAGAACAACCTATGAGGGGAATGTAATGAGTTTAAAACATTATAGTGCCATTGCAAAGCTTTTTGATTATCCTAGTGATGATTACTACAATCTTGTTTTAGAGGCCATTGCTTCTTTATCAGACAAGTATTCTCAATCGAAGGTGGAGTTAGAGAAGTTTTTAAAACTTCTTCCACTAGAGATACATGAAGTGCAAGAGCTTTACTCAAAGTCATTTGAAGTCCAAGCTGTGACTTCTCTTGATGTGGGATATGTTTTATATGGTGATGATTACCAAAGAGGAATTATTTTGGTGAAATTAAATCAAGAACATAAAAATGTAAATAATGATTGTGGTGTAGAACTTGGTGATTTTCTTCCAAACCTTTTGCGCTTATTACCAAAAATAGAAAATGAAGAGGTAAGAGATGAAATGGTTACTCTGCTTATTGCACCTTCTGTTGAGAAGATGCTCAATGAGTATCAACCATCGTCGTTAAATGCAAAAGACAAGTTGTATGAGAAACAGTATAAGACACTGATAGTTCCTTCTTATTCAATTACCATGTTTGCTCATATACTTCAGGCTTTATATATAATATTTGAGAGTGATTTTTCTTTACTTAAAGAGAACAAACCATTTAAAGATGAGAGTTTTATAGGACATATAAGAGGCGAGCTTGAGATTCAAGAGGGTAAACAAAGCTCTAACAGTTGTGATTCCGGTGGTTGTGGTTCCGGTAGTTGCTAAGAATATATAAGTAAAGGATTTAGTATGGATATTGTATTATTTGGCGCATTTCCCTATGTGGCTGTGGTTGTATTTGTTATAGGGACGATTTGGAGATATCAGACAGGGTTTAAGTACTCATCATTATCTTCACAATTTTTAGAAACAAAGAAGTTATTTTTGGCATCTGTTCCTTTTCATGTAGGTGTGTTGGTGATTTTACTTGGACATTTAGTTGGTTTTTTATTTCCATCACTTTTTACTTCAATGGGTGGTTCGAGTATAGTTACTTTTGAAATAGTTGCTTTGGCATTTGGAACAGCTGCTATTGTAGGGCTTTTTTTCTTAATGATAAGAAGATTTACAAACGATAGAGTAAAAGCTGTTACAACAAAAATGGATGTATTTATAGAGCTTGTTCTTCTTGTTCAATTTGGATTAGGTATTTGGATTGCAATAAGTTATGGATGGGGTTCACAGTGGTATGCTTCTGTAATGGTGCCATATTTAAGATCTATTTGGATGCTTAACCCTGATATTAGTGCTATATCTGCTATGCCAGTAGCTATACAACTACATGTAGTTGGAGCATCTCTATTTTTCTTTTTAATTCCATTTTCAAGATTTGTACACTTTCTTGTTGCACCATTCCATTATATTACAAGACCTATGCAGGTTGTTCGATGGTATTGGGATAGAAAAAAGATTCGAGATGTAAATACTGCTTGGACTCCAACAAGACCAAGAAAAATATAAGTTTGTTATTAAAGATAGAATAAAAAGGAAAAGAATATGATAGAAGTCGCAACAAGCAAATCGCATAGAATGCTCTTTTTTAATACATTAGCCTTTACTATAGCATTTGCCGCTTGGATGTTAAATGGAGTGCTTGTTACTTTTCTAGTAACTAATCAAGTCTTTGACTGGAGCATGGTAGAAGCTGGGTGGTTGATAGGAATTCCTGTATTAACTGGAGCTCTTATGCGTTTTCCAGCAGGAATATTAACAGATAAATTTGGTGGAAAGTATATATTTGGTTCTTTACTGATTATATCAGCAATCCCTATGTATTTATTATCTACAGCAAATAATTTTATAGAGTATGGACTATATAGTTTAGGTTTTGGTATTACTGGTGCTACATTTGCAGTTGGTATTGCCTTTACATCTGTTTGGTATCCGAAAAAAAATCAAGGAGTTGCCCTTGGAATTTTTGGTGCAGGAAATGCTGGAGCAGCAGGAACAGCACTTCTGGCTCCAACTATTTTACAACATTTAACAGATAATGGAACAAATCTTGAGGGTTGGAGAACATTACCAATATACTACTCCATTATGTTAGTTGCTATGGGTATTTTATTTTTACTTTTAACAGAAAATAAACTTACATCAGCATCGAAAAAAACACTGGGAAAAATGATGATACCTTTAAAAGATTTAAAGGTATGGAAATTTGGGTTTTGGTACTTTTTAGTCTTTGGTGGTTTTGTTGCATTTTCTCAATGGTTAATTCCATATTTCGTAAATGTATATTATCTTCCACTTGTAACAGCAGGTCTCTTCGCTGCAGCATTTAGTTTTCCATCAGGAGTTATACGTGCCTTGGGTGGATGGTTATCTGATGTGTATGGTGAGAGAAAGGTAACCATGTGGGTTTTGGCTTTTACTATAGGTATTAGTGCAATGCTTATGATTCCTAAAATGGATATTTTTTCTCCAGGACCGGGGTTGGTTGCTAAGATACCGGGTACAGTTACATCTGTAACTAAAAATAGTGTAACAGTTGGAAAAACTATTTACCATTTTGTTCCTAAACATAAAGATATTGCAAATAACATAGTAGATAGTGAAGACATACATATATTTCCAGTTAAACAATCTTGGCAAGAAGTTATTGTAAAAGTTGGTGATAAGGTTAAAAAGAAACAACTTTTAGTCAAAGGGTATACAAAAATATCTTTTCAGGCTAATGTTTGGATTTTTGCTTTTTTAGCAGTTCTTATGGGCTCTATTTGGGGTATAGGAAAAGCATCTGTTTATAAATATATTCCTGAACATTATCCAGATGATGTTGGAATGGTAGGTGGAGTTGTTGGTGTACTTGGTGGACTTGGTGGATTTGTGATACCTATTATATTAGGGTATTTATTAAAGTTTACTGGTATTTGGTCGAGTGCATGGGCCTTTATATTTGTTATATCTGTTCTCGCCCTATGGTGGTTGATGCATGAACTAACAAATGAAGCAGAGATGTAAAAAAACAAAGGATAAAAAATGATGAATGAAACGATAGATGAAAATATGAACTTAGATAATGGTGCTTCACCATACTCTCCACCAGAAGCTTATCATCCACCCAAAGTGGATGATGAAGTTCCTTATGAAGAGTTACATCCATTTTTACAATCTCTAACAGATGAACATAAAGAGGTTTCAGAAAAATTAACAGAATTTGAAGAGACTTTAAATATGATGGAACAGGGAAAAGTAGATAGAGAGATAGATAAGAGACTCCAAAGTTTTTTTGAATACTTTGATGAAGATTTAAGAGTTCATAATTTAAAAGAAGAGAAAATATTTTTTAGTATTGTGAGTGAGAAGATGAATGAAGATGGTGATCATTCAAAGGGTTTAGAAGAGTTTAATGCTGTAGATATATTAGAAGATGAACATAGTAAGTTCCTTCAAATGGCAGCAGTAACTTTTAATCTTTTTGCACTTTTTTCAAGAATTCCAGATGAGAGATCAAGAGTTATTATATTAGATGCTGCAATAGCAGAATCAAGAGCTTTTGTTGAACTTTTAAGGGTACACATTTTTAGAGAAGAGACTATAATATTTACATATGCACATAGAAATTTTTCTGATGAAGATTTTGCAAAACTATAATTAAAGGAGACATAAAATGTCTATTAATATAACCAAATGGGATGTAGAAGACGAAGATTTTTGGCAAAGTGAAGGAAAAAGCATTGCCAATAGAAATTTATGGATATCAATTCCCGCACTTTTATTAGCTTTTTCAGTATGGCTTATGTGGGGAATGCTGATTGTGCAGATGAAAAAAATGGGTTTTACTTTAGGTATGAACCCACAAACACCAGAAGATTGGGCAAATGTTAATGCTTTGTTATGGACACTTCCTGCAGTTGCTGGTTTAGCAGGTGCAACACTAAGAATTCCAAATGGATTTTTAATCGGTATTGGTGGAGGACGGAATGTTATTTTTCTAACAACTGCTCTTCTCTTAATTCCTGCTTTTGGAGCTGGTTGGGCTATGGGTGATAAGAATATACCATATGCTACACTTGCAATTTTGGCAGCCACATCTGGTTTTGGTGGGGGTAACTTTTCCTCTTCAATGTCAAATATTTCGTATTTTTTCCCTAAGAGAGTACAGGGGACATCATTAGGTCTCAATGCAGGACTTGGTAATCTTGGTGTAAGTACAATGCAATTTCTTATACCTATTGTACTTGCATCTGGTGCATTTTCTGCTGGTATGACAATGCCTAATTCAGATAAAGTTATCTATCTTCAAGATGCTGCTTGGGTGTGGGTTCCACTTCTTATGGTTGTTATATTAGCAGCTTTCTTTGGTATGAACAACCTTAAAACTGCAACACCGAAATTAGGTAATTATGCAGGAGAGTTTGGAAAAACAATACTTCTTCTTGTGTTTGGTGTAACAGCTGCTGGTATTGGTGCATATATGTTGATTGATCTAAAAATCAATATGTGGATTGTATTGCCAGTTGTTGTTATTGTCACTTTGGCATTGATGAAGTTTTTATCTCCTAGTGAGTTAAAAGGAAATTTGGACAAACAATTTGATATTTTTAGTAATAAACATACTTGGATTATGACTATAATCTATACTATGACATTTGGCTCATTTATTGGGTATGCCGCATCTTTTCCTAAATTGATTCAAGATATATTTCAAGGGGAAATAAATCCTTTTGCTTATGCCTTTCTTGGACCATTGGTTGGTGCTCTCATTCGTCCTGTCGGCGGATGGTTAGCAGATAAAGTAGGCTCAGGTGCAAAAGTGACTGCATGGAGTACAGTACTTCAAGTTGTATCTGCTTTAGCTGTTGCATATTTTATTGTTCGAGCAAGAGAAGTGGCTGCTATATCCGGTCCAGAAGCTGCAGCTGCTGAATATTGGTGGCCATTCTTTTGGGGATTTATGGCTTTATTTGCGGGTACTGGTATTGGTAATGGTTCTACATTTAGAAGTATTCCATATATCTTTAACAAGACTCAAGCGGGACCAGTTTTAGGTTGGACTGCTGCAATTGCAGCTTATGGTGCATTTATTATGCCTAAACTCTTTGGGCAACAGATTAAGGCAGGACATGCAGAGTATGCTATTTATGGTTTTGTTGTATATTATCTAATCTGTTTAGTTCTAAACTGGTGGTATTACGATAGAAGTGGTGCTGAAGTTCAGTGCTAACTCTTTTTCATTCACTTTAAACGATTTAAAGTGAATGAATTATTGTAAAAGTAGATAAATCAGAATAAGATTTAAAAAAGTCATAAGAGTAAAAGCAATTTTATAAAACAATATGGGAGATTTTTCTATTAGTGGAGCATTTTTCACAAAGTATGGTTTAACTTTTGTTGGATATTCTAGTTCATATTTCATTTGAGAATAGTGAGAGTATCGTTGTGTTTTATCAAGTGCAATAGAGCGCAAAATGACACTGTCTAACCATTCTGGTATATTAGAATTGAAATGACTTGGCTTTTTTGCTTCTTTAAAAGTTGGACTTTGAAAAGGTTCTATCTCTCCATAAGGGTACTTATTTGTAAGTGACAAATAGAGAGTAACACCAATAGAAAAAATTTCTGTCGATTCGCTAATAGTTTCATTTAAAAATCTTTCAGGTGCTAAAAAGCTAGGTGTACCTGTTTTTGTATCTAAAGAAAAAATTTCCGTAATACTTCCAAAATCAATTATTTTAAACTCTAAATTTTCATCATTATCTTTGGCTATCATAATATTTTGTGGCTTAATGTCTCCGTGAACTAAATCATATTTGAGTAAAAATTGTGACATTGTTAGAAGTGTTGATGCGAGTTCTATAGTATCATCAATGGTAATATGTTTATGTGATAGAAAGTTATTTAAATCTTCACCATTAAAAAGTTGCATAACATAGTAACGCATTGTTCTATTTTTTGGAATAACAGCTTTTGGAAAAAAGTTTGTTTTAAGACGTTTTGCATTCCATGCTTCTTTTACAAAAATATCTAAGATTTGTTCATCATCTTTTGCCTCTTTTGGTGCAAACTTAAGAACATAATCTTTTGTTCTTTTGTGTACAAGCCAAGTTCTTTCATTTTGAATAAGAGAAGTTTTAAGGGTGTATCCATCAATGATTTGCCCTTTTTTTAGTTCGTAAGGAATTTCAAGTTTTTGTTGTTTTAGAGTAGAAAACTCATCTGCTTTTAAGATATCAATCACAACAGCAGTAGTATCATCTGGTAAGTTGTCATTGGTAAGCTTACTTGCTTTTTTTACTAAAGAGTGTGCACCTAAAGGTACGAGTTTTTCTAAAATTTCTTTATTGAGTAGGGTATGTAAACCATCACTACAAAGAAGGATTTTATCATCTTTTGTAACCATATTTTCAAAATAATAGGGTTGTACTTCATTCTCTATGCCAATAGCTCGTGTTAGTACATTTTCATATCTTACTGCATCAAGGGTATGATCAAAAGAGAGTTGAATTAATTTATTTTCTCTTTGTAAGTAGACACGACTGTCTCCAACATTTACGCCATAAAGTCTGTTTCCTTGAATGACAACCATACTTAGGGTTGTTACAAGTTCAGAAGTTTCATAATTGAGTTGGGACTCTTGGTAAAGTATAGAATTAATGGATTTTATAAAAGATTTTATTGATTTTTCAATACTCCATGTTTTAGGACGTATTTTGAAGTTGTTTATAAGATGATTAGTAGTTCGCTGTGCTGCTTGTGCACCTTCAATTGCACTTCCTACACCATCGCAAACAATGGCGATTGTTACATCGCCAATGGTTCTGACATCATAAAAATCATCTCCAGTTAACTCTTCTCGCTTTGCTAAGGAGAAACCTGAAAATTTGATATTTGTTGATGCCATACTTTTCCTTAAAATTTATAGTCTAACTGAGCCCACATTACTTGTTTGTCATGTGTATAACCACTGATAACACCTTTTGAGTACGCTGCAAATTTAAGAAGTCCTTTGAGACCTTTTACGGCAGAAATTTTGTTTACATATACAGCATCAATTTCTGTTCCTAAATCATTTGAAGTACCAGTAGGTGTAACCATTGTGTTTCTAGATGTAAATGAGTGATAAACAGCAAGTAGTTTACCAAAATCTTTTGTTTTATAGCCTAAACGAGCATTAACATCTACTAAACCACCTGATGGTGTTGCTAAAAATACATCTGCCCAACCATTAAATTTATGACCTGTCGCTAATGGTGTAGTGAACTTTGTTTTTCCACTTGCATCAGCACCACTTAAAGATTCATAATTAAGACCAGCTAAAATACCAGACATATTAGCACCTAAGTCTAGGTTTATATATTCTGCATCTGCCTTTACATCTTTTACTCTATACTCCATTGTTGGGTCACTTTGTACTGCATACTCAGCACGGTAATTAAGTTTCACTCCAACATCAGCTTTACCCGTTAAAGCAAGACCATAAGTATCATGTATTGATGAGAGCATATAGTCATAAACGGTTATGTTTAAAGCATCAGAAACTTTATATTTTGCATGTAATAATACAGAGTTTGACTCTGTAGTTGTTACACTCTTAACCCCTGCAAAACCATAAATATAAGCAGCTAATACATTTAAACCTTTAATGCTACTATTTGTAACATATAAAGTGTCATATGAGCGCTCAAGTTGTCTCCAACCAACAGTACCAATGAAGCGTTGGTTATCTAAGTTGACTTGTGAACGACCAGCATGAAAATTATTTTCACCTAATTTATAATCAATACTTGCTTCTGAGAGCATTGCAAGGTTAGGATCAGCAATAACATCATATTTTGTATTTCCATTTTGTGTGCTATTATAATTAGTACCGCCAAAGTTGTTGACACTTTGTAATCCAATGGTAGAAGTTAAACCATCAACACCAAAAAGGCCACCAGTCATAGCTAAGTGTGTACGGGCTGTTAATGACTGAGCAGCATCTTTTCCATTGTCCACAACATCAGCACTCTCAAAACGAGGGCGAATTTCACCTTTTAGTTTTATATTATTAAGGATATTTATCCCATCATTAGCACTTACCATATTTACAGAACCCATTATCGCTGTTAATGCAACAACCGACATTATACTTTTTTTCATTTTATTCTCCATATATTAAGTTAACCTTATTATATCAGGTTATTTTTATTATTACAAATTCTTTTTATATGTTTTATACTAAATTGTACCACCAGCAGAAACTCCCCAAGTAGTTCTCCATCTAGTTTTTACAAGGCTCAGACCAACCATTGCTATAAGAACAACAGCTGCAAAGATTAAAAATCCTTCAGTATATCCACCAAATGTGCCTTTTGAATAACCAAGTGTTTTGATAAGTGCAGTACCACCAAGACCACCAGCACAACCAACAAGTCCTGTCATAATACCGATATCTTTACCAAAACGTTGAGGTACAAGTTGAAAAACTGCTCCATTTGCCATACCAAGATTAGCCATGATAAGGAAAAGTACAAATATTGCAATATAGAATGGTAATTCAACTGTTGCAGTAAGTGTAACTAAAATAGCAACAGCACCATAGAAAAAGTAAAGTGATTTAACACCACCGATTTTGTCAGCTGTATTTCCACCAAATGGACGCAGAACAGCACCAGCAAAAATACAAAGAGCACCGAAGTAGCCAGCGATTACTTTTACATTTCCTTCATCAAACACATCCAAACCAAAAACAGACATATCTGTTTGATATGTGTTCATAAGATAGACTTTCATATATCCAGCAAATCCAACGAAACCACCAAAACTAACCGCATAAAAGAGTGAAAACCACCATGTGTCTTTGTCTCTAAGAAGTTTTGCATAATCTTTAAGCTTTTTTGGACGTACAGTATAAACCTCCGAAGGAGCATCTTTCGCGATGAAAGCATAAGCAATAAATACTACGATAGCCATCGCAGCCCCTACACCAAAAACTGAGTGCCATCCCCATATTTCCGCTATTTTTGGAGCAAAAAGAAAGTCGATTACAACACCAATGTTACCAGCACCAGCGATACCGAGAACAACACCTTGTAGTTTAGGTGGGTACCACTGACCAGCTTGTGGAAGAGCAACAGCAAAAGATGCACCAGCAAAACCAAGACCAAGTGCAACAATAAGAAGTACTTCATAAGTAATACTATCAGCCATAATAAATGCAGTTAAAAGTGAAAGAATAACTACCATTTGTGAAATTAGTGCAGTCATTTTTGCACCAATCTTATCAACACCAAATCCTAAAAGAATTCTTAAAATTGCACCTGAAAGAATAGGAAGTGAAAGAAGAGTTGCTTTTTCCCCTGCTGTTAAAATATGACCACCAATTGCTAATGCCTCAGCAATTTCAGTACTTAATGGACCAAGCATTGTCCACACCATAAAACTCATATCGAAGTATAAAAAAGCCATGAACAATGTCGGTGCATGTCCTTGTCCTTTTAAGTCTTTAAATCCTGCCATAATTTCTCCTAGTATATTTTAGATGGAGGAATTATAATATGAATAATAAGATTTTAGCTGGCATAATTGATTAAAATATATACAGTTTATAAATTTATAGCTGATTGATTTTTAATCAACTATTTTATTTGTTTACTTTTAAAGTTATTTCTACCACTATTTTTTGCTTCATAAAGAAGTCTATCTACTTGTTTATACATCTCATCTGTATTAAAAAGGTGCTCTTTTCCAAACTGTATCGCACCTGCAGAAACTGTGACAAACTCAGAGGCATTATTTTTACTATGGGGTATTTTTAAAGATTCAACTTCTTTGAGTAAAGTAGAAACAAACTCTTCAAGGTGTGTAAAATCTTTATGGTAAGAGAGAATAACAAATTCCTCTCCACCAACTCTAAATGCATAGTCGGAAGAACGGTTCGTTTGTGCTGATAAAATGTGAGAGACTGCTTTAAGTGCCGTATCTCCATCTTGATGTCCGTAAGTGTCATTGTATTGTTTGAAGTAATCTATGTCGAGCATTACCATACTGAGCGGTTTTGCATCCCTTTTCGAGCGACGTACTTCTTTATCCAACATTATTTCAAAGTAGTTTCTATTATAAAGACCAGTTAATGTATCAGTAATTGACACTTCTTCAATTCTTTTTTTATCGCTAATATTTGTTAAAAATATATTAAAATAAGAGAGCTGAAAACTATTGTCGAGTTGTGGTAATATTTCTAAAATAAACCAAACTTTTTCATCATTAATATTTATATAAACTTCACCCTTATACTCTTTAGCAGAGTATATAATATTTTCAAATTTAAGATATTGTGTTTCGTCCGTAAAAATATATTTAGAATTTGTGTTGAGAATATCTTTTTTGTTTATTCCTAAAGCACGGCAGAGTGCATTACTGATGTTAAGAACTTTTTTATCTAAACTAAGAGTCGCTGTTAAAATATTTTGATCAATAAGATAAAGCTGTTTTTTATTATCACGATTTACTTTTAACAGGTTTATAATTATGTAAATAATAATAAAACCTGAAAAAACTATAGAAAGGAAGTAGATAATAATAACTTCGTGAATACCACTATTTTTAACTGAGAGGTTATAAAACTCATCAGCCTTGCTAAAGGCATACTGTTTGAGTACATTGATTTGGGAATAAAGTTTATCTATATGCTTTTTTCCCTTATTTTTAGTAATGGTGATTGCACTAGACATTTTATTTTGATTGACTAAGCTTATAACTTCTTGACGAATACTTTTCCACTTTTTAAAAGTATTAAACAAAACATCAATATCTTTTTTATTTCCCAAGTAGTTGGCATAGATAATTTTAAAGTTATCATATACTTTATTTTCTTCTACTTGAATGGACTCGATGATGTGTATCATCTCTAAAGTATTGGGGGAGAGTACGACATCTTTCATATTTCTATGCATTGTTATAATAGAAGTTTGTATGTTGGCAAGAGAGTTACTGACCTTAAAAGGGTGTGTATACATTTTTTGAGTATTTTCTGTAAGTTCTTGCATCTTTGTAATTGTAAAAACTGCACTAAAAAGTGCAACTGCTACAATGATTGAAAAGCTTATAAAGAGTTTACTAAGATTCATAATCTAAGTTTACTATCATTTTTCTCAAAAGAAACTTACTTGCTAAAGTGTAAACTAATCAATTTTTGCAGTACCTCTAAAACTTCTTCTTCATCACTTAAAGATTCAACTATGGAGTGCATGCAAGCTTGGTATTCATCAAATCCTTTTACGATGAGTTTTGCTGCATAAACTAAGAGTCTTGTTGATACTGCCTCTTGAATTTCACTATCATCAAGTCTTCGAATCTCTCCTGCGATGGCAACAAGTTTTTCTGCTATGTTTTCACTCACGCCACTCTCTTTAATAATAATTTCTTTTTCTATATCAGGTTTAGGATAGTTAAAACTTAAAGAGATAAAACGCTGTTTTGTACTTGGTTTCATTCCTTTTAATATGTTTTGATAAGAAGGATTGTAAGAGACAACAAGCATAAAGTTAGGGTGTGCTTCTATCACTTCTCCTGTTCTATCTATTGGCAAAATACGACGATAATCAGCAAGTGAGTGAAGCACAACGGTTGTATCTTTTCGAGCTTCTATAATTTCATCAAGATAGCAGATGCCACCCTCTCTTACAGCCTTTGTAAGTGGGCCATCTTGCCAATAGGTGCCTTTTTCATTTATTAAGTGGCGTCCTACTAAATCGGCTGCACTCAAATCATCATGACAGACTACAGTATATACATCTCTACCAAGTTTTTCACCCATAGATTCAATAAAACGAGTCTTTCCACAGCCCGTTGGTCCTTTGATGAGTATGGGTAAATTCATAGACGCAGCTGCTTCAAATAGTTCTACTTCATTCGATTGTGCAATATAATAGTTGTGTGACATATTTTTCCTTTATTTTGTTAAATTTGCATAGATAGAAGGGAGAATAGAGGGAAGCTTTTTGCTCTCTCGTATTAGAGCATAAGCATTTTTTCCAAAAAGATAGGGAAGATACTCTTGTGCTTCCAAGTCTACAGTGACGCAAAATGGTGTCAAACCCATCTTTTTTGCTTCTAAAATGGCCTTTTTTGTATCTTCAATACCATACCTTCCATCGTATCTATCGACATCATTTGGTTTACCGTCACTAAGAATAAGTAAAAGTTTATTTGCAGTTTTTTGTTTAGTTAAAATTTTTGAAGCTTCTCTAATGGCTGCTCCTAAACGAGTATAGTAACCCGCTTTGATGGCACCGATGCGACCTCTTGTGTGTGCTGTGTACTTTTCATTAAAGTTTTTAATAATCTCAAAACGCACATTTTTATTTTTAAGCGAAGAGAAGGTGTAAATGCCAAAAGGATCTTGAAGTCTCTTGAGTGATTCAGAAAAGACCATAAGAGACTCTTTAATAATATCTATCACACGAAGTTCTTGTGTAATACCTGCCTCTGTTGAGAGAGAAACATCTGCTAATATGAGAGTGGAGACATCTCTGAGTGTTTTTTGATGAGATTCATAAAATTTTTGATGATGTCCTGATTTGTTTTGATGACTTGTATATTCTATCCAACTATCAAGATTTATCTCATCACCATAAGCAAGACGGTTATTTTTAATACGCTCTAACTCCATCATATCAAGCTCGTCTTCTATCTTTTTTACCATTTTTTTTAGTTTTATTGGTAGCTCTTGTGGGAGAATGTTTGTTGTTAAAAATGGCTTTAAGCAGACATATTTTTTTAGATAAGCCCCTTTAGAATAATCCCATTCATCTAAAAAATGTCCATTACCCAAAGGATACTCCTCTTTAGAATTGACAGAAAGATTTAAGTCCATTTTGAGTCGTGCCGAGAGGTTTGCTTTTTTCGCTCCAAGTGTGATTTCATCTAAATCTTCAGCATTATAAAGAGCATCTTCATCAAAACTATCATCCTCACTTCTATCAACATTTACTTTTTCCATAATACTCATCATGGCATCAGGCAAAAAGGCTAAAAGTCCATCGGTCTCTTTTTTGTCATCTATCTGATTTGCCTCTTTTTTCATTTTTAGAGTTTCTGTTTTTGTGTTCTTTGTATTTTCTCTATTTGGTACATGCTCATCATTAAAATCACTATATTTTTTGTGTGAACTTAAGGCTGGATATATCCACATAATAAAAGGATAATTATTGATGTCATCTTGATTTTCATCACCATATATAAAAGAAAGTCTCTCATTATTTTTGAGTAAAAAAGTGGATGCTTGCTCATAAAATGTTTTAAAACCAGGATAATTTTGTAAGAGTTCTTGTGTAGTTTCTTTATTTTTAAAAAAGAGGCTTCCTCTATAATTATCAACTTTGCTGAGCATAGCGATAAGCCAGAAATAAAGTTGTATATTTTGCTCTTTTATTGGAAAATCGGCTAGTGATGCTGGAAGATAGATAGCATCATCATCTTGCCAAGTGAGATAGAAGCTTTTTGCAGAACCTGAAATTTTTTCCAATAAAGAACGCGAGGTATTGATAAAATGTTTATCTGTGATATGTAACTCTTTTGCTCTTTCTCCACCTAAAAGGTGATAAAAAATTTTAAGAGCCTTACTCACATCATCAAAATAGACACGAGAATCCCCGAAGGATTTACTCGTTTGTTTGTCTAAAAAGCGATTATAAAGTTTACCAATACTTTCTTCGTATTCAAGAATCTCAAGCATCAATCTCTCCTTAAGCTTCTTCTTTTACAAAGAAACTATAAAAGTATGTTAAAAGTCCAAGAAATGTCATAAGACCAAATACTAAACGCACCATATAAACAGGGACTATCTCTGCTTGTGTAGCCATAAAACTAAGGGCTCCTACATCAGGTAAACGCTGTAAAAACACCTGCATAGTTCCAGCAATAACGAGTGCTGAAGTAACCCCGAGCATACCAATAACCATCATCCAAAAAGATGCACGTTCTACTTTTTGTGCTTTTGCTCCATTACCATGGGGACGACCTCTCATAATAGGCATTGCATAAGATATGATTGTAAATTGAATCATAATATATGCACCAAAGAAAGAGAGGTGACCGTGAGCTGCTGTAAGCTGTGTACCATGAGTAAAAAAGTTTACAGGAGCTAAAGTATGTAAAAATCCTAAAACACCAGCACCTAAAAATGACATTACAGCTGTACCTTTTGCCCAAGTAAGAACTATTTTATTCTCATGCTCGATGCGTCTTTGTTTTGACATACTAAAGGCATAAAGAATCATCAAAAAGAATGGTAGTGGTTCAACAGCTGAAGCGATAGAACCAATCCATAACCAATAAGATGGTGTACCTATGTAAAAGTAGTGATGACCTGTTCCTACGATTCCAGATATAAGAGTCATTGCTATAATAAGATATAGCCATTTATCAATATGTTCACGGTCAACACCCGTTACTTTAATAAGTACAAAAGAGAGAATAGCACCGATAATAAGCTCCCAAACGCCTTCAACCCATAAATGAACTACATACCACCAGAAAAATTTATCTAGTACAAGGTTATCAGGCACATAAAATGCAAACAAGAAAAAAACTGCAAGACCAAGCAGTCCCGTGATTAAAACAACTGTAATAACTGTTCTTCTTCCCTTAAGGATTGTCATACCAACATTTAAAACAAAAGAGAGGGCTACAATAACAATACCTATTTTTGTAATTGTTGGTTGCTCTAAAAACTCTCGACCCATAGTAGGAAGAAGGTTGTTGTAAGTGAGCTCTGCTAAAGTTGCATAAGGAACTAAAAGGTAGCCTAAAATTGTTGTAACACCAGCAACTGCAAATATCCAAAAAGTGATGTTTGCAAGAAGCGGACTCCAGAGTTCCCGCTCTGACTCTTCTGGTACAAGGTAGTATGTAGCACCCATAAAACCAAAAAGAATAAGTACTATTAGAAGATTTGTATGCACCATTCTTGCAACATTAAAAGGAATCTCTGGAAAGAGAAAATCGCCTGCTATATACTGGGTACCAAGGATTAAACCAAAAAGTACCTCTCCCGCAAGAAGAATTAGCATAAATATAAAATACTTCTTTGCTACCATCTGTGAACTATATTTCATTTAATTATCCTTCAATGTTTGGTGGCCATTCGTTATCGTCGATTTTCGATGTCCAGATTAAAAAGTTTGCAAGATCGTTTACTTGACTCTCGCTAAGGTGAAACTGAGGCATTTTTCTTCTGCCAGGTTCATCAAGTGGTTGTGCTGCCATCCAACCGTTAAGATAAGCTTTAAAAGATGCCTCATCACTGTTGCCTCTACGATTAAATACATTTGCAAGTTCTGGAGCATAGTATGCACCTTCACCCATAATAGTGTGACAGCCAACACAATTGTTTACTTCCCACAAATTTTTCCCACGTGCAACAGACTCTGTAATGTTCTCAGCATGAGAGAGCTTTGGCACTTTTTGCACAGTATCTACAGAAAGACCAACAAATACTAAAATGGCGAAGAGACTACCACCAAAATAAATATTTCTAGCCATACTTTTTGTAATACGTTCAGACATAAGTAACTCCTTATTTAAAATCTACTTTCAAGTAGTATTTGAAATTGTATCTTAACTATTTTAATTCTACCTTTAAGTAGTAATTTGCTTTTTTTATTTATTTTGTATATAATTTTAAGATAGTAATAAGGAATATAAAATGCAGTTAAGTCATACCTCACAATATGCAATTCGTATACTCAGTTATATAGCAAATCAAAAAGATGAAAAACTTCAACATGCTAAAGATCTCTCAGATACCCTCTCTATCTCATATAAATTTTTAACAAAAATCATGGGTGTATTAGTAAAAGCTGATTTTATTATCTCCATAAGAGGAAGAGAAGGAGGTTATAAATTAGCACGAGCAGCATCAGATATTACATTATTAGAAATTGTAAATCAATTTAACGAACTCAAAGAAGATAATCAATGTATATTAGGCATTGGTATTTGTGATGGTATTAAAAAATGCTCTCTTCATGACCAATGGTTACAACCAAGAGAGTTGATGATGAAGATGTTTGCGGAGACAACATTGGAAAGCCTAGAGGGGAGTGATTTTAAAATTTAATAAAAAAAGTGGTTATTTTTTAATCACTGAAACAGAAAAAGGTGCTATGTTTTTGATACAATCCGTTCATAAAATATGAGATGGAGAGTGTATGCAAACACCATTAGAAAATTTTATAGAGCACAAGGCAGAGACAGGGATGCAGTGTGGAAATTACTCTATAGATATACCAAAACCTCAAGAGGGTGAACAGTATCGTTTTCATTTTGATGCAGTTGTTTGTGTTGGATGTCGTTGTTGTGAAGTTGCATGTAATGAGCAAAACAACAACCCAGCTGATGTTAAATGGCGTAGAATTGGAGAGATAGAGGGTGGAGAGTTTCCAGCATTTACTCAAATGCTAAACTCTATGAGTTGTAACCACTGTATTGACCCTGAATGTTTGATAGGTTGTCCCACAGAATCTTACATAAAAATTGAGCAAACAGGAATAGTGGTACATGATGATGACACTTGCATAGGGTGTCAATATTGTACTTGGAACTGTCCTTATGGTGTTCCAGTATTTCATGAAGAGCGTAAAATCGTTACAAAATGTCATATGTGTAATGAGCGTTTAGAGGTTGGTGAAACTCCCGCTTGTGTACAATCTTGTCCTACCGGAGCCATTGAAATTGAGGTGGTTAATGTAAAAGAGTGGCTAGAGCGTGATATGGATGAAAGTGGAAATATGCCATTTCTCCCAGATGCACACATAACAAATTCAACAACACGCTACACATTACCAGAAAATTTACCACAAGAGATGAAAGAGGTTGATGAACATATATTAAAACCAGGCCACTCTGAACTACCACTTGTTTTTATGACTGTTTTAACTCAAATCTCTCTTGGAGGTTTTTTAGCACTTTTCTTAGGTGATGTGATGAGTCTTTTTGGTTTTGAAAAAACAAACTGGATAATGGCTCTTTTAGTGATGCTTCCCTCTGCTATAGGACTCCCTTTATCTGCTTTACATTTAGGACGTCCATTTTTAGCACTTACTGCCATGAAAAATATTAAAACATCATGGTTATCACGTGAGGCACTTGCTCTTGGAGTTTTTACAGGGCTTATGAGTCTAGTTGTTGCACTCTATTTTTTTGAGTCTTCTGTAGTATTTCGTTTAGTTGTTGAGTTGTTGACTTTAGCTGTTGGAGTATATGGAATATATGCACAAAGTATGATTTATAGAATTAAAGCACGTCCATCTTGGAATAGAGTAACAACGAATTTTAAATTTTTTGGTGTTGCCTATATTGGAGCATTTTTAGTGGCTTTGGTTAGTACTATTTTGACTTTTCATTCTGTTATTATACCTTTAGTTTCTCTTGGCATGCTAGGTGCTTTAGCACAGCTTTTTTTCACATATGAAGACATTAGAAGCTTAGATACGATACAAGAGAATGAGTACCAACTCCAACGCTCTAAACGGCTCTTGTACGAACACTTTGCAAATGTTAAACTGTGGCGTGTGAGCTTACTAGTCATTGGTGGTATAGTTTTACCACTTTTTGTGTTAGTACTGGTAAATAACTCTTCGTCTTTTGTTATGTCAATAGTTTTAGCACTCTCATTAATACTTGTATTTGTAAGTGAATTATTTGATAGATTTCTGTTTTATACGACAGTAGTACCACTTGGAATGGCAGGTGGATTTTTTGTAGGAAAGTCACGATGATTGAAAAAATAAAAGATTTTTTAGGTTTTGATATAAAAGAGAAGAAGTATAAACTTGCACATGATGATACTTTTGGTATCATCAGTGATGCTAAGCTTCCAGATAAATGGGTTAAATCAACATGCGGATACTGTAGTGTTGGTTGTGGACTTCTTATTGGTGTAAAAGAAGGAAAGGCTGTCTACACTAAGGGTGACCCGACACATAGTGTAAACTTAGGAACCTTATGTCCTAAAGGTTTGAGCGAACATCAGATGCTCGACTCCCCTTATAGAGTGCAAACACCTCTTATAAGACGAAATGGTAAGTTAGAGAGTGCTACTTGGGATGAAGCATTTACAAAAGTAAGTGATGAGTTTAAACGCATAGAGCAAACACATGGTCCAAAGGCAGTGAGTGTCATAGGAACTGGACAAATTTTAAGTGAAGAATTTTATGTGCTTGGTAAATTTGTACAGCTTGGTTTAAAAACAAATAATTATGACGGAAATACGACTTTATGTATGTCTTCTGCTGTTACAGGGTATAAACAATCTCTTGGAAGTGACGGTCCTGTTGGGAGTTATGAAGATTTTGAAAAGGCAGATACGATTTTTTTAATTGGAGCAAACATTGCAGACAATCAGCCTATATTAATGCTTCATTTAAGTAAAAATATTAATAAAAAAGTCATAGTTATAGATCCGAGAGTCTCAAAAACAGCACAAATGGCTGATGTGTATGTGCCTATACAGCCACGAACGGATTTAGCTCTTTTTAATGGACTTGCATATATAGTCATAGAGCAGGGCTGGGAAGATGAAGCTTATATAAAAAACAATGTCAATGGTTATAAAGAGCTCAAAAAACATCTGCAAAATTATGCACCACAAGAGGTGGCAAATATTACAGGCATAGATGTAAAAACTCTTTATGAACTTGCTCGTGAGTTTATCACAAGCAAGTCTGTTTTTTCGGCATGGACTATGGGAATAAACCAGTCATTTATGGGTTCTGATACTGTGAGTGCCATTATAAACTTACATTTATTAACAGGACAGATAGGGAGAGAGGGGGCTGGACCTTTTAGCATTACTGGACAGTGTAATGCCATGGGAACAAGAGAGCGTGGATTTACCTCTTCCATTCCTGGATATAGACCGTATGGAGATATGCAAGCACGAAAAGAGTATGCAGAGATAGTAAAGGTTCCGGAGGAGTTAGTACCTACTGAGCGAGGATATAAATATGCTGAGATTATAGACGCAATAGACAGAGGAGAGATAAAAGCTCTTTGGATAGTTGCAACAAACCCGCTTGTAAGTTTTGTCAATCAAAATAAATTTCGTAAAATATTGAAAAAATTAGATTTATTGGTTGTTCAAGATGCATTTTTGGGAGATACTGCTGAGGTGGCAGATGTTGTCTTCGCTGCTGCTACTTGGGGTGAAAAAGATGGTAGCTATACAAACTCTGAGAGACGTTGCAACAAGGCGAATAAAGCAGTAGAGCCTATAGGTGAGGCAAAAAGTGATTTTGACATAGTTTTAGAGTTTTCAAAATATTTTGATGGGGTCAATGAGATGCTTTTCCCTGATTGGAAAGAACCAAAAGATGCTTTTAATGAGTGGAAAAAAGTCTCTGCAGGACAACTTTGTGATTACTCTGGAATGAACTATGAACTTATGGCAGAGCTTGGAGGTATACAGTGGCCTTGTAATGAAGAGAACCCTGAGGGAACTAAAAGATTGTATACCGAAGATATGTCTTTTAAAACAAAAGATAAAAGAGCAAACTTAATATGTGCAGATTGGCAGCCTATGAAAGAGGCTATAAATAATGAGTTTCCAATCATCTTTAATACTGGTCGTACGGTGGAGCAGTGGCATACCCGTACGAAAACACGTAGCATTGCCATACTTGACAACTTAGCACCCGAAGCATGGGTTGACATAAATCCAAAAGACGCAAAAAAACTCAAAGTAAAGTCTGGTCACAGAATAGACCTCTCCTCCAAGCGCGGTCGTGTTAAAGACGTGATGGTGCGAGTAACGTCAAGTGTAAGAGATGGACAAGTTTTTGTTCCGTTTCATTTTAATGCGCAACTTGTGAACACGTTAACGCAAGAGAGCTTTTGTCCAAAATCTGGCATACCAAACTTTAAACAGACAGCAATACAGCTCCACTCCGAAGAAGTTCCAGAAGGTTTAAAACTTGAAGAGGAGATAAAAGGTGGGGAGATAGCACACCAAACAGCTGCTTATGAAAATGTATTATTTAAGGAAAAGGAGATTGCACAAAGTTCATAAGTGTGTCAAAATGTTACATATATCCCCCCCGTGAACAATACAACTTAATAATCATAAAAAATAACTTTTTATGATATTATTAGAAATTCTTAAATTTCATTCAAAGGGTTTATATGTCTAGCTTTATCAAAAAAATCACCTTGCTTTTACTTTTTACACTTTCGCTTCAAGCGCAAAGCGGACTCTCTCAAAAACACTTAGTTTCTCTTTCTCCTGAGAATTCGGCAGAGGACGTATCTGCAGACACGTCTGTAGAGATAGAGTATGATTTAGCCATATCTAAACACTCCCTTCATAAAAAAACAGTAACTCTTAAAAACTCTAAAGGGAAAAAGATAAGAGGGAAAATAAGTGTTAAAAACAAGAATACTCTTGTATTTACCCCAAATGAAGAACTAGAGAGCGGAGAGTACAGAGTTAAAGTAAAACATGTAAACCTACAAGACTACAAATCTCATACAAGGTTTAAAAAATATACTAAAAAGTTCTGTTCTTACTTTTACGATGACGTAAAAAAGTGCAGGGTCTATAAATATGCCGCTAGAGTAAAAAGCAAAAATATAAAGTACTCTTTTAGCGTAGACGCAAACAGACCAAAAGTAATAAGCCTAAGCCTCAACAAATCAAACTTACAACTCAATGAAAACAATACCACCACGATAAGCGTAAACGCAAAGTACGACAACAACGAAACCGTAGACATAACAAACGAAGTAGAATGGAAAATAAGCAATCCAAACATAATCTCAATAGATAAAAACATAATCACTCCAAGAAGCGAAGGAACAACAACTCTACAAGCAAAATTCAACAATCAAACCACAAAAGAAATCTCAGTAACTGTATACAAAGAGATAAACGGTTACAGACTGCCACCCGAACCAGACAAGAAACTGAACGACTCCACTCTTCTGGGGATAGATGTAAACAGTAATGGCGTGAGGGATGATGTGGAGAGGTGGATATTTAAAGAGTACAAGGAGCCAATAGTTCAAGCGGTGGCTTTGCAAAACGCTAGAGCGTTTGGGAAGATACTTGTTGACCCTTCTAGGGCTAGGGAAACGGTAAAGTTCACAGAAGCAACAACGGATTGTGAAGGATATTATGAATATCAAGATAGTAGGCACTTAATTCCTAAAAGAAAGAGTTTGCATGAAGAGTCTAGACCATTAATACTAAATACGAGGGAGCGTTCCCATGCATATTATGAGTTCAATCAAGCTCTTAGTGGAGGTATTTACCCTGGTCGTCCTTGGGATGCATTAAAATACAGTTGCGATTTTAACGAAACTAAAGTTCAGAGAGGTGAGTGGTGAAAAATTTCAAATATATATTTATGGTCTTTTTTTATCTTCTATATATAGATTCACTTTCTGCAAATGCTGATATTTATTTGGCGACAGGAGTGTTAACTGCTGAACCAAAAACAGATAAGTTACGATTAGATTTAGAAGCTGATTTAATAGCCTCAAACCCAAAAATATATAAAAATCAAACCTTTAAATCAGCATACAACACAACAAGTGGTTTTTGGGATTTTATAGAATCAGGGTCACAACTATTTCAGCAGAATGGTTGGAGTTTGTATTGGAACAGTTTTATAGATTTAACAAACAAGGTGTTAACACAACATTATATAGATTATTTTACTAATGTGAGTAAAAACCATGATGTTGACTTATCTGAGCAGATAACAAATTATAAAACAAGCATAAATGCGGGAAATCAAGTTATAGTCATAGCCCACTCACAAGGAAATTACTTTACAAACGAAGCTTATGACTCACTGAGCCCATGTCAAAAAAAATATTTTTATATGCTTGGCGTCGCGAATCCAGCTAGTAAAGTAAGTGGGGAGAGCGAAGGAAGAGGAAAGTTGGCAACCTTGGACAATGACCCTATCACATACGTACCTTCTAGCATGGGTCCTAACATTATAAATAGCGAGAGGTTTACCATTGCTGGCACTGACTTGAAGCATTACAAATTCCATTTTTTTGAGTATTACCGTACTAAAAATAGTGTTACAAAATATAAAATAGACACTTTCGCAGAGTATGCGATAGATCATTTTAATATAAATAATTTAGAAAAAAACTCCATACAACCCAAAAGCGGAATAATAGAAGTGTCTTTAACATGGGATAATCCTAGTATACAAATGAGCTTAAGTTCAGCAATTGGCTCTAAAGACGTGAGTGCGTCGGAGTGTAGCCCACTTGAACACTACTACGTTCAAAGTAAAGATGAAGTCTCGCCAGGAACATATGCCGTAAGCGTATCGAACTCAGGCAACGTTGATGAATCGTCTTTACCTCAAAATATAAATGTAAACATTCGCACTCCGGGTGCTGCATCCGTATTTAGCATTAATGTCACTGCGGCGGATATGCTTAATTTAGGAAATGTCGCGGACATTATCATAAGTGAAGATAAAAAAACTGAGATTGTTGCCGTCGATGGAATCGGAAGTACTAAATGCTATGGAAATTGCAGTGGCAGTAGCGGCAGTGGCAACAGTGGTAGTGGTGGCACTGACAGTGGTAGTATTATTTATAGTGGAACATATCCAGATTACCTTTACAAGATAAAGTCAAAACTAAAACAAGCACTTCTTGGGCCGCTAAGCAATGCAAAAATAACGCTTGCAAAAGCGCAATATTTTGCAAATAACATGCCATTTTACGAGAGTTCAACGAGTGAAGGTGATTCTCTTTTAACTAGTGGCATATTTTATTTTACCAGTGCGGCATTAAATAGTTTGCAAAAAGACGTCTACTATGTCTTAAGTGCAAATGGGGGAGATGACATAGACGCCAACGACGATGGAGAGTTAGACACGATCCCGACTCAAAACTTCGGAAGCATTCACGCCGTAGTGGATGAATATAGGCTTAAAAATGAAAACTTTAAAGTAACTATACTCTCAGAAGTTGCATTTCAACTCACAAAAAAATTGATGCTTGATGACTTAAACACAACTCTCTTGCAAGAAACATTAGATGTCGTAGCGACTAAACTCTTAAAAGAAGACGTAAATGGAGATAAGGAGATAAACTATGATGACGTGCTGGCATGGCAACCAATGTACGACAAAGAGAAACTGCTAAAGCCCTACGATAAGTTTTATGAAGCTATGGTTCAAAAACTTTATAAAAATGAAGATATTTATGCCGATGCTTCAGTTTTGCTCCTGCCATATATTGGCGAATTGATAAGTTCAGTGCCTGCGCAAAATTCCATATATGCGGTCAGTTTGTCCCCTGATGGCTCCAAAGCATATGTCGCAGACGGTACGTCAGGATTGCAAATTATAGACGTCAGCAATCCACCCAGTCCAGTTACCGTAAGCTCGGTGGACATTCCGGGGAATGCCCTTGACATTAGCTTGTCCCCTGATGGCTCCAAAGCATATGTTGCAGCCGGTTATTTAGGATTGCAAATCATTGACGTCAGTAATCCATCCAATCCAGTAATAATGGGTTCGGTGGACACTCGAGGGTATGCGCAAAGTGTTAGTTTGTCTCCTGATGGCTCTAAAGCATACATCGCAGCCGGTCAATCAGGCTTGCAAATCATAGACGTCAGGAATCCATCCAATCCCGTAATAATGGGTTCGGTGGACACTCCGGGGAGTGCCCTCGGTGTAAGCTTGTCCGCTGATGGCTCCAAAGCATATGTCGCAGATGAAAGTTCAGGATTGCAAATCATAGACTTTGGCAATCGCCCTAGTCCAATTGTCATAAAATCGGTGGAGACTCGAGAGTATGCACGAAGTAGCTTGTCTCCTCGTGCAAGTGTTAGTCCTGGAGTTATCATAGGCTCAGTGGACACTTTAGGGAATGCATATAGCATTAGCCTGTCCGCTGATGGTTCTAAAGCTTACGTCGCAGCCGGTCAATCAGGCTTGCAAATCATAGACGTCAGCAATCCATCCAATCCCGTAATAATGGGTTCGGTGGACACTCCGGGGAGTGCCCTCGGTGTAAGCTTGTCCGCTGATGGCTCCAAAGCATATGTCGCAGACGAAAGCTCAGGCTTGCAAATTATAGACGTCAGCAATCCAGTAAATCTAGTAATAATGGGCTCGGTGGACACTCCGGGAAGTGCACTTGGTGTCAGCCAGTCTTCTGATGGCTCCAAAACTTATGTCGCAGACGGTTATTTAGGATTGCAAATCATAGACATATTTGGTCTATAAAGTCCATATTATTCTATATTTTTATCCCATCTATCCCATCATTTTTGCTGGGAACTAAAACATTGATGAGAATTTAATGATATTGGCAAAAGAAAAAAATGAAAAGAGTGAAGAAGAAAGACGAGGAGTGGCTTGAAAAAGGAGTTGATAAAAGTTACACTGACTATACTTCGTGCAGAGGTTATATTTTAGAGTGAAGTTCTTATTTTTTACATGCCTTAGAGATAGTTGGATAAATAATAGGCAAACAAATATCGATTATTGGTTAAAAAAAGGTAAAATAAAATAAAATATACTAATGGAACTTATATATGAAAGCACTTGAAGAGGCATACAAAGCGAGAAGTAAAAAAGTCAATAAAATAGAGATAGTAAAAAACTCTAAAACTCCGAGTGAGGCTTATGCGAAGCTAGAAGAGTATGCTACAAATGGTTTTGCGAGTGTGGCAGAGGAGGACAAAGCATATTTTTTAAAATGTTTTGGCATATACTATAGACCTGCTACACCTGAAAAGTTTATGTTAAAACTTCGCATACCTGGCGGGTTTATGACTCATGAACAAGCAAAAGTTATAGGTGAATGCGCGAAAGAGTTTGGAGAGGACTATATAGACTTGACAACTCGCCAACAGTGCGAACTTAGGTATTTAAGCATTGAAAATTTGCCTACTATGATACAAAGGCTTGATGCTGTTGGAATAAGTGCTTTTCAAACAGGCGTTGACAACATTCGCGGCATAGTCTCCGACCCTTTTGATGATTTGGCTTTTGACAATGTTTTACCATCACATAAAACACTCCTAAAACTTCAAGAAGTATTTTTAAAAAATCCTGAATGGATATCTACACTACCTCGTAAGTTTAATACGTCTATCTCTGGAAACCTCTCAAATAGATGTAATGTATATGGAAATGATTGCTGTTTTGTTCTGGCTCAAAAAGAGGGAATGTTTGGGTACAACCTCTACCTTGGTGGCAGAGTGGGAATGATAGCAAAAAAAGCAGATATTTTTTTAAAAAATGAAGAGGAAGTTATAGCGGCGTTTGTCTCTATTATAGACCTCTTTAAGCGTTTTGGCTTTCGTGATAATAGAAATAAAAATAGACTTTATCACCTCATTGAAGCTGTTGGCATGGAGGAGATGGCAAAAGCCATTCGCGAAAATGCAGATATTGATTTTGCAACTTCTGGTGAGACTATGACCAAGATGGACTATGTAGAACCAGACCACGGGAAAATTCAACTGCGTGATGGCAGTATTGGTGTACATGCTGTTATTCCATCAGGAATATTTAAAGGTTCGGCGATGATACAAGCTGGAGAGTTGGCTGAGACATATGGAAATGGAGAACTCCGTTTTGACATGGAACAGAGTTTTTACATCATGGGAGTCAAAGACATTCAAGCGATTTTGAATAATGACTTTTTTCATGAGTACAAAAACGTGCATACTCCATATTTTAATCATCTTATCGCCTGTGCTGGAACAGAACACTGTCCTTTTGGTGTGATAGAAAATAAAAATGATGCAATAGCAATGGCACAATACTTGAGTGACAACGTTGCACTTGAATCGGGTCGCGTGAGAATGTACTGGTCTGCTTGCGTGAAGGGGTGTGGCATACATAGCCTTGGAGATGTTGGCTTTGAGGGGTGTAAAGCCAAAATAGACGGCATAAACGGAAGTGGCGTGCATATTTTCTTAGGTGGAAAACTCATGGGCGAGTCACAAGAGGGGCATACCGTTATAAAATCGGCTCCTTTGGAGTATTCAAAGCTGTATGTGGAATCTTTGATGCTTGAGTATAAAAAACTCAGAAAAGACGGAGAGCATTTTGAATCTTTTTATGAGAGAATCTTAAAAAACTACACTCCAGCACAAATAGGCTTTATGATGATGCTTCAAGCCTATCTTCGAGCAAAAAACATAGAAGTTAATATTGGCTTTGAGACGAAAGTCTTGAGTGGTAAAAATGAAGAGTTTGAAGTTTTTGAACTTGGTCGTAAACTCTACTATCAACTCTGTAAAAAAGAGCCTTACAGTGCCTACGAACGTTTTACAAATGTACATAAACGAGAAAAGCTTGAAGACATAAGAGAGAGTATTCCAAACATAGATGAAAACATTGCACAGATGTTAGATTTGATTTTACATAGTGATGAAAAACGTCGTGCAGTGGTTTTTTCAGAAATTATGTCGTTTATTATGCTCTATAATAAGTAGTAGTTAAAAAGCAATACAATACATGAAGGTACTCAAATGACAATAAAAACAAAAGTTATATTCACAGTAGTTGGTTCTCTCTTACTTCTTGCAACAGTTATTACGGGAATTGTAGTTATCAAATTTTCAGAAGCAATGGTTCATGAAAATATGGAAAAACTACAGTCAGTTGATGTCTCAAAACATGGGGAGATAGAAGCTTATCTTGGTTACTTAGGTGGTTTACTTACCTCTTTAGCAGGGCAAGAAGGAACTCGAGATGCTTTTGTTTTACTAGATAAAGGGTTTTATAAATTAGAAGATGAATTAAATTTAGATTTAAATGCTGTATCAAAAAAACTCAAATCAAATTTTGAATCTGAATATTTATCTGCAGTAAATTACAATGTTCCTCATTCTGATCAGAGACGTCCAACTGCTGAGTATATCCCTATAAATGACAATGCAAAAGTTGCCCAATATGTTTTTATAGTTGACAATAGTGCTAAACTTGGTGAAAAAAATAATATGTCATATAACCCAAAATATGATAGTAGTTATATGCAAGCACATAAACGCTACCATCCAGCATTTAACAAATTTCTAAATGCTTATAGTCTGTATGATATTTTTATGGTTGATTTAAAAGGTAATGTTATTTACACAGACTTTAAAGAAAAAGATTATTCTACTAACCTTGAAAATGGTGTGTACTCAACCACAGGTTTAGGTCGTGCATATAAAAAGGGACTCTTAAAAGCTGAAGGAGAAATTGCATTTGATGATTTTGCTCCGTATGAACCAAGTTATAATTTATCTGCTGCATTCATCAGTACTCCTATCTTTATCAATGGTATTAAAAAAGGGGTACTTATCTTTCAAATGCCTGTAGATATTATAAACAATATTATGCGTTTTAACAATAAATTTAAAGAAGCTGGACTAGGAGAAAGTGGTGAATGTTATCTCGTTGGTGATGATTACATGATGCGTAGTAACTCTAGATTTCAAGCTGAAATAGATGATCCTATAGTTAAAGAATTAGGCACAACAATAGGCATACATAAAGTAGATACAAAAAGTACAGAATCTGTCTTTGCTGGAAAAAACAAAGGTAGTGGTATCATAAAAGATTATCGTGATGTGAGTGTTTTAAGTGTATATGGAACAGTAAATGTATTTAATCAAAAAAAATGGGCAATAGTTGCAGAGATAGATGAAGATGAAGCTATGGCTCCAGCACACAGCTTGAGAAATACTATTATAGCAGTAGCCATTGTGATTTTAATTTTTTCAGTAATTGTTGCACTTTTTATGATTAACATAGTTATGGCTCGTCCACTTAAAAAACTAGAATTTAGAGCAAAAGATTTGGCACATGGCGAAGGTGACTTAACACAAAGACTTGCTATAGTAGGTAAAGATGAGATAACTGCTGTAAGTGCTTTCATTAATGCTTTTATAGAAAAAGTACAAGACACTATTGTCCAAGCTAAAGAGACAAGTAGTGAAAATTCTTCTGTAAGTGAACAGTTAGCAAGAACATCATTTCAAATAGGTCAAAAGACAGAAGAAGAGTCAGCTATAGTGGGAGAGGTAAGTAACGAAGGGAAGGCCTTACAAACTACACTTACAAATGCTATTGATAGTGCTAAAGTTACTGAATATGAACTTGATAGTGCAGAAAATACTTTAGCTGTTGCAAATAGTTTGATTATAACATTAGCAGATAATATCAATGTCCGTGCATTAGCAGAAGCGGAACTAGCAGATAAACTTAGCTCACTTAGCAATGATGCACAGCAAGTTAAAGTTGTACTAGAAGTCATAGGTGACATAGCAGATCAAACAAACCTACTTGCACTTAATGCTGCTATAGAAGCAGCTAGAGCTGGAGAACATGGTCGTGGATTTGCTGTAGTAGCAGATGAGGTTCGAAAACTTGCAGAACGCACTCAAAAATCACTCTCAGATATAAATGCTACTATTAGTGTAATTGTTCAGTCAATCACAGATGCAAGTGATGCTATCTCGATTAATGCACTTGAGATTGAAAAACTCTCAGGAAATGCTAATGAGGCACAAGGTGAGATATCTAGCAGTGTTGATGTTATGGCTAAAGCAGTTTCAAAGGTGGATGATATGGTTGTAGGTTATGTAGAAAATGGAAAAGCTATCCAAGAGATGGTAGATAAAGTTGAAGTAGTAAATAATTTATCAATTTTAAATGCAAAAAGTGTAGAAGAGATAGCCTCTGCTTCAAACCATCTCTCTTCTATGACTGCAAAACTTAATGATCTTTTAGCCTCATATAAAAGTTAGAGTTTGTGTGAAACACTAAAAATATAAAATATGAGATATAATCAAAGCAGATTTAAAGAGACTTTTTAGTATAATCCCAAAATTGTTGTAAAAAGGTGTATTCATGGCTAACAAACGTGTTTTAGTGAAGTTTTCAGGTGAAGCTCTTGCTGGTGAAGCAGGTCATGGGATTGATACACAAATTTTAAAATACATAGCTGAGGAGATTAAATCTCTTATAAATGCAGGTATTGAAGTTGGTATTGTAATTGGTGGTGGAAATATTATTCGTGGTGTGACAGCTGCACAAGATGGTATTATAAAACGTACATCAGGTGATTATATGGGTATGCTTGCAACTGTTATTAATGGTGTTGCAATGCAAGAAGCTTGTGAGCATACTGGACTTCAGGTGCGTATGCAAACGGCTATAAAAATGGAGCAGATTGCTGAGCCATATATCAATCGTAAAGCCTGTAGACATTTAGAAAAAGGCCGTGTTGTAATCTTTGCAGCAGGAACAGGGAACCCGTTTTTTACAACTGATACAGCAGCAACATTACGTGCTGTTGAAATTGGTGCAGAGGTTATCATTAAAGCAACAAAAGTTGATGGCGTTTATGATAAAGACCCAGAAAAATATAGTGATGCAATTAAACTTAATGAGATAACCTATGATGAGGCACTTCAAGACCATATAAAAGTTATGGATGATACATCTATAGCCTTGGCTAAAGATAATAAATTACCAATTATTATATGTGACATGTCTATACAAGGCAACCTTTTAGATATTTTAAATGGTAACATGGCAAACTGTTCAATAGTAAAATAAAATTAAGGAAAGAGAAGATGAAAGTAGAAGAATTAACAGCAAAGATTTTGGATGAAAACCCGAATATGGATCGTTATCAGTTAGCTATCGCAGTATCTAAAAGATGTGATGAGCTAGAAAATGGTGCTCCAAGTAAATTAAGTGTAAGTACAAGTAACATTAAGGCATCAGATTTAGCTTTAATGGAAATAGCTGAAGGTCTTGTCGTGATTAAAGGCTTTGTTTCTACAAAAAAGTAGCCCTTTTGGGTTTGAGCCAAGTTGAAATTGAAAAGGTAAAACATCTTCATGATGTGGAGTCTGCTACAAACTATCTTTTCTCACACATTTCTGCAAACGAAAATATTTATAAAGCACTCTCTTACTCAACTCAAGCCCATAAAGGCCAGGTGAGAAAAAGTGGTGAACCTTACATTATACACCCTATCCTCGTCGCCTCCATAGTCGCTTCAATAACGAATGATGAGTCTATGGTTATTTCTGCACTCCTTCATGACATAGTGGAAGACACTCCTGTTACAACAGATGCCATAGAACTTCTTTTTGGAAAAGATGTAGCACATCTTGTTGAGGGTCTGACAAAAATAGATATTATTCGAGACAATGAGCTTGTTCCATCCTCTTCCAATGAAAGATTAGTTGTTTCTGCATTAACATTTAGAAAAATGCTTTTGGCTAGTATTGAAGATGTACGTGTTTTGGTGATAAAACTCTGTGATAGACTGCATAACATGCTTACTCTTGAAGCTCTCGCTGAACACAAACAAATACGCATAGCCGAAGAGACACTTGTTGTTTACTCTCCCATTGCACATCGCCTTGGTATTAGTTTTTTAAAAAATATTCTTGAAGATTTAAGTTTTTCTTATCTTTTTAAAGAAGAAAAACATCATATAGACAACTATCTTGACTCAAACTACCATGCCATTGAATTAAAATTAAATGATTTTAAAGAGGCCATATCAAAACTATTGATGCAAAATGGATTTTGTGAAGATGATTTTGAAATACTCTCTCGTGTAAAACATAGATATTCCATATATTTAAAAATGCAGAGAAAGGGAGTGAGCATTGATGAAGTGTTAGACCTTTTAGCAGTGAGAATTTTAACAAATGACCCTGTGAAATGTTACAATATTTTAGGGCTTGTTCACCTTCATTTTCGTCCTTTAGCTTCACGTTTTAAAGATTATATTGCAGTTGCCAAAGATAATGGCTACCAAACTATCCACACAAGCGTTTTTTACAATACTGCTATTTTTGAGGTGCAAATTAGAACATATGAGATGCATAAAACAGCAGAACTTGGAGTTGCGGCTCATTGGAAATACAAGTCTGGTGGTAATAACATAAAACTTGATTGGCTCGATAATTTGCAGTATCAAAATGAGTCGGTAGAAGATTTTTACGCTTTAATCAAAAACGATTTATACTCTGAGGACATATCTGTCTTTTCTCCAACAGGAGATGCTTATACATTGCCACGCGGAGCTGTCGTTTTGGACTTTGCATATGCTGTACATAGTGAAATTGGTAATAAGGCTATATCGGCACTTGTAAACAAGATAAAGTCTTCACTTTTAACAGAATTAAATAATGGTGATATTGTTAAAATCATAGCAGATACTGAAACAATAACACGCTGCTCTTGGATAGATGCCGTTAAAACAAGTAAAGCACAAACAAACATGAAACTTAACTGTAATGCAAGACTGCGTGAGATAAATACAAAAATAGGCACTAGCATAGTTGCAACGGCTTTGAGTCTGAATAATCACAGAATAAGTGAATGGTTTGAGAGAAACAGTTGTGAAAACATCGCTTCCATTCCATCAGATATAGAGTTTTTAAAAAATACACTGCATAAATATATTGCAGAAATTAGCCAAAACAATAGATTTAGAGCCTTTGTTTCACGCCATCGCTCAAAATTAAAACACACAAAGATAGCAGGCTTAGAAATATATTCAGCTTCAAGTATTAATGATATTGTCTTTGATTACTGCTGTCATCCAAAATCTGGTGATGAAGTTATGGGTTTTGTAGAAAAAAGCAAACTTAATGTACACCATAAGATGTGCCAAGTAGCCGCTCAGAAACTCGAAGCTGCAGAACCTATGGTTTTTGTTAAGTGGGCACAACAGAAACTTTATGTTTATAACCTCATTGTATCACTTCACAGTGAAAAGGGTGCTTTAGCTGAGTTTTTAAGCTTTTTAGTAAAACTAAATATAGATATTAATTCTATAGAACTTGGCAAAGACAGTGAAGATTATACAAAATATTGTGAACTTGATTTTGAGTCTAAAGAAGCTGATATTAACAGACTACGTGCTAAAATAGAGTCTAAAATTAGAGTGATACATTTAGTAAGAAAAGATGATGCATATAAAAATTAACCAAAATATAAAGAGAAGATAAATGATAGAAGAAGCTTTACGTGAAATAAATAGAGGTTGTGCAGAAATAATTGATATGCAAAAAGTTGAAAAATTATTAAAAACATATTTTGATGAGGGAAAAAACTATACAGTAAAAGCAGGGTTTGATCCTACAGCTCCTGATTTACACCTTGGACATACAGTCTTACTTCAAAAACTTGCAACTTTCCAAAAATATGGTGCAAGAGTACAGTTTTTAATAGGCAGCTTTACAGCAATGATAGGTGATCCAACAGGAAAAAGTGCCACAAGAAAGTTACTTACGAAAGAGGATATTGTAAAAAATATAGAATCATATACAACTCAAGCTTTTAAAATTTTAGATACAGACAAAACAGATATAGTATATAATAATGAGTGGTTAGATGAGTTAGGCTCTGCTGGGATGTTGCAACTTGCATCAAATCTTACAGTGGCACGTATGCTGGAGCGTGATGATTTCTCTAAGCGTTATGCTTCTCAAACACCGATTGCTGTAAGTGAATTTATGTACCCACTTCTTCAGGGATACGATAGTGTTCATCTTCAATCAGATATAGAAATAGGTGGAACTGACCAGAAATTTAATCTTCTTATGGGACGCCAACTACAAAAAGCTTATGAAATAAAAAAACAGCAAGCTGTTCTTATGATGCCTATTCTTGAAGGACTCGATGGAGTACAAAAGATGAGTAAATCTTTAGGAAATTATATAGGGGTTTGTGATGAACCTAATGATATGTTTGGTAAAGTTTTAAGTATTAGTGATGAGCTAATGTGGCGTTATTTTGAACTTTTAAGTACAAAATCACTTGATGAAATAGGACAAATACAAGAAGGTGTAAAAAATGAACAATTGCACCCTAAGAAAGTTAAAGAAGAGCTTGCTTTAGAAATTACTGCAAGGTTTCACTCCGAAGATTTAGCTATACAAGCCAAAGAAGAGTTTGATAAAGTACATGCAAAAAGTCAAATACCAACAGATATTAACACATATGACTGTGATAGTGATATTTGGGTAGCACAAGCCTTAGTTGATTGTAATATTGAACCATCAACTTCTCAAGCTAGAAGAGATATTAAGCAAGGTGGTGTTAAGATTAACCAAGAGAAAGTAACAGATGAAAAGTTACAACTGACAACTGGAGAGTATCTTCTTCAAGTTGGAAAAAGAAAATTTGCAAAATTGAAGGTAAACTAATGAGTTTTGAGTCTCTAAAAATCGGAAAATATACCATTCCTAAGCCAATAGTACAGGGTGGTATGGGTGTTGGCATAAGTTGGGACCAATTAGCAGGAACAGTTTCACAAAACGGTGGACTTGGTGTTATTTCAGCAGTTGGAACGGGATACTATAAAAATAAAGAATTTTCTAAAAAACTTGTCTCTGATAGACCATTGAGTGAAGCGAATTTTTACTCAAAAGATGGTTTTACTGCAATCATAAAAAATGCAAGAGGCATTTGTGGTGAAAAACCATTAGCTGCAAATATTTTATATGCTATTAATGATTATGGTCGTGTTGTTCGTGATGCTTGTGAGGCTGGTATTAACATTATAATAACAGGTGCAGGACTTCCTACGAATATGCCTGAGTTTACAGAGGGTTATCCTGATGTAGCGCTTGTTCCTATTGTATCTTCTGCAAAAGCACTTAAAATTATTTGCAAACGTTGGAAAAAACGTTATGATAGAATACCTGATGCTGTTGTTGTTGAAGGGCCTAAGTCCGGAGGTCACCAAGGTTTTACATATGAGCAGTGTAAAATGGAAGAAAACCAACTCGAAAATATTGTCGCACCAGTTGTAGAAGAGGCTTCTTTATGGGGAGATATTCCCGTTATTGCCGCAGGTGGCGTTTGGGATAAAAATGACATTGAAGAAATGATGAGTCTGGGTGCACGCGCTGTGCAAATGGGAACTCGTTTTATCGGTACTTATGAGTGTGATGCTCATGCAAATTTTAAAAAAGTACTTTTAGATTCTAAAAAAGAAGATATTCAGCTTATGAGTTCTCCTGTTGGTTATCCAGCACAAGGTGTTGTGACGAACCTAACAAGTTTAGTTCAGAAGAGAGAGGGTCCTGCAATTAGATGTATATCTAACTGTGTTTCACCTTGTAATCGTGGAGAAGAGGCAAAGGTTGTTGGTTTTTGTATAGCTGATAGACTCTCTGATGCTTATGAAGGGAATCTTGAAACAGGACTCTTCTTCTCAGGAACAAATGGGTATAGACTTCATGAAATTATTTCAGTTGAAGAGTTATTAACAAAGTTAACACAAGGCGAATAATAACCTTATGCTTCGCCTTTTATTATTTGTATTATTTTTTGTAGTTTCTATCCATGCCTTAAGTGATTTTGAACTCTTAAAAAGAGCAGATGGTTTCATAAAATCAAACACCAAAAGTAATCAGTTTCGTGCTTATAATGATTATAAGAACCTCTATTTAAGAGCACTAATGTCTGAGAATAAAAAAATAAAATTATCTGCATTAAAGGGTATTGTTAAGAGTGGAAAACGACTTCATATTGATGTAACACAGTACCGTAATGAGCTTGCTAAAAGTAAAACTAAATCATTTTCTAAGAAAAAAAAATCTATAAAAAAAACAATTACACTTCGAGCTTCACATAAATTACAATCTATTCGTTGGAAAGAGGGTAAACTCCTCATATCTTTTGATAAAAAATTAAGAAATAATCAGATAAATTACTTTACACATTATGATTCAAAAACGAAAAGATACAAATATGTTTTTGATATTCATGCCTCTATGCTTACCCGTTCCCAAACACTTATTAAAAAAGGTGTAGATAAAATTAAAGTTGCTCAATATAATGCAACAACTCTGCGTGTTGTAATTGAAAATAGATACAAACTAAGCATTCGATTTAAAAAGATTGCTAAAAAGCTTAGTATTCATATTGTGGTACTTAAAAAAAACATAGAAAAAAAACATGTGAAAAAATATAAAAAAATTATAGTAATAGATGCTGGTCATGGTGGGAAAGACCCAGGTGCTATTGGCTATAAGAAGTATAGAGAAAAGGTAGTGGTACTTAAAATAGCACAAGAGTTAAAAAAATTATTAAAACGAAGAGGGTATAAAGTCTATATGACTCGTGATAGAGATGTATTTATAAAATTAAGAAAACGAACTGAATATGCAAATAATATGAATGCAGACCTTTTTATAAGTATTCATGCAAATGCAGTAAGTAAAAAAATAGCACATAAAGTTTATGGAATTGAGTGTTACTTTTTAGATAAATCACGCTCAAATAGAGCAAAAAAAGTCGCTGCACAAGAGAATTATGTTGACATGAGTGAGATGGGATTTTATGCAAAAGAGAGTTTTTTATGCACACTTAATTCTCATAATATAGTAGCAGCCAACAAATTAGCTATTGATTTACAACGAGGCTCGTTGGCTTCATTGAGAAAAAAATATAAAGGCATTAAAGACGCTGGTGTAAGACCAGCTCCCTTTTGGGTTTTGGTTGGAGCACAAATGCCTGCTGTTTTAGTTGAAGTAGGATTTATTACAAATCCCAAAGAAGCAAAAAAGTTGGTCTCATCAAAGTATCAAAAGACCTTAGCTTTAGGTTTAGCTAATGGTGTTGAGAGATACTTTATAAATAATTAGTTTTCTTTTTTCCACTCGAGTTCACCGGCAACGGATTCTTTATCATTAATTAGGTTTTCTATCTGTTGTTTGACTTTATTGTAAGTATACTGCTCTTTAAAGCCCATTATTCTTCCACCTGCTGCATTAGGGTGACCACCACCATTTGCCCACTCTTTAGAAATTGTAGAAACACTTACCTTATTATCTGCACGCAGACTCATAGCACCTTTAAAACTAACATCAACAATAAAGTCATACTCTGGATATGCCACCAAAAAACCATTACCTATGATAGAAGTGTTTCCAACAGCATAACTAAGGTAACCTTTATACCCTTTATAGTAGATAGTTTTATCAGCTTTTGCACTTCCAAGAAGTTCTACAATATACTCTGTTGCTAAATTGTCAAGTGTTGCATTTTTATTTTTTTGAAAAAATTCTTTTTTTATAAAATGAATTTTGTCATCTAAAACTATAGGTGCATCTACCTCATGGATGTATAAAACAGCCTTTTGTAAAAGTTCTAGTTTATAAGCATTATCTTCATCTGCAAACATAACACGACTCAACTCTCTTGTTTCTGTAACAAGTCGCATACATACCTTACCATACTCAAAGTTATCATGCTCTTCTTTTTTCCAAAGGTCTACAGCATTGACTACATCTACATACTTTTGCATCCATTCTGGTTCATTAAACTCAAGGTGCTCTTTGGCATAATCATAAGTTATTTTTGTTGCACATCTTTCTACATCAAGATAATACCACTCATGTTTTTTTGCACTCTCAGCTCCACTTCCATGGTGGTCAAGTAGTTGGAGCTTTACATCGAGTTTGGAACTATTAAGTTTTTGTACTTCATGTGTAAGCCATCTTGATTCATCTGCTGTAAGGTTTAGGTCGCTAATAAGAATCATGGCTTTTTTATTCTCTTTTATTATATTTTCTAATATTATTGTAAGTTTTGATTTTACTTCAGGACCATAATTGGCATTGTAATTAAACTTCTGATAGGGTGTATACTTCATGACGAGTTGACAACTATACCCATCTAAGTCTATGTGTGAGAGGTGGTGAATAATTCTGTCTTGCATTTTTTTCCTTTTAATTTGATGGTTCAATATTGATTGAACCTAATACTTCAAATGTGGCGCTTGAGTCTATCTCTGCGTGTGATAATGTTACAACATCGAGTGAAAAACGTTCAAATATTTCAGCTACACCACGACGAAGTTGGGGATCTACTATAATAATAATAGGAGAGACACCTTTTTGTAAAAGTTCTGCCGCTTTTGCACTTGTTGCTTGAATAAGAGCATTAATCTCACTAACATTTAACAGAAGTGTTCGTGCTCCATCTTGCTCCTGCGATTTTTGCAAGAGTAGTTGCTCTGCTTGTGTATCAAAAGTGAGAAGTCGTATAACCCCATCGTCACTTGAGTACATTTGAGTAATAACTCGTGAGAGTTTTGCTCTTACTTGTTCAGTTATGAGATCTACATTTTTTGTAAATTCGGCTATATCTGCGATAGTTTCTAAAATACTGAGCATATCTTTGAGAGGAATTTTTTCATGTAAAAGAGCTTTAAGCACACGTTGAATTAGTCCAATGGAAGCAACTTTTAAAACATCATCCACAATAACAGGAAAAGTATCTTTAATTTTATCTATGAGTGTTTGTACTTCTTGGCGTGTTAAAAGATCTTCTGCATTGCGTTTTATAAGTTCACTCATATGAGTTGATATGACTGTTGCAGGATCAACAACAGTATAACCGTTAATAATGGCATCCTCTTTATCTTCTGGAAATATCCAGAGTGCATCAAGACCAAAAGCAGGCTCTTTTGTTGTTTCACCCTCTATTTCACCTGTTGCCATACCACTATCCATAGCAAGAAATTTATCCGGTTGTATTTCACCTTCACCAATACTAATGCCTTTAAGTAGTATTTGGTACTGTTGTGGTTGTAAGTGAAGATTGTCACGAATACGTACCTGAGGCATTAAAAAACCAAAATCACTGGCAATTTTTCTTCGCATAGAACGAATCCTCTCTAAAAGGTCTCCACCTTGTGAGTTGTCTGCTAACTTTATAAGTTGATAACCAAGTGTGAGTTCAAGCATTTCAACTTTTAAGATATCTTCAAGAGCAGTCTCTTCTTCTTTTGCTATCTCCTCATTTGTTTTACGAGAATTAGACTGTTTTTTCTCTTCTTCTAATTGTGCTGCAGATTTTTCTCCAATAATATTCTCTACATCAAGAATACTAAACTCTCCTCTATCGTATTTATAAATTGAATAACCAAGAAGTGCAAAGACAATTCCTACAAAACCCATAGAAGCAGTTGGTAGACCTGGAACAAGGGCAAAAAGAATCATAATAAAACCAACAATCATCATAATTTTTGCATTTCCGGCCATCTGGTTAATAGTACCTTCTGCAAAGTTGTCTCCATCACTAGAAGAACGGGTGATCATAATACCAGTTGCGGTGGAGATAATAAGTGCTGGAATCTGTCCAACAAGTCCATCTCCTATGGTTAGTAAAGTAAATGTTGATGCTGCATCACTAATACTCATGTCATACTGAAATACACCGATTAAAAATCCACCAATTATATTAATAAGTGTAATGATAATACCAGCAACAGCATCTCCTTTTACAAATTTTGAAGAACCATCCATTGCTCCATAAAAATTTGCATCTTGAAGTATCTCTGCACGTCGCTGTTTTGCCTCAGCATCATCTATGAGTCCTGCATTTAGGTCAGCATCAACAGCCATCTGTTTTCCTGGCATAGAGTCAAGTACAAAACGAGCAGCAACTTCTGCAACTCTTGTAGAACCTTTTGTAATAACCATAAAATTAATCAGTACAAGAATAGAGAAAACAATGATACCAATGACATAATTACCACCGACAACAAAATCTCCAAAACTTGTAATAATGCTACTAACAGAATCTCCACCGAGGTATCCATTACTTAAAATCATTCTAGTTGTTGCTATATTTAAAGAGAGTCGAAAGAGTGTTAATATAAGAATTATAGTTGGAAAAGTTGTTAAGTCTGTTGGTTTTGGAACATATAAAGATATAAGGAGTATAAGGACTGCCATGGCAATAGACACTGTAAGAAGAATGTCTAATATTGATGATGGTAGAGGTACAATAATAATAGCTAAAATAGCCATAACAAAAATGACTACACTAAGGTCACGTTGACCTAAGAGAAAGTTTAATGATTGACCAATTTGTTGTTTGAATTTGCTTTTCTGTGCCATTTAAACGAATGTCTTTCTTTTATTCAATAATATCTGCAAGGGTTAAATTTTCTAAAAAATCATCAATTTTTCCCTGAAGTTTATTTAAGAATGGCCATATAGAACAGACATCAGCTTTATCCGATGGACATATTTCTGGCGAAGGAGCACAATCAAATACAGCAGGTGCTTTTCCTTCAACACTTGACATTACTTCTAACATTGTTATCTCTTGGGCATCTTTTGCAAGAGCAAAACCACCATTAACACCCTTATAGGATTTTAGGATATTGTTTTTTGCCATAGATTGTAATATTTTTGCTAAAAAACTTTTAGGTATAGATAGGTTTTTAGAGAGAGTGTCACTGTCCATAGGCTCTTTGGATGAAGCTAGGAATATCAGTGATAGTATTGCATACTCACTTGCACGTGTTATTAACATATAATTATATCTTTCAGTATTTAATTTTAGAATTTTCATTATATCTAAAATTAGTAGAACTATAAATTAATATAAAGAAATAATTGGATATAATTTCGCCTCAGCTTTACATGTAAGAGTGTAAATGTTAGATTATTATACCCATCAGGAGGCTATTATGGCTTTAGATTCGGCTAAAAAACAAGAAATTGTTACAAAATATGGACGTAATGAAAATGACACTGGTTCAAGTGAAGTTCAAATTGCATTATTAACTACTAGAATTGCAGAATTAACTGAACACTTAAAAGTTTTCAAAAAAGATCATGCATCTCGTTTAGGATTATTAAAACTAGTTGGTAAACGTAGACGTTTAATGAAGTACTTTAAACATAAAAACAAAGAAGCATATCTTAACCTTGTAGAGGCTCTTCAGATTCGTGACAATATCTAGTTTTTAACTATTTTAAGCTTAAAATCATATCTTGATTTTAAGCTGTTTCCTCAAAATAATAACACATTATAATACCAATACAGGGCTAATTGTCCTCTTTTTGTAACCCAATATTCTCATCTACAACAAATATCATCAATCTTATTATAAAAACAGTATATTTAAATTTCATTTTAGTATTGAAAGAGTAGTATTTGTCTTATTTGATTTTATTGGAGGTTTAACATGTCAAAAAATAAGAATGATATTAGTACTGAAGGTCTGACATTTCTTGAAGATGGGGAAGTTCTATACAATGATTTATATCTTTTATCTGAGACAAATGGAAAGGGTATTGTTCAATATGCGAGTGATTCATTTTTAAAAATAGCAAATATGACAAAAGAAGACCTCATAGGTCAACCGCATAATGTTGTTAGACATCAAGATATGCCAAGGGCTGCATTTAAATCTCTTTGGGATGATGTTCAAGCTAAAGGGTTTTGGACAGGATATGTTAAAAATCAACGAAAGGGTGGTGGTTTTTATTGGGTTTATGCAACGGTACTACGTTCAATAGATAAGGCAGGAAATACAAGATATGTTTCTATTAGAGTAAAACCTTCTCGTGAAGATATTCAAAAAGTTCAAGAGCTTTACGCAACTTTAGATTAAGATAAAAGGAATTTATAATGGCATTAATGAAAAAAGGAAATACAACTTCATCTTCTGCGGTAGTCTCTTCCAGTGGTGTTGACAAACGCAAGCAGAGAACATTAGCAAAGCAACAACAAATAAGTGAGAGCATTGCAGGTGTTTCAATAAATATTTTAGAAAATGCTCAAGAGAGTGTAAGTGCGATAGAAGAGTTAAAATCTTCAATGGAACAAATTGCAACAGCAGCAGAAGAGAATAGTGGAGCGAGTGAACAGGCGTTGGCAAATGTAAAAAGTATTAGCTCTAATATTAATAACATGGCAAATACAATCTCTAGTGTAACTACATCAACTCTTATTTCTGGTGATAGTATCATGGCCGCAGTTGCAAAAATTAATCAATCTGTTGCATGTATGGATGATACTGTTGGTGTGGCACGCGAATCATCTTCTAAGAGTGAGGAACTCAAAGAGTCCTCTCAAAATATTGGAAATGCTGTTGGTTTTATTGCTAAAATTGCAGATCAAACTAATCTTTTAGCACTCAATGCTGCAATAGAAGCAAGTCGAGCTAAAGAACATGGAAAAGGTTTTGCAGTTGTTGCTGATGAGACACGGGCATTAGCAGGTGAGAGTGAAAAAAATGCTGAATTTATTTCAGATCTTGTAAATAAGATCCAAGAAAGTATAGATAATATTATTAAAAGCATTAGTGCAACAACTGAAATTATATCTTCAAATGGTGTAAAAGGAAATGACTTAAGTCTTAAAATGGAAGAGTTGAGCAAAATTGCTATTTACTCTGTAGAAGCTGCTAAAAGTATAGGTCTTTACACATCACAACTAGATAGTTTAATAGAAAAAATCAATAACGGTTCTCAACTCATAGCAAAAGAGTCATCTGAAATTGCACTCTCTGTAGAAAAAACGCTCAATAGTATAGACATTCAATCAAATGCTTTGTCTCAGACTGAAGACGATATTAAAGAGTTATCAAATCAGGCTGAAGAGTTAAAATTTTCAACAGATACAATGAAGTCAGCAGAAGATATTGCTATGAGTGCAGATACCATTAGCTCTTCAATGGATGAGATACAAAATGCACTTGAAGATGTGACTACGTCACTTAACCATATGGAATCAGCTTCACAAAATACAAATCAGAGTGCCTTAAATAATAAAGAACTCATAGAAGCAGGTCTTTTAACAGTAAAAGATATCGACAAACTTATAGAAATTGCTAGAAGAAACTTTGATCTCTTAAAAATTTCTTTTAATGAAGTAAAATCTTCTGTTCTTGGCATTAAATCTTCATTTGGTGACTCTATAACAAAGGGAAATACTGCTGCAACTGAATTGATCATTATCATTAAAGAGACAAGAAGTGTAAATAAAACAGTTGGAAATATCTCCAACTCTATCGTTCAGTTAAATATGTTGGCTATTAGTGGTTCTATTGAAGCTGCACGTGCTGGTGATTTTGGAAAAGGCTTTGCCGTTGTATCTTCAGACATTAGAAATCTTGCAAAAGACTCAGAATCAAATACTGAAAAAATTAATGATATTGTTGAGTCTATGAATGCAGAAGTAGATACTGTCCAATCAGACTGGAATGAATTGCTTCATTCTCAAGGTCAAGAAGAAACTAATATTAAAACACTTGTGGCGGACATTGAAAATATTATAGATATTCTTGTTGACTTATTAGATAAATATACAGGACTCAAAGCTGCTAATGATCAAAACTTAGAGGGAATTAATCAAGTGATGATTGGTATAAACGAAATTCAAAAAGCAGTTGAGTTAAGTGCTAGAAATGCAAGTGAATCAAGAAAAGCGAGTGAATTGATTATAGATACTGTTACACATATTGGTGAGGGTGTAGAAGAGTTAGCTGTTATGGCTGATGAGCTTCAACAAGGGTAAATAAATAGGTGCAAACTATGCAAGTTGACGAGATTTTAATTATTAAAAACGCTCATGAAGATTATGGAATATCTACGAAAAATATAAACCAAATCTCAAGAGTTCCATCACTTATGCCACTTCCACTTCGTCCATGGGGTGTGAGAGGTTTGTGCTCAGTAAGCGGAAGCGTAGTATCTATGGTCGATATGAATCTACTCCTAGAGATGGATATGGTTGATATTGACAATCCGCAGAGTAGAATAATAAGCTTAAATGAAAAATTCTCTTCAAATACACTTTTAGTGAGTGATATCTACAACACTGTAGAAGTAGAGCAGAAAAATATAGAATATTTAGACAATCAAAATGACCCTATTGTTGCTATATATAAATATAAAGATTCTTTAGTGCAAGTACTTTCATTGGAAAAATTATTTTCTAAAATGAAGAGTGTTCAGATTCAAGCAAAAGAAATCTCATCAGGAAAACCTAAAGAGATTGTGACAAAAGAGGAAGATAGTTCTAGATTTTTAATATTTTCGATGGCTAGGGAAAAATATGCTCTTGAGATAGATTATCTTCAAGAAATTATACTCTCAGATATTGAAGTGTCAGATATTGCAGGTTCTTCAAAAGAAGTAATGGGGCTTATTACACTGCGTGAAAAAATTCTGGTAGTTATTGACTTAAGAAAATATTATGGCTTTAAAGCATCTATTAATGACGCAAATCGTATTTTGGTTGTTTCTCATAAAGGAAAAAAGGTAGCATTATATATTGATGCAATTGTAGATATTAAGAACTTTTTAAAGAAAAACATTGAGTATATGAATGAAACACAAAATGAGATAAAAATTAGTGGAGTCATTCATGATGATGATGGATTGATATCGTTTTTTGATGATCATGTTTTAGAAGAAATACTTAATGTAAATGAAGCTTTTATAGACTCTGTAGATAACTCTGAAAAAGTTCAAGAGAGTGAAGAGTATGCTATGGAAGTTATTATCTTTAAATTAGCAGGTAGAGAATATGCCTTTAATGTAGAGACTGTAGATGAAATCATTGATATTGTAAAACCGACTGATGTTGTCTTTAGTGATGAACATGTTGATGGTATTATAAATATACGAGGACAAATTGTTACGATAGTCTCACTTTTTAGAAAATTGAGTTTAGAAACACCTATACTTGAAAACTTTAAAATTATTATTTGCAATATTAATAATACAAGTATTGGTTTTGTAGTAGATAGTGTAAGTGATATCTTAAATATCAAAGAAGCAGAAATACGAGAAGATAAAGATGGATGTTTTGACAATGTACTTCATTTAGACAATGGCGAGAGATTGGTATTATCTATGGATGTAAATAAAATAATTTTAGGCGATTGAAATGGCAAAAAATGTACTAATTGTAGATGATTCAGCTTTAGTGAGAAAACAATTATCTCAGATGATAGACTCGCTTGGTTTTGATCATGATTTCGCAAAAAATGGCTTAGAAGCTGTAGAAAAAGCATCATCTTTTCAGTATGATGTTATTACAATGGATATAAATATGCCTGTTATGGATGGGATAGAAGCTGTGCGAAAGATTATGCAAAATAAACCAACACCTATTTTAATGGTAAGTTCACTTACAACTGCTGATGCGACGATAACAATGGATGCATTAGATTTAGGAGCCATTGATTATATAGCAAAACCAGGTACTATGAATGTTGGAAAACATGAAAATTGTAATGAAATCTTAGAGAAAGTCACTACTTTAAGTCAAATTTCTCCACGAAGATTAAAGAGACAGATGTCACGGACACTTAGACGAGAGAGACAACCAGTGGAAAAAAAACCACTTCCTAAAAATAGTAATATTAGCTCCAAAGATTTAGATAAGATTATTTTAATAGGGTCTTCAACAGGTGGACCGGGACTTATAGAGCAAATATGTGCAGCTTTACCAGCTAACTTTCAGTATACAGTTTGCATAGTGCAACACATGCCAGAACAATTTACAGAAGCATTTGCAGAACAACTTAATAGATCAAGTGTATTACCAGTGCTAGAGAGTAAACAAAATTTAGAGTTACTTCCTGGTCACATCTATTTAGCTCGAGGTGGTGTGCATATGAACTTTGCCCAAAAAGCTTCAGGTACAATTGTTTTTCGTGAAGATAGAGAAAAGGGTGTAAGCTTTTTTCAACCTAGTATAAATAATATGATGAAGAGTGCCTTATCTGTGTTTGATGCAGAATCATTAATCGGTGTGATTTTGACAGGTATTGGTGATGATGGTGCAGATGCAATGGTTACATTAAAAAATGCAGGTGCATATACTCTTGGGGAGAGCGAAGAAAGTGCAACAGTTTATGGTATGCCAAAAGAGGCATACGACAGAGGTGGTGTTTTAGAACAGTTAAGTTTTAAAAATATACTTAAAAAAATAGTTAGCATGAGGTAAAGGGGGTGTATGTATGGCTTTAATAAAAAAACATGTGAAACAAGATATAGCAGAACTACCTACTTTTTCAAACCTTGAGGATTCTGTAGAGTTTTTTCATACAACAGAGGATGAGAGTTTAAGAGATTATGTTGTAGAGGAGATTGCAAAGTTTCATAATGGACCAGAATTTTTAATAGTTTATATTCATGATCATGATGCAGATAAAAAAATTTTGACAAAAATTGCTTCTGTTATATCATCTATGGATGCTGATGAAGCACCAATAGAGCTAATAATGGATCTTTTAAAACTGGAAAATGCTTATGTAAGAAATTTAGGAATTTCAATATTAAGAAACTTTGGTAGTTCCATTAAGTATTACATAGTAAAATTTTTAATAGGAGAGGATAAAGATTTAAGAATATTTGCGATAAATGTACTTGGTGATGTAGATTTCGCGCAATCACGAGATATGCTTGTTGAACTTTTACAAACGGAAGAGGATATAAATGTTGCTATGACGGCAGTAGATTATATGGGTGAGATTGGAGAAGTAGCAGATATACCTCTTCTTGAATCTTTAAAAGAACGATTCTCTGGCGAATTTTATGTTGAATTTGCGGTAGATGGTGCGATTAAATTAATTCAAGGTTAGCTTAATGGCATATCTATTATCAGCAGATAATTTTACAAAGATAAGTGAATTCATTTACAGAAAAAGTGGTATTAGTTTAGATAGTGAGAAACATTATGAAAAACTTGCTAAATATATAGATAGGCGTTCACAAGAGTTAGGTTTTGATAGTTTTAGAAAATGTTTTTTTAAGTTGCGTTTTGATGATAAAGATGGTTTGGAATTTCAAGAGTTAATGAATGCAATCACTGTAAATGAGACATACTTTTTTAGAGAAAAAGAACAGTTTGAAGTTTTAGTAAATAAAATATTACCAGAACTTCATGCAAAATTGCCAGCTGAAAAACCTTTGAGAATTTTGTCTTCACCTTGTTCAACAGGTGAAGAACCCTACTCTATGATACTACACATAGTTGAAGAGGGTGGTGTTGTTGAGGAAAGAGATATTGAAGTTGTAGGCATTGACATAGATTCGACCGTTATAAAAAAAGCAGAGCTTGCACACTATAGTGATCGTGCAATTCATGCAATACCTAAAGATATTTTATCAAAGTGGTTTGTGCAAAAATCTTTAGGGCATGAACTTGGAGAAGATTTACAAGGTTCTGTTAATTTTCAAGTGGTAAATATCTTTGATAAAGCAAAAATGCGTAAACTTGGTAAGTTTGATGTTATATTTTCAAGAAATATGTTAATATATTTTGATGATGCATCAAGAAAAGAGGTTGCAATGACATTTTACGATATGTTAAACCCTGGTGGATATGTTCTTTTAGGACATGCCGAATATATGAGCCGAATTGTTTCGGTTTTTAAAGCAAAAAAAATAGACAATACATTAATTTATCAAAAATAGGAGAAAGATATGCCATTAGTAATATTTGTAGACGACAGTGAGACAGCATTAGCATCAACAAGGATGGTAACAAACTCTATGCCAATAGAGGTAAAGCAGTATACAGAGGCACAGGTTGCCTTAGCTGAGATAAAAGCTGGTATGACACCAGATTTAATTATTACAGACCTTAATATGCCTGTAATGAATGGTTTTGAGTTTTTAAAAGGTCTGCGTGAGGTACCTGCAACAAAAAGAACACCAACATTAATGCTTACCACAGAAACAAAACCGGAACTGAAGCAACAAGGAAAGGCACTGGGCTTAACAGGATGGATAGTGAAACCATTTAACCCATCACAGCTTAAACAGGCTATAACCAGAGTTCTACGCTTACCAGCTTAGGAGTATGGATATGCTGATGTTTGACCCAGTTGATGACCTGTTATCACATATAAAAGATGTACAGGTAGATGTTATAGAGTTGTCAAATGAATCACTTATGAAAATGAGTGCTTTTATGGAGAAAAATGGACTTGAAATTGATGATGACATAGCAACTGCTCTTCAATATCAAGATATTATAACACAGCAATTAGCTGCAACAATAGAAGCAATAGAGAATATGAAAAAGAGTTTAGATATATTTTCTCATGCTTATAAGAGTGATGAAGGTCTAGCACAACAAAGTATGATTAAGTTAAAAGAAAAATTAAGAATAACCTTGCAAGATGCTAAAGATAAAAAAAATAGATTTTCTGGTAAATTTTCAGAAGATAATGCAGATGAAGAGATAGAATTTTTTTAGGAGAATATGATGTCAATAGTAATGGTCGTAGATGATTCAAAGACAGTAAGAAATTATCATGGTGCAATACTCAAATCAATGGGTATGGAGATTATAGAAGCTGGAAATGGTATGGAAGCCTTAGAAAAAAGTTTATACTCTAAGGTTGATTTATATCTAGTTGATGTTAATATGCCCATTATGGATGGATATTCTTTTGTAAAAGATTTAAGAAAGCAAGAAAGCAATAAATTAGTTCCCGTAATTATGGTGACTACACAAGCAAAAGATGAATATAAACTTAATGCATATAGTGTTGGGGCAAATCTTTTTGAAACAAAACCGATTAAACCAAATCAAATCAAAGCATATTTAGAAATATTTGTGAACAATTAAGGAGATACTATGGATTCATTACTAGAACAATTTTTAAGCGAAGCAAGAGAAAATTTAGCCTTTATTGATCAAAATATTGGAGAAATTGGTGGTGATGATCCTGAACTTTTAAATTCAGTATTTCGTGCTGCACACACTTTAAAAGGTGGTAGTGGTATAGTTGGTTTTGAATCAGTTAAAAACATCACACATCATGCTGAAGATTTACTCGATATGCTGCGTTCAGGTAAAATAAAGTTTGCAGCGAGTATGGTTGAAGTTCTGTATGATGCTTTTGATGAGGTTGTAAACTTGATTGAGGCAGCTGAAGAGAGTGGAGATATCGTTGTCGCAGATGAAGCGATTATTGCTAAAATTATAGAAGAGTTAAGTAATCAGATGGGTAAAGAAGTTGCCCAAGAAGAGAGCTGGAGTCTACCTTTTTTAATGGCAGAAGAGAGTTATATAGTGAATCTTCCATTAAAAACTTTAAAAGATGCAAATATCAAAGTTAATTTTCAAAATGCTTCTATAGACGAAGATTTTTGTGCTCATGAAAATTTATATGCAGTAGTGTTTGATGTAGATGATTCTTGTATGGTCTATGGTAATGACCCTGTGTATACTCTAAGTCTTTTAGAAGATAAAATAGTTGGAATATTTTCTTGTATGAGTGATGAGAATGCAAAAGCAGTCTTAAGTGGTACAGAGGATGAAGAAGGTCTTTTATTAAAAACAAGTTTAGTAGCTTTTGTATATGCAACCTATGAAGAGATTGAAGACTCTCTTTTTAACTTTATAGATGAGTTAAAACTCTTACCATTAGATATTGACACTTTATTGAAAGTCTCTTATGGTGATACTGGTTTACAAATTGACTCACTCAAAGAGTTAAATGATATAGCAGAAAGTCTTGATATAGAAAAAATAAAAAATGAAGTTACAAGTTCTATGGAACTCGTTGGTGTTGATACAATACAGCATGCAAAATTAGAGAGGTTTTTAGATATTGTAGGATTGATTCATCCTGAAGATACGTCAAAACTCAATGATTTCTTTAAAAATCTACATGAGGGTGAAGCATATGGCGGTGGAGTGGGTATTCCTGAATCTATTGCAACTTCAGTTGAGAAAACAGATGAAGATACACAAGCACCTCAAACAGAAATTATTGCTGATGTTTTAATGAGTGAAGATATAGAAACTACTATACAAAATATTTATGAACAACAGTATAAAGCACTTGAGTGTATAGAAGATGAAGATGGTGTTTCACGTATTATTAATACCATTTCAAAATTAATAAAATATGATAAATCTATACCAGAACTACATACAAAAGAAGATATAAAAGAATTTCTCTCTTTAAAACTCAATAAAACTTCTGTTATTGTTAAAAAAGATGAAGAAATGACAGTAGAAAAGTCTAAAAAAGTTCAAGAAGCTGAACCTGTTTTAACTCAAGAGAAAGTTATAAAAAAAGAAGTAAAGAAAAAAAATGTAACAAAAGATGAAAAACATAAAGCTATTGTTGGAAAAACAGTGAAGGTTGAACAGGAGTCTATAGATAGTTTAATGAATGTTGTCGGTGAACTTTTAGTAGCAAAAAATTCTCTTCCTTATTTAGCTGATAATGTAGTTGGTATGACGCATGATCAGATAAAACGTGAAATCATGGATAAATATATATTTATTAATCGTCTCTCAGAACAGCTTCAGGATTTAATTATGGGTATGAGAATGTTACCAATTTCTTATGTCTTTGATAGATACCCTAAACTTGTACGTGATATTGCAAAAACACTTGATAAAAAAGTGAAATTAGAGATGAATGGTGGTGATACAAAGCTTGACAAGAATATGATAGAAATGCTTGCTGATCCCATGATTCATATTATGAGAAATTCACTTGACCATGGTGTTGAAATGCCAGATATACGTGAACAAAAGGGTAAAAATCCAGTTGGTTTGGTTACACTCAAAGCATATGCACAATCTGATAGAATTATAATAGAAATAGTAGATGATGGTGCGGGAATTAATGTAGAAAGAGTAGCAAGCAAAGTTTTAGAAAAAGGCTTGATGACACCAGAACAGATTGATGCTCTTAATGAGAAAGAAATGGCAGAATTAGTTCTTTTACCAGGACTCTCAACAGCAGATGCAATTACTGAATTTAGTGGACGTGGTGTTGGTATGGATGTGGTGAAAAAATCAATAGAAGGCTTTGGTGGTTCTATTGGAATCACAACTAAAGCAAATAAAGGTACTGTTATTACATTAGCAATTCCAATGTCTTTGGCAGTTACTTCACTACTTCATATTGAGATGAATAATATTCATTATGGTATTCCTATGGATAGTGTTTCAGAGACTGTAAAGCTAGAATCTTCAGAGATAGAGTATCTACATAATGAACCATTCGTTTATATTAGAGGAGATGTTATTCCTCTTTTATTTATTAAATCAATGCTTAATGAAGAAAATATGAAAGATAAACCTCTATCTATAGTTGTACTAAATATAAAAGGCAATATGTTAGCTGTAGTGGTAAATGATTTCTTAGGTCAACTTGATGTTGTTCAAAAACCTCTTGTTGGTATTATGGAAGGACATCCTCTATTTAGTGGTACTGCACTACTTGGAAATGGGCAAATTATTATGGCAATTGATCCATTAGGTTTATTAGGTATATCTCAAAAATTAAAAGAAGATATACAGGTAGTTGCATAGGAGCATATAAATGATAGATTTAATTGTATTTAGTGTTGGAACAAATAAATATGCGGTGAACATTGCAAATGTTCAACGTATAATTCAATCAGTAAAAGCAACTGAAATACCTAATGCTCATCAGTATATAGATGGTATGATCTCCTATGAAAATAGAGTCATAAAAATTTTAAATTTTAGAAAATTAATAGATATGAGAACATATCATAGTGAACTCACAACTCTTTTTGATGAGTTGAAAATATCTCATGTTGAGTGGGTTGAGGCATTAAAAACTTCTCTACAAACAGGTGAAAAATTTACAAAAACTTTAAATCCTCATGCTTGTGGTCTTGGCAAATGGATAGACTCATTCACTGCTTATGATGATATAGTAGTAGAGATTTTAAATCAACTTGGTGATTTGCATAAACAGTTACATCTTACAGGGGCTATAGCTTTAGAAGCTTATGAAAGAGATGAAGAAGAGGCAAAGCATATTTTTACGACAAAAATTACAAGTATTTATGAGCAAACTATGAGTGCTTTAAATAAACTTACTAATGAATTAAATTTGGTTTCGAACTCCTTGCAAAAACTCATAATATATGATTGTAATACTTCTGTATTTGCTATTAGAGTTGATAGGATTGAAGACATAGCACATGTTAATGAAAGCGATTTCATGACATCTAGTGAAACTGAAGAGAGTAATAGTAATGAGTTTTTAGATCTTGATGGTGTACTTGATTTAAATGGTGTTTTAATAAATGTAATTAAAACTGTAAAAATACCTACTTAAAGGATAAAAAATGTCAATAACATATGAAAATAATGAAGCAAGTTTTACAGCCGTGATATATGAGGATGAAGTAGTTCCCTTAAGAGACTTTTTACAAGAAAAAGCTGGAGAAGAGGTACGATTTGACCTTAGTGAGTGTGATGATATTCATCTAGCAATATTACAACTAATTATGGCATATCAAAAAAATTATAGCTGTGATTTCATATTTGCAAATGAAAAAAGATTGTTTGAAACAGTTCTAAAAGGATTTAGCACTAGTGAAAACCATTGTAATTAGTAATCGAAAAGGTGGTTCGGCGAAAACAACTACAGCTGTCAATATTGCAAGTGGACTGGCAAAATATGGTTCTGTTTTACTGCTTGATTTAGATACTCAAGGACATGCATCTATTGGAGTTGGTTGTGAGCCAAGTGAAACATTAGGGGTACACTCCATTTTTAGTGGCTCTACACTTAGTGAGACTTTTATTCCGACTGTGCATAAAAACTTAACACTTTCTCCTGCTTTAGCTCTTTTTGATGTTTATGAGTATTCGGACTTAAGAGGTATGTTAAAGAGTCGATTTAAACGTGAAAAAATAGCAGATTTTTTTGATTATTGTGTCATAGATACACCACCAACATTCGATGCTCTTTTAAAAAATTCTTTAGAAGTTGCAGATAGTGTTGTTATACCTTTTGTGCCACACCACCTTGGTGTAGTTGCAGTAGGACAGATGCTACGTGCAGTGTATCAAAGCTCAAAAATACAAGAGCGAGAAATTGCAGATATATCTATACTTCCAGTTATGTATAACCCACATATTAATGAACATAAAGAGTCTTTAGAAAAAGTAAAAACATCCTTTGGTAAAGAGAAATTATTGTCTCCAATAGGAGTTGATATAAAGTTGGCAAAACAGTTTGAGCTTGGCTCACCTATCATCTTAGACCCAAAACGTTCAAAAGGTATGAAAAATTATAAAAAATGTGTCAAAGAGTTGATGAGCAGACTATAAGATGAAAGAGATTCAAAAATTAAAAATTTTAATATGTGAAGAAGATAGTAGAGTTTTACAAAAATTGAAGTCTTGGATAACCACCATAAGTGAAGATGTTGTGGGTTGTCCTGATGGTATTAAAGCAATTAAAATTTATAATGAACTAAGACCTGATATACTTGTAGTTTCTCAAAATATCAAAAGTATACATGGCATAGAGTTAATTGAAAAAGTAAAAAAAATCTCTGTTAAACAAGCTATTGTCTTTATGGTTAGTGATGATTTGGTATCTTTGAAAAGAGCGATTGAGCTACAAGTTGATAGATATTTAAACTCTCCTGTAAAGGTGAAACCTCTTTTGGATGCTATTAATAGTTTAGCACAAGAAAAGCTATGGCATGATGAATTTAAAAATCAAAAAAAATTACTTGAAGATTATAAAGATGCTATTAACCTCTCTTTTAGCGTCTCACGCCATGATAAAAAAGGAAATATACTCTATGTGAATGATCTTTTTTGTATTACTACTAAATTACAATATGAAGATGCAATGAGAGGTGTCATAAACCCTTTAAATAATCCAAATACAGATATACTTAAAGTTTGGGATGTTTTAAAAAAAGATTTTTTGTATAAAGATAGACAAATCTTTAAATTAGAGAACAAAACTGAACATATTATTGACATAACAGCTGTTGCTTTAAAAAATGATAGTGGTGAAGTGTATGAATATTTAGTTTTTTCTAATGATGTTTCAGAGATTGTTTACTCTCAGAGAAAAATTAAAAATCAAGAATTAGAACAAAGACTTATAAAACTCAACCATACAAAAGAGTTAAATAGAGTGAAAGATTCTTTTTTAACCATATTTACACATGAGCTTAAAACTCCACTTAATGCTATTATTAACTTCTCTGAATATGTGTATAAACACTTACAAAAAGAGGATTTTGCAAAAAAAATTATACTCTCTCCTCAAGTACAAGAAATAAATAATAGTGGACTTTTTCTGCTGGAGATGATAAACAACCTCATGGAGGCAACGAAATTACGAGATTCAAAAATTTCCATTGAAGTCACAGATGTAAATATACAAAATACCTTAAAAAATATTGTGAATGAGTATAATTCAAAATCAAATTTGAACCCTATCATATTGACTTGTGAAAATGACATTGAAATTTTAAGTGATTATAACCATTTCTCTCAAATATTTAAAAATATCATTTCTAATGCTGTGAAATATGCACAAAAAACAATTATGGTTAAAATTCTCAAGAATGAAAATACCTTTTTAGTATCTGTTGAAGATGATGGTAAAGGATTTATTACTACAGAGAATGTATTTGATATCTTCGAGCAGTCTGATGTTGATAGTATGACACGTGAAGCGACAGGAACAGGAGTCGGATTATTTATAGTTAAACAACTCTGTGATAGAATGGAATATAAGATACATATAGAGACTTCGCCAGGCCTAGGTGGTGCAAAGGTTTCTATAGAAGGCAATAGGGAAATAAATTAATGTATATATTAATTGTAGATGATCATAAAAATAATAGAATGATTTTAAAACTTCTATTAGAAGATTATGTAGAAGATCACAATGAGCCAAATTTTATAATTGATGAGGCTGGAGATGGTCTTGATGCTGTAGCAATGTGTGAAAAACAAAAATATGATATTGTTTTTATGGATATTATGATGCCAAATATGGATGGCATCCAGGCAACAAAACTTATACGTAAAAATAATAAAAAAGTGATGATTATTGCTGTTTCTGCAGTTAAGGATAGTAAGAGCCAAAAACTTATTTTAAGTAATGGAGCTGAAGATTACATTTCTAAACCAATTAATTCCGATATTTTTAATAGCAGAATAGCTAACTATATAACACTTATAAAAGCACGAGAACATGTAACAAGTAGTGAGTATGGTATTAATCTGTTTACAGATGAAATATATAAACGACATATAAAATTTTTGCTTTTAAGCGAAGATGCACTCTCTGAATTATGGGAGTATTACCTTTTAGGTTCATTAGAAAAATGTGATGACATTAGTGATATAATTCGCACGATTTTTTCAATCGCAGAGATACAATTAAAACTTAATATTCAGAGCAATTTATATGTGGAAGATTCAGAGGAATATAAGTACTTTACTGTAGTGAATTTAACAAATATTCCTAAAAAAATTATAGAACTTACTTTGAAAAAAAATAATGTGGAAAATAAGTATAAACTAAATGATGAAAAGATTTCATTTTTCTTAAAAAAGATTGTAAGTACCGGTGAAATACAAGAGAGCATGCAACAAAATGAACCAGTTGAAATAGATTATAAATCTTTAGAACTTGCTGTTTTTGACTATATAGATAGTGATGATCTGACAGACTTAGAAGAGTATGCAAATCGACTTAGCTCTTTAATGCTCATTGTTGGAAGTGGGGATGTTACAGAAGATGAACTTATGGAAATATACACATATATAGAAAAACTTGGAGCTATTTTATCAACATATTCTGAAGTGTTTGCAATAGCAAAAGCTCTGGAATCTTTAGCATTAGATATAAATACATATTCAGAAAATTTTATTAAAAATTCAGAAGATTTAGGACCACTATGTACAGCCTTTAGTAAAGATTTTGTAAACTGGATAGAACAATCTTTTCATACAGGAGCCCCGAGTGTTGATTTTATGAATGATACAATTGTTGTAAATTGTCAAACTATTAGTGGAATGTTAAAAATGGATGAAGTACCAGTAAATGCTAGTGAGAGTGATGATATTGATGATATATTTGATTTTTAGGAGAATACAATGTATAAAGTAACCGTTATGAATCCATGTAGCTGCTTTGTAAAAAGTGGACTTGGCCAATCTTTAGAGTTTGAGACACAAGCCGAAGCTCAAAGTGAAGCACATAAGCTTATTGCGAGAATGGAGTCAAATTTTTGTAAAAAACATGAATTTTCAATGATAGAACAATTTGGTGATTTTACAATATATATAAAACCACGAGGATAGTCTTTTTCTCCCTTATTGTAAGCTTTTTGTAATAATATTGTAATCAAATTTTTATATTATCTCCTCAATATATTGAGGGAATGCACACATGATAAATCAAATCAAAAACTTATCTTTAGAGAGTAAATTTTTTGGACTACTTCTGTTAATTATGACAGGATACTTTCTAATGTGGGCCGGAAATTATACACATGGTTCTTATCCAGTTATATTATTAATTGCGACTGCTTTTGGTATATTTATGGCATTTAATATTGGTGGAAATGATGTAGCAAATTCTTTTGGAACTTCCGTTGGTGCAGGAACACTTAGCATTAAACAAGCCCTTATAGTCGCTGCAATATTTGAAGTAAGTGGTGCAATGATTGCTGGTGGAGAAGTGACAGATACAATACGAAAGGGTATAGTAGACTTAAATAGTATGAACATAAAACCATTAGAATTTGTTTATATTATGATGTCATCACTTTTTGCTGCTGCAACTTGGTTACTTATAGCTACAAAAAAAGGAATGCCAGTATCAACAACACACTCCATAATTGGAGGTATTGTTGGTGCATCTATTACTCTTGGTTTTATTCTTCAAGGATGGAGTGAAGCTTTTTCTCTTGTTCAATGGAATAAAATAGGAACAATAGTTTTTTCTTGGATTATCTCACCATTGCTTGGTGGTTCGATTTCTTATATTTTATACGGATTTATTAAAAAATATATATTAAACTATAATGAAAATGCCTTGCAACAGATAAAAGAGTTAAATACTAAAAAAAGAGACTTTAAAGCTAAAAAACATGCATCTTATTCTCATATGACTAGTGAGGAGAGACTCTCAGCACTTGCGGAGATGACATGGGACCATCAAACACAGAGTGAAGAAGAGTTTGAAAAGAGTGACTTACATTCAGAATATTATAGAGGTCTATCAGAATTACATGAGAAAAAGAAAGCTATAAAATCTAATTATGCAATGCAGACTTATTTACCATTTATTGCAGCTCTGGGTGCTATGATTTTAAGTGCTATGGTTATCTTTAAAGGGCTCAAACATATAAATTTAAATTTCTCAACTTTAGATAATTATTTAATTATGGGAATGGTTGCGGCGCTAGTATACCTTTTTAGCTTTATAGCCATTCGTTTAATGGAAGATAAGAACCTTGAAAATTCGACTTTTGTAGTTTTTAGCTGGTTACAGGTTTTTACTGCATCGGGTTTTGCTTTTTCTCATGGTTCAAATGATATAGCAAACGCAATAGGTCCATTTGCCGCTATTTTGGATGTTCTTAGAACTGGTGTTATAGGTTCAGAGGCAGCTGTACCGAAAATAGCGATGCTTACCTTTGGTGTGGCACTCATCGCCGGTTTATGGTTTATAGGAAAGAATGTTATTGCAACTGTTGGTACAAATCTAACAAAGATGCATCCAGCATCTGGATTCTCAGCTGAGCTTTCTGCTGCAAGTGTTGTACTTTTAGCTTCAACTTTTGGTATACCTGTATCAAGTACACACATACTAATAGGAGCTGTCATGGGAATAGGTATTGTAAATGCTCAGGCAAATTGGAATCTTATGAAACCAATAGTACTTGCTTGGATTATAACACTTCCAATGGCCGCTATTATCTCAGCTATTACTTTTTATATATTACGAAGTGTTTTATAAGAATATCTCTATAGCTCTTGCTAAATCTTCTTTTGTGTCAATCCCAAAACCAGTAGAAGATACTTTTACCATCAGTATCTTCTTTTGATGATAAATGGCTCGAAGTTGTTCGAGCTTTTCTATATCTTCGATGGGAGCATCTTTAAGTGAGCAAAATTCATGGAGACTTTTTTTACTAAATCCGTAAATACCAATATGCCCAAAATATTTAGCACCACCACCTTGGTTATAGGGTATAGGTGAGCGTGAAAAATAGATAGCATTGTCTTTGTCATCTAAGACAACTTTTACAAGATTTGGATCTTTTGCCGATTCCGCATTTATAGCATTATAACAACTTCCCATGATAAAACTCTCTTGCTTTTTCTGCAGTGACTTGAGTTTTTCAATGAGTATTTCAACAACATCAGGTTCTATAAAAGGTTCATCTGCTTGTATATTAATGATAAGTTCATCATCTGAGAGTTTTAAAATAGTGGCACACTCATGTATTCTATCTGTACCACTTTTATGTGTTGTAGAGGTAAGCATTGCTTCAATACCATATTTTTTACAAATGTCTATAATTTTTTCATCATCTGCGGCAACAACAACTCTGTCTAAATGTTCCACCCTTTTTGCTGTTCTTACAACCATAGGTAAACCACCAATATCGGCTAAAACTTTTTGTGGAAATCTTGTTGAGGATAATCTAGCAGGGATAATAATCATGTTTAATACCTTTTTTAATCACTTAGAGTATAATTTCATTATTATACTAAGAAAGGCTTTTAATGCTTCTTTATCAACCAGAATCTGGTTATTGTTACAATAGTGATTCACTATTTCTTTATAATTTTATAAATGCACTCAAGCCAAAGGGGCAAATATTAGATGTAGGTGCGGGTTGTGGTATAGTAGGGCTTCTAGTTGCTAGGGATAATGCCGATGTCGAGTTAAGAGCAGTTGAAAAACAGAAGCTGTTTGTAGAATATGCACAAATTAATGCAAGAGTAAATAAAATAGCCTATACATTACATAAGAGTGATTTTTTAGAGTTAGATGAAGATTTGAAATATAATTATATTATTTCAAATCCACCTTTTTACCCCAAAGGTGTTCAAAAGAGTAAAAATGAGATGTTATTTTATGCTAGGTATAATGTAAACTTACCGATGAATGAGTTTTTCAAAAAAGTTTCACGCCTGTTAAAGCCTCATTCCCATTTTGTTTTTTGCTATGATGCAACACAGTTTGGAGAAATTTGTGTAGCTCTTGAGAGAGTAAAATTACGGGCTGTGGATGTACAGTTTGTACATCCAAAAGCAGATAAACCAGCTTCTTTAGTGATGATTCATGCACGAAATGGTTCAAAATCCATGATGAAAATACATGAGCCTCTTATACATTTTAATGGAGAAGATATCTCGCAAAAGGTTGAAAAAATTTATAAAGATGCAAATACACAGAGTATAAAATGTCAAATATAATAACAAAAAAGAATTTTTCATATGCTTTTAATCAAGATGCTTGTGCAAGTTGTGAGGGAAGATGTTGCACAGGAGAGAGTGGTTATATTTATGTATCTACTGATGAAATAAAAAAGGTAGCGGAGCTTCTTGGGTTAAGTGTTAATGATTTTGGAGTAAAATATCTTTTTAAGAGTGGTTACAAATACTCTATTAAAGAAAGAGAACACCAAGGCTCTTTTGAGTGTGTTTTTTATGATAGAGAAACAAATGGTTGCAAAATATATGAGGCTCGTCCCTCTCAATGTATAAGTTTTCCTTTTTGGGACTATTTTAAAACAAAAATAGATGAATTAAAAGAAGAGTGTCCAGGAATAATAGATGTATAAAAATATAATACTTGTAATCATATCACTATTTTTCATATCGTGTTCATACAAGAGTCATCTTGTTAAACCTAATGAAAAAGCTTTTGCTCAAGAGGATGACTATATTTTTCTTGCCCTAAGAGCAGAGCAACTCTCAAACCATAAAGTAGCAGCAAAGTTCTTTGAAAAGTTGTATGAAAAGTCATCAAAAAAAGAGTATTTATATCGCTCTTTAGAAAATGATTTGGTTGCAAAAGAGTATAAAAAAGTGATACAAAGAGTAGATACTATTCTTGAAAATACACAGGTGTTTGATGCACAACTAATAAGATTAAAAATTTTATCACTTCTTTCTTTGAATCATTTAGATAAAGCAATTGCTTTAAGTGTTTCCTTAGCTATAAAAACAAAAAAAGTAGATGATTATTTACTAACAAGTGATATTTATGTAAAACGCCAAGATTTTGATATGGCTGTAAAGTATTTAGAAGGTGCTTATGTCAAAGAGTATAATGAAAAAATACTTGATAAAATGTCTATACTTCTTTATGTAAATTTAGGAAGAAAAAAAGATGCAATTGCTGAGTTGGAGACACATTCACGCATTTTTGGATGTTCGGAGTTGATATGTAATAGACTTATAGCTTTTTATAGTAATGATAATAATATTAATGGTATGTTATCAGCATATCTAAGACTGTATGATATTAAAAAAGAGGAAAAAATTGCAAAAAAAATAGTGCAGATTTACTCCTATAAAAGAAACTATATGGAACTCATAAGTTTTTTAGAAAAGTACAATAGTGATGATACTCTTTTACTCCAAATTTACTCTTCTTTGAAAAACTATAAAAAAGCTTATATACTCTCAGACAAGTTATATAATCAAACATTAAAGTTAGACTACTTGGGGCAGAGTGCTATTTTTGAATATGAAAGTGCAAGTAACAAAGAGAATAAAAAGCTACTTAATAGTGTTGTTAAAAAACTGACACAAGTGACACAAGTAGTAAAAAAACCACTTTTTATGAACTACTTAGGATATATTTTAATTGACCATGAAATTGATGTGAAACGTGGTATGGATTATATTCATACCGTTTTAAAACACCAACCTGACTCATCTTTTTATTTAGATTCTTTAGCTTGGGGTTATTATAAGCTTGGAAATTGTCATAAGGCAAAAAATATTATGAATAGAGTTGTCACTTTAGAAGGTGGAGATGATCCAGAGGTTGTCTCACATGTAAAAAAAATAAATCAATGTTTAAAAAATTAGAAAAGGTAAAAAAAAGAATGATTTTAGATGATATAATTAAAAAAACAAAAGAGGATTTAGCACAGCGTGAGAAAGAGTTTTCACTAGATTGGCTTGGTCGTTCTTTAGCATTTAATGCAAGAGTGCCTCGTGATGTTTTTCCTTATCTTCAAGCAACAGAAGATGACCCATACAGGATAATTTCTGAGGTGAAAAAAGCATCCCCTTCAAAAGGTATTATACGTGAAGACTTTGACCCTTTAACAATTGCTCAAGCATATGAGCGCGGAGGGGCTAGTGCTATCTCAATCTTAACAGAACCACACTTTTTTCAAGGAAATCTTGATTATCTTGGTGGTATTCGTCGTTATGTCGGGATACCATTGCTGAGAAAAGATTTTATAGTCTCAAAATACCAAATTTTAGAAGCTGTTGTGCATGGGGCTGATTTTATACTTCTCATCGCGACAGCTCTTTCAAAAAAAGAGTTAAAAGAATTACTTGCTTATACTAGACACTTAGGTATGGAAGCTCTTGTTGAGGTGCATGATAAATCAGACTTAGTTAAGGCTATTTATGCAGGGAGCGATATTATAGGTATAAATCATAGAAATCTTCAAACATTTGAGATGAATATGAACCTGTGCTATGACCTTATACCGCTCATACCAAATGGAAAAATTATCGTAGCTGAGAGTGGTATTTATGAGCATGGACAGCTTGAAGATTTAAGTAAAGCTGGTGTTGATGCCTTTTTGGTTGGTGAATCACTCATGCGAACAGAGAATGAAGAAGAGGCTCTAAGAGTACTCAAATATGGAGAAAAATAGATGCATAAAATATTTCCTATACTACTAATAACAGCTCTTTTAATGATGAGTGCTTGTACCCAAGAAACACAAAATAAGATTGGCAGAAGTATACAAAACTGGACAGGAACAGATGGTGTTTTAGATATTTATATGGGTGAAAAACTAGTACAGCGTTACATTAAAATAGATAAACTCTCAACAGCAACGGCAACAGACAGTAATACCCCACGCCACTATAGATATGGTTATGGATATCTTGATGTTAATCAAAACTATAAGGTAGATGAGGGCGAGAAGAAACTCTATTTTGAGATTAGTAATTACTCTACACCTTATATATTTTATGATAATCCAGGAAAATAGATAGTGGATGTTATAAAGCTTTTTAAATTTTTTATTAACTCCAAGAGTGAAACACCAGATGATGGTGCTTTGCTTGACTTTATAGCTGAGTATTTGGATTCTTTTGAGGCAATTCGCATAGATAGAGAAGATGTGAAAAATCTTTTTATTTATAAAAAATTTTCTGAGGGCGAACATCTCTGTTTTGCTGGTCATGTAGATGTTGTTCCAGCTGGTCAGGGGTGGGATAGCGACCCGTATAAAGCAGTAGAAAAAGATGGTTTTATTTATGGCCGTGGTACACAAGATATGAAGAGTGGAGTAGCAGCATTTACTCAGGCTGTAAAAAATACTCAAATATTTAAAGGAACACTCTCTTTACTCTTAACCTCTGATGAGGAGGGTGATGCAACTTATGGGACTGTAAAAGTTTTAGAGTATCTCAAAGAGAAAAATATGCTTCCAGATGCTGTTGTTGTAGCTGAGCCAACTTGTGAAGAGAATTTTGGTGATGCTATGAAAGTAGGTAGACGCGGTTCAATAAATGGTTATTTAAAACTCAAAGGAAAGCAGGGACATGCAGCCTATCCTGAAAAAGCTATTAATCCAATACATAATATTGCTCCTATTTTAGAGAGTATTGCCGGTATTGATTTAGATGGTGGGGATGAGTTTTTTGCACCAAGTAAATTTGTCATTACAGATATTCGCTCTGGCATGCAGGTAACAAATGTCACACCAAATGAACTCAATATGATGTTTAATGTCCGAAACAATACAAAAACAACACAAAAAGAGATAAAAGAGTTTATAGAGAAGCACTTTAAAGAGCTTAATTATGAACTTCGTTTGACACAAGGCTCTTACCCTTTTAAAACAGATACAACTACAAAAGTAGTTACTTTAATAGGTAAAGCAATTAAAGAGGTGACACAAAAAGATGCAAAACATTCAACAGCAGGTGGAACAAGCGATGCAAGGTTTATGGCACCACTAGGTATAGATGTGATAGAATTTGGTGTAAAAAATGATACAATTCATTCAGTGAATGAGCGAACAACAATAAAAGAGGTGCAAGATTTGTATAAAGTCTTTAAGACTCTTATAGATATATGGGAGTAGGGATGCAATACATAATAACAATACTTTTTTTTGCAGTTTCACTCTTTAGTGGGGAGCTGAGTTGGTCACATGATTACAAAACAGCACTCAAAGATGCAAAAGCGCAACAAAAACTAGTTTATATTTTTATTACATCAGATACTTGTAAATGGTGTAAAAAATTTGAAGCAACAACCCTCCAAAATAAAGATATTTTAAAGAGACTTTATAATGAGTTTATACCTATCCACTTATCACGTGACCGTCATCAAATACCAAAACAATTTAAGAAAGCACCTGTCCCACGCCACTACTTTACAGATGCAGAGGGTAATATTCTTTATAACTCTTTGGGACATCGTGGTGTTGCATGTTTTGATGCGTTTATGGATAACGCAGAGGATAAACTTAAAATTAGTAATTAAAAAAAGGAGATATATATGGAATTTGTACAAACAGATAAAGCCCCCTCGGCTATAGGACCTTACTCTCAAGCAGTAGTAGCTAATGGTATGGTTTACACATCAGGTCAAATAGCTCTCACACCAGAGGGTTCTGATGAACTCTTAAGTGAAGATGTTGTTGTTCAAGCTGTAAGAGTGATGAAAAATCTTGAAGAAGTTTTGCTTGAAGCGGGAAGTTCTCTAGATAGTGTAGTAAAAACAACAATTTTTTTAGCAGATATGGAAGATTTTTCCATAGTTAATGAGGTTTATACTGAAGCCTTTGGTTTACATAAACCAGCACGTGCAACAGTTGCAGTAAAAACACTACCAAAAAATGCTTTAGTGGAGATAGATGCCATAGCACTTATAAAATAACTTATATTAAACCTCTTTTTTATAAGAGGTCTCTTAGGCTTGTCTTCTTTTTTATTCTGTCTTAAATTCAAATAATTTTTTTTCATTGACTCCAGGTCATTAATATATTTTTAATAGTAATTATTATACTATTTCATAATTGACTGACAGTCGGTCACTGGTTATAGGAATAAATATGGCAATTATTGTAGATAAAGATAAAAAACGTCGAGACATTGCACTCTCATGTAAGAACTTGGTTATACAAAATGGTATCAACACACTGAGTGTTGCTACACTTGCTAAAGAAGCAGGCATTGGAAAAGGTACTGTTTATGAGTATTTTGCAAATAAAGAAGAGATTGTTTTTGAAATAGTTAATATTTTAATGCAACAACATAGTGAAAAACTTCTTGATGAACTCTCAAAAAAGGTAAGTACAAAAGAGAAGGTAAAAATATTTTCTCAATTTTTTTATAATGAAGAAGATTATGAGCTAAGAGAGATATACAAGGAATTTGTTTCTCTGTCTTTAATGAATCACAATGAAGAGATGATGGAGTACCAAACAAGATGTAATGAATATTATTACACACTTTTTGTTAATGTCATTGAAGAAGGTATAAACAAGAAAGAGCTTATTCCTCAAGCAAAAGAGTTAATTATGGGAATATTTACAATGTCAAAAGGAGCTTTTATTATGAGTCAAACAACTAATTTTATAAAAGATTTACAGGTAGAACTCGATAAGTTTATAGATGGTATTTTTGCTTTAATGGAGTTAAAAAAATGAAATATTTTTTAAAAGTACTTTTTATAGTAACTCCTTTACTTCTTCAAGCAGAATCACTTAAATCACTACTAAAATATGCACAAAAAAATAATGATTTTATACTCTCTAAAGACTTAACAAAAGAGGCAAAAAAGAGTGAACTTCAAAGTGTAAAAGATGACTACTATCCGACGGTAGATATTGGTGGTTATTATCAACGTTTTGATAAGGCAAACCCTATTTTACCGGGCTCAACATACTCTGTATATGCAAAAGTTGGCTTTGATATTTACAAGGGTGGTGCATCCAAACACCAAATTGAGCAAAAGCAAAATGAGTTGTATGCAAGTGGTTATGACTATAGTGCAACACGAAAAAATATAACATTAGAAATAGTAAAAGAGTTCTATGCGATTCAAACAAAAAAGGCTCATCTTGAAGCATTAAAAGAGGCATTAAAGAGTCTAGATGCAGAACTACAAAGAATTAAAAGCTTTTTTCTTGTAAAACTTGCAACAAGCGATGAAGTAGATAGATTACAGGCTACATTTGATAAAAATAGTTATCTTATTGAGTCTTTGAAATTTCAGATACTCTCTTCAAAAAGAGCGTTAGAGTTGAAAGTTGGTAAAAAGATAGACTCTCTTAGTGTTTCAAAATTTATGAAAACTGAGATTATTGCAGATGATGTACTTGATGGTATTAAAGCATTAAGAGCAAATAAAAACTCTTTAAAGAGTGCTTCAAATATTGTAAATAGTTATTATTCTCCACAGATTCGTATTGAAGATACATATAATTTTTATGGATATCAAGATATTCCACGCCTAGCTGGTTTTTCTATAGAACAGGTTTACAATCAAAACAAAATTATGCTTACATTAAATATGAGAGTTTTTGATTTTGGAGCAATTAGTGAAAAAAAAGAAGCACTAACACTTCAAGCAGCTTCACTTGAAAAACAAATAAATTATAAAACGAAAGAACAAAGTATGCAAGCAGAATTGGCAAAAGAGAGAATCATAAGTGCTAATTTAAGTATAAAAAGTTCTCAAAGTGCACTTAAGGCCTCAACAACAGCTCTAAGGAGTATAACTAAAAAATATAAAAATGCTTTAGTAGATTATGTTCGTTTTTTAGATGCACTCTCTGCTCATGCAGAAGCAAAAGCTATACATGAACAGGCTTTAAATGATTTAGAGTTTGCTTATGCATTGTACTACTATTACCATGCAAAAAAATTAGAGGAGTTTTTAGATGATTAGAGTTAAAATGAAATATAAAATATTATTGGTTATGGTGGCATGTGTTTGTACCCTCAATGCTGGTGAAGTCTATGCCACATTTAATGTCATAGCAAAACAGAGTGCAGTACTTGCTTTTGATGCAAGTGGTATTGTAAATCTTGTTTCTAAAGATATAGCCGATGTAGTCAAAAAAGGAGAGCTTTTAGCCTCTTTAGATAATAAAGATAAAAGTGCTAACCTAGCATCTGCTAAGAGCACTCTTAAGTATGCAAAAAAAGCTTATGAGCGACAGTTAAAAGTAAAAAATCTTATTAATGAAGAGAAATTTGATAGCTATGCACTAAGATATGAACAGGCAAAAAGCCAGCTTGCTTATCAAGAGGCACTTTATAAAAAAACTCTACTTGTAGCACCTTTTTCAGGAGTGATTTTTTATAAAGATATAGATATAGGTGATACTTTAAGTGCTGTTAGACTTAAGAGTGTGTATAAAATTCAAAGTTTTACAGCACGAAAATTGATTTTAGAGTTTGATCAAAAGTATAACAAGTCTGTTAAAGTTGGAGATAAATATAAGTATAAAATAGATGGAGATAATAAAGAATATACTGGAACCATTATAAAGGTTTATCCATTTGCAAATACTAACAATAGAAAAGTTCAAGCAGAAGTTGCAGCAGATAACATACTTGTCGGACTCTTTGGTGCTGGCATTATAATGACACAAGAGTAGGTCTGTTATGTATAAAATAGCCATAAATAGACCAATTGCGACACTTATGTATGTTGTTACATTAATAATTTTTGGATTTTTTAGTTTTAAATCTATGCCTGCTGCACTTTTTCCAAATGTTGATTTTCCTATAGTCACCATTAAAACCATCTACCCAGGCGTAGAGTCGAGTACTGTTGAATCACAAGTTACAGATAAGATTGAAGAGGCAATTTCACGAATAGGTGGTGTTGATACTATTACTTCAACAAGTTCTGAGGGTGCTAGTGTTGTCATGGTAAAGTTTTTTTTAGAACGAGATATTAATGAAGCAACAAATGATGTAAGAGATAAAGTTTCAGCAGTCTTACTACCTCGCGATGCAAAAACACCTTTAGTGAGTAAGTTAGATATTGGTGGGGCATCGGTTATAAATGTTTTTTTAACAGCAAAAAATGATACTGTAAAAAATTTGATGCTTTTTGCTGATGAGAAGGTAAAACCACAACTTCAAGAGATAAATGGTGTAGGTGCAATCAATATAGTAGGGTATAAAAAAAGAGAGATAAAAATATATCCAAATATTGAACAACTCAATAAGTTTGGTATCACCATTTCAGAACTAAATGCAATTGTAAAACATGAAAATGTTAACATAGGTGGTGGAAAATTAGTTACTCCAACACAAGAGTTTACACTTAAAACTAAAGCTGATGCTCTTAGTATAGAAGAATTAAAAAATATTATCATTAAAGATAATATACGTCTTAAAGATTTGGCACGGGTTGAAGATACTTTAAGTGATGCAAAAAGTTATGCTTCTTATAATGGAGTTGAAGGTGTTATGCTTGAGGTTCAAAAAATTTCAGGAACAAATACTCTGGAGATAATTAAACGTGTTAAAGCAAGTATACCACTTCTTACAAAAATGTCTGGAGGGAGATTTGGTGTTGAGACACTTCAAGATAGCTCTCCTTTTATTATTCACTCGTTAGAAGATGTGGAATTTGATCTTATTTATGGTTCATTTTTAGCTGTAATTATTATTTTTGTATTTTTAAGAAATATGACCATTACTTTTGTTTCAGCACTCTCTATCCCTATCTCTATAATGGGGACAATTGCATTGATGAACTATATGGGGTTTAATTTAAATAAAATGACACTTATTGGGCTTACATTATCTATAGGAATTATTATTGATGATGCCATTGTTGTATTAGAAAACATATACAAAAAGATGGAATCTGGTATGGGTAAGTTTGAAGCTGCGTTTGAAGGCACAAAAGAGATGGCATTTGCGATTTCTGCAATTTCTGCCATGCTTTTAGCTGTTTTTATACCAGTAGCAAATATGAGCGGTATTGTTGGAAAGTTTTTTGAAAGTTTTGCTATGACTGTTGGTTTTGCAATTATTATCTCTTTTACTATTGCAATGACTTTTATACCAAGCATGAGTGCAAGAACACTTCACAAAGGTGAGAGTAGATTGTACAATTTGACAGAACCTCTTTTTAAAGCCTTAGAAAGGTTATATGAAGTAGTTTTACGTTTTGTACTAAGATTCAAGTTTATTACACTTATTGTTGTAATAATAGTTTTTGTAAGCTCACTTATGCTTTTTCCAAAAATAGGGATGGACTTTATACCAAAAGAGGATAAATCTGAGTTTGAAATTAGCTTACGTGCTAAAGCTGGTACTTCACTAGAAGAGATGATTAAAAAGAGTCAAAGGATAGAGGCTTTAATAAAAGAAAATAAGAGTGTTATATTTACGACATTAAGTGTTGGATATAATTCTGTAAGAGAGAAAAATAAGGCTCGTATATATGTAAAACTAACATCTAAAGATAAGCGTTCTATAAATCAAGAGCAAATTATACAGAATTTTCGAGGTACATTAAAAGAATTTCAGCACAAAAATTCTACTCTAAAAGATATGTACATTACTGCTGCTGCTATTCCAAATATTAAAGGGGCGGGTGTTTCTGTACCTTATCAAATAGTACTTAAGTCTGATTCTTTTGCGTCACTGAAAGTTGCAACAAAAAATTTAACGGAGTATTTGGCAAAGAAAAAAGGTTTTGTTGACATAGATACAAACTTGGATGATGGAAAACCTCAGATTAATATTACAATATTAAGAGAGAATGCAAATCGTTTAGGTATATCAGCTTCAGAAATATCAAAGGCAATTTCTACTGCTTTTTCAAGTGACATAGAAGTGTCCTATTTTGAAGAGGATGGGAAACAGTACAATATTACTTTACGGTTTGATGATAAACATCGTGTGAGCATAAAAGATATACAAAAAATTCAACTGCGTGCTAAAAATGGAGAGTTAATATATTTGAGTGGTTTAGTAACATTTACTCAAACAAAATCTTTAGCATCTATATATCACTTTGACAGACAGAGACAGGTGACCATATATGCAGATTTGTTTGGACTTGACCTTGGTGGAGCTGTAAACTATACAAAAGAGGGTATTGATGCATTAATGCCAAAAGATGTCATATATAGATTTACTGGTTTTGCAGAGGAGATGGTAAAAACTGGAAAAGCTTTTGGTGTAGCTCTTGGACTTTCTGTTATTTTAATGTTTATTATTTTAGCGATTTTATATGAGTCTTTAATCCAACCTATCATTATTATGGTTGCACTTCCTTTGAGTATTATAGGAGTCATGATAGCTCTTTATTTAACTCATTTACAGTTTAGCCTTTTTGTGATGATTGGTTTTATGTTACTGATGGGAATGGTTGGAAAAAATGCCGTTCTTTTAGTGGATTTTGCAAATGAAGCAATACAGCGTGGTAAAAGTGCCGATGAAGCACTTATAGAAGCAGGAGAGAAAAGACTCAGACCAATACTAATGACAACAGTGGCTATGATTTTTGCAATGGTTCCCTTAGCGATAAGCAATAGCTTAGGAAGTGAAACAAAAGCGCCCATGGCTATAGCTGTTATGGGTGGTTTATTTAGTTCTATGATTTTGACACTCTTGGTTGTTCCTGTTATTTATAAACTTATAAACCCTATAGATAGATGGTTAAGAAAATTTTATGAGAAACGTCATGATTAAAGCAAATAAAAACTATTTGCTTTAATGCCCACAATAATTTCCATCACAACCTATGACAACACCACTATCCGAACCACTTTGTATTAAAAACTTACGAAGGTGTTTTGTTTTATTTTTTCGTTTGAGTAGTCGTGCGATAGGCTCTTTATCTTTTTTATGCAACTCTAAAAGTTTTACCCCATGATAAAGTATAACAAATACATACTTTATATATTTCATAAAAACTCCTCAGTAAAATTGTAGGATTAAATCCTTAATTTTGTATTAATTTAATTATTATCAAGCATTAAACAAAACTTAAAGCAAAGTTGGGTAAAATTGCGCACTTTATTGTAGAAATACATATTTATTCAAGGACCGTAGATGTACGCAATTATTAAAAACGGTGGTAAACAGTATAAAGTGACAGAAGGTGACGAATTGTCACTTGATAAAATGTCTCTTGAAACTGGTACTACCTTAGAAATTAAAGAAGTTTTAGCAGTTAACGCTGGTGAACTAAAAATGGGAACTCCATTTGTAGAAGGTGCTATTGTAACTGCTGAAGTTATGAGAGAAGGCCGTGACAGAAAAGTTATTACTTTTAAGAAACGCCGTCGTAAAGATAGTAAAGTTAAACGTGGTTTCAGAAGAGACTTCACTCGTGTTAGAATCACGAAAATAGCTGCATAAGCTTAAAAACACTTAAGGAGTAAATTATGGCACATAAGAAAGGTCAAGGTAGTACACAGAATAATCGTGACTCGGCTGGTAGAAGACTTGGTGTAAAAAAATATGGTGGTGAATCTGTAGTTGCAGGTAACATTATTATTCGTCAACGTGGAACAAAAATTCATCCAGGTAAAAATATAGGTATGGGAAAAGACCATACTCTATTTGCTTTAGTTGATGGTATAGTTGCATTTGAACGAAAAGACAAAAAACGTCAACAAGTTTCAATTATAACTGCTGCATAATTCTGCAATATTTGGGCCTTTGCCCATCTATTTTCTTTCATTTGTGAATGTAAATTCCAACACAACAATTAATATTTAATAATTTACTTTTTGCATAGTCATTTGTTAAGTATTTAATAGATTTTATGAGTTTTTGATTTTTGAGATTTATTCAAAAATTTATTATAAGTAGCTTTTTAGCTAGAGAATATCATTAGGAGTTCCTTTGTTCACAGATAGTGTCGAGTTAACAGTAAGTTCAGGAAAAGGTGGACAAGGGTGTGTTGCATTTCGTCGTGAAAAGTTTGTACTCAATGGTGGTCCAAATGGCGGTGATGGTGGTAAGGGTGGTGACATCTGGTTTAAATGTGACAATAACACACATACACTCTCTCGTTTTCAAAGAAAAATGCATATTAAAGCAGATGGTGGAAAGCCAGGAGAGGGCTCTAATTGTAGTGGAAAATCAGGTGCTAAAAAAGTCATTATAGTACCACCAGGAACACAAATAGTTGACCAAGAGACAGGTGATATTTTATTTGATATGACAACAGATGGACAAGAAGAAAAATTTCTTCAAGGTGGAAAGGGTGGACTGGGTAATACTCACTTTAAGTCACCTACCAACCAAAGACCAACATATTCACAGCCTGGAGAAAAAGGTGAAACAAAAGCCATTAAGCTTGATTTAAAACTTATAGCAGATATTGGTCTGGTTGGTTTTCCTAATGTTGGAAAATCAACACTAATTTCTACTGTTTCAAATGCAAGACCAGAGATAGCAAATTATGAGTTTACAACACTTACACCTAAATTAGGCCAAGTTAATATTGGTGATTATGAATCTTTTGTAATGGCAGATATTCCAGGTATTATTGGTGGGGCTCATGAAGGTAAAGGTTTAGGAATAAAATTTTTACGCCATATAGAAAGAACAAAAATTCTTCTTTATATGATAGACTTAGGAAATTACAGAGAACTAAAAGAGCAGATAGAAGTTTTAAAAGATGAGATAGCTTCATTTTCTGAAGTTTTAGGTGCTAGTAAGTTTGCTATAGCCCTTACTCGTTCGGATGTTATCAATCCTGATGAATTACCTTCTCTTGTAAATGATTTTATTGCTTTGCTCGGTTTAAAAGCCTCTTCTGTAAACGAATTTAATTTTGATGAAGATTTACCATTTTATATTCAAGATTCTGCGGCAGAAGAATTAGGTTTTGATATTACACAACCTTATTTAATTGCTCCAATTTCATCAGCTACACATAAAAATATTGATGCACTCAAACATGCACTTTTTAATTTAGTGCAGTCTGATAGAAAGTAGTTCTAAATGAAAAGAGTTGTGCTTAAAGTTGGAAGTGCTGTTTTAACACAAGAGCATGATATAGCGCATCAAAGAATGCAAAACTTAGTAGATTTTATCGTTGAACTGAGAGAAAAATATGAGGTTATACTTGTTACCTCTGGTGCTGTAGCTGCAGGTTACACTCAAATTCAATTAGATAGAAAAATTGTGGCTAACAGACAAGCATTGGCAGCTATTGGACAACCAATACTCATGAATTTTTATGCTGAAAAGTTAAATAAATATAATATAAAACTAGGGCAAGTTCTTGTTACTTCTGCAAATTTTAGCACTTATATTCAATACAAACATATAGTTGATAATATTGAAGCTCTCTTAAGTGTTAACATTCTTCCAATCATCAATGAAAATGACTCAACGGCAACGCAAGAACTTATATTTGGTGATAATGATCAACTTTCTGCTGAAGTTACATGTTATTTGGAAGCAGATATTTTAATTATTCTCTCTGATATTGATGCATATTATGATGCTGACCCTAGAAAAGAGAGTTCTGCCAAACCTTTTAAAGTAGTAAATAATATAAGTCGTGAAGAACTGGAAAAATCTGTTTCACCAAACAGTGAATTTGCTACAGGTGGAATTGTTACTAAATTATATGCAGCTGATCTTATCCTACAGCATGATAAATCTATGTTTTTAGCAGATGGTTTTGATTTGAGTGATGTAAAATCATATATGCTTGATGGGGTGCATAAAAATGGTACACTCTTTACAAAGGCAAACTCATGATAAACATTATATTTATGGGTACACCAGAGTATGCACAGAAAATTTTAAAGAGACTCATCTTAGAATCCAACATAAATGTTATAGCAGTTTATACACAGCCTGATAAACCGGTTGGACGTAAAAAAATCATGACTCCTCCTGAAGTAAAAACATTGGCTCAAAAAAGTGGTATTGATGTTTATCAACCAAAGAGTCTTCGTAATGTAGAGACTCTCTCAGAACTTTTAAAAATTGAGTGTGACTATATAGTTGTCGCAGCATATGGACAGATACTACCTCATGAGATTTTAGATCATGCCCCTTGTATAAATCTTCATGCCTCTATATTACCAAGGTATCGTGGGGCAAGTCCTATTCAGCAAACACTCCTTCATAATGATACTACTACAGGTGTAACTGCTATGCTTATGGAAGAGGGATTAGATACTGGGGATATATTAAAAATCAATAGTATTGAAGTTTCTAAAGACATGATGCAAGAGACTCTCTTTGATACACTTACAGATGTAGCAGTAGACTTAACTGTTGATATTTTAAATAATTTTAACTCATATACTCCATATAAACAAGATGAAGCTCTTTCAAATTACTGTAAAAAGATAACTAAAAAAGATGGAGAAGTGGAGTTTGACGATGCCTATAATCTTTATAATAAGTATCGTGCATACACCCCTTGGCCTGGGATTTATTTGCAAAATGGTATGAAGTTAAAGCATATATCATTAGAAGATAAATGTGGACTCAACCAAGCAGGAAAAATTCTTGAAATAAATTTAGACAATGTTCTTGTTGGGTGTGAAAAGGGAAGTGTTAAGATATATACCGTGCAGCCACAGTCAAAAAAAGAGATGAGTGTTATTGCCTATATAAATGGAAAAAGATTGGGTCTTGAAGACACTTTTATTTGATACACTTCCCTCTACACAAGTATATCTGAAAGAGAGAGTAAAAAATAAAACTATACAACTGCCTGTAGCTGTAGTTTCTGAAATTCAAACTAAAGGCATAGGAAGTCGAGAAAACTCCTGGACATCTAAAAAGGGAAATCTTTTTTTATCTTTTGCTATACCTATAAAAGATTTACCTGCAGATTTAAAAATAGAGTCAGCATCTTTATATTTTTCATATTTATTACAAGATTCTTTTAACTTTTTTGGTTCAAAAGCTTGGCTAAAATGGCCTAACGATATATATGTTGACAAAAAAAAAATTGCTGGAATGATTACAACAGTAGTTCATGATATTCTTATCTGTGGTGTTGGTGTAAATCTTAAACATGTATCAAATTCTTTTGGAGTTTTAGATTTAGATATAGATAAAGAGAGAATATTAGAATATTTTTTTAAAAATGTTGAAAAAAAAATTTCATGGAAGCAAGTTTTTAGTAAATATAAGTTAAACTTTTATGACAAACAAAAAATCTTTACACATATAAATGATGAAATAGTTTCATTAGATAAAGCCGTGCTTGAAGATGATGGTAGTTTGAGTATTAATGGTCAGAGGATATATAGTCTACGATGAGTGAAGTAATTGTAATTGCAAATCAAAAGGGTGGTGTAGGTAAAACTACAACTGCTGTCAATTTAGCGGCCTCACTAGCTGTTGCTGAAAAAAAAGTGCTTTTAATAGACTCAGATCCTCAGGCGAATGCAACAACTTCGCTAGGATTTCATAGAAATGATTATGAGTTTAATATTTATCATGTTTTAATTGGAACGAAAAAGCTTAAAGATATCATTTTAAAATCAGATTTGCCAACACTGCATCTTGCTCCATCAAATATTGGTTTAGTTGGAATTGAAAAAGAGTACTATGACACGGAAAAAGCAAAAGGGCGAGAGCTTGTTTTAAAAAACGCTATAGCGAATGTCAAAAAAGATTATGACTATATTATTATTGACTCACCTCCTGCACTTGGGCCGATGACAATAAACGCACTCTCTGCGTCTAATTCTGTTATTATCCCTATTCAATGTGAATTTTTCGCTCTTGAAGGTCTTGCACAACTTTTAAATACAGTGAAACTTGTAAGAAAATCAATCAATCCAAAACTTAGTATAAAAGGTTTTTTGCCTACTATGTTTTCTTCACAAAACAATCTTTCAAAACAAGTTTTTGCAGATTTACGTCAACACTTTAAAAGTAAACTTTTTAAAGATGCAAAAAATAAATACATAGTAGTACCACGTAATGTGAAACTAGCAGAGTCTCCATCTTTTGGTAAACCTGCCATACTTTATGACGTAAAATCAAGTGGTTCTATTGCATATCAAAATTTAGCAGAGGCAATAATTAAATAATGAAAACACAGAAATTAGGACGCGGTTTAGATGCTCTTTTGGGTGAAATGGATGAGGCTTATGAAAATGAGGGTACTCATAGAGATGAAGTACTTGAAATTCCTCTAAAAGAGATTCGTCCAAATCCATATCAGCCAAGAAAAACATTTGATGAAGTAGCACTTGCTGAACTTGCTGAATCAATTAAAAATGATGGTTTATTGCAACCTATTGTAGTTAAAGAGGATATAGATGGTTATATACTCATTGCAGGTGAAAGACGTTTGCGTGCATCAAAACTTGCTAAACTAAAAGAAGTTAGAGCTATTGTTTTAAATTCAGATGAGCATAAGATGCGTCAATTTGCACTTATTGAAAACATACAGCGTGAAGAGTTAAATTCTGTAGAATTAGCTATGGCATATGGAGAGCTTCTGAAATTACATGAGATAACACATGATGAATTAGCTATTATGATTCATAAAAGTAGAACACATATAACAAATACAATAAGATTATTGCAACTCTCGGCAAAAACTCAAAAAGCACTTTTAGAAAAGAAAATATCTGCTGGACATGCAAAGGTTTTAGTAGGCTTAGATGATAGAAACCAACAACTCATTGTAAACTCAATTATTGGACAGAAACTGAGTGTTCGCGAAGTTGAAGCTATGATTAAAAGTATGAAAGTTTTAGAAACTAAACCTAAAGAAGTAAAAGATATACCTTTATTAGATTTTGACAAAATAAAAGAAAAATTTAATAGTTTAGGGCTAAAAAGCAAATTTTTTAAAAAAACTTTGACTTTAGAGTTTCACTCACAAGAAGAAATCGAAGAATTTATGTCTCATATTAGAACTTAGAATAAGAAATTCAATTTTTTTCATTTCATTTAACTATCCTTTCAATTTAAAAATAGTATAATCTCGCAACTTTTAGGAGGTGCTATGTTAGATATAAATCCAATACTACTCTTGGTTACATTTGTTGTATTTGTTTCGCTTATAGCCGTTCTAAATAGTTTGCTTTATAATCCATTATTTAGCTTTATGAATAAGCGTGACGAAGACATTAAAAAAGACCTGAATAGAGTAGGTTCTAATGATGATGAAGTAGACACCCTTAACAAAAAAGCCGAATCAATAGTTATGAATGCTAAACTAGAAGCTGCGGCCCTAAGAGAAAAAGTTATTACGGATGCTAAGGAATTAGCTGAGAGTAAGTTAGAAGCAAAACGTGCTGAGCTTGCTAATGAATATTTAGAATTTGAAAAATCTCTTTTAAATGCTAAAAATGAGTTGACTACTGACTTAATGTCACAAGTTCCAATGTTTAAAGAAGCTGTTAAAGCTAAATTTAATCAAATATAAGGATGCAAAATGAATAAAATTATATTATTAGTAGTAATGATATCAACTTATGCACTAGCATCTGAAGTTGGGCATGAAGGTGCAACAGATATAGTTCAAAGAACTGTAAACTTTTTGCTCTTCGCTGGACTTGTTTGGTATTTAGTTGGTGAGCCAGTAAAGAATTATTTTGCTTCTCGTAGTCAATCTATAGCTGATGAGTTGAAAAAAGTTCAAGACAGACTTGATGAATCCATTGCTCTTAAAAAAGATGCACTTGCAAAAATATCTGATGCAGAGAAATTTGCATCAGAATTATCTGTATTAGCTAAAAAAGAGAATAAAATTATTAATGATGCAATCATGACACAATGTGATGCTGATTTGGAAATAATAAGTAAACATGCAATTGCATCACGAGGTCTTGAACAAAGAAAAATGATTCGTGGTGTTGTAGAAGATGTTCTTAAAGAGACTCTTGCGCAAAGTTCAAACGACTTTGATAAAGAGGCTATGGCTAATGTTATTTTGAAGAAGGTTGCTTAAATGGAAGAACTAATAGCAAAAAAGTACATCAAAGCTATCAAGTCTGATTCTGATTTAGAGTCGTTAAAAAGTGTTGGAGAAGTATTTTCCACATTAGCAAACTCTTTTTCAAATGATAAATTTTTAAGCATTATTGCAAACCCACAAGTCAGTGGAAATGATAAGTCTGATATTCTTTTAGATGCTGTTAAGTCTGCATCTTCAGAAAAAATCAATAACTTAATTAAACTTTTAGTTGAGAATAAACGTATAAATATTATTCCAGCAATTGCCAATGAGTTACAAAAAGACATAGCTAATGCAACTAGAACATACTCTGGAATTATTTATAGCAATAGTAATATTGAAATGAAAATAATTGATGAATTGAGTAGTGGGTTAAATAAAAAATTTGATTCTACTATTTCATTAACATTTATTAAAAGTGATTTTAATGGTATTAAAGTGGAAGTAGAGGGTCTTGGAATAGAGATTAATTTCTCTAAAGATAGAATCGATAGTCAAATTATAGAACATATAATTAAAGCAATTTAACTTCATAAGAGGAGAGTAATAGTGGTAGCAAAAATTCAAGCTGATGAAATCAGCTCAATAATTAAAGAACGTATTGATAACTTTGAACTAAGTGTTGATATAAATGAAACAGGTAAGATTGTTTCTTATGCTGATGGTGTTGCACAAGTTTACGGACTTAGCAATGTTATGGCTGGTGAAATGGTAGAGTTTGAAGATGGTACTCAAGGTTTAGTTATGAATCTTGAAGAGAGTGCAGTAGGTGTAGTAATCCTTGGTGGGGGAACTGGTCTTCATGAAGGTATGAGTGTTAAGCGTCTTGGAAAACTTTTACGTGTTCCAGTTGGTGATGCACTTCTTGGCCGTGTTGTAAATGCACTTGGTGAACCAATTGATGGTAAAGGTCCAATAGAGACTTCTGAAACTCGTTTTATTGAAGAGAAAGCTCCTGGAATTATGAATCGTAAATCAGTTCATGAGCCTTTAGCAACGGGTATTAAAGCAATTGATGCACTTGTTCCAATCGGTCGTGGTCAACGTGAACTAATCATTGGTGACAGACAAACTGGAAAAACAACAGTTGCACTTGATGCTATCATTAACCAAAAAGATAATGGTGTTGTTTGTGTTTATGTTGCTATTGGTCAAAAAGAGTCAACAGTAGCACAAATTGTTCGTCGCTTAGAAGAGCATGGTGCACTTGAATATACAATTATTGTTTCCGCAACAGCAGCTGAAGCTGCAGCACTTCAATTTTTAGCTCCATATACTGGTGTTACAATGGGAGAATACTTTCGTGATAATGCAAGACATGGTCTAATTGTATATGATGATCTATCCAAACATGCTGTTGCATACCGTGAAATGTCACTTATCCTTCGTCGTCCTCCAGGTCGTGAAGCATACCCAGGTGATGTTTTTTATGTTCATTCTCGTTTACTTGAGCGTGCTGCAAAACTTTGTGATGAAGATGGAGCAGGGTCGCTTACAGCCCTTCCTATTATTGAGACTCAGGCTGGTGATGTTGCAGCATATATTCCAACAAATGTTATCTCTATTACAGATGGTCAAATCTTTCTTGAAACTGAACTCTTTAACTCTGGTGTTCGTCCAGCAATTAATGTTGGTCTTTCAGTTTCTCGTGTTGGTGGTGCTGCTCAAATTAAAGCTACAAAACAAGTTGCTGGAACATTAAGACTGGATCTTGCACAATATCGTGAACTTCAAGCATTTGCACAATTTGCATCTGACCTTGATGAAGTTTCTCGTAATCAACTAGAGCGTGGACAAAGAATGGTTGAAGTTCTAAAACAAGGGCCTTTCTCACCACTTTCAGCTGAAAAGCAAGTTACTATTATTTTTGCTGGAAATGAAGGTTTCTTAGATGATATGGATGCTTCAAATGTTGTTCGTTTTGAAGCTGAGATGTATCCATTTATTGAAGCATCTTATCCTCAGATCTTTGAAAACATTAGAAGTGCTTCTAAAGTTGATGATGAAACTAAAGCATTGTTAATTAAAGCACTTGAAGAGTTCAAAGCTAGCTTTATAGCTAACTAAGGAAAAATCTATGGCAAACTTGAAAGATATTCAAAGACAGATTAAGAGTGTTTCTAACACTCAAAAGACGACTCGTGCGATGAAGCTAGTTTCTACTGCAAAACTTCGTCGTGCAGAAGAGCTTGCAAAACGCTCTCGTCTTTATGCTCAAAAGATGAATCAGGTTATTGCCGAAATAGCTGGACGTATTAACTGTGCAAGAGTTGGAGGAATTGAAAATCGTTGTTTTAGTAAGATTGAAAATCCAAAAATGGTTGACATAGTTTTTGTAACTGCAGATAAAGGTCTTTGTGGTGGTTTTAATATTCAAACCATTAAAGCTATTAAAGTACTTTTAAAAGAGTATAAAGAACAAAATGTAAAAGTACGTTTACGTGGAATCGGTAAAAAAGGTATAGAATTTTTTAAATATAATGAAGTTGAACTTTTTGACTCTATTTCAAATTTAAGTTCTAAACCGGATAAAGTTAGATCTGATGAATTTGTTAGAACTTCTATATTAGATTATAAAGATGGTAAAATTGATGCACTACATATAGTCTATAACGGTTATAAAAACATGATAACACAAGAGTTACATGTAAATAAAATCTTACCAATTGATACAGAAGAATTTGAATGCAATAAAAATCAACATAGTTCTATGTTAGAAGTTGAAGCACAAAACGAAGAAGATATGCTTGATTCTTTAGTGAATAAATATGTTGATTACAATATGTATTATGCACTGATTGATTCAGTTGCTGCTGAGCATTCAGCACGTATGCAGGCAATGGATACAGCAACAAATAATGCAAAAGAGATGGTTAAATCTCTTAATGTACAATTTAATAAAGCACGTCAAGCTGCTATTACTACAGAGCTGATAGAGATTATCAGTGGTGTGGAGTCTATGAAATAATGGAGAAAAATATGATTGGAAAAATTAGCCAGGTAATGGGTCCTGTTGTTGATGTTGATTTTGATGGATACCTTCCAGTAATCAATGAAGCAATTGAAGTTAAAGTTAACTTAGAAGGAAATGAGCACCGTTTAGTGCTTGAAGTTGCTGCTCACTTAGGTGATGGCCGTGTAAGAACAATTGCTATGGATATGAGTGAAGGTTTAGTTCGTGGTATGGATGCTACTGCTACTGGTTCTCCTATTACAGTACCTGTTGGAGAGAAAGTACTTGGTCGTATTTTTAATGTAATTGGTGAAACTATCGATGGTGGTGATGAAGTTACAGATTCTGAAATGTGGTCAATTCACCGTACTCCACCACCATTAGTAGATCAATCTACTACTACAGAAATGTTTGAGACAGGTATTAAAGTTGTTGATTTACTTGCTCCTTACTCTAAGGGTGGTAAAGTTGGTTTATTTGGTGGTGCCGGTGTTGGTAAAACAGTTATTATCATGGAACTTATTCATAATGTTGCTCATGGTCATGATGGTTTATCAGTTTTCGCAGGTGTTGGTGAGAGAACTCGTGAAGGAAATGATCTTTACCACGAAATGAAAGATTCGAATGTACTTGACAAAGTTGCACTGTGCTATGGTCAGATGAGTGAGCCTCCAGGTGCACGTAATCGTATTGCACTTACAGGTATTACTATGGCTGAGTACTTTCGTGATGAAAAAGGTCTTGATGTGCTTATGTTTATCGATAATATTTTCCGTTTTGCACAGTCTGGTTCAGAAATGTCTGCATTACTTGGTCGTATTCCTTCAGCTGTTGGTTACCAACCAACATTAGCTCGTGAGATGGGTGCTTTACAAGATAGAATTACATCAACAAACAAGGGTTCAATTACTTCAGTTCAAGCAGTATACGTGCCTGCAGATGATTTAACTGACCCTGCTCCAGCTTCTGTATTTGCTCACTTAGATGCAACAACAGTCCTCAACCGTAAAATTGCTGAAAAGGGTATTTATCCTGCAGTTGATCCATTGGATTCAACTTCAAGACTACTCGATCCACAAATTATTGGTGAAGAACATTATAATGTAGCTCGTGGTGTTCAAAAAACTCTTCAAAAGTACAAAGATCTTCAAGATATCATCGCGATTCTTGGTATGGATGAACTTTCTGAAGATGATAAAAATATTGTTGAACGTGCTCGTAAAATTGAAAAATTTCTTTCTCAACCATTCTTCGTTGCTGAAGTATTTACAGGTGCTCCTGGTAAGTATGTTAAACTTGAAGATACTATCGCTGGTTTTAAAGGTATTCTTAATGGTGATTACGATCATATGTCTGAAAATTCATTCTATATGGTTGGCGATATGGATGAAGCAATCACAAAAAATGAGAAAAAAAAATAAGCTTCACAGCTTTTAAAGGAATATAATGGATAAGTTTAAACTTGAAATTTTAACTCCTAATGGCGAAATCTATAATGGTGAAGTTATTAGTGTAGTTCTTCCTGGAGAAGAGGGGGAATTCGGAGTTTTAGCACGCCATGCATCGCTTACAACTCTTTTAACACATGGTGTTATTGATGTTGAAAAAGAGGATAAAACGGTTGAAGCTATTGTTATTAACTGGGGTGTTGTACAAGTAGATGAAAAAAAAGTTATTATTTTAGTAGAGGGTGCTACCGCTATTCGTGGAGAGAATGAGGCAGAAATTGCTGATGCTCTTGATGAGGCTAAAAAACTTATTGCAGATGTTGCTGATTCAAGTTCAGCGATTGCATCTGTTTCAGCAAAAATAGAATCAGCAGCTCAAAAATTAATATAGTATGTTAAATAATTTAATAGATTTTTATCTTAAAAGTCATCCCGTAACTATAGGAGTCTTAGTCCTTTTATCACTCTATTTTATAGTACTTAATTGGGTTTTTTTATATCGTTTTTTATCTGTTAATACATGGCTTTCTAAAGAGCATAACTCTTTAGAAGCACTACTTATGGGTGCATCTACTGTAAATGAGAACTCTTTTTTAAATAATTTTATTAAAACAAGTAATATTGTTTCAAAAGAAGTTTTAGGTTTAGCAATGCTCGCTGCTACAAAAGAAGCTACTAAAGGTCTCTCAATTCTTTCGATTTTTGCATCTACTACACCTTTTATAGGTCTATTTGGAACAGTGGTCGCTATTTTAGATACTTTTACACATATAGGCCAAACGACTGGAAGTATGTCTATAATATCAAGTGGCGTATCAGATGCACTTGTAGCTACTGCTGCTGGTATATTTGTAGCAGTCTTTTCATATACATATCATCAAATATTAAAAAGAAGATCTTTTGAATTGATATCTTATCTTCAAATGCAGAGTGATGCAATACTTGCCCGTAAGGCATAAAAATGATTTATGATTGGGATGATAAACCAGAATTAAATATTACACCTCTTGTAGATGTTATGTTAGTTTTACTTGCAATTCTTATGGTTATAGCCCCCAATATTATTTATGAAGAGAATATAAAACTACCTCAAGGATCAATATCTAAACAACTCTCTAAAATACCTCCTGTGCATATTACTATTGATAAAGATAAAACTGTGAAGATTAATAAACAAAATTATCTTTTGAATTCTTTTATGGATAATTTTTCACAATATACACAAAATATTGATAAAAAAGCAACTGTCCTTATAAGTGCAGATAAAACTTTAGATTATGGAATTGTAATGTCTGTTTTAGCAGCTGTAAAACAAGCTGGTTTTGCAGAGGTTTCTTTAGCAACAAATGGATAATAGCAGAAATTTTTATCTGAGTGGACTTTTTTCTATCTCTCTCTTTGCTCTTTGTTTTGTTTTAGCTATTACAATGCTATTTTCAAAAAAAGAGAATAACTCTTATGCCTTAAAAAAAGATACTTTTATTTCTATTTCGATAGTAAGTCCAAAAACAAAATCACAAGCAAGTAAAGCAAAGCAACTAAAAAATATGAATAGTGTACCTAGCTTAGTAAAAGCTAAAAGTGTTAATATTAATAATCTTTTTAGTGGTGTATGGACAAAAAAAATTGTACATAAAAAAACGAAAAAAATTGTTTCAAATAAAGTTATACATGAATTACAAAAAAAAATAAATATGAGTGAAACAAACAATAGAGAATCAATTTCTAAGAAGATAGAGAACATAAATGAAACTTCAACTAAAAAAGAGGAAAAATCAAGTTCTACAGCTTTAGAAGTTAATGAATATTTAGCTAAAATTCAAGCAATTGTCTATCAATATTTTCATGTTCCCAATAATTCTGAGGGAAATAGTGTTAAGAGTGTTATTGAACTTGATGCACTGGGAAGAGTTTTAGATTTTCGAGTTTTGCAATACTCACAAAATGAAGCACTAAACAATGAAGCAGATAAAATAAAAGATAGAATAAAAAATGTTATTTTTCCAAAAAACCCACAAAATATAGCAACAAGAACAATTGTTATATTAATATCTAAGGAGTAGAGTTGAAAATTATCTTTTCACTATTAATGTTATTTAGTTTTGTATTTGCTGGTGATGCAACAATTGAGGTTATAAAAAAAGTAGATGCATTACCATCATTAGCGGTTGAAGACTCATCAATTAGTTATGATGATACTTTTAAATTACGCTTTTTTAAGTCAATGATAGCTGATTTAAATGTACTATCTATTTTTAATGTTGATAGATACTATCGAAAAATACATTATAATGCTACGGATGTTCTTGTCGCAAATAAAGATATGAATTATGTCTTACGATATAAGATGTTTGAAGATGATAATGGTGCCTTAAATGTAGAGATGAAACTCATTAAAAATTCATTAATAGTGTTCTCAAAAAATTACATAATAAGTAGACAAGACATATACATGTTTGTATCTCATGCTATGGCTTGTGATATTAATGATTTTATGGGTGAAGAATCAGTAGAATGGATGAAAAGGAAAGTTATTTTTTCAAGAATAATCTCTTCAAAAAAAAGTGAAATAGTTATAGCTGATTACTCTCTTACTTATCAACATATTATAGTTAAAGGTGGTTTTAATGTATTTCCAAAATGGGCGAATATAAAACAGAGTGGCTTTTACTATACAGCACTAGATACTTTTAAACCTATGTTAAAGTATGTGAACTTAAAAACACTAAAAATAGAAAATATAATCTCTTCCGATGGAATGATGGTCTGTTCAGATGTAAGTCCAGACTCTCAAACACTGCTTTTAACAATGGCTAAAAATGGGCAACCAGACATCTACACATATAATGTAAAAAGTAAAAAGTATAAACGTTTAACAACATATGGAGGTATAGATGTGAATGCACAATTTATAAACAAAAATAAAATTGTCTTTATATCATCCAGATTAGGTTACCCAAATGTATTTTCAAAAGATTTAGAAAGTGGAGAGGTAGAGCAAATGGTTTATTATGGAAATAGTAACTCAGCATGTAGTGCACATGGAGATTATATTGTTTATAAAGCAAGAGAGAGCTCAAATGCTTTTGAAAATAATACTTTTAATTTGCATTTAATTTCTACAAAAACAGATTTTATACGAAGACTGACATCTATAGGAGTGAATGAGTTTCCAAGATTTTCAAAAGATGGAGATGCAATTCTTTTTATAAAAAATTATAAGTCACAAAGCTCTATAGGAATAATCAGACTCAAGCATAATAAAAATTACCTTTTTCCACTGAAATATGGAAAAGTACAGTCTATGGATTGGTAACAAAAATATCTAAATATAGTGAGATTATAAAAGAAATATAAATAGATTTAGTAGTATCTGTATTTTTTTTAGGTATAATAATTAATCATTTAAACAATAGAGGAAATCAAATATGAAAAGTATAGTACTTTCTAGTGTAGTAACAGCACTTTTAGTTTTTAGTGGATGTAGTACAAAGAGTCCAGATGTAGATACACAATCGGGTAACAAACAAGTAGTACAAAAAGTGAAAGCTGTAGAAACTGAAACTGTCAATGGTGAAGACAATATGGTTAATTCAACTACAAATAGTATAAACTCTACAAATAGTATGAGCATTGCAGATGTTGAATCTAAACTTTCTGCAATATATTTTGCATTTGATAAGTATGATATTACAGCAGATATGCAAACAAAAATTGAAGATGCAGCAAAACTTGGTAAAACTGATGCAAGTATGTATAATGTAAAGCTTGAAGGTAATTGTGATGAATGGGGAAGTGATGAGTATAACTTCGCACTTGGACTTAAACGTGCAGATGCTGTAAAAAAAGCTATAGTAGCTCAAGGTATTGATGCTTCACGCATATCTATGGTTAGTTATGGCGAAAGTAACCCAGTTTGTATTGATAAAACTAAAGAGTGTTGGGCAAAAAATCGTCGTGTAGATTTTAAACTTTTACCGTAGGTATTTCATGAAAAAAAGAGTGATATTTATTTTATTTTCCACTCTCTCTACATCTCTTCTCATCAGCTCCGAGCCTTCTGCGTTTGGCGCTGGTAATCTCGATAGTTCAGCACCTTATGGATTAACATCAAATGAAAAAGTAATTTTAGAAACAAAAAAAACTCTTCATAAAGTTGCTGTTAAAAGTAATAACCAAGCAAATAAATTAGACTCTTTAAGAGACAGGATAGATGGTTTTCAAACTATTATTGAGAGTCTTAGTAGGAAAGCACATAACAATAACATTGGTTTAAATAAGCTGATACAAACTAATCAAAAGATGTATGATAGTACGGATGAGTATAATAAAAGAGTCAATCAAATGATTCAAGAAAATACTCAAAATATTAAAAAACAACAAGAGATTACAATCAAAATATCAAAACTTTTAGATACTATAAATGAACAGTATGTCTCAAAAAAGGAGTTTAATACTCTTGTTAATGATGTAAATAATTTTAAAACTCTTGTGATTAAAGAGTTAAAAAGTATCTCTAAAACAACCATTTCAAAAAATACTTTTAATGGAATAAATAGTGCTGATATTTACAATAAAGCAAAAAAACTATTTGACAAAAAATATTATACTGATGCAATAAAGAGTTATGAATTACTGATAAAAAGAAAGTATAAACCTGCCTATGCTCATTATATGATAGGCGAAATGAATTTTAAAAGAAAAAATTATGCAAATGCAATTTCTTATTTTAAAAAAAGTGCATCTTTATATTCTAAAGCAAGTTATATGCCAAAACTTATGCTTCATACTGCTATTTCTATGAAAAATACAGATGATGGTGAGCATGCACAATCTTTTTTAGAGGCACTTATTGCGAAATACCCAAACTCGAATGAAGCACAAGAGGCAAAAGAATATTTTCAGCAATAATATAGAATATTATGATAAAATCGCATTAAATAAATTAAAGGTAAAAAATATGGCAATACAAAATAATCAAATCGTATCAATAGAGTACGAAGTACGTGATGGTGATAAAATAGTTGATAGTAATGTTGGTGGAGATGCTTTAGTATTCATGTTTGGTAAAGGTCAAATTATTACTGGATTAGAAAAAGGTTTAGTAGATATGGAGATTGGTGATAAAGCTGATATCCTTGTGAAACCAGCTGATGCATATGGTGAATACAATGAAGAAGCAATACAAGAAGTTCCTGCTGATCAGTTTTCTGGGATTGATTTAGAATTAGGTATGACTCTGTATGGTCAAGGTGAAGATGGTGGAACAGTTCAAGTGACTGTTAAAGAGATTGCTGCAGAGACAATTATAATAGATTTTAACCATCCTTTATCAGGAAAAGATTTAATGTTTAGTGTAACACTAAATAATGTAAGAGAAGCTTCTGCAGAAGAAGCTTTGAGTGGTGTTCCTTCTGAAAATAAGCAAGAGGAGAGTCAAGGATGTGGTACAGGCTGTGGATGTCACTAATTTTGTAACATCTTCAGAGGCATCATCTCAAGCTTTTAAAACAGCAAGTCTCTTAAAAACCCTTACAGTTAATGCTTTAATTATGGGTGAGACAGGTGTTGGAAAAAAAAGCTTGGCTTCTTTTATACTTCCAGATGCATCCATTATTGATGCATCTCAATTTGATGAAGTTCTTGTAGCTATAGAAAGTTGCAGTGAACTTATTATTACTAATATTGACACCTCTGCAAATATTAAGCGTTTAATAGATTCCATTATTGAAAAAGGCTTACGAGTTGTCGCAACTTCAAAACAATCCTTTAAAAATGAATTTATTGATAATCTTTTTAATGTTAAGTTTCACATTCCCCCTCTTTGTGAAAGAATTGAAGATATTGAACCACTTATACAACAGTTTGTTATAGAAGCATCCACTATTTTTGGTAGTGATATGGTATTTGATATGAAAAATTTTAATCCTGATGTGACAGAGAATTCAAACTCACTTCGACGTCAAGTAATGATAAATTGTCTTTTGCATAATATACAAGATAAAGAACTGATGCAAATTATTGAGAATTATCTCAATACAAAACTTGGTTCTAATAATGATTATAGAAAATTTCTTTATCTCTATGAAGTACCTTTGATTAGATCAGGACTCAAAAAATTTAAGTCGCAATTACAACTTTCAGATAGGTTGGGACTCAATAGGAATACATTAAGAAAAAAAATATCTGAAAACAAAGAGTATTTACAAAAGGAAAATAATGAGTAAAATTGCAATGATATTTGCAGGACAGGGTAGCCAAGCAATAGGTATGGGAAAAGATTTTTATGAAAATTCTAAATTAGCTAGAGAGATGTTTCAAAAAGCAGGCGATAGAATTGGTGTTGATTTTAAAGAGTTACTTTTTGAAGAGAACGATAAGCTTGGACAAACTACTTATACACAACCAGCAATACTTTTAGTGCAGATAATAGCATATAAACTCTTTAAAGCTGAATGTCCAGATATAGAAGCAGAACTCTTTTTAGGACACTCTCTTGGTGAATTTTCTGCTTTATGTGCTTCAGGTGCTATTGATTATGTTGATGCTGTTGAACTCGTACATAAACGCGGTTCATTAATGCAAGCTGCATGTGATGGTATAGATGCAGGAATGATGGTTTTAGTAGGTCTTGATGATGGAAGTGTTGAGAAAATATGTCAAGAAGCACAAGCTGAGGGTAAAAAAGTATGGCCTGCTAATTATAATCAAGATGGGCAACTTGTTGTAGCGGGTTTAAAATCTGATTTAGCTTCTTTGGAGCAGACATTCAAAGATGGTGGTGCAAAACGTGTTCTTCTCCTAGATATGTCTGTAGCATCCCATTGTGAACTTTTGGCATCTGCGCAAGAGCCATTAGCAACATTAATGTCAACTATGATTAAAGATGATTTTTCTGCACCAATAATCTCTAATGTTACAACTACAAAATATGCAACAAAAGAAGAAGCAGTAAACCTGCTCAAAGAACAACTCGTTAAACCTGTTAAATATAAACAATCAATCTTAGCAGTAGCTCCAAATCTTGATATGGCGATAGAATTCGGTAATGGAATCACACTAAAGGGTCTCAATAAAAGAATTGCAAAAGAGTTAAAAACTTTTAATATTTCAGATATGCAGACATTAGAAAAAGTTAAAGAGGAAATCTGTTCATAAAATGCAAATTACTCTTGCTCAAATAGCTCCAAAATTAAATAAAACAAATTTGCAAGAGAGTATTGCAATTATAGAGAAAGTGAAAGACAAGAGTGATTTAATTGTATTTCCAGAACTCTCTTTAAGTGGTTATATGCTTCAAGATAAATTGACAGAAGATGCATGGAGTATAGAAGAATTAATCCCTTTAATTGAGTTGAGTAAAGAGATAGATATAGTCATGGGTGTAGCACTTAGAGATAAGTCTTATTTTAGAAATACAGCCTTATATTTTAGTGACGAAAAAATCATAGCTAGACATTACAAAGTGCATCTCCCCAATTATGGTATGTTTGAAGAGGCTCGATATTTTGAATCAGGAAAAAGTTTTGAAAGTTTCACTTTGCAGAGTAAAAAAATCTCAATGGTTATCTGTGAAGATCTTTGGCATGAAAATACGCACAAAGATTTGAAAGAGCTAAACCCTGATATAATCATAGCACTTGTTGCATCTCCTGCACGTGGCTTTTCAGATGAAGGTTTAGCTATAGAAGATAAATGGTATGAGATTATTAAAAAAGTAGCATTTGAGTGTAGTTCAAAGTTGCTATTTGTGAATCGTGTCGGTTTTGAAGATGGTCTTGGTTTTTGGGGCGGTTCTTGTATTATAGATGAAAAGGGTGTAATTCAAGAAAAATTGGAACATTTTAAACAAGAGATAAAAACTTTTAATATATAAGGAAAAACACAAATGAGTAAAATAGCCATAATGGGTGCAATGCCAGAGGAGATAGCTCCAATACTTGAAAAATTAGAGAGTTACACTACTGTAGAGTATGCAGGAAATAGATACTATGAAGCAAAATATAAAGGTGTAGAGTTAGTGATAGCTTACTCAAAAATAGGCAAAGTATTTTCAACTCTTACAGCAACAACAATGATAGAGCATTTTGGAGCAAAAAAACTTCTTTTTTCTGGTGTTGCTGGAGCGATTAATCCATCTTTAAGAGTCGGTGATTTGATAGTTGCAACAAAACTTTCACAACATGATTTAGATATTACAGTTTTTGGACATCCTTATGGATTTGTTCCAGAGGGCTCTGTATTTATTGCAGCTGATAATGAAATGATTAGTATGAGTAAAGAAGTAGCTAAAGAAATGGGTAAAACTATACAAGAGGGGATTATTGCAACTGGTGACCAATTTGTAGCAAATGAAGAGCGAAAAAATTGGATAGGTAAAGAGTTTAATGCTGATGCTTTAGAGATGGAGGGTGGAAGTGTTGCTGTAGTTTGTAATGCTTTAAATATTCCATTTTTTATTCTTCGTGCTATTAGTGATGCTGCTGATATGGATGCAAGTTTTAGTTTTGATAAGTTTTTGGAGACTTCTGCTATTGAATCAGCTGAGTTTGTTATGAAGATGGTAGATAAGGTAATAGCTGATTAATGTCGATAAAACTCTCCAAAAAAATCATGTCTAAACTCGGTCGCACCAATGCAGAATTTAAACTTATAGAAGAGGGTGATAAAATTCTCGTAGGGCTTAGTGGTGGAAAAGATTCACTAACTATGATCCATGCTATGAAAGAGCAACAACGCCGTGCTCCTTTTACTTTTGAATTTATAGCTGTGACTATTTCCTATGGAATGGGTGAAGATTATTCAGTACTTAGTGCACATTGTGAAAAGTATGACATAAAACATATTGTGCGTGAGACACAAACCTATGAACTTGCAAAAGAAAAAATTCGTAAAAACTCATCATTTTGTAGTTTCTTCTCACGAATGCGACGTGGGTATCTCTATTCTGTAGCAAAAGAGTTAGAATGCAACAAGGTAGCATTAGGGCACCATATGGACGATGCAGCTGAGAGTTTTTTTATGAACTTTACTTATAATGGTCAGATGAGAAGTTTAGCACCGAAGTATACAGCAGAAAATGGACTTGTAGTAATTCGTCCTCTTATTCAAATGCGTGAACGACAACTTCAAGCTTTCGTAGTAGATAATGAGATAGAAGCAATAGGCGATGAAGCTTGTCCTGCAATGCGCTTTGATGTAAAAATGCCCCATGCAAGAGCCAACATGAAAATAATGTTAGCCAAAATGGAACAAGATTTTCCTCAACTTTTTACTTCACTCAACGCAGCATTTAAAAATATATCGGTAGATAGTTTTTTCTTAACGGAAGAGTTCAATTTAAAAACCTAAACTTCATCTTTATATATAACAATAGTTCCAGCGAGTAGGTCATGTAGACCCCGTTTGTCTTTTCTAAAGGCCACCATTAAAAAACCGATTAGAAAAGAAAAAGTTGATGCGATATACCCAAAAGAACGGGTGATAGCTTGTCTATTATCTATATCTTTATAAGTTTTTGCATCAACTATTTTAATATGAACAAACTTTTTGCCAGGAGTGGCTCCTCTCCATCTTCTCCAAAAAAGCATAGATACTATTAAAACGGATACTTCAAAGAGTAGCTCCCATTTTAGAGAGGTTTGTGGTTGTTTATCTAGTGCATGAACATTACCACTCATTGCCATCAAAATATTATGTTGATACTGAGAGAAATCAAACCACTGGCCATCACTCAATAAATAAACTACAATTGCAAGGGGCAGTGCAAGTAAAAGTGTATCCATAAAAGAGGCAATAAAACGAACCCAAAATCCAGCATAATGTACTTCATTCATATGATAATCCATACTCTTGAGGTGCTTTTGGCTCTCCATAATAATACCCTTGCATAAAGTCAACACCAAGCTCCTGTACACTTATTGAAAGCTCTTTTGAACTTACAAACTCTGCTATTGTTTTAATATTTGTGTTTTTGGCATAAACAAGTAACCCCTTTATCATATGTTTTACATTCTCATCATTATCGAGTCTTTGAATAAGAGATCCATCAAGTTTAATATAGTCCAAGTTCAATCGTAAGATATGTGTAAAGTTAGAATAACCAGAACCAAAATCATCAATAGAAATTTTACAACCATACTGTTTAATCATTAATGTGAATTGTTCAAGTACTTCATAGTTCTTTATATCTTCTGTTTCTAAAATCTCAAATGTAATACCTTCTCCTCCATATTTCTCTAATCTATTTTTTATATAATCAACCATTGTTTGGGAGTTAATATTTTCATAGCTTAGATTCATAGAAATTTCAATATTATTTTTCGAAAACACATTAAAAACTTTTTGCATCATTTGTCGTGTAAAATATTCAAAAGGTTTATCTTCTTTTGCTGATTCTAAAAAGTAATAGGGGCTAATAATTTCTCCATCATCTGTCTCTAATCGTGCAAGAGCTTCATACTTAACTACCTGTTTTGTTGTAGTGTCTACAATAGGTTGAAAGTAAGGGATAATATTTCCATTATGTAAGGCATGCTTGTAAACTTGTAATCTTTTTAAATTATCTTCTTTTAGTTGTAAATTAGATTGATTGCTTTTATAAACTTTATAGTTTATTTTTGAGAGGATAGCTTCTTGAAGTACTAAATCTGCATGATTAAATATATTACCCATTCCAAATGACACACCAACTGTGAAGTCAGCACTAATATGTTCATGGAGGTTTTGCACATAAAATTCATTATTGACTAAGATTGAGTGCTTGAGTAAGAGTGTGTACTTTTCAAATAAATTTTTGTTTGTTATGAGAATTGCAAATTCTTTTATATTTAAACTATAGAGTGAAACTTCATCATCACGAATAATGTTTTGTAACTCTTGAGCTTTAATTGTAGATATTTTACTCACAAATTCAAAACCATATAAATTTTTAAGAGTACTAATTTGTCTAATATGTAAGATAATTAACATCGCCTCTTCATGTAAAGTAGAAATATCATGTATTAAAGAGCCTTTATTGGGAAGTTTTGTAATAATATCTATATTTTTTAGCTCTTTAATATTTGCATCATCTAATTCCACTATAGTACAGTTTCTACCCTCTGTTTTTGCTTTACTCAAATTTATATCTGCAAGATTATAAATATCATTACAGTATAAGTTTTGAGTTGCTGTATTTATATTTACAGCACCAATAGAGAGTGTAAAATTATCTGAAATAGTGCTTTGCGGATTTTTTATTTTTGATGTTTCAATCTTAGTAAGAAGAGTATGACACAAGTCTGTTATATAAGAGTCATCATAATTAAATAAAATAATAGCAAATTCCAATTCGGTTACTTTAAAAATTTTATGTATTTTTGAATTGAGAGCTTCTCTTAATACATTAGATATTTGAACAATAATTCTATCAGCTTCTAATCTTCCATTTATATCTTTAAAATCTTCATAATAATCAACACCAAGAAGTATTAATGAAAAGTATTCCTTTTTCCACGAGACTCTGTTGAGTTCTTGTTTAAAGTATTTGTCAAAATATCTTCTATTATACATTAGGGTGAGAGGGTCTTCAATAGAGATTTCTTCAAATATTTTTTTCTCACTAATATCTTGTTTTATAGAGAAATAACCAATTTTTACATTTTCTTTATTATAAATAGGAGATATTATAGCTTTAATCCAGTACTCTTCTCCACTATATTTTATGTTTTTAAGTTCACCTACCCACACTTTATCATTAGTAATAGTTTCCCACAAATGATTGATAACAGTTGTATCTAAATCATAACTTCTAAATATGCTATGATTTTTTCCAATTATATCTTTCTTCTGATAGCCCATAAAGTCCAAATAAGCTTGGGATATATCTATAATATTTCCATGAAGGTCAAAAGTTGTAGTATATACATATTTGTCTAGTAGTTCATTTTGCTGTTGTAATAAAAAAAATTTATTTTCTAGAGCAATCAATGATAATTCCTTTACACTAAACAGGAGAAAATTAATTTTAATTTAAAAAATTAATTTTCTTTATATTTTTTAAACATGGTAGTTTGGAGCTTCTTGTGTAATAATGACATCATGAACATGGCTCTCTTTAAGACCTGCTGAAGTAATCTCTACAAATTCAGCTTTTTTCCAAAACATATCTATTGTTTCACTTCCACAATAACCCATAGAAGCACGAAGGCCACCCATCATTTGATGAACGATTCCAGCAATAGAGCCACGAAATGGTACACGACCTTCAATCCCTTCTGGAACTAGCTTGTCAGCAGCTGTTCCTTCTTGAAAATATCTATCAGTAGAACCTTTTTGCATAGCACCAATTGAACCCATACCACGATATGACTTATATTGACGTCCTTGAAACATTATAGTGTCACCAGGAGATTCTTCTGTACCAGCAAGAAGAGAACCCGCCATAACACAAGATGCACCAACAGCTAATGCTTTAGCAATATCTCCAGAGTACTTGATACCACCATCAGCGATAACAGGAACACCGTGTGGACGAGCAGCTTCAGCACACTCATCAATAGCAGAAATTTGTGGAACACCAACACCAGCAACAATACGAGTTGTACAGATAGAACCAGGTCCAATTCCTACTTTAACAGCATCTGCTCCTGCTTCAATGAGAGCTTCTACTGCCTCTTTTGTTGCAATATTTCCAGCAATAATATCTACTTGCATACTCTTTTTAATCTTTTTAACAGTGTCGAGAATGCCTTTTGAATGACCATGTGCAGAATCTAATACTAAAACATCAACACCTGCATCAACAAGAGCTTTAGCACGATTATATTGTCCAACACCAATCGCTGCACCAACTATAAGACGACCAAAAGCATCTTTATTAGAGTTTGGGTATTCTATACGCTTTTTGATATCTTTTATAGTTACAAGACCTTTTAAATATCCTTCTTCATCAATAATTGGAAGTTTTTCAATTTTATTTTTATGCATAATATCTGCTGCATCATCAAGGCTAATACCTTTTGTTGCAGTGATAAGAGGCATTTTACTCATTGCTTCAGATGCAAGTTTTTTCATATCTTTTTCAAATCTCATATCACGATTTGTTAAAATACCAAGGAGTTTGTTATGATCATCTATAACAGGAACTCCTGAAATTTTATACTCTTTCATAAGCGCTTCAGCATCTGCCAAAGTTGCATCAGGGTGTACAAAAATTGGATCTATTATAATACCGCTTTCAGATTTTTTAACTTTAGTAACTTGTTTACATTGTGTTGGAATATCCATATTTTTATGAATTATTCCTATACCACCAAGCCTTGCCATTGCGATAGCCGCACGGTATTCTGTTACTGTGTCCATAGCAGCAGAAACCATAGGGATTTTAAGTGAAATGTTACGAGTTAATTTACTCTCTAATGATACCTCTTTTGGCAATACTTCAGAATATTGTGGGACTAATAAAACATCTTCAAATGTTAATGCACGTTTACGAATTCTCATGGGGTTCCTTTTTAGAGTAAATCTAGTTATATAATCGCAATTATAGCTTTTTTGTTGTTAAAAAGAGGTAAAGTTATTTTTTCACTTTACAAAAAATCTTTTTATCTCAACAACAAAAAGAACACCAAATGAGATACTAATAACTTGAAACCATGTAAAAAGATCTAGACTTTGACTTTGGAATATACTTTGCATGAAACTTGAATAAGTATACAAGATTTGAGAAAGCACCATGAGTAAAATACCTAAAAGTAAAAATTTATTGTTAAGCATATTTGTTTTAAAAACAGATATATTTAGCTCTTTGCAACTAAGAAGATAAAAAGTCTCTATAAATACAAATAAGTTTACAGCCACAGTCCGTGCATACTCTATTGAATAACTATGTGAGAGAGAGTACTCAAACATGTAGTAAGTCATTCCAAGCATATAAAAACCAACTACAAATATTTGAATTATCATGCTAATATTTAAAATTGATTGTTTAGGGTCCCTTGGCTGTCTAAGCATAATGTTTTTTTCACCTGACTCAAAGACAAGCATAAGACCTAAAAAGATTGCTGTAGACATATTTATCCATAAAATTTGCACAGGAAGAATTGGTAAAGTAAGACCAAATACAATAGCTACTAAAATTACTAACCCTTCTCCTAAGTTTGTAGGAAGGGTCCATGTTATAAATTTGATTAGATTGTCAAATACGATACGGCCCTCTTTGACTGCATGAGTAATTGAACTAAAATTATCATCACTCAAAATCATATCTGAGGCTTCTTTAGCTACCTCTGTACCTCCTTTCCCCATTGCTATACCTATATCGGCTTGCTTGAGTGCAGGTGCATCGTTGACCCCATCACCTGTCATGGCTACTACCTCTCCTCTTGCTTGGAGAGCATCTACAATGCGAAGCTTTTGTTCAGGTTCAACTCTTGCAAATACTTTTACTGTTGAAACTTTTTTAATAAGTTCTGTATCACTTAAATTAAATAGTTCACTTCCAAGTAAAACAGATTGTTTAAAATCAGCATCATTTGGAATAATTGATATCATTTTTGCAATGGAAAAAGCGGTTAAAATATGATCTCCTGTAATCATAACTATGTTTATCCCCGCTTGAATGGACTCTTTTACAGCTTCTATAGCCTCTTCTCTTGGTGGATCCATCATAGCTTGAAGCCCTAAAAGTATAAAACCTCTGTCGAGTTCTCTATCATTTAAGAGATTATTATTCGTAGATTTTTTAGCAATTGCTAAGACTCTTAGACCTTTTGAAGCATATGTCTCAGCTTGTTTGAGTATTTTCTCTTTGTCAATTGAAAACACTTCTTTCTTTATTGATTCATAATCGCAAATTTTGAGTATTTTTTCTATGGAACCCTTTATATATATGTAATTTTGTTTATTTAGTATATCTTTATTTATAGTTGCCATATATTGTTTATCTGACTCAAAAGGAAGAATGTCAAGTCTTTGAAATTTTTTGGTTAGTTCATGCTCATTAAGCCCATATTTTAGTGCGCTTACTAAAAGAGCTCCCTCAGTTGGGTCTCCACTTATTGAGTAAACTTCATTTTTCTTAACTAAGTAAGACTCATTACAGAGATAACCAACTCTTAGTAATTCACTTAAAGATTCATTTTGCATTGTAAGCTTATTACCATTTAGAAAAAAGTCTCCCGTTGGTGTGTATCCATTTCCATTGATTTCATAAGTATTCTCTGCACAATAAACATTTGTTACACTCATTTTATTTTGAGTTAAAGTACCCGTTTTATCTGAACATATTATTGTTACACTTCCTAATGTTTCAACGGCAGGAAGTTTTCTGATAATGGCATTTTTTGTAGCCATACGACTAACTCCAATAGCCAGAGTAATTGTTACAGCTGCTGGAAGCCCTTCAGGAATTGCACCTACCGCTAAAGCTACAGAAGCCATAAATGTTTCAATAGCACTTTGTTCTCTCATAACTCCAATTATAAATGTAAACACCGCTAAAGTTAAAATAACATAGAGCAGGACTTTTGAAAAAACGGATATTTTTTTAGTAAGTGGCGTTTGCATAGTTGTAGTATTGTCTATAAGATGTGCGATTTTCCCTAGTTCGGTATGCTCTGCTGTAGCTGTAACTATGCCTTTCGCTCTTCCATAGGTAACATAAGTGCCAGAATAGGCCATATTATGTCTATCGTTTAGAGTTATATCTTGGTCATAGAGTTGTATGTTTTTAAGTACGGGTAAAGATTCACCTGTAAGCATTGACTCATTTACCTTTAAGTCCTTAATCTCAAGAATTCTTATGTCTGCAGGTATCTTAGAACCAGACTCTAGTAACACAATATCTCCTGGAACTAAGTCAATAGATGCAATGGTGATTTTTTTAGAGTCTCTTATGACAATTGCATCGGTGGTCATCATGTTTTTAAGAGATTCTATCGCTTTTTGAGCCTTCACCTCTTGCATAAATCCGATTATAACATTTATGATAACTACGGCAAATATAACACCGCTATCAATCCACTCATGTAAAAATGCAGTGATAATGGATGCACCAAGCAGTATATAAATAAGAGCATTATGAAATTGCATAAGAAACTTTTTGAGGTAGGAGTCTTTCTCTTTTTCTTTGAGAATATTTTTACCAAAATACTCTTCACGATGTTTTATGCTTAGCGGTCCAAGACCATCATTCTCATCACTTTCAAAAAGTTCAATTATATTTTTAGTTTCTAAACTATGCCAATTTTGTCCTAGAAGATGTTGCATATCAAGCCTCTCTATTTTAGTTTACAAGCATTTGCTCCATTCTCGTATTCTAACATGCTCTATTATTAATAAAGGAGGTAAAATTAGAGCCATTCCTTAAGTGGTTTTGGTTTTCCAAGGAAATATCCTTGTCCATAAGTAATACCGATTTTTTTGAGTTCATCAACATCCTTTTGCGTCTCTACATACTCAGCGACAGTCTCTTGACCTTTAAGCTCACTAATTTCATGAATATACTTAATGACAGCTTTATCTATAGGATCGTTATGCATATCTTTTACAAAACTGCCATCAATCTTTACTACATCAAACGGGAGGCTTTTAAGATACTCAAATGATGCCATACCTGTTCCAAAATCATCTAAGGCAAGACCAATACCTATATTTTTTAACCAAACAATAAACTCATTGGCCTTATTGAAATTTCCAACAGCGGACGTCTCTGTAACTTCAAGTTCTAATTTTTCCCAAGGAAAATTAAAGTGAGTAACAGCTTGTTTGACTTTTGCTTGAAAATCCAAATTTGTTAAAGATGTTCCAGCTAGATTAATATGTGCTGAGTGCAATTTTTTTATGTGATGAGGATTTTGTGTAATAATTTCAAGATAAGTCCATAAAACCCACATGTCTATCTCTACCATCAATTGATAACGTTGTGCAGTTGGTAAAAAATTGTCTGGTGGAATAAAATTATTCTCTTTATCCCACATTCTGATTAATATTTCATAAGAGTATGTATCTGTTTCATATTGCAAAGGCACTATGGCTTGTGCAAAAAGTTCAAAATTTGAAGGACCATGAGACAAAGCTTCTTTAATACAAGAAGCTGTCTCTAGCTCCATATTAAAACGTTGCGATACATCATCATCTGGATTAAAAATATATGCTTTATTTCTTCCCATAGCTTTTGCACTATAAAGAGCGGAATTAATATTTTTTATGAGTTCTGTTAAGGTATATTCAAAAGATTTAAAATGAATCATACCAATACTTGCTGAAACACTATAAGATTCTCCTGCTGATGTAAATCTAAAATCACTTAATTTTTTAAGACTTTTTAGCAAAAACTCTTTACCTTCTTCCTTTGTAGAGTTTTTTGATAAAACCATAAATCCATCACCATCAACTCTGGAAAAAATGTTTGTTGAGGGGAGTATATTTTTGTACTCACTTGCTATCATCTGTAAAAGTTCATCACCAGCTTGGTGTCCAGCACTGTCATTAATAAGTTTGAATTGATCCAAGTTGATATAAAAAAGATTATACTCTTGTGAATTTTCATCTTTTAAAACCTTGAGTAGCTCTTGTTCAATAAAAAAACGATTTTTTAAACCTGTTAATTGATCATGTTCTGCTTGATAATGAAGTTTTTGTGATGCAGTTGCGACTTGTTGCATTAAAGTATTAAAGCCTGTAAATAACTCTTTTATCTCATTTTTAGCGGATGTTTGAACAAAAATTATTTCATTATTTGTTGGATCACTCTTTTGCATAGAGTGAAGAAGTTGAGTAAATGGTTTCGTATAACTTCTACTTAGATAAGAACTAATAAGAAAACCAAGTAGCAAAGCAAAAGGAAAGATAGCTATAAATGTCCAGGTTATGAGTGCTTGTTTGCTTTTATATTCTGAAAGGTTTGTATCTATTAATGTAAAACCAAAATTATATCCATCTGCAATCAAATCTTTTTTGACAAACAAGTTGTCCGAATGAAATATATGTTCATGTTTCATAATGTCATTCTTGAGAAGTAGAATTTTTTTTGGTTTTCCGTATTGAAATATAGCTTCTTTATTCTTATTAAACAGAATAATGGAGTTTACTTTTTTGAAGGCAGAGAGTCTGTATGTTATATCTGAAAGATTATCGGTTGATGGATTTAGTATAGCTCGTAAGAAATCATTATTTAAAGATTTTGTAAGTGTCTGCACTTCTGTAATAGCACTTTGCATACTCTCTTTTTTTTGTATATTATGTATTAAAAAAAGGGTACTTATCTCAACTAAAGTAACCACAAAGGTCATAAAAAGAATAAGTTGAAACTTTATGCTTAGTTTGCTCCACATAAATTTTCTATTTAGTTATGGTTATAATGGGTAGTTTAAAATCATTTCCCCACTCTTTCCATGAAGCGTCATAATTTGAAACATCATACCCTAACTCTCTCAAAGCAAAATAATTTGTTGCAGAAATTTTTCCAATGGCACAATAAATTACTATTTTTTTCTTTTTATCTAATTGCTTATATAAATCTTGCAAAGCACTTAGACCTTTTAATTCTACTAACTCTTTATTATAGTTTATATTGTGTGTTGCTGGAATATTTAAAGCTTTTGGTATGTGACCAAATCTTTTTGCTGATGAAGCTTTGCCTATATATGATTTATTATTACGTGCATCTATTATAAGTTGATTTGGATTTTTTGTAGCAATTTGTGTTGTAAATTTTGTAGCCAGTCTTTTATTATTAACTATAGCTATATAGTCACTTTTTTGTATAGGTGTGTGAGAAGTGGAAACTGCTAAACCTCTTTTAATCCACTGTTTATAACCAGAATTTAAAAGCTTTACATGATTAAACCCGTAAACTTCCAATGCCCAAAAAAGTCTAGCAGCATCAAAAAAACTACCATCATCGTATATTACAATCTTTTCTTTTTCTCTTAAACCAAGGTTTTGTATGATTTTTTGCATTTTCAATGGACTTGTAAGTTTACCATTAATGGACTGATGCTCATATGTTAAACTAACAGGAAAATTAATTGCATTTGGTATATGCCCTAATGAGTAACTATTGGCATCTCTGGTGTCAATTATTTTATATTTCGAAAGGTTGTTTTTGAGAGCATCAACATCTAATCGTAGTGAAAATGCATTTAAAAATGTTGCTTGTAGTAGTATAATTGAAATGATAAAAATTAGTTTTTTCATATGTATCCTTTTATGTAAACTAAGTCTACATTAAAAAAGATAAAAAAAAACTTTTAATATGTTTTTAATGTTGTACTTCTCTTGTAAGGGTGTAATAGTAGTTAAAAAAGTAGATAAATTATATTTTTTATAAATATTATAAGTAAATAAACTGTGAAAGAAAAATAACGATTACAACAAGGCTAAATGGAAAAATATGTGCCTTAAAAATCCAGGGTTGAATACCAAAAAACTTTTGATTCACCCCTCTAAAACCTAACCATAAACCTAAAAATACTTTTATGCTTAGCATAATCTGAAAGTAATTCATTCCATCTTCATCTATTTTTCCAAAAACTTGTGAGAATAAATAAAGGCCACTAATTACGGCAGTTATTAGTGCATAAGGAACAACTTTACGAACATTTACCATAATAGCTTCACGAGCTTTTGTATGCTCTTCTTCACTAAGTGTTTGTTTCATTTTAGAGATAAAGAGAATATCCACAAAAAGAAATCCTCCATAAATAAATACAGAATAGATGTGGATAGTATGAATGAGTGTGTAAAGCATTATACTTTGTAAGCTATTTCACGTTCAAGAGAGAGAGAACCATCAAAAAGAGTTTGTTCATTATATGCTTTGGCGATGAGTTGAAGACCCACAGGCATTCCATCAGAATTTTTCATAATAGGGAGAGAAAGAGCTGGAAGACCTGCAAGATTTACACTGATAGTATAAATGTCACTTAGGTACATATCCATAGGAGTTGCAAGTTCACCAAACTTTGGTGCAACAGTTGGTGCAACTGGAGAGAGAATTAAGTCTACTTTTTCAAATATTTTGTTGTACTCATCTTTGATAATATGACGAGTTTTTTGTGCTTTTACATAATAAGCTTCATAATAACCACTTGAGAGAACAAAGTTCCCTAACATAATACGGCGTTTTACTTCATCTCCAAATCCTGTGCTACGTGTCTGGATAAATGTATCTTCAAGGTTTTTACCATCGATACGGTTACCATATCTTATACCATCATAACGAGCGAGGTTTGTAGTTGCCTCTGCCGTTGCTGTAATATAGTAAGCTGAGATGTCAAACTTCGCATCCATCATTTTTTTTTCAACTATGGTGTGGCCCTGTGCTTTAAGAGCATCAATAGCTTTAGAATAAGCAATTTTTATGTCTTGACTTGCATCTTTAAGATATTCTGGAAGAACAGCAATTGTGAGTTTTCTTTCTGCATTTAAAGAGGGTGTTACTTTATCTTCTTTGCCTGCATTTGTAGAGTCTTTGTCACATGAACCACTTATGATGTCATACAAAATTGCAGCATCTTCAACATTTTGTGTCATTGGACCTATTTGGTCAAGACTTGAAGCATAAGCACCTAAACCATAACGGCTTACACGACCATATGTTGGTTTCATTCCGACTATTCCACAAAATGCAGCTGGTTGACGGATACTTCCACCAGTGTCGCTTCCCAGTGCAGCGATAGCAAGACCAGCACCAATAGCTGCAGCCGCACCACCACTACTTCCTCCAGGGACTCTCTCTTTATCTATAGGATTTTGTGTTTTACCATAAAAACTTGATTCTGTAGTAGAACCCATTGCAAACTCATCCATATTTACTCTACCAAAAGGGCTTAGACCAGCTTTTGTTAGATTGTTAATCACAGTAGCATTGTAAGGAGCAATGTAACCTTGAAGGATATTTGAGCCTGATGTTACAGGCCAACCTTTTACTTGAATATTGTCTTTTATAGCAATAGGCACACCATCGCCAAAATTCTTGACATCAATATATGCATTTAATGCAGGATTAGCTTCAATTTTAGATTTTAAATCATTTTTAAATTTGTTTAGGTCTTCTGTACTTAAGGTGAGGGCTTCTTTTAATGTAATCACTAAATTTCCTATCTATTTGATTCTTTATCTTATTATAGCAAAATGTATATATGTTTTTATTTAACGACCGCCAAATTTATCATGCCACCATTCGGATGGTGAATAAGAGGCTTTTTTTATACTCTCTTCATCAAAAGGATATTCATAATTATTACAATATTCTAAAATTATTTCATATGCATTATTTATTTTCATACTCATTTGTGTGGCTTTTTCTTCATCCTCTTTATGCTTATCGGGATGCCATTTTTTCATAAGAAGTTTATATTTATTTTTTACTTCTTTGATAGAAGATGTTTCACGAAGACCAAGAAGCGTTTTGGCCTTCATTAGTTTTGTAAAGGAACTCATAATTAGCTAATGCTAATCTTGTTGTTGTCTCATGTAGGCAGGAATCTCTAAATAATCTGTATCAAGTTCTCCACCTACAAGTAAACGTGGACGTACTTTTGCACGAGGTGGTACTGGAGTTTCACTAACAAAGTCTTCGTTATTACTTAAATCTTTTTCAAAACCGGTTGCAACTATAGTTATTTTTACATAGGATTCAGGCATATTCTCATCAGTTGATGTACCCCAAATAACTTCAGCTTCTTCATGTGCACTATCGTGAACTACTTCCATTGCTTCTGCAAGTTCCATCATTGAAAAGTCAGGGTGCATTTTAAAGTGTACAAGAACTCCCATAGCTCCATTAATACTCATATTATCAAGAAGTGGAGATTCAATAGCTGCTTTAATAGCTTCATATGCAGCATTATCACCCTCATGTTCACCAACACCCATAAGTGCCATTCCTTTGTGACTCATTACAGTTTGTAGGTCGGCAAAGTCAAGGTTAATGTCATTTTCACCGCTAGAGAGAATAACACCAGAAGTTCCACTCACAGCTTGTGCTAACACACTATCTACGATTTTAAAACTATCTTTCATTCCAAGTTTTCTGTCTATGATAGAGAGGAGTTTGTCATTAGGAATGACAACTATAGAATCACTCTCTCTTTTTAACTCTTCAAGTCCAAGTTCTGCAAGTTTGAGACGTTTTTTTCCTTCAAACATAAAAGGTTTTGTTACTATTGAAATTGTTAATGCTCCAATCTCTTTTGCAATCTGTGCAACAACTGGTGCAGCACCTGTTCCTGTGCCTCCACCAAGTCCAGCAGAGATGAAAACGATATCTGCACCTTCAAGTGCCTCTCTAATATCATCATAGTTCTCTAAAGCTGAGTCTTTTCCAATACTTGGTTTCATACCAGCACCAAGGCCTTTTGTAAGTTTGGCACCAATCTGTATTTTCGATGCAGCACTCTCTTCATTGAGTACTTGTGCATCAGTATTTATAAGCATCATCTCAATACCAGTGACACCCTCTTTGATCATGTGACCTATCATATTGCCACCACCGCCACCAACACCAACAGCTATGATTCTTGCACCGCTTACACTACTCGCTTCTTCTACTACAAATGGTTCCATCTCTCGCTCCTTTAAAATAACTGGGTTGCCCAGTTCCAAAACTTACTAACACTACTTGCTTCATCACTTTTTTTATCTTTTTGTACTTCTAAGTTTACCATTTTACTCTCTGCTTGTTCTTCAGAAGGAGCTATTGGAATCTCAAATGATGGTGTTAAATTAACGCTTGTTTGTGATACTGGCATCTCATTTGTATGTCGCACACGTTTATTTACATCTATCTCATAAGGAGTATATGCTTGTGCAGAATATATTATAAGGCCAACAGCACTTGAGTATTCAGGATCTTTAATAGTGTCAAAAAGTCCATCCATCTCTATAGGCTTTGCTAAACGAACAGGCATAGAACCAAAAGTTGCAATGGCTAAGTCTCGAATACCTTCCATTTTTGAAAAACCACCAGTAAGTACTACACCTGCACCCATTTGACTCTTTAAGCCACTATTTTCAATAAATTGAGAAAGTATCATCAGTGTCTCTTCAACTCGTGCAAATATAACATTATGGACTACATCAAGAGAGACTTCATGTGTTGAATTTTCATCACCTATAATTGGAATCTCAATGAGTTCATTACTCGGTGTTAGTAAAGAGCCATATGTTAGTTTTACATTGTCAGCAATATTTAATGGTGTGTGAAGAGCCATGGATAAATCACTAGTAACATGATTTGAACCAACACCTAAAAATTCATTGTATCGAATAGAGTTTCCTGCATGAATGGCAATATTGCTTGTATTACCACCTATATCAATAACGGCTACACCTAACTCTTTTTCATCATCGCTAAGGGTTGCTATTGTTGAAGCATAAGAGTTTAAAACAACGTTCTCAACTGCAACACCAGCACCTAAAACAGCTTTTTTGAGATTATTTAGATTAGATTTTTGTGTAGTGATAATGTGTGTTTCAACTTCTAATCGTGTAGCATTCATTCCAAGAGGATCTTCTATAAAGTCTTGATCATCTACTTTAAAATTATAAGGTAGTGCATGAAGTACTTCATATTCGTTAGGAATACTTGCATTATAAAGTGAAGCATGCATAACACGTTCTATCTCTTTAAAACTAATCTCTTTAGTTTGGATATTAACAATTCCATTTGAGTTTAAACTTTTTGTATAAGCACCACTCATTGATACTATAGCACTTTTTACATCACTGCCTGAGACACGTTTCGCATCTTCTACAGCACTTTTAATGCTGCGTGAGGCAAGTTCAATGTTTGTGATACTTCCTCGTTTGAGACCCTGTGCTTTTGTTATTCCTGCTCCTGTTATAGAGATGGAGTTATCATCAGCTATTTGAGCAGTAATGGCACATATTTTTGTTGAGCCAATATCTATGGCTAAAACTGTTCTACTCAATTTAGAGTCCTTGAATAAATATCTCAGTAGGGTATTTCTCTTTTAAGCTTTTTACAAGAGCTTCACCAAAAATACCATCTTTTAGCTTTTTCATTGAACTTTTCAGCTCTTTATTTGATTTATCAAGCAATTTTTGTTCCAAAATATAGTATAGAACAATTTTTCCATTGTTTAAATTTATGTATGAACGTTTTTTATCACTTATAAAAAGTTGTTGCAAAAATTCTTTAGCCTCATCCTTATTTAATAAATTTAATGCTGTTGCATCATTTAGAGTTATAAAGTTTGTTGTTTTTCCACTAAAAGTATCAATTGAATTCTGTGCTAATGTTTGTAGTTCTTGTTTGCTCATTTCTTGTGTATAAAGTTTTAGTACACTTGTCTTTGCCTCATCAAATGTTTTTGTCGTAGCTGGATTTATTTTAGTGAGTTTTATAATGTGATATACTCCATTGACAAGAATTGGTTTCAAGTAAGGTGCTGTGAGAGAGAGTTTAGATACTTTTTCAAAAACTTCATTATTAAGAGAATTGTTTGTTTGTGAAAGAGTGATATTTTTCTTTTGTATATCAGGTGTTAACTTATTTTTTTTGTAAGCAATAAATATTCTAAGTGCTTTATCTTTTGTAGCTTTTTCATTGAGTTCATTTATTATCATATTTTTAGCATCGTTTAGTGCTAGAATTTTCCCATTTTCCCCTTTAAAATGAGATCTATTCTCTTTATAGTATGTTGCGATTTGATTCTTTTCATATTTTGATGAGAGTGCATCTTGTATTATATATTCAAGGTCATAACTCACATCATTCATAAACTTTCTAGTATGCTGTTGCCAAAATAGTTTAAGTTTAGCATCTGAGGTGTCTAAAGTTACTGCATCTTTTGTTAAAACTTTGTAATTAATCTTATCTGCAATGTTTGAGAGTACATTTAAAATACCTACTTCATTTTGAGTAACTTCTATTGGTAATAAAGCAAGAGTTTTTTGAACTAGAAGGTCAGATTTTAATTCTTCCTCATACTCTTTTGTAGAGAGTCTATTTTGAGAAAGCACTTGTTTATAAGTCTCTTTGTCAAAATGACCATCTTTAAAAAAGACATCTTGTTTTTTAAGGTTTTTTATAAGTTCTTTATCACTGATTTGTAAGTCATATGATTGTGCTAGATTAAGAATAAGAGCTTTTTGCTCTAATTGCTCTAGAGCTTGGCTTTGAAGACCAAATTGTTTCGCTTTTTCCTCATCAAAGTTTCCCTTAAACATTCGATTGTATCTTGCATAGAGACGAGAATAAGTCTTTTGGAGTTCTCCTTGAGTTATTTCAATACTACCAACTTTGGCTACAGCACCAGCTTTGTCTCCATAACTATATTGACCCCAACCAACAAAACCTGCTCCAACAAATGCTATCGTTGAAACCCATATAGTTATAATTAGCCATCTTTTATGTCTCTGCATCCATGTAATCATATAAAAACCTTGTACTCTTTAATATTTTTGTCATTTTATGTAAATTCGTATTAAAGCTTGATAAAAGGGAGCAGTGATTATGTTTTTTAGTCGAAATCAAAATCATTTTGTGAGTTATCTAACATAAGGAGTCTACAACTCTTCTCTAATATGGCTAGTTGTTTGGCCATTTCATGTACATCTCTGTTATAAGCATAAACACCATATCCTCTTATAACAAGAATGTTAGTTTTTTTTGTTTGAAAATAGTAAGCAATTTCACTATCTGCTCGATCATACCAATCATCGAACTGTTTAGGGTCCATAATCTCTATAGAACCTATTTCTTCATGTCCAAAATAATCTTTTGGTGTTATAATATCATGTTGCAAAGAGTAGGCTGTTGTGAATTGAGGCATACTAAAACAAATAAACTTCGCTTCACTAATTTGTGAGTAAATACTAAAGTGTATATTTGCATCAATACTTGCTTGATTCCATCGGTAGTCTTTTTTATAATATAGTTCAATAAGGGAATTATCATCAAGTGCATCAAAAATTGCTTCTTTAGTATTAATAAGGAAACGACTTGACTCTGTTTTTGCAGAAATAGAACCATGATAAATACCAAAAAAGTCCTTTCTAAACATAGAAAGTGCTAATTTTGATAATTTAACTTTTAGGTTCTGAAGGTTCATAAACTATTTTATTTAAACCAGTTTTTCATTTTATCAATAACTGATTCATGAATACCTTCATGAGGTTTAGACTCAATACCAAATGATTCTTGAAGCCCAGAAAGTAACTCTTTTTGTTCATCATTTAACTTTTGAGGATATTGAATATTAACAATGGCTATAAGATTACCTTTTCCGTGACCATGAACATCTTCTATCCCTTCGCCCTTAAAAGTGAATCTTTGTTTGTCTCGTGTTCCAATATTAAGTTTTAACTCTAATTCTCCTCTTAATGATGGAATTGTAAGTGTTTCACCTGTAATTGCTTGGGTGAAAAATACTGGTATTTCAATATAAATATCATTCTCATCCCTAATAAAGTGTTTATCAGCCTGAACTTCAAAAGTGACATATAAATCACCCCGAGTACCTTTTTTGCCAATATTTCCTTTTCCAGAGACTCTAAGGCGATTCCCATTATCAATACCAGCAGGTATTTGAATATTAACACTCTCTTGAATCTCTTCATAACCAGAACCATGACAAACACTACAAGCATCAGCTGCAGAACTTCCTACTCCTTGACATACTGGACAGGTCTGTGAAAAGGTCATAAAACCTTGTTTCATGTATACTTGTCCTTTTCCAGCACACTGTTTACAAGGAGAAAGTTTTCCGCCTTTTGCTCCTGTGCCGTTACACTTTGAACAAGATTTTTTATATTTGAATTTTATATCTTTGTCACAACCAAAGATAGCTTCATCAAACTTGATATGTATGTCTACATTCATATCAAGCGGGTATTTATCCATATCTGCAGGGTTCTGTCTGCGATGACCACCACCACCAGAAAAACCATTAAACATATCTTCAAACATTGAACCTAAATCATCAAAGCCAGAAGATTGTCGCGAAGAGCCACCCATTCCTTGTAGACCTTCTTTACCATAGCGGTCATATATACTTTTTTGTTTTTCATCACTTAAACATTGATACGCTTCATTACAGAGTTTAAATTTTTGTTCTGCCTCTGCATCTCCCTGATTTTTATCAGGATGATACTTTTTTGCCATAGCTCGATAAGCTTTTTTAATAGTCGTTTTGTCTGCACCTTGTGATACTTCTAATATCTCATAATAACTTAATTCTTCCATTGTACACCATTATATAAATTTTTTTGAAATTATACCCTTTTTATAGTTTAAAAATAAATAAGTTTGATGGTATAATCTTTTTTATGAAACTATATTTCCTATATTTCTTTATTAGTTTACTCTTTTTTGGTTGTTCTCAAAGAGTTCAAATACCTGAGCGGCTATCGAAAAAGCTTCCAAATACATATTTATTAGAGAGTAGTTTTACACAACTCCCAAACTTTAAAGATGAAAATTATGAGAATGTTTTAAAAGAGTTTATTAATAATTGCCAAACAGAAAAAAGTCAAAAATTATATGGCTCTTTATGTGAAGATACAGATGCAATAAGGGATGCTAAAACATTTTTTACTACATCCTTTAAACCTTATGTTATTCAGACTAAAAAAGGGAAGAAAAAAGGTATCTTAACAGGTTATTATGAAGCAGAACTTCAGGCTTCAATGACAAAAACAGCAAAATATAAGTACCCAATTTATAAAACTCCTAAAGACCTAATCGTTGTTCATTTGAGCTCTATATATCCAGAGTTAAAACATTATAGATTGCGTGGACGAATAAAGGGTAATAAACTTATTCCATATGATACAAGAAGAGAGAGCAAGAAAAAAGATGTTAATGCGGATGTTATTTGCTACTGTGACTCAAAAATAGATAGATTTTTTTTAGAGATACAAGGGTCTGGAAAAGTTCACTTTGATGATAACAGCACAATATTTATTGGTTATGATAATCAAAATGGATATAAATATAGAGCCATTGGAAAAGCTTTAGTCAAGAGGGGAGCTTTAGAACTTGAAGATGTTTCTCTGCAAAGTATAAAAAAATGGCTTGAAGATAATCCATCCCGTGTTGATGAAATATTAAATTATAATAAATCACTTGTATATTTCCAACAAAGAGAACAAGGAGCTACAGGTGCCTTAGGTTTAGAGCTTCATGCAAAGCGTTCTATTGCTGTTGATAGAAGATATATTCCACTGGGAAGTATGTTATACATGAGTGCGGATGTTAAGAATAGACAAATAAACAGATTTGTTTTTGCTCAAGATACAGGAGGAGCTATAAAAGGTTCTGTTCGTGCTGACCTATTTTTAGGTTCTGGAGATAAAGCATTAGATACAGCGGGTAGACTCAATGCACCATTAAAATTATGGATATTACTTCCAAAACAGAAGAAAAAAATGTAATGCAGAGTTCTTTAGAAAAATTTAACCGTTTAGTAGATGCTCTTCAGGAGTTACCAACCATCGGAAAAAAGTCTGCAACGCGTTTAGCATATTATATGATTATGAATGATACATTTGCAGGTATGAGAATATCTCATGCCATTGAAGATGCTCTTGGTTCTTTAAAAAAATGTATAGAGTGTGGTGGTATGAGTGAAGATGAAATTTGTGATATATGCACAAACGAAAATCGGGATAGCACTCTTTTATGTATGGTTGAAAATGCAAAAGACATATTATTATTAGAGGAAAATGGACTCTTTGATGGACGATATTTTGTGTTAGACTCTTTAGACGAGTTATGTATATCACACTTAGAGAATATTGTAAAAAATGGTGTGAGTGAAATACTTTTTGCATTAACCCCTTCCATATCAAATGATGCTGTAATTCTATATATAGAGGATAAATTAAGCCAATATCATGTTAACTTTTCAAAAATCGCTCAAGGAGTTCCCACTGGAGTTAGTTTAGAAAATATTGATTTATTATCTCTAACAAGAGCCTTAGAAGATAGGGTGAGAGTATAAATGAAAATATTTTTTTTAGTTTTTATGTTGTCTCAGTTTTTATTTTCAAGTTCAATCTCAAATGAGACAGAAGCTTTCTCAACTGAAAAAATTAAAGATTTTGAAACTAAAAAATGCATGGATGACTGGATGGCTGGAAATTTTGGTCTTAAACCGCATAAACCAAATTATATACTTCCGTATAGCTTTCGATTTGGAGGGAGTCATTATACATCATATGTTCCATCTGATGTATATAGAAATTATGAAGCAGAACTACAAATAAGTTTGAAACTAAATGTAGCAAATGATGTTTTTGGCCTTCATGAAAGTTATAATTTAGCATATTCTCATAAATCTTTTTGGCAAATCTATGCAAGTTCATCGCCATTTCGTGAAACAAATTATAATCCTGAAATGTTTGTAGTTTTTCCTATTGATGATGGGTCTATTATAAAACTAAGATCACTTACTGCTGGTTTTGCACATCTGTCTAATGGACAGGGAAATATAAAAGATGCAAAACTTCCAACTAGTATTGTAAATAATAAATCACTCTCACCGTACCTTAAAAATCGTTCAAGAAGTATGAATTATATATATACTAAATTAGATATGCAGTATAATAATTTTTTAGTAAATGTAAAGGCATGGATGCCATATTTTGGAGAGGACTTATCGGATAATCCCGATATTATAGACTATACCGGTTACACATCAGTAGAACTTAAATATTTTTATAGAAAACATTTAATATCACTAAACACACGATTAAACTTCTTTTCTAAAAAAGGTGCTTTAGAGCTAAATTACTCTTACCCTTTATATCCAGACTTATATCTTTATACAAAGTTTTTTACAGGGTATAATGAGAGTTTAATTGACTATAATAATTATATAACAAAATTTGCTATAGGATTTAGTTTTTCAAGATAAATTATAATTGAAAACTATGTTGCATCCATTTTTGTATATTTTTTTTATCAAGCTCTTTGTGAGTAAAAAGTTCATTTGCCAATACTCCTTGTGCTAAGAGCATATCTGCACCATCTTTATACTCTATATTCTTCTTGTGAGCAATTTTTAAAAATGGTGTCATTTTTCCATAGATTGCATCAGCGACATAAGTTGTATTATCCAAAATAGACTCAATAAGTTTTTTTGGTGCAGGCAACTCTTCATCTTTTAAACCTGCACTCGTAGTATTGACAACTAAATCATAAGAAGAGAGTTTAAAATCACTCCAGTTATAGGCACTACAAGAGAGTTCTTTGAAGTAAGCTAATCGAGAATCACTTCTATTGAGAACTATTATGTTTAAATTATGTTCTATAAATTTAGTAGCAAGTGCCTTGGCTGTTCCCCCCGCGCCAATAATAAGAATGGTACGAATATTATGAAACTTTTCTATGGCATAGATAAAACCATCTGCGTCAGTATTGTAACCTATAAGTTTTGAACCCTCTTTTATTATGGTATTTACAACACCTACTTTATTTGCAAAACCTCTTACTTCATCACAAGCATGAAAGGCAGCTTCTTTATGGGGAACTGTAATGTTTGCACCGCTAAGTCCAAGTGCTAGAAAAGTTTCTTTAAGTTTTGTTCCATCTTCTAGATGTGTTCTTGTATAACAAGCATTATAATGAAGATGTGTAAAAACTGAATTATGCATAAGGGGTGAGCGAGAGTGTGATACAGGATCACCAAAAATAGAAAATAGTTTTTTCATGAGTCTTTGTCTAAATCTTCTAAAGAGTGTATAAGTGCACCGAGTTTGTTGTTTACTTCAAGATACTCTAACTCATTTTGACTATCAGCAACTACACCAGCACCAGCTTGAAGTATAACCTTATCTTTTTTTACCATTGCTGTTCTAATTGTAATGGCACTATCCATATTACCATCAAAACCAAAATAACCAATACTTCCACTGTAAAATCCACGTTTAAGTCCTTCATACTCTGCTATGAGCTCCATTGCACGAATTTTTGGAGCACCTGTCATTGTACCCGCTGTAAAAGTTGCCATAAAGAGGTCAAACATATCTTTGTCCTCATCAAGCTGGGCCACCACATCTGAGACAATATGCATAACGTGAGAAAAACGTTCTATATGCATCATATTTTCTACTTTAACTGTTCCTGTCATAGCAACTCTGCTGGCATCATTACGACCCAAGTCTATAAGCATTAGATGTTCTGCCAACTCTTTAGGGTCACAAAGAAGTTCCTTTTCAAGATTGTTGTCATGCTCTTTTGTTTGACCACGTTTTCTTGTACCAGCAATAGGACGAAGCAGAAGCTCTCCATTATTTAGTCTTACCATTACTTCAGGAGAACTACCCACGATACTAAATTCTTCATACTCCATAAGAAACATATATGGTGATGGATTTTTTGCACGTAAAATTCGGTAAAAACTAAAAGGGTCTACTTTAATATTTCTCGTAAAACGATTTGTCATAAGAATTTGAAAAACATCACCACTTTTAATCATCTCTTTTGATTTATCAATCATTTCAAAAAATTTCTCTTTTGTATGTGCAAAACTTCCTTTATCATCTCCTATATTATGAACCCTATGTTTGTATACATAAGTTCCTTTTAAATCATCATGAACAGATTGAAACTTTTGCTTAAAACTCTCTAATGTAGAGACAAGAGTAATTTGATGTGTTTTATGCGAGTAAACTAAAATCATTTTAGGAAGTAAAAGATCTAAATCTGGAGTATTGAGTTCATCAACGAGTTTGTCCATACTGGAATTAAGTTTAGGCTCAAAAACTTTAACCATGTCATAACCTATATAACCTATAAAGCCATCAACATAAGCAATATTAAGCTTTTTAATAGCATCTTTATATAGAGAAGGATTCATTTTTTTGTAATAGTTTTTTAAAAATTCAAATGGAGACTCATCTTTGATATTTTTTTTGGCATTACTATCGGTATAAATAGTTTGTCCATTTATATACTGGAGTCGTTCTCTTGCTCCTATACATATAAAACTAAAGTTTCCATCACTACCACTCGCTGATTCAAAAAGGTATGTGATTTCATCTGAAAACATACTTTTGATTTTAGAGTAAACGGCAATGGGTGCTAGTTGATCAAGTGTAAATTGTTTTGAATATATCAATGAAAAGCCTATTTTTTGAGTTTAAACAAAAAGGCACCAGGTTCAACCTTTGAACGTAATGTTCGTCTAGCATTTTTTGCATCTTGGTGAGAGTTAAAAGGTCCAACTAAGACTTTATTGATTGATTTTGAGTTTACTGTAACAGTATGGTATTTATATTTATAACCAAGTTTTGTAATTGAATGTAAAAATTCTTTATTTGGTTCATATTTTGAAAATGAGCCAACTTGAACATAATAGGTAGTTGTAGGTAAACTTTTTTTAAGAACTTTTTTTACAGGTTTTGGTTTGGTAAATTCTTTACTTGGCATCTTTGCTTTAGTAACTATTTCTTTTTTTATTTTTGTTGCACTATGTGCATCTTCTTGAAGACTCTCTTGTTTAAGTTTTTTTGTAATAGCAGCTAGATTGTCATCAGAAGCTTTTTCTTGAATAACCTTAACTTCTTCAAATAGAGGCTCTTCTTGAAGAACAGAGTTTTTTTCTATGTTTTGAGGTTGAGGAGGTAAAACAGCTTGAGGAAGGTTATCTGTTCCATTAGAGGTGAGTGAGTTCATTAGCATTACTACTATTATAAGTATAACACCAAGTGTTGCTACTGCAAGTATTATTTTTTTATTTGAGTTAGAAGAACCACTCTTATTTAGTATAATGTCATTTAGTTCATTGTTGTCATTCATAATTTAACCTCACTGTTTAGTTTTAGTATCATAACTAAATAAATATAAATTTTTATATCTTTGGAGTTAAGATAAGTTAAATATTCTTTGTACATCTTCTTTAATTTGGATGTAAAATACCAAGTTATTGGTATTTTACCAATTATTACATGTGTTTGGACCAAGATGCCCCTCTCTCTTTAGCATATATTTCATATGGAAGTACTAGTATATTATATTCATCTGGCATATCTGCATTTGGAAACATACGCCATTGTTTTGGTTGTTTCGCAGCAAGTTTCATGCTTATCATTTTACCTAGTTGAATTGCTTCAGCAAGGGTAGTATGCCCTTTATGAATGTAAACATGAAGATGTCCATCGGTTTTTGTTTGAAAAGCTGTAAAGTTAATATAACCTTCTTCTCGCAATAGTAATTGTGCTTTATGATAAAATCTCTCAGGATCTCTGCCATTATAGTCAATAACTATGTTTTCAACTTTGTTGTGCTTATTGACAAGAGAGTGTGCTACAGTAATATCACCTTTTATATGCTGGTTTATTATTGATTGGCTGAGTGATGCATTTACTTTTTCAAACTTATTATAAAATGTACGACCTTTAAAATCTAGCTTATCTACTACATTATCTCTTTTAATCCAGTAGTGATCACTGACCATTTTAATAAGTTTTAAATCCATAGAAGTCATAAATTTTTATCCTTTTAGTATGTTGACTGGTTATAAATTACAAATTTATTAGCTAATACTTTTAATTCTTCTTTTATACTTTCTTGAAGTTTTGTATTGTTTATATCATCAAGAACATCAGCCATTTTATTAGCAATGAACTCAAACTCTTTTTCTTTCATACCGCGGCTTGTAAGTGCAGGACTTCCTACTCTAATACCTGAAGTTACAAAAGGACTACGAGTCTCACCTGGAACAGTGTTTTTATTAATAGTTATACCAGCATTTCCTAAGGCGGCATCAGCATCCTTACCTGAAATATCAGTACCTACAAAAGAGACTAAAATTAAATGGTTATCAGTTCCACCTGAAACAACATCATAACCACGTTGTATCATAACTTCACTAAGAACTTTTGCATTCGCTTTTACCTGTTTGGCATACTCTTTCCATTCTGGAGACAAGTTATACTTAAAACCTACTGCCTTTGCAGCAATAACATGGACAAGTGGTCCACCTTGTAGTGCTGGAAATATTGCTGAATTAATCTTTTTGGCTATATCTTCATCATCTGTCATAATCATACCACCACGAGGACCAGCAAGAGTTTTATGTGTAGTTGTGGTAACAACATGAGCATGAGGAAATGGGCTAGGGTGCTCCCCAGCTGCTACAAGACCTGCAATATGTGCAATATCTGCGAATAAAATAGCACCTACTGCATCAGCAATCTCACGAAATTTAGCAAAATCAATTTCGCGGGCATAAGCAGATGCACCACAAACGATGATTTTTGGTTTTACGATTTGGGCGATGTCCAAAACTCTCTCATAATTAATACGGCCATCAAGCTCAACACCATAAGTAAATGAGCTATAATTTTTACCGGAAAATGATGGTTTAGAACCATGTGTTAAGTGTCCACCATGACTTAAGTCCATACCAAGAAGTTTGTCTCCAGCTTTAAGTAATGCAGCATAAACAGCACCATTTGCTTGACTTCCTGAGTGCGGTTGAACATTTGCATAGTTACATCCAAAAAGTTCACAAGCTCTATCAATTGCAAGTTGTTCTACACTATCAGCATGTTCACATCCACCATAATAACGTTTCATAGGGTAACCCTCAGCATACTTATTAGTAAATACTGAACCCATAGCTTCCATTACTGCAGGAAGTGTGAAATTTTCAGAGGCTATCATTTCTAAGTGGTCAGTCTGGCGTTCTAGCTCTTTTTCACATAAATCATAAATTTCACTATCATATTCTTTTAAAAAACTCATAATATAAAAATCCTTATTTTAATTAGCTAGATTATACAAAAAAATTTATAATATATGACTGAAAACTATTTTACTATCGTAAATTGAATCATCATTTGTATAACCATCATGTTCCAAAATATATATCTTTTTTCTAAGTTAGCACTATCTTACTTAATCAAAGTTTTATCTAATTGTTAGAGGCAAGATACTCATCAATAGAATTATTTAAAAGTTTTAGCTCTTCTTTATAAGCTATAATCAGAGGTGCAATATCATCATATTTTTTTTGCGATAAATTTTTTAGTAGGTTTGTGACAATAGTATTTAGTTTTTCTGCTCCAATAGTACCAGTTAAGCCTTTAATATCAATTACCAAAATTTTTAGTTGTTCATATCTGAAATCGTGTACAAGTTTTTCAAATACTCTATCTATATTTCCATAAGCATCTTTAAACTCTAAAAGAATCTCTTTATAAAAAACCTCATTGGAACTTGATTTGGAAATTCCAAGATTTATATTTAAACCATAAAAAGCGAATTGTTCTTTACTATCATTTTGTTTGCTTTGTTCTTGTATTTGTGTAATGTTTTCGAGATATATAGAAAATACTGTAAAAAGTTTTTCTTTTCTTAAAGGTTTTGCTAAATATCCATTCATGCCAGAGGCAAACATTTTTGCAACTTCATCATTTGAAGTAAGAGCACTTAGGGCAATAATAGGGATATTTGTAAATTCACTATTTTCTCTAATTTTTATTGATGCAGTATATCCATCCATGACTGGCATATTTATATCCATAAAAATGATATCAAAATCTTTCTCTTTAGCCAAGATGTTTAGTGCCTCTTTACCATGTTTAGCTATTGAGATGTGCATATTTGATTTACCTAAAACTCCAATAAACACTTTTTGATTAATAACATTATCTTCTACTAAAAGTATTTTTTTATTTTCAAATTTTACAAAACTACTTAGAGAAATATTTCTTGTTTTTTGAAATGAATTTCTATGTACTAAAACATTACCAGAATTTATCTCTTGCAGGTTGTTCTTTTTGATATTGTTAAAATTATAACTATCAATTTGAGATAAAGCATCAGTAATTTGCCACATTGTAAGTGGTTTAGATATTTTCAAGTCAGCTGATTTTGCATTTGGAAATTCATCTGCTATTTTAAAAATATTACTTACTGAAACAATTTTAATATTTGTCTTTTCAAGTTGAGAGAGTGCTTTGTTTGTAAAAAGTTTTTCATCAAGAAAAAGAATTTCATACATTTCAAAATAGTGTAAATTTTCAAGATAATCATATGGGTTTAATACTTTGACGAGATGACCAAGTGATTCAAGAATTTTTTTTGTTTGAGTAGCAGACTCTTGTAATGAATCGACAACCAAAATATTTTTGTTTGTGATAGCTCTCGTTTTTATCTCTTCTTGAGATTCTACTATATAAGGAATATTAAGAACAAATTCAAGATTATTATTTTCATCATTTCTTGCAATTAAATCACCTTGCATTAAGAGTGATAATTCTCTTGAGATGAAAAGACCAAGACTATCATATTCTTCAGTTGTTTCATTGTAATTTGATCTAAATATATTAATACCACTTTCTGCATCTATTTTTAAATGACTATTTATGGTAAAAAAGAGTTGGTCATTTTGGGAAAAGAGGCTGTTTTTAGCAACATTGAGTGTAATAAAATTTGAATCATTTTCAACACAATAAAGGAGTATATTGGTGAGTATTTTACTCATATTAAGAGTATCAGACATTAATTCTTCTGAAATACTATTGTCAATATCATAGATTAACTCTAGTTCTTTTCCTTTAATACTTGATTTTAAAGTCCCAGATACATCATTAAATAGATGTGATAATTTAATTTTATTATTTTCAATTTTAACTTTTTTGGATTTAATTCTTAGAAAATCAATAAGACTAGTTGTGATAGATAAAAGCTGATTTTCAGATTTTGTTGTACTTGGATGAGTCTCTAGAGTGTCTTTTGCAATAGTGTGAATATTTTCTCCAAGTTTAGATAAAACAGCATCTTGAGAGGCTTGTATTTTATGTTCTAAATCTTTTTTGCTTTTATACTCTTTTTTAAATGAGTTGACTCTTTCAGAGGATAAAAAAAGTGCAAGAATACTTATGATACCCAGACCAAAAAGGGCAATCCACATAGTAAAATCTTCGCTATCTGTTGCTATATTGTCTAATTGTATAACTGTATCTGCTAATAAATAAACATTTATTAGCAGAGTCAAAAAAATCACGAATTTTATTTTATGCATTATAAACTCTTTTTTAGTATTGTACTATCGTTATAGCATTATAACACTTTTGTGATAAAGTATTCTATAATATATTTTTATATGTGTTACTTTTATTCCTATGCATTATCCTCAAGTTTATCGTCATCATTACCAACAGGTTTCATAGCTGGAAAGAGTAGTACATCTCGAATACTATGTTCATTTGTTAAAAGCATTACAAGTCTATCTATACCTATACCTTGACCAGCAGTTGGTGCCATACCATAACTTAGTGCCTCAACAAAATCACTGTCCATTTCATGTGCTTCATCATCACCACTGTCTTTTGCAGTCATTTGACCCTCAAAACGCTCCAATTGATCGAGTGGATCATTAAGCTCACTAAAGGCATTGGCAATTTCACGTCCAGCTATAAATAGCTCAAAACGTTCAGTGATTTCTGGATTTTCATCACTTCTACGTGCAAGAGGAGAAATTTCCACAGGATATTCTGTAATAAAAGTAGGATCGATTAACTTTTCTTCAACAAACTCATCAAAAAGTTCACCTTGTAATTGTCCTAAGTTCATTCCTGGTTTGAGAGTGATATTTTTAGATTTTAGGTATACTATAATCGATTCTATATCATTGCAAGATTCAGCAGGAACACCGCCTATAGTAGTGAGGGACTCGATTAAAGGAATCTCTTGAAAATTGTCAAAATTTACCTCTATATCTCCATATGGAAGACAAATAGGTAGATTGAGATGTTCAAAAAGGTATTGAAAATACTCTTTTGTAATTTCTATTAAATCTTTATATGTTTTATAAGCCCAATAAAATTCTATAGATGTAAACTCAGGATTATGAGTTGCATCCATACCTTCATTTCTAAAGTTACGATTAATTTCAAAGACTGCTTCAAATCCACCAACTATTAAACGTTTTAAGTAGAGTTCAGGAGCGATTCTTAAAAATCTATCAATGCCAAGTGCATTATGATGGGTTACAAATGGTTTTGCATTTGCTCCACCTGCTATAGGATGCATCATAGGTGTTTCAACTTCTAAAAATCCTTTATCTTCAAAAAAACGACGTGTTAAAGATATGACTTTTGAACGGGTTTGAAATGTTTTTCTTACTTCACTATTCATAATTAAATCTAGGTAACGTTTTCTATAACGAATTTCTTTATCTGTAATACCGTGAAATTTCTCAGGAAGAGGGCTTATGGCTTTTGTTAAGATAGTTAAACTATCAGCATGGAGTGAGAGTTCACCCTTTCCTGTGACAAAAGGGTATCCTCCAGCTTCAATAATATCTCCAACTTCTATGTTTTTTTTAAAAATTTCATTGTAAAAACCTTCTACAAAATTGTCTCTAGTTACATAAACTTGAAGCATTCCACTCTCATCTTCTATCTTTACAAAACTTGCTTTTCCCATAATACGAAGTAATTTGATGCGACCACTTACAATGTAGTGACGCTTTTCATCTCGTTTGTCTTCTTTTTCAATGATGTCTGAGTTTACATTTAAGTATTTGTTTACTGTTGTGTTTCTTTGAGAGTTGTTTGAGTATGGATTAAATCCAGCCTCTTTAAGTATTTTAGCTTTTTCTATTCTCTGTTGAATAAATTTATTTTCAAAAATCAATAATTTTCCTTTTTTATTATTGGCATTTAGAACAAATACCATATATTTGCATTGAGTGGTCACTCATTTTAAAATCCAGTTCATCTGTAATGGCATGCTGACGTTTTTCTATCTCTTCATCTACAAATTCAGTAATATTACCACATGTAGTACAGATGAGATGGTCATGATGCTCTTTAGCACCAAGTTCATATTTTTTTCCTTGTGCTCCAAATGATAAAGAAGTAACAACATTTGAGTCTTCAAGTAATGCTAATGTTCTATAAACAGTAGCAATACCTGTTTTTAATTCAGGATACCTCTCTTGTATGAGATGATGCAGTGCTTCGGGTGTTAAATGCTCATCAGAGTTGTACAGAGTTTGAAGTATTACTTCTCTATGTATAGTAAATTTAAGATTATTTTTTTTAATAAGTAGTTTAAAATCATTGAGGAGTTGCTCATACTCTACTGTTCTATCATTAAAGTTTGTTGTTACATTAGACATGCTAGTTCTCTTTTAATTTTTGTTTTATTGTCTCTATTTTTTGCATTGTTGCTTTATTTATTAATTCTGTTTTTGTGGTATTTATCTCTTTTGTAACTGCAACAGGATCTATTTTCATAATAAACTCACCTGTTTTAACCATGATTGGGAATACAATACTTTTATTAATAGTGGAATCAATAGAAGATTTTATAGCTTGTATACTGTAAGCGGCATGGGCAATGACTGAGGCAATTAAGAAAAATTTACTGGCACCGACAACAAATCCTAAAACTTTATCAACTGCTCCTAGCCCACTTATGGAACTTAATTTTTTAAATACAAAACCAACAAAAATCATTAAAAGCCAAAAAAAAGCTAATGTTGTTAAAAAGCCTAAAAAATTTACAGCAGCTGAAGAGGAAAAATGAAAAATAAGAGAGTTTAAATACTCCCCTACATCTCCGCCCACCCGAGAGGCTAAAAATATACCACCAATAATACCAATAAGCCCAAAAATTTCTTTAAAAAATCCGTTGATAATACCTTTGAGGCCAAGCAGAAGAATAATAATTGAAGCAATTAAGTCAAAGTAGTTAAATTCCATAGTTATAACATTTCCATATTCACTTGATTTTTTCCACCATGTTTTGATTTGTAGAGTGCTTTATCTGCCCTATTTATAAGAGTATCAGGAGTGTCATTTATATCGTGCCTTGTTACTCCTATGCTCATTGTTACATTCAAAGAGTTCCCTTTATATATTAGTTGGTTTGAACTAATGATATTAAGTATTCTTTGTGTTACTTGCATGCAGACATCATTACTTATTCTATTAAGCACAATTATAAACTCTTCACCACCATATCTAAAGACTTTATCACCATCACGCAGAGTTCTTTTTAAAATATTTGCTATAAGAATTAATATCTTATCACCAGCTATATGCCCATATGTGTCATTGATGTTTTTAAAGTCATCTATATCAAGTATTACAAGGTATAACTCGTGATTTAAAGTATCCTTGGCACATATATTATGGAGATATGTTGTTAAAGCACGTCGATTGAAGACATTTGTTAAGGCATCAAGATTTGAGTTTGTTTCTAATGTTTTTACCTTTGTCATTAAGTCTAAAATTATAGAGTTTGCACGGATGATTTCATCTTTCATATAATTTTGTATGTCTACAAATTTTTCTGTCATTTTTGGTAAATCTATAGAGGCTGCATGGAACTCGTCGAGTGCTTCTTCATGCAGTTTTGTTATTTCGTCAAACCTGTCATTTGAATTTTTGTAATAAGAAATACTCTCTTGTGTAATTTCTTTGTAAGCATCAGTAAATGAAATTTTTGTATTTTCCAAAGAACCAATATTATCTGTTTGTATATTTGAAATAGTGTTGATAGCATCTTGTAGAAATGTTACAACTTTCTCTTTTGTTGCACTTTTTTGATTATCTATGTTAATTAAAAGTTCTTCGTACATTTTTGTGACTAAAGATTTTAAGGCATCTTTTTGCATAACTATTCCAGTGTGATTATTTGACGCAATTATACAATTTTAAGCATAAAAAGAGCTTTTATATGATTTTTAATCTAAAACATTACTTATAACATAGCTATTTTAACAATATTTAGGTAAAATCCCACAAAATATATAAATAAGGTTTATTGAATGAGTATCTGGACACCATCAAGTTGGAGAGAAAAACCAATTTTACAACAACCAACATACACAAATAAAGAGGATTTAGATAGGGTTTTAAGTGAGTTAAAAAACTATCCACCACTTGTTTTTGCAGGTGAAGCTCGTTCTCTTAAAAATCAATTAGCACATGTAGCCAATGGAAATGCTTTTTTACTCCAAGGTGGAGATTGTGCTGAGAGTTTTAGTGAATTCCATGCTGATAATATTCGAGATACTTTTAAAGCAATGATGCAGATGGCAATAGTGATGACCTATTCGGGAGGACTTCCAGTTGTAAAGGTTGGACGTATGGCAGGTCAATTTGCAAAACCTCGTTCAAGTAATACTGAAACATTTGATGGTGTTACCTTAGACTCTTATCGTGGGGACATTATTAATGGTACAGAGTTCACAAAAGAGGCTCGTGCTCCAGACCCACAGCGAATGATAAAAGCATATAATCAAGCATCAGCTACTCAAAATTTACTTCGTGCCTTTGCCTCTGGTGGTTTAGCTGACTTACATCAAGTTCATAAGTGGACATTAGATTTTGCTCATCAGGGTGAAGTAAGTAAAAAGTATGAACAGCTAGCAGAAGAGATAGAAAAGTCTTTGATGTTTATGGAAGCTTGTGGCGTTACATCAAAAACATATAGAACTCTGCGTGAGACAGATTTTTACACATCTCATGAAGCACTTTTACTTCCTTATGAAGAAGCATTTACAAGAAAAGATTCTATTACTGGTGATTGGTATGATACTTCTGCACATATGTTATGGATAGGCGATAGGACTCGTCAACTTGATGGTGCTCATGTAGAGTTTTTAAAAGGTGTAAAAAACCCAATAGGTGTAAAAGCTGGTCCAACAATGGACCCTGAAGATTTAGTACAACTATGTCAAACATTAAATCCAGAAAATGAAGCAGGTCGTTTAAATATTATTGTTCGTATGGGTGCTGGAAAAGTCGGTGATGGACTTCCTTCATTAATTAAAGCTGTTGAGCGAGAGGGAATGAAAGTAGTTTGGTCATGTGACCCAATGCATGGAAATACTATAAAATCTTCAAATAACTATAAAACTCGTCCAGTAGATGCAATTCTTACAGAAATGAAAGAGTTTTTTCAGGTACATCGTGCTGAGGGAACTTTTGGTGGTGGGGTACATTTAGAAATGACAGGTAAAAATGTAACAGAATGTATAGGTGGTAGTTTTACTGTTACTGAAGAAGACTTATCCTCACGTTATCATACACATTGTGATCCACGTTTGAATGCTGATCAATCTTTAGAATTGGCATTTTTAATTGCAGACTCTTTAAAAGAAGCTAGACAATAGTCTAGTTTCACAACTCCTTTCTCCCTACAAAATAAAATATATATACATATTGATATTGATTATTAATATAATATTAAGCATAATTAAGGTTTAATGTTACTTGATAATAATAATGACAATCAAAAGGAAAAGAATGAAATTAAAAATAGTGCTTGCAGTAGTAACCTTAGGTAGCGGACTTTTTGTTGGGTGTGGAGTACCTGAAAATGATAAAACAAAAAACTCTTCAATAATAAATCAGAAAGTAGCACTTGGTTCAAAACTTTATAGCGATAAAACACTCTCCGCAAATGAGACTATGTCCTGTGCAACATGTCATGACTTGAATGGTGGACTCATTGATACACGTAGTACAAGTAAAGTTTTTGGAGCCTCATTAGGAGATAATGCAATAGCCATAGGTGATAGAAATGCTCCAACAGCAGGGTATGCAATGTTTTCTCCAGAGTTTCACTTTGATGATGCAGAGGGGATTTATATTGGTGGACAATTTTTAGATGGACGGGCAATTAATTTAAAAGAACAAGCAAAAGGGCCATTTTTAAATCCCATAGAGATGGGAATGTCTAATGAAGCAGCAGTGGTTGCTAAAGTGAGAAAAAGTGATACTTATATGGCATCATTTCAAGCAATTTATGGTCGTGATATATTTAATGACACTATGGCTGCTTATGATGCTATCGCTGATAGTATTGCTAGTTTTGAAAAAAGTGAAATATTCTCTGCATTTGATTCAAAATTCGATAAATTTTTAGCTGGAAATTATACTTTAAGTGATGCAGAACAAAGAGGTTTAGATATCTATTCAAATGAAGCAGATGAGGTGGGAGCAGGGCGTTGTACTCTCTGTCATCCAATAGCAAAAGAAGGTGATAATCCACCGCTTATGACAGATTACTCTTATGATAATCTTGGAGTACCGGTAAATATAGCATTAAGAATTAAAAATGGAAAATCTGGTAGTCTTGATGAAGGTTTATACTCAAATCCTGAAGTATCAGATACAAACCTAAAAGGAGCTTTTAAAGTAGCATCTCTACGTAATGTTGCAGTTACTGGGCCATATATGCATAATGGAATTTTTAAAGAACTAGCAACTGTTATTCACTTTTATAACACAAGAGATATAGGGGGAATAAACCCTGAAACTGGTAAGATGTGGGAAGTTGGTGAGTTTCATTCTGGTCGTAATACAGATGAGCTTGGAAATTTAGGTTTAAGTTCTGCTCAGGAGGATGATTTAGTAGCATTTTTGAAAATATTTACAGATGCTAAGTATGAATCACTTATAAAATAAGTAAAATATTTAAAAAAACTCCACTTCATCATCATCCGTAGTCTCGCTTGGTGAGAGAGTGATTCTAATTTGTGCAATACTACTTAAGAGTGTCTTATCTAAATAATGAATGTCCTGTGCATCTTGATGTATAAAGATGGACATTCTCCAAGCATGTAAATCATTAATTATAGCTTTTAAATAGATATTGACCATATGTTTTGTATCATTACTTAAGTTATTAAGGTCAACATTATTGAGTAACTCCTTGAGTAAAGTAAGTGTATAAGCTAATTCATCAAATTCATACATCATATTCAAAACTTTAGCATACTGTTCAAAAAGGTTTGCTGATTCATAGAGTGAGTTCTGATCAAGTTCTAATTGAGAATCTATAGCATTAATAGTGTCATTTTCTAATTCATCAAGTTCATCGACGATGTCCCTTTCAATTACTACATCTTTAAAATATTCTATTGCAGAAGTGTGGGAAGATGTAGTTTGTTTCAATGATTTTGTTGCTGGTGTAGATATCTTTTTTTTAGAAGCTTTTGGTTTGCTTACTGGTTCTTCTCTTATGTCTTTATAGTATATTGCAACATATTCTTTGATGACGCCTTCTAAATTGTAATCTGTAAGATTTGTTATCGCCTTTATTACTTTATTATTAAGTATTGAGTTTTTATAGGCAAAATGTAAGAGAGAATTTTCAAAATGAACACATATCATGTAAATATCACTGAGAGGAATATTCTTTTTTTTAAATAACATGAGCATGACACCAATAACAGGGTAGTTGCCGAGTTCATTCTCTTTTTTGACAATACTTATCGAGAAATCAAATACTTTTGCAGCAAATTTTTCTTGAAAAAAATCTATTTCTATTGTATTTAGAGAAAGTTTTTTTTTGACAACTTCATACTCCATCCAAGTAGTTAAAATGGTATCCTTATTAGATTCAATAAGCTCAATATGTTTGTGTAAATTAGTAAACATGACAATATCCTAATAAAAAATTATTATATAGTACCATGTAAACTATAGGATAAAAATTAAATATAATTTTTAATATAGTAATAAAAGTCATAAATTACACTAAAAAGTTATTTTATGTTTAGTAACTCTTCCTTTTCTTCGATACTTAGAAGTTCATTAATCTTAGATTCATAAATCTCTTCAAGTTCTGCAAGTTGTGCCGCAACAACTGCAATTCCAAATTCTTCATAACATTTTGGATTAGATAAACATCTGTTTTTCTCTTCTATTTCTTCTTCTAAATTTTCGATTTCAAGTGGTAATTTTTCGAGTGCTATTTTTTCTTTAAAAGTGAGTTTTATATTTTTTGTTTTCTCTTTTTTATCTTCTATGTATTTTGGTTTTTCTTCTGCTTCACTTTCCATCATACTGAGTTCTTTTAGCTCTTTTTCAAGTTCAAGATACTCGCTATATTGTTGGTAGGACTCCTCTATAGTTTTATCTGTTTTAAATATAAAAAGTTTTTTTGCAATTTTATCGACAAAATATCTATCGTGACTTACAATAATGACAGCTCCAGCAAAATTTGTGAGTTGCTCTTCTAAAATATTAATAGTTGGAATATCCAAGTCATTGGTTGGTTCATCAAGTATGAGTATGTCTACGTCTTTTGTAAAAAGAAGAGCTAAAGCCACACGATTTTTTTCTCCACCACTAAGTACTCCTATCTTTTTATCTAAAAATTCTCTAGGAAAGAGAAAGTTTTTAAGATAACCATAGACATGTAGGTCACTTCCACGAACACTTACTCTATCGCCACCATGAGGACAAAATGTCTCTATAAGATTTTTATCATCATCAAGCATCTCACGATGTTGATCAAAGTAACCAACTTTAAATTCTCCTGATTTAATTACTCCTTCAGTAGGTTCGAGTCTTCCTAAAAGTGCTTTTAAAAGTGTGGATTTTCCACTTCCATTTGGTCCAACGATGGCAATCACATCTTTTTGGAGTATACGAGTAGCAAAATTTTTAAGGAGCTCTTTATCACCAAGTCGAAGTCCTAAGTTTTCTACTTCAAAAAGCATTTTTTGTTTGTTAATGCTTTTGTCACGATTAAAATTCTTTGCCTCACGCTGTAGCTCTACTGACATCTTACGAATTTTAGCAGGGTTTGTTTTGGCATCTTCACGTAGATTCATAAGTCGCTCTTTGCGTCCTTCATTACGCTTAAGACGTGCACGTACACCACGAGCAAACCACTCATTTTCGCGTTTTAGGACTCCTAAAAGATTGTCATGTTGTTTTTGCAGTGTTCTTATGTACTCTTCTTTTTGTGTTAAGTAGTTTGAGTAACCACCACTGTACTCTTTTAAAACACAATTATCAACTTCTACAGATTTTGTCGCAATTCTATCTATAAAATATCTATCGTGAGAGATAAAAACAAGAGTAAATTTCTCTTTAAGTATCAATTCTTCTAAAAACTCAACCATGTAAACATCAAGGTGATTGGTAGGCTCATCAAGAAGTAAAATATCTGGTTTTTGTAGTAGTAATGAGGCAAGTGCAACACGACGCTGTTCCCCACCACTCAGGAGTGTAATAGGTTTATTTTCGTAACGTTTAAGGTCAAAATGCTGGATGATTCGCTCTATTTTATCATCTAGATTCCAAGCATTATGGTGTTGGATATAGCGTGAGAGATTTTCGTGTTCATCAAGAAGAACTTTATTGTCAAAATCATCAGCAAGTTTAAGTGAGAGTTCATTATATCTCTCTTTTGCACGATTGAGTTCATACAAACCATGCTCAACCGCTTGGCGAACATTATGCCCATCTACAAAATTTGGTCGTTGTGCAAGCATTTTTACTTCAAGATTATTTTTAGTGATTCTATTTCCGCCATCTTGTATAAGTGTACCATTGATTATCTTCATAAGAGTAGATTTTCCACTCCCATTTTTACCAATGATGACGATACGCTCTCCTTCATCAACATGAAAGTTCACCTCTGTAAGAATTTTTTGAGCCGAATAGTGCTTTGAGATGTTTTGTAGGTCTATTAATGCCATTTATAACTCCTCTATTTCTATACAAAGTTCTTTTGCTGTAAACCAGTCAGCTATTGCTTTGTCATTATAATTGTACTCTTGTTGTTGTTTTGGTATGACACTATTTCTAAGTTTAGAACGAATAATACCCATGATTATGAAGCTGAGTAAAAAGCCAGCTATTGCTATAAAGTAATCATATAGATACCATGATAGAAGAGCAATAGCATATGAGCTAAATTGTAAAAATAATTTAAGAATCAAAGAGATTAATTTACATTTTTTTGTTTTAAGTACAGGTGTTGGTTTAATTTCCAGTATAAAATCCGTTTGCATATAATATAGTAACTAAAACTATCTTTTTTTCTCTTTAATTAAAATATGACTAAATAAACTTTAGTCTAAGTGACTAAGAAAAGCTTATAAAACTTGCAATCATTAACCTTTTTTTGATAAAATTCTTTATATTAAAAAAAAAGGATTTAATTATGGCAAAACATCAGTTTCAAACAGAAGCAAATCAAATACTACACCTTATGATTCACTCACTTTACTCAAACAAAGAAATTTTTATTCGTGAATTGGTTTCAAATGCTTCAGATGCACTCGATAAACTAAATATGTTAGTTTTAACAGATGAAAAATATAAAGGAGTTACTTTTAATCCTAGAATTGACATCGTAGCAAACAAAGAGGCAAAAACTTTAACGATTAAAGATACAGGTATTGGGATGAATGAAGAAGACCTCATGAATAATCTTGGTACCATTGCAAAATCTGGTACAAAAGCATTTTTAGAAAATCTAACTGGAGATCAAAAAGAAGATTCTAATCTTATTGGTCAGTTTGGTGTTGGTTTTTATGCTTGTTTTATGGTTGCAGACAAGGTAGAAGTAACAACTAAAAAAGCAGGAGAAGATCAGGCATATTTATGGACAAGTACAGGGGATGGTTCTTTTGAGTTAGAACCTTCTACAATGGAAAGTCATGGAACACAAATTATCATGTATTTAAAAGATGATGAAGATGAGTTTTTAGAGACTTTTAGAATTGAAAGCATTATCAAAAAATATTCAAACCATATTCCATTCCCAATTTTTATGGATAAAGAAAAACACATTTCTGCTGTTATGGATGAGGAAGGAAAAGAAGAATTAGAACCAAGTCGTACAGAGATAGAAAATGAGCAAATTAATCGGGCAAATGCACTTTGGACAATTGCCAAATCTGAGATAAAAGATGAAGAGTATAAAGACTTTTACAGCTCCATTGCACACTCAAGTGAAGAGCCAATAATGTGGATGCACAACAAAGCTGAAGGAGCTATAGAGTATACAACGCTTTTTTATATTCCAAGTAAAGCTCCAATGGATTTATACAGAGTTGATTATCAAACAGGAATTAAACTTTATATTAATCGTGTATTTATAACTGATGATGAAAAAGAGTTAATGCCAACATATCTTCGCTTCTTACGTGGTGTAATAGACTCTAAAGATTTACCATTGAATGTATCACGTGAAATCTTACAATCAAATGCTGTTATGACAAAAATTAAAAATGCTTCTGTGAAAAAAGTTCTCTCAGAACTTGCAAAAATGGCGAAAAAACGCCCAGAAGATTACAAAACATTTTATGCAGAATTTGGAAATGTACTTAAAGAGGGACTCTATAATGATTTTGCTAATCGTGAAAAAATCTTGGAGCTTCTTCAGTTTAATCACCTAAATTCTGATGAAGTGATAAATATTGAAGAGTTTGTAAAAACTGTAGATGAAGAGAAAAAAGAGATTTATTATATTACTGGTAAAACTTCTTTAGCGATGCTAAAATCTTCACCTTTACTTGAAAAATTCAAATCAAGAAATATTGATGTACTTGTTCTTAATGAAGAGGTAGATACAATTATTTTTCCAATGGTAACAGAGTATAAAGATTATAAGCTTATTTCTGCAGCAGATGCTAAATTTGAAGAGAGTGAAGAAGAAAAGAAAGCTGAAGAAGAAGTGGCAAAAACATATGAGGGTTTAACAAAAGAGTTTAAAGATGCTCTAGGTGATGCCGTGAAATCTGTTGAGACAACTTCTGATTTAGTTGATTCTCCAGTATCTATTAAAATTGATAAAGAAGATCCAGCATATATGATGGCACAAATGATGAAGCAAATGGGACAAGATAATGATGCACCAGCTCCTGCACCAATTTTACAGATTAATCCTAAACATGAATTGATAATAAAACTTAAAGAATCAGCTGACCAAAATTTAATTGACGATGCAGCACATGTCTTACTTGAGCAAGCAAAACTCTTTGATGGACAAGAACTTAATGATACTGCTGATTTTATTACAAGATTAAATAGGATAATTACGAAAGCAATCTAAACAGTTTTAGAAATTGTTATCTAATTTTAGATTTTTTTTGCTTTATTTTATTAAAATAATGTTATCTTATACTTATGGATGAAAAGGAAAAGAAACAAATAGAGCGTAGAAGTGAAAAGCATAAACTTGTACGTGAACTTGTAAAAAAAGCAAAAAATTTGTGTTACTCATTCTTTAATGAAGAGTATTCCTACTCTACGGTTGAGGCCGTAGAAGAATTAGGTTTGGATGAAGAGCTTATAGAACACTTGGTAAAAGATTATGTCGCTCAAATTATCAAATCTGTTATAGTGTTTGAAGAGTATATTTATGAACTTCAATCAAATAAAGATGCAAAACAGGTTTTAGATTATACAAATGTAAGGGAATTGGCTCATAAGAATTTGGGAGTTGCAAGAAACTTACGTATTAAGGATGGTGAGAAGTTACTCCATGACTTGATGCATGAAGATGATTTAGAGTACCTTTTTAAGTGCATAGAAGTACTGCGTGCATGTGCTATTAGGTTAAAGCCTCTTCACGCATATCATACAATTAAACTTATAGAAATTAAAAGTACTTTTTAATTATCTTTTGTTTTTTAGAGAGTGTGATATAATTTCTAACTTCCCTTTTGGTTTATGAACATATGCCTCTTTTCTTGATTTAGCTGGTAAGGTAAAACTCAATAATATAAAAATGAATGAAAAAACAACCCCACTCAAAAGACTCAATATCAGCTTTAATTTAAAATCATTCATAACTACCCTCAGTTTTCTTGGATTTATTATAACACAAAATACAAATACTTTAGAAGCTAAAGAACCACTCTTAGCAATACTTCAAAAAATATATTCCAATAGTATGCAAAAAGTTGGTATTGGCAATAGCTCTTACATCTGCAAGGCATATGGGATAGTGAGTTTAGATGAGATTTATTTTAGTGCTAAAGCGGACTCTTTATGTACTAAAAGTATAGATGATTTTTATAAAAGTCATCCAAAAAATCAATACTTTACAAATTCAATTTTACGAGTTGGACAGAAATATCATATAGAGTTTATTGCTAAAAATTGTATATTATATGCAAAAGGAGAGACGACCCTCTCAGAGTATCTTTTAAAAGGTGGATTGGCATCGGTAGTAAAAAAGTTCAAAAATCCTGAGTATAGTGATGCATTTAAAAAAGATGAGAATAGAGCAAAAGAAGAGAGAAAAGGTCTTTGGAATAAAGATATTTCCTTAAACTGTTTAGCCCAAAAACAGAAATTTAATTAACTATCTATCTTATTATGTGTCATATATATCCAAAATTGTTTGTATGTAAGTCCTTTATTTAAAAAATAGAGTTGAAGAACTGCTACTCTGTAGAGAGTAATAAGCATCTTAGCAAAAGGAATAAAAAGACTTAATTTAATGATTATGGGTTGTTCTTTATCACCTTTTGAAGATATCATCTCTTGCATTCCTATATTATTTGAGAGGTGTATACCAAAAAGCATAGAAAAGAGAAAATTTAAAATCAATCCAAAAATTATATAAGCCACAAAATCTTGCTCAAACATTCCAATAATCATTCGTTGTATTCCTAGTGTATTAAATATTATATGTATTCTAACAAAAAATACTTTTTATTTTGATTACATAAAAGAATCTTTTCTTAATGTAATCAAAAAGTAACAATTAAGTCACTTGTTATAATTATAAATCAACGACAAAGTATTTTTAAACATCTTTATACTATACTAATCCAATTAAAATTTTAACAAAGGTGATTTTATGGAAACTAACCTCCTGGTCGAGGGATTTAAGTTTATGGGTTTAGGAATGGGAACGGTTTTTCTTTTTTTAATAATCATGATATTTTTCATGAATTTGATGTCAACAATCATACATAGATTTTTTCCTGAAGTACAAGTAAGTACAGATATTAATGTGGGTGCACCACAAAAACAAAATAATAAAAAAGTTGTTGCTGCTATTACAGCTGCAATAAAGCACTATAGAGAGGGTTAAGGATAATAATGGCTAAGAAATTTATAGATATAATGGATACAACTTTTAGAGATGGTTTCCAATCAGTTTTTGGTGGTCGTGTTTTAATGAATGACTTTTTTCCAGCTGTAGAAGCTGCAAAAAAAGCAGGTATAAACCACTTTGAATTTGGTGGTGGAGCAAGATTTCAGTCTCTTTATTTTTACTTAAGAGAAGATGCATTTGAAATGATGGATAAATTTCGCGAAATTGTTGGACCAAGTGCAAACCTTCAAACACTTTCACGCGGTGTTAATACTGTAATGTTAGATACTGGTTCAAAAGAACTCATAGACTTGCATGCGAAAATGTTTAAAAAACATGGAACAACAACAGTTCGTAACTTTGATGCACTCAATGATGTGGAAAACCTTAAGTACTCGGGTGAACGTATTTCTCATCATGGTTTAAAACATGAAGTAGTTGTGACAATGATGGATTTACCACCGGGCTGTCACGGTGCACATGATGTATCATTTTATGAACAAACTCTTCGCGAAATTTTAGATGCAGGTATTCCTTATGACAGTATCTGTTTTAAAGATGCATCAGGTACTTCAAATCCTCAAAAAGTTTTTGAAACTATTCAAATGGCTCGTGGTTTAGTTCCTGAAGGAACTCACTTACGTCTTCATACTCATGAAACTGCAGGTGTTTCTGTTTCTGCTTATATGGCAGCATTAGAAGCTGGTATTGATGGTATCGATATGGCAGCTTCACCTGTTTCAGGCGGAACAAGTCAGCCAGATATTTTAACAATGCTTCATGCGACTAAAGGAATGGATTTTGATCTTGGTGGACTTGAAATTGGTAAGATTCTTACTTATGAAAAAGAGTTGCAGTCATGTTTAAGTGATTATGTTATACCACCAGAAGCGACTATGGTTTCTCCAATAATTCCATTTTCGCCAATGCCAGGTGGAGCACTTACTGCAAATACTCAAATGATGCGTGATAATAATATCTTAGATAGATTTCCAGAAGTAATAGCTGCTATGCAAGAGGTTGTTGAAAAAGGTGGTTATGGTACTTCTGTAACACCTGTGTCTCAATTTTATTTCCAACAAGCACTAAACAATGTAATGCAGGGTCCATGGAATGCAATTGCTCCAGGATATGGAAAAATGGTTCTTGGATATTTTGGTAAAACTCCAGTAGCACCAAATCCAGAAATTGTAAAAATTGCTTCAGAAAAATTGGGATTAGAGCCAACAACAGAAAATGCTCTTGATATAGCAGATGCAGATGAGACAAAATCTTTACAACATGCTATAGATGAACTCAAAGCTGTTGATATAGAGATAACAGAAGAAAATATCTTTATTGTAGCTGCTTGTCAAGAAAAAGGTATCGCATTCCTCCAAGGAAAAGGCGAATTAAATGTACGTAAAATATCAGAAATGAAAAAAGATTGTGGAGATGGTTCAATGGGTAGTGGAAATTATACAGTAGTAGTTGATGGTCAGAAATTTAGTGTTCAAGTTGCAGAAGGTAATGCAGATATTCAAGTTACAGCAGTAAATGGTGAATCAACTTCAACTACTACTCCTGTAACATCAAATGATGATATAGAAATTAAGGCACTACTTCCGGGTAATGTTTGGAAAATTGTTGCAAATCCAGGTCAAAGTGTAAACGAAGGCGATGTGATTATGATTTTAGAATCGATGAAAATGGAAATTGATGTTATTGCACCAAGAGGTGGAGTAATTAAATCGATCAATGTTGCTACAAATGATAAAGTTGTAGAAGGTCAAACAGTAGCAGTTCTAGGATAAGCCAATGAAAAATATTTTAATTAAAGCAATCATGCTGTTTGTTTTCTTTGCAGTTACGAATGTCTGTGCAAATGAGCATGTTATATCAAATGAAGTTTCTAAATCTACACATAAAGAGGAAACTTATAAGGCACAGTCTTTTTCTCATATGATTACAGGATTTTTAAAATCTACAGGTGTTGTAGCTCTTATAAATCCAAATCCAGACGAATTAAGTTCAGATGCAAAACCAATGAGTAAATTTCATAAAGGTGCTGGTCGTGTCATTATGATTCTTCTTACATTCTTTCTTTTTTGGTTAGCAATTGCTAGAGGTTTTGAACCATTGCTTTTATTACCAATTGCATTTGGTGGGCTCTTAGCTAATATTCCAGTTGCAAATATTGCAGGTGAGGATGGTTTTTTAGGTGTTATTTACCATATGGGACTTTCCAATGAAATGTTTCCTATTATTATTTTTATGGGTGTTGGAGCTATGACTGATTTTGGTCCGCTTCTTTCAAATCCTAAAACAGCACTTCTTGGTGGAGCTGCTCAATTTGGTATATTTGGTACACTTGTAGGTGCAGTTGCACTCTCTCAAGCAGGTTTTGTTGACTTTACTCTGCAACAAGCATCAGCTATCTCTATTATTGGTGGAGCAGATGGTCCGACATCTATTTTTATCGCAACAAAACTTGCACCAGAACTTTTAGGTGCTATTGCTGTTGCTTCATATAGTTATATGGCAATGGTTCCTATTATTCAACCTCCAATTATGAAAGCTCTAACAACTGATGCAGAGCGTAAAATAAAAATGACAACACTTCGTCATGTATCTCGCTTAGAAAAGTTGATTTTTCCTGTTATGGTTTTGACTCTGGCTATTTTAGTACTTCCAGAATCTACACCACTTATTGGAGCATTCATGTTTGGTAACTTCTTAAAAGAATCTGGTGTAGTTGAGCGCCTGAATGATACATTACAAAATGCTCTTATTAATATTACAACTATTTTTTTAGGACTCGGTGTAGGTTCTAAACTAGCGTCAGATCAATTTTTAGTTCCTGATACTATGTTTATTATGGTTCTTGGTATTATTGCATTCTCTGTTGGTACTGCAGCAGGTGTTCTAATGGCAAAACTTATGAATCTCTTCCCTGGACATAAGATAAATCCACTTATCGGTTCTGCAGGTGTTTCTGCTGTGCCTATGGCTGCTCGTGTATCAAATAAAGTTGGTATGGAGTTTGATAGAAATAATATGCTTTTAATGCATGCAATGGGTCCAAATGTTGCAGGTGTTATCGGTTCAGCTGTTGCAGCTGGTGTTCTTATATCTTTATTTTCATAAAGATATAAAAAATATACTAAAGGTATGGTTTTAAAACATACCTTTACTACTTTAGTTCATTAAAGATACTATGAGTTTGATGATGTCATGACTCTTGGTTTTTTCTATGAAACCATCTGCACCAAGCACTTCAGCTTCTCTTCTATTATTACTTCCTGTCATTGATGAATTTACAATAAGTGGAATATCCTTAGAATATGGATGTGCTTTAAGCATTTTTAAAACAGTAAATCCAGACATCTCAGGCATCTCTATATCTGTGATTATTGCTGGAATATCACGAGCTTCTTCTTCCATCGCAAAAATATAATCTACAAGTTTTTGACCATTATCAAATATTTTTATGTCAATATTGGCATATTTAAAAATTTTTATTAGATGCCTTTGGGCTGTTTTTGAGTCTTCAGCAATAAGAACAGTTCCACGTTTCAGTTTTTGAGGAATTTCTAAGTCTTGCATGTTGGCAGTGTCAAGGTCAATATTAACCATGGCCTGTGGAATCACATCGGCAAGAAGTTTCTCATAATCTAAAATAAGACAGAGACTTCCATCCTCGAGTCTTGTATCATTCATCACCACACCATCATTTTTGAGCCTATAGCTATCAGGTGCATGCATTTCATTCCAGTTCTTTTTAATAACTCTAAAAGCAGACATAATTCTTAATCCAATAATAATACCATTAAAATCACATATTAAAATGTTGGACTTATGTATCTCCTCTTTTGTAAGAGAAGTGTTCAGCCATTCAGGAAGATTTAAAATAGGAATTTGTAAATTACGTAAAATAATTGTTCCCTCTAAAAGAGGATGAGCAGATGGAATCTGTGTTAAAAAATGATTTTTTGCTTCGACTACTTCTCTTGTTTTAAAAACATTTATTGCATAATACGCAGAGTCATTTTTTTCACTTACTCGAAATACTAAAAGTTGTAATTCATTGTTTTTAGCCAGATTTGTAGCTGCATCGACATTATCTAAAACAGACATAAATTCCCCTTACTTATATATTTGACCATAATACCAAAAATATAATGAAATATTCTTGAATATTAATAATGAAATGATAGAATATATTATTATATATAATAAGGTACATAACAATATGAAAATCTTTTTTTTACTTTTTTTACTTCTTAGCTCTCTTTTTTCGGATGTTTACTATTCAAAAGTTGAACCAATTCAGATAAAAAAAATAGCATCTAATGTAAATGGACAAATTGTATTTGTTAATGAAAATAAATTAGGCCAACTATTAAAAGATGAAATATATATAAAAATTGATACACAACTAGATAAAGATGAGTTGGCTTCTGTAAAACAAAAAATTCAATATATTGAAAAGACTCTTGAGGTTGACCATAAAATACTCGAAAATCTAAAACAAACACAGATAAAAAAAAGAGCTAATTATGCAAAAGTAGTATCTCTAAAAATTAAATCTACTTTAGAAAAAGATAAAGAATTTTATGATTTTATTGCGACACAAAATCAATACTTAACAACACAAAAAGAAATAAATAATTTGTATATACAACTCTTAGATATCAAATTAAGAGAAGAACAACTACTTAAAAGTATAAAAGATAAAAATATAAAATCAAAAGGTTTTCTTTTGTACTCCTTAGCTGTAAAAATTGGAGAAGTTGTTAATAAGGGAACTCCATTAGCAACTCTGGCAGATACTTCAAAAGCTATTTTAACTCTATATCTAAATAAAGAAGATGCTATGAAAGCTCGTAAAAGTATTATTTACCTTAATGGTAAAAAAACAGCATATAAAATTTCAAGATTATTGCCCATGGCAGATGTACAAAATATTTCACAATTTAAGGCACAAGTCATTATAAATGCACCTAAACTTTTTTCAAAACTCGTAAAAGTAGAGCTTAAAAATGATTAAGGGTTCTGCATGTCCACTAGATTGTTATGATGCTTGTGAAGTTAATTATGAAGAAGAAAGTATAAAAGCTAAAAAAGAGGGACATACTGCAGGATTTTTATGTTCACATCTTAATCATTATGAGCAATTTGAGACTATTCAAAACCCTCAATATAAGGGAAAAGATATCACTTTAGAAGAAGCATTAAAAAAATTAAAAGAGATTATTAGTAGCACAGCTAATAATGAAATTCTTCATTATAGAGGAAGTGGAAACTTCGGTTTAATGCAGGAGGTGACAGACCACTTTTTTGCTTCAATAGGTGCAAATTTGACTGATGGAACTCTCTGTGATGGTGCTGGTGAAGCTGGTATTATTGCAGGAAGAGGAACAAATAAAAATATGCCGCTAAGTGAGATAAAAAAATCAGATGTTATTATATTCTGGGGAAGAAATCCTCATACCACATCTTCACACCTTCTACCACTTCTCAAAGGTAAAACTATTATTGTAATTGACCCTGTAAAAACAAAAATTGCAAAAATGGCAGACTTACATATACAGTTGAAACCACATACTGACCTCTATTTAGCCATGCTAATAACACGTTTTTTACATATTAATGATATGTGTGATGAGGATTTTTTAGAAAACTATGCAAGTGAATTTGAAGAGTATTATGAACTTACACAAACTATTCGTATTAAAGCAACTTTGGAAAACATTGGTGTGACTTTGGGTGATATTGGAAATATTATAGAGTTTGTGAGAGAGAAAAAGGTTGCCATTATTTGTGGTGTTGGCATTCAAAAATATAAAGATGGAGCGGATGTTATGCGCTCTATTGATACTATAGGAGTTGCACTTGGTCTTTTTGCAAAAGAGGGGTGTGGTGTAGCATATCTTGGAAATTCTAAAGAGTATATAGAGTCCCCCTTTGAGACAAAAGCGAAACGAGTATCAAAAGTAAATACTCCATTTGACAATTATAAAACTGTTTTTATTCAAGGTACAAATCCACTGTCACAAATGCCAGATACCTTAAGAGTACAAAATACAATAAATAAAGTTGAAAACCTTATATATTTTGGTCTGTATGAGAATGAAACAAGCAGAGCTGCTGATTTAATTATACCAGCAAAGAACTTTTTAGAAAAAAATGACATACGAACATCTTATTCTCATAATACCATGACAATAATGAGTGTACAAAAAGAAGCAAAACGAGGTGTGAGTGAGTATGAACTTGCACAATTTTTATGTAAAGAATTTGATATTGAACTGCAGAGTGAAACAGAGTATATACAACATTTTCGAAAATTTTCCAAAGAGCAAGAAGATGGTTCTTTACTTGTTAATAAACGAGAGACTATTCCTTATCAAAATGGGTTTGATAGTGATGATGGAGAGTTCGTATTTCTTGAAGAGTTTGAGTCTCTGGTTACAAACAATGAAAAGATGCATTTAATCACTCCAAAGAGTCCAAAAAGTTTAAATTCTCAATTTAAAAGAGAAGAGCATGTATATTTACACCCATCTTTAGGATATGAGGAGGGTGAAGAGGTGGAATTATTTTCAATAAATGCAAGTATCATTTTAAATGTAAAACATAATGAAGATTTGCGAGAGGATTGTGTTCTAATTTACAGTGGAACAAAAGGTGTGAATTATCTTACACCATCACAACACTCTTATGAAGGAAAATCTGCAGTTTATCAAGAAAATCGTATAGAGATAAAAAGGGTTTAATATGTTGTTATATCCAGAACCAACGAGTGAATTTTTACAAGAAACAGAATTTGTTAACTACTCTGACAAAGAAGTGAATAAACTTGCTTTACTACTCGCTAATAAATCTGATTCAGATGAAGAGATAGCTAAAAAATGTTTTTTATATGTTCGAGATGTTATTCATCATAGTGGTGATTACAAAGATGATGTAACAACCTATAGAGCAAGTGATGTTTTAAAATATAAAACTGGTTGGTGTTATGCAAAGAGTATTTTACTCGCTGCACTTTTAAGAGTAAATGGTATTGCTACCGGATTTTGTTATCAAAGACTCTCTTGTTCTGAATATTTACAAGATGTTTATTGTTTGCATGGTCTAAATGCTATATATTTAAAAAAATATGGTTGGTATAGGATTGATGCCCGTGGTAATAAAGAGGGAGTTAATGCTCAGTTTACTCCACCAGATGAGAGCTTGGCTTTTAAATTGCAAAAAAATGAGTTTGATTTAACAGATATTTTAGCACAACCACTTCCTGAAGTGATAGAAGCACTAAAAAAGAATAACTGTTATAGTAAGATGATAAAGAATTTCCCAGATACTATGAGATTTTCGATATAATTTAATAAAAATATTTTGGATAAATCATGAATATAAAAGAGTTAGATAAAAAGTATGTTTTACCTACATATGGTCGTAGTGATGTTGAGTTTGTAAGTGGAAAAAATGCAACACTTTTTGATGTAAATGGAAAAAGATATATTGATTTTACTGCTGGAATTGGTGTTGTAAGTGTTGGACATGCAAATGAAAGAGTAAGTACAGCCCTTTGCATGCAACTCTCTAAAATTACACATATTTCAAACCTTTACTATATTCCCCCTCAGGCAAAAGCTGCTGAAGCTGTTGTCAAGGCAAGTGGTTATGATATGCAGTGTTTTTTTGGAAACAGTGGTGCTGAAGCGAATGAGGGAGCCATTAAAATTGCTCGTAAACATGGTGAGCGTGATGGTAAGATAAAACGTTACAAAATTATCACCCTACAGCACTCTTTTCATGGTCGTACTATTACAACTGTCAAGGCAACAGGTCAAGAGACTATGCATAACTATTTTGGTCCTTTCCCTGATGGGTTCGTTTATGCAGATGGGATAGATGATATAGAGCAACTCTTGGATGATCATACCGCAGCTGTAATGATAGAACTTATTCAAGGTGAGGGTGGAGTAGAACCACAAGATAAAGAAAAGGTACTTTCTCTTGTAAAACTGCTTAAAGAAAAAGAGATACCTCTCATAGTAGATGAAGTACAGACTGGTGGATATAGAACTGGTGAGTTTACTGCGAGTCAAGTATATGGAATAAAACCAGAAATTATTACCCTTGCAAAAGGTGTTGGAGGTGGTGTTCCTGTTGGTATAGTGATGACTACACTTAAAAATGTTTTGAGTGCTGGAGATCATGGTTCTACCTTTGGTGGTAACTATTTAAGTACCACAGCTGTCTGTAGTGTTATAGAAATTTTACAAGAGTTAAAACAGAGTGGAGATTTAGATAAAACCTCTTTGATTTTCAATGAAGCTTTAGAAAGTTTTTATGAATTACATAAAGATGTTTTTACTCAAAAAGTTGGTATTGGCATGATGTGTGGGCTCCGTGTGAGAGATGCAGATACCTTAGCAAAAATAATAATAAGTGCAAGAGAGAGTGGAGTACTGGTTTTAAAAGCTGGACGAAATACTCTTCGTTTATTACCACCACTAACAATTACAAAAGAGGAAATAGATGAAGGTTTCAAAGCTCTTAACACTGTTATGTCTACTCTGTAATTTTTCTTTATATGCAAGTGAGAGCCACTCTTTAGAGGATTATCTCTCAAAGTACAAAAAAGAACAATTTAAGTATGATTATAAAAAAAATGAGGAAGAGAGTGCTAAACTTCATGACTCTTGGATAGCACCGATAGAGCTAAGTACAAGCTATGTAAAAAGTAATCCTTATAAAAATGAACAAACAAATAAAAGTGCTGCTATAAAAATAAATCAACCTATATTTCAAAGCGGTGGAATTTACTATGGTGTGAAGTTTGCAACAGCAAGTAAAAAGTATAATGATTACTCTATTGATGTAGCAAAACGAAAAATGATAAAAGATACTATAAGCATTTTAATGCAGATAAAACAGAGTGAACTAGGAGAAAAATCTCAAAAGTTACAGATAAAAAATGCCGATATAGATATGCAACAAAAACAAGAACAGTACTTAAATGGGCAACTGGATTCTGGGTTTTTAGATACAGCGATACTTCAGAGAAATAATATAATTGAAGCACTATATGATATACAAACAAGCAAAGAAAGACTTATAAGTAAATTTCGGACTTTAAGTGACTTAGCTTATAATAGTGTGACAATCCCTCATTTAGAACTTATAGATAGTGGTTCATTTTTACAATATAATATAGAGTTAAGCAAGAGTCGTGCAGAGATAGAAAAAAATAGATACAAAAAAAATATCACTATTGCAAAATATCTTCCAAAAATAAATTTTACGGCTGGATATAATTGGCAAAAAAGTGAAAATCAAAGTTTTCAAATAGGTAATAACATTGTAGATACTTCGAACGAGTTAAAATATTATGACTATGGTGTGAGAGCATCAATAGCATTAGATATTAATTCTTTTAGAGATATAGAATCGGCAAAAATAGACTATTTAAAGTCTGAAGTATCTATAAAAGACACAAAAAGAGCACAAGAAGCACTTTTTGAACAGGTAATGCAAAATATTAAAAATTTAGATAAAAAAATACTTTTGAGTTATGAAAACCAAAAAATATATAAAAGATTACAGGTGGAGACACAAGAGTTATATCATGCAGGTTATAAAACAATTTATGATGTTGATACATTGAAAAACTCTTATAACATTCAAAATATTAAAACAAAAATATATGAACTTGATAAACAACTAGAACTTTTAAACCTATATGAGATGTACATAGATGCAAAGTAGGAGTTTTAGCCAATATATGGAAGATTGGCTTTATGGAGAGAATGGATACTACTCAAGTTATAAAGAGATAGGTAAGGGCGGTGACTTTTATACTGCAGTAAGTACAAGTAAATTTTTTGGTGGTACTATAGCAAAACATATTATCTCTTTAGTTGATGAAGGTTTTTTAAATAAAGATGCAGTTATTTGTGAAATAGGAGCACATCATGGTTACTTTTTAGCAGATGTTTGTGAATTTATTTATACACTGCGACCTGAATTACTGAGTAGTTTTCAGTTTATAATAATCGAACGATTTGATGATTTACAAAAACAACAGAAAAGATATTTTTATGACTCTTTTGGAGGTGTAGTGACTCTGATACACTACAAATCACTTCAAGAATTACAATGTAAAAATGCTTTTTTTATAGCCAATGAAATTTTTGATGCATTTCCTTGTGAACTCTATTTTAAAGGAAAAACTGCAAGAGTTGATGGAGAAACAATAGAGTTTGATGTTGTAGATAATTTAGTAAGTGAAAAAGCAAAAAAATATCATAAAGATAGAGGTGAAATAGCTTTAGGTTACGAGATGTTTGCTCAAGAAATGGCAGCATCATGTGAAAAATTTGAATTTATGAGTTTTGATTATGGAGAGATGCAGGCACGTCCAGATTTTTCATTAAGAGTCTATGCAAAACATGAAGTCATTGCTTTTTTTGATGAAGATATTAAATACAGTCAACTCTTTGGTAAATCAGATATTACTTATGATGTTACATTCGCTCATGTAAAAGATGCATATGAAGAGGCTGGAGTAAGTTTTATAGCACTTAAGGCACAGATGACAGCACTGATTGATATGGGGATACTTGACTTGTTAGAGATGCTAAAAGAGAATGTAGATGAAAAACTTTATAAACAAGAACTCGAAAAAGCTAAGATGCTTATAATGCCAAATTTTTTAGGTGAGCGCTTTAAGATGATTCGATTTAAAAAAGATTAATTCTCGAAACTTTTAAAGTGAACCAAGTTGTTTTATAAGCTCTTCAGGTCTATTAGAGTTTTTAATTGCATTCTCTTTTGAAATGATATTTTTTTGCAATAAGCTCAAAATTTCTTGTGTTTGAGTTGTCATTTTTGTCTCTTGTTGATTTAGTTGCATTTGAGAGTAAATTTGGTGTACTTTATCTTCTCGTATTTGATTTTGAATAGCTGGATTTGTAATTAAAATTTCTTGAGTTGCTACTTTTCCACTTCCAACCCTAGGAATAAGATTTTGGGAGATAACAGCTACTAAAGATGTTGCAAGTTGTGCACGAATTTGAGCCTGCTCTTCTCCATCAAAAACATCAATAATACGGTTAATTGTTCCCGGTGCAGAGTTAGTATGAAGTGTTCCAAAAACAAGGTGTCCTGTCTCTGCTGCTGTAAGTGCTGCCCCAATTGTTTCAGCATCACGCATCTCCCCAATAAGTATAATGTCAGGGTCTTGACGCAGTGAATACTTAAGTGCGGCGGCAAAAGATTTAGTGTTACTTCCAACATCACGCTGAGAAAAAAGAGACTTGATGTTTTTATGTACAAACTCAACAGGGTCTTCTATTGTGATAATATGACGACGTTCTGTCAGATTAATCTCATGAAGCATCGATGCCAAAGTTGTTGATTTTCCAGAACCAGTTGGCCCCGTTACAAGTATAAGACCTTTCTCTTTTTTAATCAACTCTTTAAAAATAGGTGGATTGCCATACTCATCTAGAGTTGGAATGTCTATTGGAATCATACGAAAAGCACAGGCTATACCGTGAATTGTTCTGTAATAGTTTGCACGAAAACGACCAATATCTTTTAGTTCAAAAGAGAAATCTAGTTCATTATCTTCTTCAAAGTATTTTTTCTGTTTATCTTCTATGAGAGAGTAAGCCATCTCTTCAACATCGTTTGTTGTTAGTACCGGTAAATTAAGTGCTCTTAACTCTTTATCTATTCTTATTTGTGGTTCACTCCCGACAACTAAGTGCAAATCTGATGATTTAAATGCTAAAACAGATTTGAGTAATTTTTTTATATCTAAACTTTTTTTGTTTTCTTCTTGAACTTGAGGTATATTCTCTTCACTCATAAAAAATTCCTTTGATATATTTCATCATTATAGCCAACAAGGAGATGACCATCATACTCAACAACTGGACGTTTAATAAGTAAGTTCTCTTTACAAAGCCACTCTCTTTGTTCATTTTCATTTAGCTTCAACTCTTTGAGTTTTAAGTTTCTATAAGTTGTGCTTCTAGCATTAAAAAGAGTTTTCATCTCTATTTTCGTAAGCCAAAAAGCTATTTTTTCGCATGGAAGATGTTCTGTTTTGTAGTTAAAAAGTTGATATTCAAGATTATTTTTTTTAAAAAAATTGATTGCTTTTTTTACACTATCACAATTTTTAATTCCATAAAGGGTTATCATGAATATTACTCAATTATTTTTGGAACTATAAAAAAATTATCTGCACTATTTGGAGCATGTTGTAAAATATCTTCACTAATTGACACAGAAGAGTTAATTATATCTTCTCTTAAAGGTGTAGCATTATCATTCATAGTAAAGTTTTCATCAACTCCATCTGTATTTAATTCACTTAAATTATCTACAAAATTTACTATCTCCGAGAGCTGTTTTATAATCTCTTCTCGTTTGTCATCACTTATCTTTAAAAATGATAAGTTTTCTAGTTTTGTTAAAAGAGCATCATCTACTTGCATGAAAAATCCTGATAATAATTTATTTATTAAATTTTAGCATAGAAAACTTAGTATTCTTACCATATTTGATAAAAGTTTAACAAAATATTCGATAACATTGTGAACTTTTAATAATATGATAATAGTAAAGGATAATCTTTGAGTTTAAAAAATGATATAGATATGGTAAAAGAAGAACTAAATTCTGAAGAGAAGTTTTTTGAAAAAGCTGTAGTAACAGAAAAATTTGTAAAAAAATATAAAAAAATAATTATAGGTTCTGTTATTGGTGTTGCCTTTTTTGTTGCTGGAGATATTGCATATAATATTAGCCAAGCAAATAGAATTGATTCTGCAAATGAAGCTCTCTTAGAACTACAAGAGAATGCAAATAATGAAGCGACACTTGCAAGGTTAAACTCTTTGAGTCCTGCTCTACATGATGTCTGGTTGTACTCTCAGGCCGTTGTTAGTGGCGATATGCAAACATTAGGTAATTTAGAGTCATCAAAAGCACAACTCATCTCTGATTTAGCATCATATGAAGTAGCACAACAGACAAAAAATTTAACAAAACTAGAAGATTATGCTTCTAAACAAGATGCAATTTATGGTGATTTAGCACAAATACAAAGTGCAATTATACTTATGAGTATCAATAAAATAGATGAAGCACATGAAAAATTAAGTATGATAAATATTCAATCACCTCTTTCAAAAGTGGCAAAAGCATTGATGCATTATGGGATAAAGTAATACTTTGAAATATTATATTTTTATAAGTACACTTTTTATACTTCTTTTTACAGCATGTAGTGATAAAAAGGTTTATGAACCAATTCATTTAAGTAGTGATTGGAAACATTATGAACAGAGCAAAGAGACTATTATAGATACCGCATCAAATGTTGCACTTTTAAGTGATGGAAAGGTTTTAAATCAAAATGATACACTCTTAAATGCTGATATAAACTCTTCATATAGATTGCTCTCACAGAGTGATGGCTGGATAATTAGTGCTTCAATAAAAGGTACTGTAAGCTTGGTTTCTCAAAATGATATACATGTTAAAAAAGAATTAAACCTTGTTAAAACTGTTGCTGCTGCAAGTGTGCATAATGATATATTAGCTGTTGTTTTTTCTGATAATGAAATCGCTCTTTATAATATTGAGAGTAAGCAACTCCTTTTTAAAGAACAAGGTTCAAAAGTTTTAATAGTAGATTCTCGTCTGCAAAATCCATATTTTTTAAAAGATTTGGTTCTTTTTTCTACCTTAGATGGGAAGGTTGTTTTTGTTAACACCAAAATGAAAAAGAGATTAAGAACAGTAATAATATCGAGTGAAGATGATTTTAATAATGTAATCTCTTTACATATGTTACAAAACAAAATTATTGTAGCTACTGGTTATACGGTTGCTGCAATCGCGCAAAAAGAAGTACGTGAAAAATATGAAATAAGAGATATTGTTTATGATGAAAAGAATATTTATATAGCAACAAAACAGGGTGAAATTATTTCACTAACAGATGATTTACAAGTTAATTCCAAACTTAAGTTTCCTTTTGCACACTTTATAGCGATGGTTATTAAAAATGATAAATTGTATATACTCGAAAAAGAGGGTTATATTATTGTTTTAAATACAAAAACTTTTGATTATACAGTACATGAAGTTGATTTTAATGATGGTTTTGTGTTTCCATCTAAGAAAATATTTTATGTGGATGATAAGAAGATACTGACAGAGTAATGTCTAATGAGCTTGAGGCATTTATAGAGTATATTAGTGTTACAAGAGCACTAAGTATTAAGAGTGTTGAAGCATATAAGGGTGATTTGAGTCAAATAGAAGAATTATTGTCTAAGCCACTTATATCTTTAAACTCACAAACACTGTTGAGTGTTTTAAGCCACTATACAAATAAACGTACTCTTAATCGAAAATTATCTTCGGTGAATGCATTTTTTGATTTTTGTTATAAAGAGCAGTTTTCATCTAAAAGTGAAAAATTTAAGTTTGCTAAAATCCCTCAACTACTTCCAAAGTTCTTATCTTATAAAGAGATTCAATCTGGTTTGGCACTTATTGATACAAGCACATGGCTTGGTAAGCGTGATTATGCACTTTTACTCTTTTTATATGCAAGTGGTACTCGAATTAGTGAGTGTTTAGAATTAAGTCGTATTGATATGGAAGATGGATGGCTTCATGTAAGACATGCTAAGGGTGAAAAAGAGAGAGTTGTACCTCTTGCAAAAGTTTCAAAGGTAGCAATAGAGAGTTATTTAAATGAATGTATATATAATAAAAAGGACATTTGGGTAAATTACAGAGGTGAGAAATTAAGTCGTGTGAGTGCATTTAAGATAAGTAAAAAGTATCTTAATGTATCGCCACACGTTCTTCGTCATTCTTATGCAACGTCACTTATTAGAGGTGGTGCAGACTTAAGAGTTGTGCAAGATTTACTTGGGCATAGTTCCTTATTAACAACACAAATATATACACATATACAAAAAGAGGATTTACGAGATACCGTTGAAGCTTGTCATCCTATGAATAAGGAAAGATTTTGAATAAAATAAAAAACAATATTTTTTCTTATGCTTTTTTAAATTCACTTTTTTTTACACAAAATAAATGGCATCAGCATGGAGTGTTTTTTCATACTTTAAGAGTAACATATTATATACTCAAGGCGAGTGATTTTAGATTTTTTACAGCAGGGTTACTGCATGATATTGCAAAACCATTTACTGCTTTTAAAAAAGATGCAGAAGATAAAGAATATAATGAGTGGAGTTTTACAGATCATGAAGAGAGAAGCTATCAAATTATTAAAAACTGGTCATTTATTAGTGAGTATACAAAAGATATAGTAAGATATCATTATCTTATTAGAGATATTCAAAAATCTAAAAAAGAGAATTTAACAAGGTATGCTCAAAAGCAAAAGATTTGGGATTCTTTAGATGAAAATATGCATGCTGATTTGAAAATATTTTTACATTATGATGATTTAGGTAAGGGTAAAAAAAAAAGAGATTAAAACTCTTAACAAATATGTAATAATTTATATATATAATAAAAATTTAAAATAATTATAAGGCTTTTTTATGGAAACATTAAATTTGTTAACACTTATGAGTATCGCTTTTTTAGGCTCTTTTGGCCACTGCGTTGGTATGTGTGGAGGCATCGTTTTAGCTTACTCAACAATTAAAATAGAACCACAAAGTTCTAAAGTCTCTAAAGGTGTATCTCATTTACTTTACTCTTTTGGTCGTGTGCTTACTTATACTCTTTTAGGTGCTGCTTTTGGTGCATTAGGAAGTGTAGTTGTAATGAGTAATAGTTATAAAGGTGTTTTTTTTATTATTGTAGGTCTCTTAATGATATTTGCAGGTCTCTCCTTAATGGGAAAATTAAGATTTTTAACACTTATAGAACACTCTTTTTCTAAATCTGCACTTTATAAGTATGCTTTTAAAAAAATACTCAATTCAAAATCAAATAGCAGTTTTTTTACTCTCGGTATGCTTAATGGACTTTTACCTTGTGGATTTGTTTATTTTTTTGCTATAACCGCCGCTGGAACTGCAAGTCCATTTTATGGTGCTTTAGTAATGTTTATATTTGGTGTAAGTACAATTCCTGCAATGTTTAGTATAGGTTTTTTAACCTCTTTAGCCTCTTCAACCAGCTTTAGAAATATGATGATGAGCCTCTCTTCTGTAGCGGTACTAATATATGGTTCTTTGACTATATACCATGGATATAACTTTATATTTAAGGCACCAAAAGAGATTCATCATTGCCATTAATTAAGGTATAATAAGTTAAAAGAATAAGAAGGTTTAACATGAAAAATTCAATCATTGAAAGTATTAAATCTCTTCCACCTTTATCTAAAACAATTATGGAAATTAATAGAGTTTATGCTGATGAAGAGTCTGGAATTGGAGATTTAACAAGGGCAATAGAACCAGACCCAATGATTGTGGCAAATATTATAAAAATTGCAAATTCCCCTTTATATGGTTTTGGAAAAGAGATACGAAATGTTTCTCAAGCAGTTTCACTTTTTGGTATGAGTATGACACGAAGTATTGCACTTGGTAACTCTGTTCGTAAACTTTTAAATGTAGATATGAACCCATATGGTGTAAGTAGTGATGAGTTTGCTGACATCTCATCAAAACAAGCAAAGTTGATGCTTAATTGGTATAGTAAGGTAGACAAAGTAAAAGCAGATAAGCTTTATCTTGCGGCATTTTTACAAGAGACAGGTAAAATTCTTATATCAAGTGATATTATTCAAGATGATGAAGGTGTTAGTTTCAGATCAGAAATTGAACTCTCAAGTAACATTGCCCAAGTTGAAAAATCTTATGTAAATGTGACATGTGCTGAAGTAACAGCTGCAGTTTTTAAGCACTGGGGTTTTGATGAGGATTTTGTTAACATGATTAAATATGCAGATAACCCATCTGTGGCTCCTGTTGAAGTCCGAGAGTATGCAATAGCTTTAAATATTGTAAAAACAGTGATTCCAATCAATAAACCATTTTCTGATCAAGCTATCAATTTTGGTCTTAGAGTTGCTAGAGATGCAGGGTGTAATTATAAACTTCTTGAGGACTCAATTAATAATATGCTTGATCAAATGGAAATTAATTAATGAATAAAACAGTTACTATTATAGATACTTTTGGATTTTTCTTCAGAAGTTTTTATGCTCTTCCTCAGCATCTTAAAAATAAGGATGGTTTTCCAACAGGTCTTTTAACTGGTTTTACAAACTTTATTTCAACTCTACAGCGTGAACATGATAGTGACTATATTATTTTTGCAATAGACACGAAAGGTGATACATTCCGTAATAAGATAGACCCAAATTATAAAGCAAATCGTTCTGCTCCACCACCAGAACTTTCAATGCAACTCCCCGTTGCAATAGAGTGGATAGATAAAATGGGTTATAAAACTCTTGGCATGAGTGGCTTTGAAGCAGATGACATGATAGCAACAGTTACACGACTTGCACGAGAGCAAAATTATACAGTTAGAGTTGTCTCTCATGATAAAGATTTGTACCAGTTAATAGATGATGGAGTTGTGACTATCGTCGATGCCATTAAACGAAAATCTGTAGATGAAAAAGCTTGTTATGAGAAGTATGGTGTGACACCAAAACAATTTATAGATTATCAGTCTATATTGGGTGATAGTGCAGATAATGTTCCTGGTGTAAGAGGTATTGGAAAAGTTGGTGCAGAAAAACTTCTTAAAGAGTATGGAACTCTTGATAATATCTATTCTAACATAGAGTCTATACAAGGAGCAACACAAAAAAAACTCTTAGAGTCAAAAGAGCAGGCATATATGTCACAAGAGTTAGTAACTCTTAAAAATGATGTTTTTTTTAGTATAGATTTCCAAGAGTATAAAATGGACATAGAAAATCCATTTTTAAATATATATGATGAACTGGTAAAGTATGAGCAAAATGCAGTTTTACGTGTTATTCATGCTAAAAATATGGTGAGTGATGAAAAAAAGAGAAGTGCTGCACAAAATTTGCTCACTGTTGAAGAGGATTACAGTGTTAAACTTGAGTTTAAAGCGACACTTATTACAAATATAAAAGAGCTTGATTCTATTTTAAGTAAACTTCAAAACAATACAATTATTGCCTTTGATACAGAGACTACAGGTTTAGACTATGAAAAAGATAAACTTGTTGGTTTTAGTTTTTGTATAGATGAACAAGAAGCATACTATGTACCTTTTGCACATTTTTATTTAGGTGTACCAGAACAGATTAGTGAGGATGAAGCAAGAAGTGCTATAAGAAAAATATTTCTCTCAAATGTCGTAGGGCATAATATAAAATTTGATTTACATTTTGTGAGTCGTTTCTTAGATGATGATAGTCTAGAAATCTATGCTGATAGTATGATACTTGCATGGTTAATTAACCCTGAGTCTGCACTCTCTCTTGATAAACTGAGTGAGAAGCTCTTAGGACATACTATGGTGTCTTTTAAAAATACTGTTAAAAAAGGTGAAACCTTTGCAGGTGTAGAGCTTGAAGATGCTTGTAAATATGCAGCTGAAGATGCATATATAACGGCAAAACTTTATAATCTTTTTTTAGAAAAATTACAAATACAAAATGCAACACATCTTATAGATGAGGCTAAAGAGGTAGAATTTCCTTTCATTAATACACTTTTGAGTATGGAAAAAGAGGGTATTGAAGTTGATAGTAGTTTTTTAGAGGAATTTTTAGTTGAGGTAAAAGCTAACCTCTCTAAACTTACAACAACCATTTACAAGTTTGCAGGAGGGGAATTTAATATTAACTCAACTAAACAGCTTGGGGTTGTACTCTTTGAAACACTTTCTCTTCCTGTTGGAAAAAAAACAAAAACAGGTTATTCTACTGATGAGAAAGTTTTAAACTCTTTAAAAGATGCACATCCTATCATTACGGAACTTTTAGAGTATAGAGAAGTATATAAACTCTACTCCACTTACATAGAGCCACTCTTAAAACTGAGTCGTGAAGATAAAAAGAGCCGAATTCATACATCTTTTGTTCAAACAGGTACTGCAACAGGACGTCTCAGCTCTAAAAATCCAAATTTACAAAATATTCCTACAAGAACAACACTTGGTGCTAAAATTCGTCAAGCCTTTGTGGCAGGGAAGGGTAAGAAGCTCATAGGTATAGATTATTCTCAAATAGAACTTCGTCTACTCGCTCATTTTTCACAAGATAGTGTACTTGTAGATGCTTTTAAGAATAATAAAGATATACACCTTCAAACTGCTATCGCACTTTTTGGCAAAGAGGATGCTCCATCTAAAAGAGCAGTTGCTAAAACTGTAAATTTTGGACTTTTGTATGGTATGGGACAGAAAAAGTTAAGTGATACTTTGGGTATCACTACAAAAGAGGCAAAAGAGATTATAGAGAAGTATTTTGCATCGTTTCCAACCGTTAAGAGTTACTTTAGAAGTATAGTTGATACTTCTAAGAAGAGAGGGTATATAGAGACTCTTTTAAAACGTCGTCGTTATTTTGATTATGAAAATGCAACACCAATGTTTCGAGCAGCATATGAGAGGGAGAGTGTTAATTCTGTTTTTCAGGGGAGTGCATCAGATTTAATTAAGTTGAGTATGAATACAATCAATAAGACAATCATAAATGAGCAATTAGATGCAAAAATGTTACTGCAGATACATGATGAGTTGATTTTTGAAGTAAATGCAGATAAAGCAGAATATTATGGTGAAAAATTTCAAGAGATTATGGAAAGTGTTATGGTTTTAAATGTACCCCTAAGAGCATCTTTAAATATTGGTAATAATTGGAGTGAGTTAAAATAATAGATTTTGATAACAACTCTTGGCTTTTAATTTTTTTTCTCTTTTGTTAAGTTATAAACAAAACTAAACACTTCGGCAATTGCCTTGTACATTTCGGCAGGGACTTCCCTGTCTAACTCTATTTTTGATAATATTTCTACTAAGTCAGCATCTTTTTTTATTGGAATTTCATGAAGCTGTGCAATTTGAATAATCTTTTGAGCAGTAAATCCTTCGCCCTTTGCAGTAACTTTCGGCGCTGAATTTTTTTCTTCATCATATTTGAGAGTAACAGCTTTTTCTTTCATACTTTGACCTCAAAGCCCATATCTAAATCATCGGAAGTGTTGTATAAAGTTGATAGAGTGCTATCCTCATCTAAAAATCGAATGCTAGTAGGTATGATACCTATAGCAACAAGACTTTTTTTCAGTATTGGCATTGACTCTTTAAAGAGTGTTTTTAAGGTTTGGTTTTGTGTAGTTATATTTATATTAAGTTGCTTGTCTTCAAAGAGACCGAGTCTTAACCCAAGTTTTCCATACTTTTTCAGATTGAGTTCTATATCAGTGAAAAATTTACCCTTTTTTGCTTTTTTTATAGTAATATTTCCATCTTCTAATGAGTCCCATGCATATGGAATGTAAAGAGAAGAGGTATTTGATAAATGAGAAACTAATTGATGATAATCTATTTGTAGTATGAGTTTGTTAATTTGTTTTAAAATCTCCTGTTTTTGAGGAGTTGATGTATTTTGTATTTCATCATGTGCTTTGAGTAAAAGAGCTTTAAAATCTTGGGAAAACATCTCTTTTAATTTTATATCTGCTGTATTTTTAATTTTAGATTCTAAAAAAACCCCAGAGTTTTCAAATTTTAATTTTAAATCTTTTTGATTAACATCTTTTATGTTGGTGAGCATATTTTCTAAATTTTTTTCAATGGAGAGTTGGCTTTTATCGGATTGTAAAGAACTTAGTAACTCTCGTATATTACTACTAAGTGTACCTATTTGTTTAAAGATAGGACTATTTTGGAGTAAACTGAGCAATACCTTATTTTGGGAGCTGTCTTGTGCACTCTGTTTGAGAATACCATTAAGAATAGAGTTTAAATCTTTTCCCTTATTAAGAGTTTTTAACTCTTGGGGTGAAACACTTTTTAAAATCTCATCTAAGGCTTTATTAGTATTTGGTAGTATGATATTTAACTGTTTATTTGTATTTAACTGTATCATGGTTTTAGTATATCATTTTTTTTGTATAATACAAAAAATTTTAAGAAAGTAGTAAAAAATGAAAGAAAAAATAGAGAAAGTATTAAAAATATGGCATCATCATTTTGATAATAAAGAGAAACAGTATTCTGAGTTTGAACCATCTGATATAGAGTATTTTGTAGGGTGTATGCTTTATAATCACTTTCATTTTTCTAAGGCACTTGAGAATTTAAGAACAATGGATTTAAGTTATGACTTTTTATCTTCATGTGATGATGAGTATGATGAAGTTCAAGCTCTTATTAATAGTGTATTTTTCGAAGATGAGTTAGCAAGTTTAGAGTTTCTACAAAATTTTATTAGTCAAGCAAAAAGCAAATATACTAGATCAGAGCTCTATCTACTAAACCGATTAGAGTATCATGTCAATGCAATGGCACAAAGATATATGACAGGTGTTGATGCTGTCGCTGTAGATTTTCAAAATCCTCTTTTAAAAAAATAATGAAAAAATATCTCATTACTTCTCCTAAATTTTATACAGATGAATCTACTGTTTTTAGAGATAAATTAGAGAAGCAGTTAAAGAGGTATCAGCCAGATTTTGTCCTTTTCCGTGATAAGTTAAATACTAACTATCATGTATTAGCAAAAGATTTTATGGATATTTGTTTGAAATTCCAAACTATTAAATCTTTTATACACACAGATGTAGAGTTAGCAAAAAAATTTCATGCTCATGGGGTACATCTTCCATCGCATGCTAGCAAGAGTATACAAAAAGCGAAAAGTTTAGGCTTAGAAGTCATTATAAGCACACATACTTATGCTGAAGTATTTATGGCAGAAGAACTTGGAGCAGACTATGTAACTTATAGTCCAATTTTTGATACACCAGACAAAGGTGAACCTAAAGGGGTAGAAGATTTGCAAAAACTTTTACAAATCTCTAAAGTAAAAGTTTTTGCTCTTGGTGGTATTACAAGCAAAAAAGAAATAATTAAAGTAGCAAAAACAAATGTTTACGGTTTTGCTTCTATTGGTTACTTTGTAAGAGATTAAAAAGTCTGTGTATATGTGAAGTAATAGTTACGAGCATCTCTTAAATTTCCACCCTTAACATCATAATAATAACTTGGAGTACGTACCTCTTCATTAAAAATATTTTTAATGATAAATCTAATATTTGTAGCACCTGAGAGTCTATATGTAATAGTTTCATCAAAAATATTTTGTGCACCAACTTGAGGTATTTTATCTTTATTACTGACAATCCATGCAAGTTTTGTTTTTGTTGTTTTAGAAAAATATCTCCATACTGTACCAAAAGAGAGTTTTGTTATAGGGGTATAGATATACATTGCTTTGAACATAATTTTTGAGATATCTGGCATGCTTTGGTCTATTGCTGGGGTACTAGAGTCTTTAGGAATTGTATAATCAGCCATTATATATGAAGCATTAAAATAGAGATTATGCTCTTTTTTTGTACGATAAAAATATTCAAATTCAAGACCTTCACTTGCTCTATCTTTCATATTTTGATAGCCTGCCTCTGTCCCTTCTAACTCTTCAAGATCTATAACATTTGAGAGTTTAGAATAGTAAATATTCATAGAAATTCGATTGTTTAAGTTTGGTTTATAAATTATGGCTGACTCATAAGTCTGAGTCTCTTCTGGTTTCATATTTTTATCACCAGCCCTATAATCAATATGACCTTTTGAGTAAGCTTCGGTGAAAGATGGTGCTCTAAAAGCTGAACCATAAAGTAGTTTAAATATTAGTTTATCATTTGCTCTATAAACCAAAGCAGCCTTTGAACTATACTTTAACCCTATATCAGAATAATTATCTACTCTTGCACCTAAAATTAAATCTATTTTATTGTTTAAAGTCATAAGGTCTTGCATGGAGAGGTATGTAATGGTTCTATCTGTATTATTAAAAATTTTATTACTTGTAGGATCTTTCCAGTAAGCCGGCTCATTTTTTTGTTTAAAACGAAACTGTTCATAGTTTGGACTGTTTTTGATTTTATCTAAATTAGTTGCTATAGCATTTTCTATACTACTATAAAAATAGTCTTTTGGCATAGTTGTCTTACGAATTCCGGCAACAAAATTGATGTCATTTGAGGCAATTTTTGGCAAAGTTAAAAGGACTTCAGCTCCAATATTTTGCTCAATTTGATTGTCTTCTACATAATATGCATCATTTAATGTGACATCAACAACTTGAAAGAGTTGTGCAATGCCAACATTGTCAGTAGAAAAGTAAGCATTAAGTTTTGATTCTCTATGAGAATAGTTGAATTTTGTTTCTAATTTGAAATCATTTAGCTGAGTCTTGTAAGCTAACTGAGCAAAGAAGTAGTTGTCTTTATGTCCATCATCTTTATTTGGTTGCAGGTTGCCTTTTGGAATAAAAAAGTTTCCATAATGACTCGCCTTGTATCTTGTTAAAAATTCGAAACCAGCATTACTCACTTTAATTCCAAGTGAAATATTTCTCATTTTTTCATGTGAAGTTGAAGTATAATCTTTAAGAGATTTGTTGTTTTTTGAGTAGTAGGCATCAGTATATATTTTCCAGTTATCTACTGTGGTGTGAAGGTTTCCACCAGCTGTTAAATAATTATAACTACCAAGACCAGCATATATTTGGTCTGTATCTGTATTACTACCCAGTTTTGTAATGATATTAATAGCACCGTAAAAAGCGCCAGCTCCATAAATAGTTGAACCTGGTCCACGTAGTAATTCTATCTTTTGTACAAGTTTTATGGGTAAATCAAGATAAAAACCACTTGTTGTTGTCGCTTCGTTATTTATAGCTACACCATCGACTAATATTTTTATTTTATCTGATAGAGTAGAGTTTGGATTTTTAAATCCCCGAATATTTGTAATAGGTTGACCAATATAATTGAATTGCATCTGTATACCAGGAAGCATATCAAGGGCTTCAGCAATAGTTTGGATGCCACCATCTATAAATGTTTGTGCATCAATAACAGTTACAACAGAGGGTAAATAATCAACATTAATAGATTTTTTTGTAGCTACCTGACTGGCATTAGCTAAAAGGGACTCGAAATCCTCTATATTTGTAGGTTTGTCAGCATGTATAAGATTGACAAACACAAAGAAGAGAGTAAAAAATATAATATTTTTATACAAAAAATAATCCTTTCTATTATCTATTTACTTAAATATATGCTATAATAGTACAAATTAAGTTATATCTAGTTTAAAAAAAGTGTAGTATCATGATTTATTGTTTTCGCCTACTTTTTATCTTTTTTATCTTTATGAATTTATCATTACTTGATGCATCAGGTTATGATGATGATATTTTAAACATTTATGCAAAAATCATGCCTCGTTTTGTTTTAATGAGTAGTAAAAAAAAGAATTTAAAAAAGAGTATAAATATATGTTTAGTAAGTGATACTGTAGATGAACTTTCTGAAAATATCCTTATCCAAAAACTTCAAAAGAATTATCCAAATGGTATAAAAAAATATAAAATTCGGTTAATAAAAACAAACTATTCAAATATAAAATTATGTATGAATTCAGAGCTGTATAATGGCCTGAAAAATCAAGACAACATTTCAGCTTAATTAATATCCACCTCCAACTGTTACCTTACCCTACATTTTTTATAAATTCAAGATACATATTCATAGGTTTTTGATAACCAATGGCTGA
>Ga0316206_1000103_pt1 | contig 169733 bp, 144 predicted proteins | sample 6monthpyrite_MG_FD_204942 | JGI IMG/M metagenome (GOLD analysis project Ga0316206, IMG submission 204942) | Microbial mat bacterial communities from mineral coupon in-situ incubated in ocean water Damariscotta River, Maine, United States -... | ecosystem: Environmental > Aquatic > Marine >... | reverse complement strand
TTGATAAGATAGACTTTAGCGTCATGAATACCGTAAATATTGATATTTTAAAGAGGTATTACTTTATATCGATGTCAGGATTTTTTCAAGTATTGACTGTTTTTCTCTGAAATCAGTTTAAATTTACCAATACTTAACTAAGATAGTCAGTAATACAAACCAGCTTTAACTTTAAAAATCAGAAGATTCTATGTAATATGTAGAATATATTTTTTTAATTATACGGTTTAAATGCTATCAAAAATGGTTTTTTTCTACAACGTACTTTCCAGACTTGAGAGACAGAATCTCCCACTACCCGTATTAATGAGCAATAAAACAACATAGGCCCATTCCTAAATCATCCATGATAGATATGTTATTTAATATAACCTTGATAAATGAATTTTTTCTGACAATTTCCATGACAACGTATGCAAATTACTCACCTGATTCTCTCACTTTTCAGTTTTACAATTCAATTTGTAAACGTAGTAAAAACGCCTCTTCAATATTGACTGTTGATGTCGACAAATTTTTCTGATCGTTATCAAAAAATGATGCCTTTGCTGATGACCAAACCCAATTGGCCATGACACGAATTCGCTGTTCGGGGTACCAATTAAGTGCCAATATCCAGGCATTACCACCATCGGTATAGCGATCTTTGGCAACCGCTTGCCAATCAGCAAATAAACCATCTTCTTCAAAGAATAGATCATCCACCGAAAACCACGAATAGCGCATCGCTATCTCCCAAGCTCCCTAGCCTTGCCCCCCCCGTTGCCGGACGCGCCACCTGTTGACGGTATAAGCTGGATTTTTTGATGCTACGCTGTTCACCAGTCAGCATATAAGACGCAATCACATAACCTCCCTGAACAAACACCGCTTTATCAAAGTCATAACTGGCCTGTAAATACTCAACTTTTGTCATCACCGGTCCTAGCAGAAGCGTTGCATCGATACTTGACCGGGTTCGGGTATAAGGCCTATTTTCAGGAAATTCTGCAAAAAAATAAATCTGACCACTTTTACTCTCCGGCTAAAAAGTGACATCTTCCACTTTTGAACTACGCCGCCACCTCGTGGCATAAGGCACCACCTAACCACAATTCAACCGTATCATGCCATTGCTTCACTGCATACCATGTTGCTCGCATGGCAAAATCAAAACCGCTGTTTTGTACCGGCCGACTATCCTTTGTCCCATTAAAAATCCCCGTAATAAGATAAACACGTTGATCAAACCATGGACTATTTAGAGCAATACCACGATCACGAGAAGCAGACAATGCATCACCGATAGCCACCACTTCTAAGAATTCGCGGTATCGAGAAGAACTGGTGGTTTCATTACTAAAGAGATAAGTGAATTGTCCTGCACGCAATTTACTATTTGAGAATACAGGAAAATCAACAAAAGCATTTTTCAGTTTGACTGCATTCGCAAATTCAAAACTTAAATTGTATTTTAATGGAGCCACATCAAATGTGATACCTAAACGAGCGCGCCGCAGGTCAAACAGATTATTACTGATCGCCATATCGTTCGGTACAGGGCTGGATTTAATATCGTGTACTCGCAGATCAATTTGTAATCGATCATTTAGATGGAATGAGTTTGCTTTTTCTCGCGGCTCGGCTAGTGGGCTTTTTTTTTCTATACCAAGCGGCGCACTCGGTCTTGTTAGAGAAGGGGCTGGTGCTGCATTTTGGTCCTTAACTGCGTCAATATGGATTGTCGGTGAATCCAACGCAGGTGCTCGTTTTTTGATATTCTTGAGTAAATCGATATTATTAGCAAAGCAATATATCGGCGCAAACAGTAACACACTAACGAACATTTTCATGAAACCGGAAAGACGCTTTTTATACAACATTTTTTATGCTTTCGAACCTAAGAAATGAAAATTAAGTGACTTGATCAAGTCACTTAATTTTCATTTCTTAGGAGTAAACGCGTACTTTTGAACCCATTTTTAACGCCGCATTATGCCGACGGAGACTTGGTTAAAAATTTTCACCCCTAATAATCAATCAATTACAATATCGGCAGTATTATTCCTAGATTGCTATCCGCAGTGTTTGAGTGCAAGTAAGACCTGGATAAAATAAGTCATCTACTGGAATACAATATTCAAACAATAAGCCCGCACCACTATTATTTTTATGCGCCACATATGAATTTAGTTCCAATAACTTATTCATCATTTGCAGACGCACTTTAATAATGGAGTCAACGGATATATTGTGCGCTGCTAGATTGACAAAAGCGCCCTCGATTGAAATATTTTCTGCAAAAATATCAATGACACCTAGTTTTTTACTGCTAACTTGTATCGGTAAACAAATTGAGTGCCTTTTGTTACAACGATGATCCATGAGTTTCTCCCCGTCAATTCACTGTGGATGCGCTATATATCTCAGCTAAGGAATGAAAATTAGGCTAATTTTTAAATCGGCCGCGTTATCACAACGCAGGGAATACAAACGCATCTTCATTTTAATGATCACTAGGAAAGGTTTTTTTAGAATTTTTTTAATTGCCTACCCAATCATTGACATTACCTGCCATCATGTCATTTTCTGAACGATAAATTCAGGTAGGAAACTTCTTTATAACATTATAAACTTATAAACGGAAATGAAAATGAATTTTTTTTGTATATAAATCAACCCATAACTACGTAACAGCAGGTTGGATCATGGAAGATTGGATGTTTGTTTAGAGATAGGCCATTCAAGTAATATCAAGCAAGTTCACAGACACGACGACACACGGAATCAATAGCCTCTTTCAAGGGCTTTCCCCAAGAACTTAATACTTAAATAACAAGGTAGTCGAATTTTCGGAACTGTTATCAATCGCTGAATACCCATGACTTGATCCCACACCAGTTTTTCTTCAAACAACAATAACGGATATTATCTCCTCGAAAAAAAACCAGTGTGAAATTAAGTTCGCATGCTAATTTTTAAGCGCTAAATTGTCAATGCGGATTATAAGGAACTTTTGTTTCGTATAACACCAACACTAATCCCTTCGATCTCGAACGATTCATCTTTTAAGTTCACCTCGATCACCGAGAATTTCGGGTTTTCAGGATGTAACTTCACTTTATTACCGCGTCGTTCAAACCGCTTTACCGTCACGTCATTATTCAGCCTTGCCACAACCACTTGCCCATTACGCACATTTCCGGTGCGATGCACCGCCAATAAATCACCATCCAGAATGCCCGCATCACGCATGCTCATCCCTTTGACTCGTAATAAATAGTCTGCTTTAGGTTGAAACATCTTGGGATCGACTTGGTACCTCGCTTCAATGTGTTCTTCAGAAAAAATTGGGCTACCAGCCGCGACCCGACCAATCAGTGGCATACCCTGCTCCGGCGCATTCATCACCCGGATACCTCGAGATGCACCCGGTAAAATGTCAATCGCGCCTTTCCGACTCAAGGCTTTTAAATGATCGCTGGCCGCATTGGCAGAGCGAAACCCCATGGCTTGAGAAATTTCTGCCCGAGTTGGTGGTAACCCCGTCGCATCGTGAAAACTCACAATAAAATCATATACATCTTTTTGTCTTGGCGTTAATTTGTCCATACCCCTTCCCCTGAATTTATAAACAGTACTGTTGCTTTATACAGAATTATAAGTTATTTAACAAGTAAAAATATAAAAATTTTTTTAATGACTGATAAATACAATTAATTATTAAAACAAAAATTTACCTAAATATCCAAGAATCAACCCATAGCTCACCTCATTACATGTGCTGTTACTGTAATAACCCGAAACATCGTGTTGCTAAACAAATGAGAATTTTTGATTGGCAATAAAAACTAAGACAAAAAACTGACATGCGAGTTAATTAAACAGTAACTCGCACAGCTTAGCTTAAGCTGCCAAATAATACCGCAAGTAGATCAGTGAATAAGCTTGGCTTTCTTCAGCTAATAGACAAGTCAAAAATCACTTCGTGATGCAGACGCCTCAATTTTGCTTTCCAGAAAATTACTGTGTGAATAAACAAGCGCTATTCATCGGGAAAACGGTCCGTAAAAACCACATCACTTGTTAATAATTGACCTGAACGTGGGTAGGGTGGTTCCAATGCTTTGCCAATCGGCAACATCATACATATTTCGCAATCTTTTGGCAGATTGATCAGTCGGGCAACCTCAGCAAAATCGAAACCATCCATAGGGCAACTATCATACCCCAACTCTTTAGCTAATAACATCAAACTACAGGCCGCAAACGAACACGAGCGAATGGCTTCATCACGCTCCAGTTGCGCATCATTGCCGTAGAATTGGCGCATAGTCTCCACCATACTATCTTGTATTTCTTTCGGCGTATTCTTCCAATATCTATGTGGATTTTTATTCCAAGCTTTTAAATCAGCACATAATACCAGTAATATCGAAGCATCCGTGACTTGAGCCTGATCCCAAGCCAATGCACGAATACGCTTACGCAATGCGATATCTTTCACTTGCACAAAACGCCAATGCTGAATATTAAACGCGGTAGGAGAAAGAATCGCACGCTCAAACAGCCATTTCACCTCTTGTTCAGACATTCGATGTGCCGGATCAAACACCTTAATTGAACGCCTTGTTTCCACCGCCTGGCTTACACTTATCGCATTCACCTCAACGTCAGCATTTAATTGTCGTGCTGTCGCTTCATCGCTTATCATTCCTACCCTCCAATGGGACTTCCTTTATATTCAGTACTGCCATTAACGACTCATTTTCGCCTTTCATACCCGGTGACCTCCTCCTCAATGACCAAAACCCGCAAAACCGCATTAAGAACGGCTCGCGACCATTAAGTCATCGCATTGACCGAATCCATCCCAAGTTTGAGAGCGAAAAATTCCGATTTGATGACGGTACTCAATAAACTTTAATTATGGTCAAAAAAACCGCATATAGCCTGAAATTAATTGCACATCAAATGACATCACCGATTGATGGTATGGCTGATGTCCACGTTAGATGTAGTATCAATACGGATTTATCAACAAGCTTTATCTCGACAACGAATAACGCCTCCAACCGACCTAAACTGACCACAATACCACGCATTGAACATCCTGGGGCCTCACCCAAACACGCATGGTGAGCACGAAAACCTAAGTACGTAGTATTTTCCGGTATGGTTCGAGGAAACTGGTATTCCCCCCCAATCACCCATCGCCTTCCCACCAGTTATCTTTTTGATTTTTAAAAAATTTCGACACCCTAATAGACGTACAACATCCACTTCTTCAAGTTCCGCAAAGACCTGATTACACTCACCAAATCGGCGTAACTGACCATCGACTAAAACGCCAATATTATCCGCCATAAGCTGCGCTCCAAGCAAATAATGATCAAACAACGCATATTCTTGAAAAACCCAACAACGCTGCCACGCTACTTTTTGGCAAAGACAACTGGACATCAAGTTCAAAGTTAAACCGTTTCACTTGTAACACACAGTCAAACCATTGCAGTGAATATGTCATGTTACCTGTCCAATTTGCGATTGTCGATTTACCGCATAAACTACCAGTAGCACAACAAATGAAAAACCAAGTAAAATCAATAATGGCAGTAAACACTACGACTGCATCCTCCAAGTTCGGGATCTTATTAATGAGCCCGGATGTAGAGTAATCCAAAAAGAATAAAGCCTCTCCCCCCTCAAATTCCCATTGTATTTTATTCGGGCTACCCTCTAAAACTTAGAATTCCATCGTATTCCGAAAAATTAGACACCTACATTTAAAAGATACAGCACGACTGCCCTGATAATGAACTACAAATAACCAAACTCATATTTAATACGATTTTGTATATGAGGGCTTTTTAAGTACATCAAGAAACGGATAGCCGTACTTTTTTGTTTCGCTCTGGAAAGTAAAACAGCTTGCTGTATTATCGGTGCATACCAATCTTGGGGGACTATCCAATAACTCCCCAATAGGTTGGCCGCTTTGACTTGGGATAAGGCCACAAATCCTAGATCTGCATTGCCGGAAGCTACAAACTGGAATGCCTGACTCACATTTTCTCCATTCACAATCTTACTTTTCAGCGCAGGATACAATCCCATACGATTTAAGACTTCCATGGCGGCGGCCCCAAAAGGTGCGATTTTAGGATTAGCAATCGCAATGCGTTGGATCCCATTGTGATGTTGCAAAACCGCTTCACCGTCTAACGTTCCAGCTTGCTTATCGCGGCGCCATAATGTTAATTGGCCCCGTGCATAGGTAAACAAACTATCAGGTACGGCTTTTCCCTGATCAACCAATCGCCGGGGCTCACTGGCATTGGCGGCTAAAAAAAGATCAAATGGCGCACCATTTTTGATCTGCGCATATAACTTTCCGGTTGAGCCACTACTAATTTTTAAGTTAATACCCGTCTCTTGCTCAAAGTCTAAGCGAAGTTTTTTGATCACCATCAAGAAATTACTTGCTACCGCCACATAGACATCATTTTTTGCAAAACTTTCGTTTGCCCAGCACAATAAAAAAATCATTATTAGAATAAATAAGTTACATTTCACTTCACACTTTATCCTACTGTGGTCGTCAATTATTTTCGGGTATTTAGCAAAAATGACTTGCATAATACATGAGTGTTTTGATATGTTTTTCAAGCCGCATTTAGGCATCATGTGTGACTTAATATTATCTAGGGGGATAATCATGGAAAAACAATTTCAAAACATTTGTAGAGAAGACATCATTTACGTCGCTTATTTAGCAATCATTGTGACTGTATTAGGGTTCCTTGGCGCATCCATGTCTCACTTCCAATAAAATCGCAGAGAAACCTGCGTTTTATTGTTAAAGGGGCAATTTGATTGCCCCTTTATACAACAACAATCATAAGACCAACCTCCGGCTACAACTTTACTCCACAAACCTTCTATACCCCTCTTGACTCAACAGATAGTAACCCAAACATAAGAATCAATCCCACCGAATAATTTTTGCTGAAAAATAATCCTCAGTAATTCAATAAACCTTCCTAATATTATGGTTTATAAGAAGAATGCCTTTTTATAAATAAGGCTTATAGTAAGCCCATAAAATTTTAATGAATGTTTATCTTGCGAATTTAAACCATTAAGTGATATGGTGGCGCAGTCAGTACCACAAAATAAATGTGGTAATAACTTACTATTTAACTCAGGAAATGGGGTGGTTCAATGGGTAAAGACAAGTCAATTATTTCATCCGATGATGCAATATACTGCATTTATCTCGCCGTAATATGTACACTTTTAGGCCTACTCGGTAGTGCCATGACTATCGTTTAGACGATAATATCTAGATTACACATGATGCCGTACAAAAAGAGCTGGGTGATGATCCCCCCAGCTTTTTTTCATGATTTTGTTTCTCACCTTTCCCATATTCTCCTCCCTTCAGCTGCAAAACTATACTCGCCTTTGATTGCCCCCGACATCACAGACTTCAGCACCGATTAGTGCATTCAAGAAAATTAATCAAAATTATTATGGACAAGGTCTTGCAGTAAAGAAAAACATGCGATATGTTACTTCGCTAAGGTTATATTAAGGCGGAACGTTTTGATAAAAGCCTGACACCATTGAAATCGATCAACGTCGGTTTATGCTGACCAAAGTCGATATTCTTTAGCGCTTATCACTTCAGATAGCACAAGAAGAATGAAACACTTTAAGAGGAGGAGTTGATTATGGGTAATGCTACAGTTCCAGTCGTTTTTTTAGGGTTCGCACTTTTCATTTACGTTTTGTTGCCGTTGGCTTCAATGTAACGGAACCAGTTCTGTCATAGAGAAAAATTGCTTCTTGGGTGCGCCTCTCTGCAATTTGTAGGCAGACGCATCTAAGAGGCTTCTCCTCCTTTTCAAATAACAAAACAAAATAACACCTCGATCTCATTTAAACCTATATTTCGCAGCAAGGCATGTGAAAAATGAGTGTTATACCAGCAGGTATTGCTAAACGAAGAAAAACCAGTGAGGGATTAGATTAAGCGAAATCGGATGACCAGATGCGCGAAAGATCTGGGTTGCTATTAAACACTTGTGATTGATGTCTCTGCGCTTCCTAGCGGCTTGGCATTAGGACCTGCAGCAAAGATGCTGAAATAATCCACGCCAACAGCTGCCGTGATAGACGAAGGCATCGTAAACAACAAATCATACCGTTCGCCAGCCCCAATCAATAATGAATTTTTTATCATAGGTGCTTTTAACGGGCGCCCGTCTGATGATATCACTTCAAACGGGATGTTATCCAATCGTATTATTGCAGGCAAATTTCCAATATTTACCCCGCGTAACAAAATACGTTGACCGGCTTCAGCAACAATGGCAGTGGTCGCGTCGTTTAATAAATCAGCGCCATCTTTACCATTAATCATGAAATAGTCTGGCCGATATCGCACAGTATTGCTATTGCTAATTGAAAATTGATGCCAAGTACTGTCATAGGTATGCAACTGCCATATGTACTCTTTATCATACACAGGTCCACCTGCCCATGCCTCGTGTGCATTATTATTTGGCGGACGTACAATAATGGTTCCCGCCATCCCCATCTCTAAATGCAGCACGGTATCGACATGACAATGGTACATGTAAGTACCCGCGTGCGGCGCTAAAAAAGTATACTCGAAGGGTGAGGACAAACGAGGATAGTTTTTAACACGCCCAAAGTTACCCGGCAAAACACCGTTAAAACCGGAGACGTAACCAGATGTTAGGGGCACCCCATCATTGGCTTGATCAACATCCAATCCATGGAAGTGGATGGAATGCGGCATCTGGGAGTTCAAGGTAATGGCGGCTTGTTCCCCCTCAATTAACTCAATCACGGGACCAGGCACTAGCCTATCGTTATTAAAACCGGCAACATTGGCACCGGATATGTTTTGAAAGCCCCAGGCATAAACGGCCTTGCCATCCGACATGACTTGTTGGCCCTCAAGGTTACTCACCCCAACAGTTGTTACCGAAGGTCCTAAAAAAGCAAACGTCCGTGGATTGGTTGCGGTAGGTATCGGCGATTGAGGAGTAACATCGGGTTCGGACAATATGTCAATTTGTTGGCCTGACTCCTCTTCATTTTCATTAGGGGTACTTGTTGTATCAGTAATCGCTGGCGGTATTGTGCTATTTGTTTTCACCTTAGCTTGGTTTTTTTCTGGAAGTGGCTCAGAAATACAACCCGCCAATCCCAATAAACCACCTGCTGCACCTGTCAGAACAGATCGTTTTAATAGATCAATGGTTTCAGAATCTTCTGACTTGGCCTGCTCACGACTAGAGGGGGGCATCAAGGTCTGTTTGCCATGTTTTTCGTGCATTCTTCGTCTCACCCACTTGAACGCTTTCTATTTATACAAATAACCCATTTTTAACATCGTATTGTGCCAGCTGAGGTATTTTTAAAACAGCTCGTTAGACAGCATTCATCAATACGATGCTTCCCATGGGGTATACACCATTGCCCGTTACAGCGGGCATATAATGCGAATGAATGGGATATTGCCCTTGCTGATTTACCGATAATATCGTATCAACACAATCTGTATAATCTAGCAACAAGGTATCCTTTTTAACGACATCCAATTCAGTATTACCATCCCTCGCGACAACATCCACATGGTAACCGTGAAAATGTACGGGATAATATATTAAGCCACCATTGACTAAACGTATCGCCACTTTGCTATTTAACGCCACATTTAAATAGGTATCTTGGCTAGTCAGAGTCCCCGGAAAACTCAAACCATTCACAAAGAAATAGTTAGGTTCGTACGACGACATATCAAAGGATGAACCCGCGCTAATGGCATCGTTGAGCCGAGTATCATACTCGTTAAAAAATAAAACAAATTGTTGATCAACAAATGCTGAACCACCATTCAACCCTGCCCCATTCTCACTGGGCAACACCACCAGCGGACCAGCCAAACCCATCGCTTGTCCAAGCAACTGGTTTCGTTTATCGCGATATAAATAAATACCCGGTTTGCGTGGGGTAAAGTTATAATCAATGGATTTGCCAACCGGACAGGCTAAATAATTTTCTAATATACCTTTGATTGATAGGTCAATGGGACGATCAAGCTGATTGGTTAAGCTGATAGTGACTGGATCACCTGCCCTCACAACAATACTCGATCCCAACCCACCAAGACCCGCCTGACTCACATCGGTATACTGCCAAACCAACGCATCAACTCCAGATGCCATCGATTTAGTAACCGATTCAGCGACAAATTCAAAATGACGATGATTTGTCGCGTTTGCAGAAATAGGTAATGATAGAGCCGCGCTAGAAAGGGAGCAATACCCAATACCAGCGGCGCTCCGCCTAAGAAATTGGCGTCGATTCATGGCCCCCTCCACCGCTATATTAAGTTATTATTTTAATTATGTTAGATATTATCGCTTTATTTAAACTTAGCAGAGTTGGCCTAGATATTCAATGACTCCATGTACAAATCCCGCCATGTCCGTGATAAAAAGCGATATAATTTATTTAGCAATCAAAAAACATACATAAACTTAGGCGCGTTTTCAATGAAACGATTTGCATTGTACTTAATATCCCCTTTATGCCTATTAATTAGTTGGGAAGCCGCTACTTATTTTGAGTTATTAGACAAACGTTTTTTCCCTCCCCCTAGTGCAATATTTTATCACTTACTCTTTGTGAGCCCCGATGAAGGTTTATTCACCGATATCTCAGCAAGCTTATCCCGCATTGGATATGGTTACTTGTCTGGATCAATCTTGGGTATTATTCTTGGCGTTGGTATGGGTCTTTATCACCCCTTAAGAACCCTGTTTCATCCGATAATTATGGTAACCTACCCTATCCCTAAAATTGCCATCTTGCCCTTAATTATGCTGATTTTCGGAATTGGCGAATTATCCAAGATTATCGTTGTTGCAATTGGCAGCTTTTTCCTAGTGTTAATCAACGTATTGCATGGCGTTGATCATCTGTCAAAAATTTATTTTGACGTGGCTCATGTTTATAAAATTCGCCGCTCTCAGCTAATTTTTCACATCGTGTTACCCGGCATATTACCTTCATTATTTACTGGATTAAAACTCGCCATTGGCTATAGCCTGGTTATTGTAGTGGCCGCTGAATTTTCTGGTGCCGACGCAGGCATTGGTTATCTAATATGGCAATCTTGGGAAACATTCAGCATTAAATCTATGTACGCGGGTATTTTTGTGATCGGTGGTTTAGGTTTTATATTTGCCTATACACTCGACTTGCTTGAACGTTTACTGCTGCCCTGGCACGAAAAAAAATCCAACTTTTGAAGCATCTTAACCAAACGCCGCTTTTGGTATACGCATAACCTCAGGAAAAGGTAAGTAATCGGGATTAAAAAATTGGGTGCATACTTCATCTGCGAAAAATCGACCACTTTCTGTTAACCAAACATGTGAATCATTCTCATCAAGCAAATGCAATCCTTTTAAATAATTTATCTGTTCAGCAAAATAAATATCGAGAGGCACCCCAACAGACTCTTGAAAAAAAGCTTTTGATACTTTCATATTTTTCAAAGGTAAAATAAAACTACGCCGCACTTCATCATCTCTCGTGCGTAATTTTCCTCGGTTAATTGCGACTTTGTTTTGATCAATCAGTGAATAATACTGGGCAAGATCTTGGTCACCCACATTCAGTGCAAACACACCACGTATATTTGACCAAGACGATACACCAATGCCAACAACGTCAGTTAATCGGCAACACCAGTCACGCAAATAATGCGAAATGTCATGGGAATTTTTAGCAAAAATTCGTGTTTGATGCTCATCAAAACCGTGTGCTTTGGATAATAAAATCCCCAGTGATTTCATTAACAATATGTCATCCGTTGCAGGCATTTTCACAGATTTTTTTTCCACTTGTTTAATAATATTTCCTTGCCGATCACCATGCTGTTTTATGCGCAAGCGATACAACTGATAACCTTCTATATCCAAGTTAACAGCGGTTAGCATATTCTCTGCCCAATTCGATAATGATTGATTCGGATAAGCATAAATCAGGTCAATAAAAATATTTTCTATGCCAGCCACTCGAATTTGTTTAATGGCATCCAAGGTATCTTGTCTAGAATGCACACGTCCCATATAAGCAAGAATATCATTATCAAAGGACTGCACGCCCATACTAATTCGCTGCACTCCATATTCTTTCATGATAGTGAGCTTTTCCAAGCCAGCTTGACCCAATAAAGTTTTTGGCTCAGCCTCCATAGAAAACTGAGTACACCCAGATAAATCAAAATGCTTAGTAAAAAACGCTAAAAATCGCGCCATTTGCTTCGGTGTTAAATACGTGGGCGTGCCACCGCCAATCAGTACAGACTCAACTGGGATTGCATCATAGCCCAAATTGGTTTTATACAAAATCATCTCTTTCTCAAGATAATCTAAATAAACATCAACTTCCTCAGTTTTACTTTTAGTTTTAGTAATCCAGTGACAAAATGTACAGCGTGATGGGCAAAATGGAATATGGACATAAGCAATCATGGGACGGGCTTGACGGCTGGAAAAATCCTTAAATAAAGCCGTCTGATCCATGCCGGTAAACATAGTCAACGGTGGGTAACCAATCACCGGAAAAAACTTTGCCCCTTGATCAGGCAAAATCCCAGTCGCCCTGATTTTTTCCACATTAAACGCATCAAGCTGTTGCTGGGCTTGGTCTATCCAGCGCTGTATTGCCATAACATTCACCCCTAATTGCTATTTATTATAAATATTAAAACTAAAAACCATTCTATAAGTGTATGTTTATTTGAATACCCAAGGGGATTTAAAGTTCCTTAGGAATGGGCACCCACGGCACCCAGGTATTATCTATCCAGTTCACTTTACCCTAACGTTTCAAAAAAAAGTGAGGAAAAAAGATTTAGTTGCTGTATATAAGGGCGAAACGGAGGTTTTTCTAAATCGAGCCATGTCACTCATAGTGAGGTTTAGAAAAAGTGAGTATTCGTCCTTAGATGCAGTAAATAAAGCAGTGAAACGGTTTTTAACCAGTTTTTTTTGAAACGTTAGGGTTTAGTCATTCATTGTATCGTATCAATTGACTCAATTGTTCAACTAAGGGCAAAAATAAAGGATCTTTCCTTTTTTCAAAAAGATCGTCTGTCTGCATTAATTGCACGTCAATCACGGTACTCACGCGTCCTGGGTGTGACGTCAACACCAAAATACGGTCAGCTAATAACACCGCTTCTTCAATATCATGCGTGACAAACAAAATCGTTTTTTTAGATTCTCGCCAACAGCTTAATAATAGGTGTTGTAACGTTTGGCGGGTCTGATAATCCAAAAAAACGAACGGCTCATCCATCAATAAAAGATCAGGATTGATGGCAAAACTCCTGGCAATACTCACCCGCTGACGCATACCACCAGACACTTGGTGAGGATAATAATCTTGAAATTGAAGCAACCCCACCTTACCTAGAAACGCTTCACAAATGGAATCGATGTGCTGACGCAAAATCTGCGGACTGTTTTCTAAAAGAATAGTAATATTGCGCTTGAGACTCATCCACGGAAATAAAGCATGCTCTTGAAACACCATGCCAATAGATGGATCTGCTAAACCACTCGCTTGCATTCCCATTTCAAGGCGACCTGATGTAGGTTTTTCCAGACCGGCAATGGTGCGTAATAAGGTTGACTTACCACAGCCACTTGGTCCGACAATCGCAAAAAATTCTCCTTGTAACACAGCAAAATCCAGATCACAAAAAGCCGGTGTTTTTTTTTGTTTGTGATCAAAAATTTTAGATAATTTTTCTGCAACAACAAATACCATATATTATTGCTAATCCCCTTTATTAATACGGTCCTAACTGCTTAACCGCCTGCTCGATTAACGTTAAATCAACAATTGAATCGATATCTGGCACTGACTTTAGATAACCATGCTCAAAATACCATCGAGCGTCGTCTTTAAGACTTTTGATATTCACTAACCCATCGGGATGCAATCCAACGGGAACCACTGATTCATAGATTTTTTTATCTCTAATCCGTGTATATTTGGTTAAGATAGAAATAACTTCCTGTTTCCCTTTTCCCTTTTCAAAGGCATCATTATAATCACGCAATCCACGCACATAAGCGATCATAAAACCTTTAGCATGTGCTGGGTGCTTCTCTAAAAATATCGGAGACATCATGATAACCGCACTCTGTTGATTGGGATAAATCATATCATTGCCCGCAACCCGCACAGCAAAGCCTTTGTCTACCGCTGCCGCCACGAACGGTTCAATCTGTACTGTGGCATCAATGGATTGATTAGCCAGTGCGATCATCATGTCCGAATAAGCCAAGGTAACTAATTTGATATCTTTGAGCAACAATCCGGCTTTTTTTAAATAACGTTCCGTGACAATTTGTTGTGATACACCTTTCGCAGTGATCGCCATGGTCATGCCCTTCAGATCTTTTTCACTTTGATAACGCCCGCTATCAACATGATCCTTGCGCACTAATAATGCTAAATACCCGTGGCCTGGACTCACTGTCCCTTTATCCGCAACTATTTTTATGGGAATGTCATTAGCAATAGCATTGTACATACCAGCACTCACATTACCCCCGCCAACAAACAGCTGACCTGTCGCTAAAAAAGGTACCATTTTAGCGCCTGAGGCTTTAAAAGGGTTGATCATCGGTTGAATATCTTGTGCTTCAAAATAGCCTTTTTCCACAGCAATAAACATCGCTGCTGAACTCATCACCGGAGAAATACCAATGGGTACTTCTAGCCTTTCTTTCGCCCAGCTCATATTGCAACTGAGTACTATCATCGTGATTAACAAAATAGACTTTAAACGAATAAACATTCTAACTCCCCCCCTCACTCAACTTGTATTGTTAACTGTTTTTGACAATTTCACGCCAAACTAAAAAAATAAAATGCAATTCCGAAACAGGCAACTAACGCTCCAATAACGGCTCTTGGCGAAATGCGTTCTTTAAAAACCCAAGCAACCAACGGCAATACAAACAAGGGACTGGTCGAATTAAGGGTCGCGGCAATGGCCACATGCGTATATTTAACGGCCACCACGGATAACCATGTCCCCAAAAATGCACCAATCACAGCCGCTAAAATAAACCGCTTAAACTGTTTTTTTTGTTTTAATGGCTTGTGCCAAGCGACCAATTGTCGGGTCATTAAGCCAAAAAAAGTCAGTCCTGCCACCGCCCACACTTGACGAATAAAAGTCGCCTCCAATGCTGGCACACCTACCACACCTATTTTTGTTAACAAAATAGCCGCTGCATTGGCAAGGATAAATAATACCCCATACACTAGGCCACTGCGCCATTGTATTGGATCACGCCCACTCGGCGCACGTTCCCACAATACATAAGCCACCCCTGATAAGGTGATAAAAACACCTAGCCAAGCGCTTATGGTTAATTGCTCACCCAACAAAATAACCGCAGCCACCCCAGTGACCACTGGAATCAGCGTGCCTATCAATAAGGTTAATCGAGCCCCCAAGCGAATTAACGACATGAAATAAAGCGTATCACCTAAGCAAATGCCCACCAACCCACTAAGTGCTAGATAGACAATACTTGAGGTTTCGGTCTCCCCAAAGCCGGAAAATACCAAAAAAATACCAAGACAAACCAACGCGACGATACCCTTGCCAAAATTCATGGCAACCGCAGACATACTGTCACCAATTTGACGAAACAAAATCGCCGATATCGCCCACATCAAAGCAGAAGCTAACGCGGCACATGCCCCTAAAATAGGAAAAATATCTGCTTCTGTTAGCATAATCCAAATAACGCTTATTTATAAACCTACAAAGGGCAAAACATGTGCTTATCCTGGAGTGTTATCTGCATATACTCAGCACATATGAACCATAACATTGAAAGAAAACTATTTGACATTATTTGTGTATTATCATAAATGAACACACCTAACCAACCACAGTCTTATCCTATTGGACGTCATGCCTAACGCCAGCAAGTCGTTAGCTGACACATGGAAATACTATAAATCACAACAAAATTAAGAGTTTATCACTGTGCAGTCATTTATTAACATAAACCGCTTCATCAACTCTTTGAATAACTGTTATCGTTGGTGGCTAGCTATTTTACTCGCTTTTGCCAGTATTAACTGTTATGCCGCACTCGAAGGCACCATCATTCCACACCCCGGTAAATACGAATTAGTTTATTTTGGTGTCCAACAAACTGACCCACCCGTTTTCACAATTAAAGCACATTACAAATATTTCCATATGTTTGCCGATGTTGTTTTTCCTTCAACGGTGGCTGTCATTCCTTCAATTCAAAGTGTGTTTTTGTTAGAACACAGCAAAATCAACCCAAATGAAGAGGTATTAGATATTGGCACAGGAATCGGCATACAGGCTATTTTTGCAGCAGAAATCGCCCGCCGAGTGGTAGCGACGGATATTAGTCCTGATGCGGTGAGAAACGCTCAATTTAATGTGAAAAACCATCAAGTGGAAGATAAAGTGGAAGTGCGTTTAGGTGATTTATTCGCCCCAATCAAGCCCAAAGAAATTTTTGATGTGATCTTATTTAATATCGACTACCCTTACGATGAAAAAACCCAGGGCTTATGGTCAGTCCATCAACGCTTCTTTGACAATGTGGGTCATTATTTAAAATCTGGTGGAAGAATATATTATCAAGCAGGACTCATCAAAAACATCCCCAAAATTCAAAAAATGGTAAAAAATAATAAGCTACGTATTATGAAAATGGACATGGTGTCTGCCCTCGGCGTAAGCAAAAGCCAACACCGCGAACCGATTGTCTTTTTAATCCAACGTGACCCAGCTTTAGGGCTATCTAATTAATTTTGTCACTTCACCGCAGACATTACATTATCATGATGCCTGCTTTATTTGCCTATAAAAGATAAATAGGCCACTTAACAAAACTAATACTGGCAACATAGGATCGGTCGTCTTGGCGCTTGGGTTTAATGTACAACCGCCGCCTGAGCCATTATCTTCACTAGCACTTGCTGATGCTGTTTGCGTGGGTACAGGTTGCGGCTCATTCGCTGCTTGAACAGGTTTAATCTCACGCTTAGCAACCTGGCTATTTGTTTCGGTTTGATTATCTTGAGTTTGGCTTTGTTCTGTCGTGATATTAACAGCGCCGACCATTTCATTGGTTGACGTAGTTGTGTTTAACGTCACATCTGGCGAGCTCATCGGCACCGACTCAGTTGCTGCTCGCACAGTGTTATCACTTGTATCAGTGACCTGCGGAGTGGACTCAGGGGTCGCAACTGTTGCTTGCGCTGCCAGGCTCTGTGGAGTTAATAAAAATACGTGAGTCACATTATTTAATATGCCTAAGCCAGTAATTTGACCTCCCGCATTGATCGATGTTGCTTCGGATAAAAACCAACCGGCTTCTGCATCAATTAAATTAATCAATCGATCCATGATCCCGTTTTCCCAGATGGCAGCAATAGGGTTTGGATAGGTATAAATTGCACCGACAGCGATATTTTGCACATTCACACTGTTTGCCCAGGTATTGCCAAAATAATTTTCTGACAGATCTCGCATCTCATTGAAATGATCCCAGACAAATGCGTGATAATTTGCCCAACAGGCCCAACCATTACATACATTAGCCGCAGATTGAGAGCCACCCGCAACAGTGCCATCATTATTAATTTGAGTCACCCATATGCGCGTACCATCACCACCTAATGGCACAATATCATGAGCCCCCTCTGCTTCCTCCCAAATAAAAGAACGGCGGACTCGATCAGACCCGACATAGTCACCAATAATTTGTGCCGCATCATTAATACTATAAGCAAAACTTTGCACGGCATCAGGCAATAATAACGGCTGCATACCCGTTACCACATCCCAAATAAATGCCGTCGAACTCCCATCGCTTTGCACCGCATGGCCAACAGCCAAACCATTGGCATTAAGTCCTTTGGCATAGCTATCCCCACCCAATGATCCCATGCTAATGAGCTCCCAAACATTTTGGTCGTTTTTAAACCAATAGGCTGCCGTTTTTGTCCCGTCTGTGCCAATTGTCCAACCAACTACATGGTTGTTTGCGTTAATGGCATAAGCAATACTTTGATCGGTACCGTTGCTAGGCAAAATCTCCATGCCATTGGTAGCATCCCAAACAAATACCTCTTTTGGCGTACCACGATTAGCATCCGCACGCCGCCATCCGGTAATGACACCATTATCATTCATGGAGACAACGTATTCTTGCATTTCTGCTTGACCCAACGCATAAACTGGCCCTAAATCAGTCAAATCATACGTTGCAGCTGACGTGGCCTGAACCAATAAACAACAAACTAGAAAACTGAAAAATCTATTCAATGAAACGGTCAACCATGAGTGCATCAGGAGATCCTCCCTGACATGTATTTGAAGCTTTTTTAAAAATGTCTCATCTGACGCATTTTTAAAAAAGCTTCTTAAGTAATTTTGACATACTTTAAACGGCACATACTGATGCGTATGATTCATCACCATTCAAAGTGTATTTGGGGAATATTAGAGCGCTCAAGCTAACCAACACGAACTCACATACCGATTGGCTTTCACTTCACTTATGACTAACGCGGGTATATTTTATTTTTTTAATCCGAACATCCGAGCAGCACCTTCCCTCTTACCGCTATCGCACATAGCAACATACTTGATGGATATATGGCTATTAAATCACGTGCGAATGACTTATATATGAAATTTAATGATACGAATTGCTTTATCAAGAACGGCCTCGCCTGCCAAGTATCTCACTGGCAGACAATGTATTCAATCAATAAACTACACATTGTTAATAATTATTGATGATATACTGAAACGACGAATTATTTCCCCGACCCGCATTATGGCTATCAACCAAAACCATAATAATTTCCCCCCGGCTAACCGCTCCCATCTAAAGTTAAAGCAGAAGCATTATTTTAAATATAGCACACACGACTGACCCAGTCACTTGCCATCCATCATCGCTGGTATTTGGTTTTAGTGAAATTTATTTTTCACTCGTACTCGATTTCGCTTTTTTCGATAAGGTCTCTGCCATGCCGGCTAAAATACCACTGGCAATGCCTGCTAATTGTTGACTCATCTGCTTACCGGTATCCACAGCGCTTGTCACGCTTTCTCGACCTGCCGTCATTAATTCTTGGCGTAGTCCCGTTGCAGCCGACAGGGTCTGGCGTCTCACTTCAGTCCCTGAGTTTTGAAAATGCACCGCTAGGTCGGTGAGTACCGTTCGTACTAAATGATTGGTTTGCCGGCTGACCACATTAATACTATCGATAAAAAGATCTTCTAGTGAGGTTAAATCTTGAATTGCATTTTTCAAATCGTTTTCGGCAAAATCACTGGTTTTTCCATACACTTCTTCAATGGCTAATTTGGAGGCTTGAGCGGTTTTTCCCAGTGCATCATCCACCCCCTTAAGTGCGGTTTTTAAGCTCACTTCCAGCGTGCCTTTCTGCTTTTCCAAGCCCTCGGCAATACCACCAATAACAGAATGTATCACGCGTTTGGTGCCTTCACTGTCAAGCTGTTGCTCGGTCAACGCTTGTATCGTGATATCACGCACTAATTCTCTTAAATCAACGTCACTGTTATCAGCCGCTTGCTTTGCTTGTTCTTTAAGCTCAGGATCGATATGTTCATTGTTCATTAGCATCACCTCGTGAGAAAAAAGTGCCAACTAAAAAACGGCGGCGGATGATTTGTACTAACCTAGTTAAGGTTTCATTTAAGCACGTTCACTGAAGATGCGAAAATAATCTGATCAAATGTTTTATTCAAGGTTTTACTGACAAATCCATTCATTACCACACTTTGCTCAAATTGTACGGTATCCCCTTCCTTCGCCGTTACTTTGGTCCCTGCAATCCAAAATTTTTGATTGTTTGACTCCAACTCCAAATAACTATAGCCTGACCCGCTCATAATGGAAATTACTTTACCTTGATTGCCAACAGCCATCGCCGGAGCCGCCATTGGCGCAACGGGTTTTGTCATCGGCTGGATATTATTCTTAATGACTCCCCCCAAACCATCATTAATCTCAGCGAATGTCGCACCACTCATCATCATAGCACCGACAACAACCCCTTTCATCGCCCATTGTTTACCCATTTTTTATCTCCGACATCAAATCAAAAGTAATATAAATATCATAGTACAGACTAAGCAAATGATTTACCAAGCCTTAGTAGAAATTGATTATTTTTACTACAGAACAAACTTCTACACTAAGTTTGATAAAACCCTAGTCAAACAATTTATTTAATCGTTAAGCTTAATTTACTCATAGCAATCTCCAACCCAGTTTATTTGTACTTTTTATATCCAATTTAGTTCAAAAAACCCATTAAACAATTGACCTTACCTTGTTAAATCCCTTTTAATACCCATCTTTTTAAAATTCCTTAGCTCACCCGCCGTGAAGCACGGCCATGACTATCGTCTGTCCAGGAGAATAAACATGCCATCTTTTGATATTGTTTCTAAAGTCGATATGCACGAGTTACAAAACGCCATCGATCAAACTCATCGAGAAATCAATCAACGTTATGACTTTAAAGGCAGCCCGGCGAAAGTAGAACAAAACGAGACGGAAATCCTACTTATCGGTAACAGTGAATTCCAAATCGATCAAATAACCGACATTTTATATAAAAAACTGGCTGCCCGTGGTATTGATATAGGCAACCTAGACGCCAAAAACATGGAAAAAAGTGGCATGTTAATACGTCAAAAATTTATCGTTCGTCAAGGAATAGACAAAGATATCGGGAGAAATATCATCAAGCAAGTCAAAGAAAAAAAACTAAAAGTGCAAGCCGCCATACAAGGCGATCAAGTGCGCGTGACAGGGAAAAACCGTGACGATCTGCAAACCGTCATTGTCATGTTAAAATCGTCCACATTAGAGTTGCCGTTACAGTACGTCAATTTTAGAGACTAATTTTTGACGCAGTTAACTTTAGCAATCATCAAAAGTCCACTCAAACAATCATAAAACGGTACTCACACTGGCACCAAGCAATGTAATCAGGGGTTAAAATAACTCATTATCAATGTATTAAAAATTATTTTATCCCCTCAATGAAACAACCCAAACACCGCAATAAATACTTAATTTCCCATCAATAAATAGCAAACCCCTTGCTTGGCCAAGCAAGAATTATCGATCCAGTATCGCGTTGATCGTTCATATCGCACAACGGCTTAAACTTGATATGCCCAATTATTGCATAGCAAAAAATGCAGGGAGAAGCGTGTGTGTTTTTTCATGAGATAAGTACGCCCATAGACAGAAAAATCAAGGCCCGAGCCTTATCCTGCACCCACCGATTAAGATTGATTTGTTAGTCAACATTAAGGATTAAACAGGACGGCTGTATGAATGCAAACCATGAGTTAGTGTTAACCACTTCGCTGGCTACCAGTGACAAAAACTCTGCCTATTTATCCAACACCTTAGCCAATATTACCAAGCAAATGCCAATTATCGTTTTCACGGTAAACAAAGACGGGCTTATCACGGATATTAGCGGACGCGGACTAAGCACGGTTAACCTAAAAGCGAATGCTCTCATTGGCCAAACATTATTTCAGTGGAACAGTGTTTTTGCGCCGATTACCAGTGCAATTAATCAATGCTTAGCGGGCGAAAACGTAACAACCAATCTGCTTATCAATGGCATCACCTTAAAAGTCTGGTTACTTGCCATCGAAGAACATGGCAAAATCGTTGGTGTCTCCGGCGCATGCATTGATATGACCCAACAACAAGAAGCCGAGGCAGCACTTGAAGAAGTACAACGTCATTATAGCTTGCTGGCAGAATATGCCACCGATGTCATTACCAAATATAACCCGATGGGCATTTGCAACTATGCCTCCCCCTCCATTAAACGTATTTTGGGTTATCGACCTCACGAAATCATTGGCGAATCACTTTTTGAATTACTTCACCCCAGTGAGATTAAACATAAACAACGATTATTTTCAAAACTCATCAACCACTCAGATTCGGAAACCTTTTGTTTTCGAGTGCGACGACGTGATGGCTGCTATATTTGGCTAGAAACCAAAAGTCAAACCATCATTGATCCCTTCACTAAAAAAGCCCATGAAATTATTGCGGTCTCAAGAGATATTACCGAACGTAAAACAGCAGAAGAACGTCTCCTCTATTTGGCAAACTACGACTCCTTAACGGGACTGCCCAATCGTGCATTATTCCGAGACCGGTTACGACGTGCGATAGCTCGCGCCCAACGCCAAAAAAATCAAATCGCACTGTTATTTATCGATTTAGACCGATTCAAAAATATTAATGACAGCCTGGGGCATCATGCCGGTGATCAACTACTACGCGAGGTGGCCAAACGTCTTAAAAAAGAGGCCCGTAATAATGACACCATTGCCCGCTTAGGCGGTGACGAGTTCACCATCATATTAGAAAAAATTAATAGTAGGAAGGATGCCATACAGGTCGCCAATAAAGTGCTAAGTCTGTTGGAGCCACCGTTCCAGCTTGATGGCCATGAGGTCGTCATCTCATCGAGTATTGGTATTACTATCTTTCCTGATGATGCACAAGACATGCACACCCTATTAAAAAATGCCGATACCGCCATGTATCGCTGCAAAGAGAAAGGCCGTAACAACCATCAATTTTACACCCCGGACATGATTGATAAAGCGTATGAATATTTAGTATTGGAAACCGATCTAAGACATGCGCTATGCCGCAATGAATTTGTATTGCATTATCAGCCTCAAATGGATTTGCATACTCAGCGAGTTATTGGTTTGGAAGCTTTATTACGCTGGAACCACCCAGAACGCGGTTTATTATATCCCGATGAATTCATATCGTTTGCCGAAGAAATGGGGCTTATCATCCCCATTGGGGAATGGGTATTACAGCAAGCCTGCTTGCAAGCCCGCCATTTAATCGATGAAGGACTGCCTCCCGTTCGCATTGCCGTCAATCTATCCATGCGACAATTTAAACAAAGAAACTTCGTCGAATTGGTCGCCGACACCTTAAAAAATACTCATCTGCCAGCTCACCTTTTAGAGTTGGAAATTACCGAAAGTTTTTTAGCCCACAATGTCGAGCAAGCCACGTCCGTGTTATGTGAACTCAATGAACTTGGAGTACAGCTATCCGTCGATGATTTCGGTACCGGTTATTCCTCGTTGAGTTATTTAAAGCAATTTCCCATTAACACATTAAAAATCGATCAATCTTTTGTACGCAATATTGCCAAAGATCCCGAAGGTGCCGCATTAACCGAGGCCATCATCGGCTTAGGTAAAAGCTTACACCTACATGTCATTGCTGAAGGCGTTGAAACAGACGAGCAAGTATTTTTTCTGCGAGGCCATGGCTGCGATCGCGTCCAGGGATTTTTATTTAGTCGGCCACTGGCCTCTGAAGCGGTAATTCCCTGGTTGAAATATAACCACGCCAATTACGCCTTGTATGAACAACATTCATTTTGGCCAGAAGCCGTCCCGACTTAACTTTTCACAATCAAAATAATGGCACTTAGCGATGAAATAATTAACACCGCCAGGCGAGAGTATCCACGATCCAGCCACGCCGATACTCTGCCTGAGCCCCAATAACCCAGAATAAAACCAGGCATCAACCAAAATCCCATTAATACATGCGAGCTAGAGAAATAACCCGCTAAATGCAGAAACAACAACATAACCATCGAAGAAAAAAAATACAAAAAACCTAAGGTAGCCCGCAATATTTCAGCCTCTTCCCGTTGATACAACAGTGCCAACACCGGTGCACCAATCGACGTCATTGCCCCCATCAGACCTGACAAAAAACCACCGGTTATTAATGTCGCCGGCGTATGTTTCACATTAATCCCGAGAAAACTCACGGCAACCGCAAGCAAAATAATACTACCAAAGATCACACCTAAATCATCTTTGGTAAACCATGCCAAGCTGTAAGCCCCCAGCGCCATACCCACCAGCAAGGCAATGAGTAAAATCGGCATATTGGTAAATTTAATATGCGCTCTCCCTCGCCAAACCATTAAAAACGAAAGTACCATACTCGCGAAAATAATTGGCCCCGGAATAAACTCCAAATTGATTAAGGCTAATAACGGCACCACAATCAAACCGGCCCCCAACCCGGTAGAGGCTTGCAAAACAGCGCCAAGAGTCACGCTCATCATTGAAGCAATAAAAATTAACACGCTAAATTCCATCAATCTCTCCCTGCACCGACTCGATAATAGCCCGTCACCGGGTTCAGCAAAAAAAATAAGCTAAAAATACAATCAAAGCTAAGGTATAATTCCGCTCATGCTACTTAATCGATCAATCATAACATGTTGATTTGTTAAATTATTCAAAATATTTTCCATTTAATAAATATGGCATAACACGCTCAACAACATGCCTGGCAAGCACTCACCACAAATTAACTCAATTGGCGATGTTATGAAAAATAAAGGTTTTAAAGAGGGTAAACAATGAATTTCGACATACTTCGCGATATGGAATCCTTTACACAGGACATGTTTAACCGAATCATCGCGTTTCAAGAAAAAGAACACCCCGCATGGAACCCTGAACTCTCATTTAAACAACGCATTAAAGGCTTGCCACTGCATAACCTGGTGTTCAGCAATGCTGATCGAGATCCAGCTAAATACGGACCAACCATCGCCCACTATTACCCTCTCAAAAAGGAAATGGTAACGTTTGCGCTTTATGCGCGTCATGTGGCAAAAAATCCTATGATTTGTGATGCCCATGCCCGCAACGGATTTATTGGCTCATTACTCGCGCTTGAAGGGGTTAAGGTTTACGGTTTGCGTGACCCACAAGAGAAACCCAATCAAATTGAAAATTTTTACGATCCTAAAAGGTATAAATTAGAAGAAGCCACCTTGGCAACCAGTGATAGACCATGTGACGTACTTTTTTCCTCCTGGATGCCATCGGGCTTAGATGACACCGACGCCATTGTTGCCAAACAACCCAAATTGATTATTTATATCTTTTCCGAACATAAAGCCGAACACAGTGGCGAACCACAAACCGGTATTCCCGGCGCGTTTGGTGAGCACTTGCCGGAGAACTATCAACTAATTGATGAGTGGTCAATTGTTCGACCCGAGAATTTATTTCACAATATCTGGCCAGATCTGACAGAGAATATCCAGGAAGTGAGACATGTAAGAATTTTTGCCAATGAAGGCTTTCACCACATAAAAGTCAATCCACCCAACATCACTGAAAAATCCTACGCTTGGGAACAAGATTTACTCATCGCGCAAACCGCATTAAAAGCAAAAGAGCAAATGCAAAAGAAAGGCTTTCCGGTTCACGACTTTTAAATCGATTAAATTCAAACTCAGCACCGTCATCGCTTGCAAACATTGCGCTTTAAGACGGTGCTGAATCAATACTTATTTTTCAACCGCACCGATATCACAAGCGGCAACCCCATCGCCATTACCATCCTGAATGCGTTTTGCCCCGCGTTGATCCTGTGCTAAAGCAAGCCCTTTGAACATCGCACAGCCATCGATACTGCCCGCATCAATGGCGATGCTATCGTTAAGCAACTTATGAGTTAAGGTGCCTCCTCCATTGCTCGCGAGCGGTGCCATGGCGACTTGCAGTGGTTTCTCCAGCGTTCCTAGAATGTCACCTTGAAACTCGGGTAAGTGACAGGCATCGGCCACGGCAATCATATTAAAACCTGTGGAATTTAATGCGCCATTACAATCTGCTCCCCATTGATTATCAACCAAGTTATTGGCCAATAATACGTGACTGATTGTTAATGCTTCAGCATGATTCACCACAAAAATACCGGCCCCTTCTCCATGCCGACCAACCTGGTTAAAGGCAACTGTCACATTGGCCATCTCCCCACCTATCTTAGAATAAAAGCGCAAGGCACCACCCCGAGCCTCGGCATAATTGCCACTCATTGTCATATTTGACAAAACCAACTGAGCATCAAAATGCGCGAAGATACCGCCGCCCGATGAAATACTACTACCAATCGCTTTGTTGTGGTTAATGGTACTATTGAGGATTTTCAATACCGAGTGTACCGCAATGCCTCCGCCATTATCTGCCTGGTTATATCTGATGTTGCTATTTTGGATAGTAATATCATCAATACTGGCACTCGATCCTAATTGCTTGTGACGCGTAGAACCTGCATAAAAACCCAGTTCAGCGAGAATTAACTGGGCTTCACTGACTTTTTTCCCTCCCCGATAAAGGGTATAAATTCCGCCACCATTTTCAGTCGCTAAATTATGAGCAATTTGACTGTTACTAATATGCAGCTTTCCGTTGTTAAAGATGCCACCGCCACCATATTTGATATTGTAACGATCATCACCCAACGCTTTATTTCCCAAAATATTACAATTGGTGATAATTAATGTTGCGTTCGCTAAACCTCCGTTGTAAATACCACCACCGCTTTGGCTGGCAACGTTATTTTTTATTACACAATCACGGAGCGTCAGATGACCGTAATTGCTAATCCCCGCTCCCTGCTCTGAATGTCCATGCTGTATCGTTAAACCCGTTAGACTGATTTTAGTGAATTCTTTTATTTTAAAACCAAATGTGGCATTTTCTGCATCAATGATAGTTTGCTTATCTCCCGAACCCACCATATCAAGATCTTTATCAATCACAATATTGCCACGGTATTGCCCTGGCGAGATTGCAATTGAATCGCCATCCACACTATGATCCACTGCCCCTTGTATCGTGCAAAAAGGTGTGCCATGCTCGTCAGAACAATTCACATCACCATTATTTACTTGGTAATTCGATGCCCACGTGACAGTGGACAAAAAAAACACTAACACACCCGATGTTATACAAGCACAACGGTAATGGCCAAAAATCATCATCTAGTCTTCACCCCAATAAATACTCAAAAGTCACCATCCCGCCTGAAATATAGGCGATAATGCAGTGCCGAGAATATAAAACGCTGTTAAAGCAAAACCACTTCCCCATTAATTCTTAATCTTTGCGGCAAATAGTGTACCTATTTTTATTGAAATTCCTCATTTCGATTCCCTTTCACTTGTTATTCTTTATTTTCCAAATATACCCAAGCTCAGCGAAAGGTATTGAATGTAAGACAATAAGAATGCTTCGATTTCACCAATTCGTCATCATCGACCATCGATCAATCAGCCCGATTCTCGATGAATGGATAAAATGACTTTGATTTTATAATGCTTTTTATCTAAACCTACTGCTCGCACAGCGAAAAATATGCTATGCTGGCGCCGCTTGTGACAGCAATGACACGGATTATATTTAGGAAGCGAAATGAGATGCTAGGCAGTAAAGAAAATATATTTAGGTTTGCGTACCGCGTTGGCTTTTGGAATAACCTCCTCATCATCGTCGTATTTTTTTCAGCCTGTGCATTTGCCGGTTTCCAATGCAGTGGCACGACCATGGACAGCATCATGAGTCAGTATATTTTTTGGGCTTTTATCCCTCAAGTCGTCATTGGTATTATCGCATTATTAGGTATTATCATGGTGGTCGCCGCCAGCATTCCCAATGACATTGAAAAACAAGATACTCGGCGTCTTGCTTTTTATATTACTTCGCTCGTCCTGGTTATTGGGGTTTTTTCTATTTGATATGGAGACATCCATAATGAAATGTTAAAGTGCCATCCTTGGCCATTACAAATTCCTTTTATTTCTCTCCCCGTAGCTTTATTCTTACAAAAGCAATTGATTGTCCCTCTCCCCTTAAAAACTTAGCGACTAAACTCACCGAACCCAAGCATACTCCGTTATCTTGATAGCTTTCCAGCAAAAACCATATTTTTTTTAACAAATAAAGACTAAGATCAACACTAGGCAATCTCCCAACGTTTGAAAATAGCCAACAGCGCACCTCAATACAGTCGATATATTTTACATTCCGTTCCCACAGCCTCACTTCTACTGTAACAACAGCATGTTTTTACTAAGTATTTTATTCTGGCACTAAACTTGATTAAGATAAAGATAAGCCACCTTAAGTCTCCCTTAGCATGACAAGCTATCGAGCATGCAACTCCAGGAGCGACCACCAAGTAAATGGGCATGCCCATCACAGACAGGTTTTCAGAGATACGACGCAGCCAATAACAAAAATTCAAACCATTCTAACAAAAATAATAGTATCTTGACTCTGAAGACCTGTCTGTAATGGGTATACTCAACAACACGTTAAAACAAGATTTTTCACGCTCGGATTTCTTAGCGCTCATTACTTGCATCCTGCACAGCATTTTCGAATAACGGTTAAGGAGTCCTAGCCAATCGGAAACCATTGTAATAGTTACGGTAATCAGTAGTAATATTGCTGCGACTCGCCGAGCGCAAGCCCCTCCGTTCATTGCCCCAAGAACCACCCCGCAACACTCGACGCGAATTTGCACAATTCGTCACCCAGGCACTACCATCCGATGGTGCATCCTTATAATTATTATGCCAACAATCTTCTACCCATTCCCAAACATTTCCATGCATATCGTGCAAACCAAAAGGATTAGCTGTAAATTGCCCCACAGGGGCCGTATTTAGATAAACATCTTTTGTTCCGTCTACTGACAAGCCATCGCAACAACTATTTGAACCATAATTAGCTCTATCGTGATCAATCGTATTACCCCAACTATACGCCGCAGTAATCCTCCCTCGTGCAGCATATTCCCATTCCGCTTCTGTGGCTAAACGATAAGTCAATCCGGTCTGTTGATTTAACCAACGTATATACTCTTTTGCATCATTCCAACTCACACAAACCACCGGATCATTCTCAAATTGAATAAACCCAACACTTCTCCAACTCGAACCAACCGTCCACCCCCCCACACCTAATAAATAACACCCCTCTGCTCCACTCGAATTCTTCTCAGCGTCCGTCATATAATTGGTCGTATCAGCAAATTGACGAAACTCTGCCACAGTCACCTCATATTTCCCCATCTCAAAATCCGCTACAGTCACCATATGCACCGGCAGTTCATTACTATCGCCTACCCCCTTTGTCGTACCATCCGGTGAGCTTTCATCACCCATTTGAAACTCACCTCTTGGAATTATCACCATCTCTGGTTGGGGAAGGACACTTGTCTCTATCACCGTAAGCACCAGACTATTGATCGCACTACTAAGACCATCGTTGACTTCCAACTGCAAGGTATAGCTACCCACCACATCAGGAGTAAAACTTGCGGTGACAATATTCGGGTCAACCAACGTCGCAGTACTACCCGCCGGATAAGTAACAACACTCCAACGATAGATCAATGTATCTCCATTAACATCACTGCTCGCACTGCCATCCAAATTCACTTTGTTATTGATGACAATCGTTCGATCCGAACCCGTGATAGCACTAGGTGCCGTATTCAAAATATTGATTTCTACACTATCTGAGGCCGTACCCCCTTGCCCATCATTCACACTCAAACCAAATGTCAATACACCCGCTTTGGTACCAATCGCTACGGTGAACTTAGGTTGGACGGCGGTCACGCTGGATAAACTAATATCCACAAGGGTCGTCCACAAATAATTCAAATTATCCTTATTCGGGTCACTACTGGTACTAGCATCCAATGTAACATCATCACCGACCTGGACTACTTGATCGGTGCCAGCATTAGCAATAGGTTTGACATTTTTAATGGTAACTGTTTGAGTCGTCGTTTTTTCCGTACTACTATCAGCACACGTCCAAGTCACCGTATGATCATCAATATCAAAACCCGTGGCCGGCACATCATGACTCACCGTTACCTCCCCAGTAAAATTCAAGCCACTAGCCTTACCCAATTCCGTAGCGGTGGGCACGGTTAACTTGTCTCGCGCTTCAATCGTCACATTGGCCGGTGCGTTACAAACCGGTTCAGGGGGATCAGTCAGGGCCGTCAGACTTGGCGGCGGATAATCACTGGCATCTTTTGGGTTGGTGCCGGCAATAAACTCGTCGAGATTGCTGTGACCATCCTCATCATCATCAATCTCCGAAGTGAGTTTAGGAAATATATCCATATCCGAATCACCCAAGGTAAAGTTATCTTCTGCCCAGGCAATCATCGTATTATTGGTTTTATCGTAATATTCTAAGCGATAAACATGGCTGCCTTGCGGAATCGAAGAACAAGATGAGTCTTTTAATTTAAGATTAACCCCTAAACTCATCCCACAGTTAATGCCAACATCCGTGAGTTTAAACTGCACTTCGATATCATCCGAGCGATCTTTGATCTGATCAAACGGGGGCGAGACGATCCCTAATTTCGGTTTGGTTTTATCTGCGTTACCACAAGCAATCAAAGCACAACTAATCCATATCACCAACCACCATCGATACACACCAACCCAAATTTTCATCTCATCCTCGGCTTACTTTTTTTTATTCCATTTAATTTTTTTAGACAACTTAGCTTCATTCTCACTTGAGCACAATATCTGCGTCATCACTGCCGCCGCCATCCCGATCAAGCGCATAACTGGCTGCGGCCGTAGCGGTCACCGTGCCAATCCAAAACCAGGGATTTTTCCACCAAGTTCGTTTAACTTCAGGACGTGGGATGGGTATATCTGAGGATCGGCGAGGAAATGGACCCAATAATGGTTTTGCCTGAGAGATCATTGTGTCCAATCGGGTAAAAATAAACTCTCCCAACTCATCGCCTGCACCTTGTAATACGCCACTCTCAGGGGTTTGATCCACATTATTTGCCACCGCTTTTTCCACATTAAACGCCAATTCGGTGGCGGTAAGCAAGGCATCGTTATTGTGTTGCAACTCGTTGAGTAAAAAATAGGTAAAAGGCGAATGCCCAGAGCCGCGATAATTATCATCCACAAATTCAAATCCCCCCGCCGTCAAGATCTGGACACTTTTTTTACCGGCCACTTTTTGATAATAACGCTGGTTATTTTCCTCACGACTTCTGCCTCGCGCCCCTTGACGTAATAAAGTCCCGCTAAAACACGAATCCGAAATTAACAAAGTATGTTTGGCACGCGAAGCAATGACACTGATTTCATCACGGATCGCACTGTTACGAATGTAACTGGTGATTTCACCTGCCGTGGCATCCACAGGAATCCAAAAACCTTGATCCCGTCGCTCATCTAAATGGCCGTGCCCTGCGTAATATACCACCACACTGTCATTGGCTTGGGCACGCTCGGCTAAGGCCGCTAACGCATTAATAATATCCCGCCTTGAACCATCCGTAAGCAACGTCACATCAGCAAAGCCATATTCAGTTTTTAATAACTCGCTTATCGCTTGGGCATCGGCCACTGCGGTTTGCAATACCTGCCACTGACCTTTGGAATCTTGATAATTGTTATTTCCGATAACCAATGCACGGTAAATATCGGGCGCTGCTTTACGCACCAAACCTCGCGATGTCTCCGCAAGTACCGACACAGTAAATAATAACCCGATAAAAATAATATTTATTTTTAAAATCATTCCATTATATTTCATCAGACAAAACCTGCTCTATTCATATGTGATATGAATCCCTATTCTACCCCAGGAGCAAAGGTAATTCGAAACCAAAAAAACTGTTTAAAAAATATCTCAGATAAGTGCCAGACAAAACAAAAATAGAAAAAAAAACGCACGACTTACGTTGTTCATGCCGTATTGTGCCAACTGTGGTATTTTTTTAATAGCTTATTAATATAACTAGACGGGCGTAGGAAACAAAATAGATAGAGTGGAAACAAAAAAAACCCCACATTATGGTAAGGCTTAGGAATGGAAAATAAATAATTTGCTCAAGTTACGCTCAGTCCTGATTACTATTTCTGACTTATTTGATTAGAAAATAAACACAGACCAAACCGATTTTTAATCAATTATTGTTAGCAACGGCTTGCTCATTTGGCGAAGATGGGTGCCATATCCAATGTTCCAGTTTCTGTCGCAACAAATCAATTTTCACGGGTTTTGCCAAATAATCATCCATGCCTGCCGCTAAACAGGCTTCTTTGTCACCTTGCATGGCATTAGCCGTCATGGCAATAATTGGCACATGATTCGACGAACTTGAAGTGAGAAAAAAACGTTTCTCTACTTGAGATTCCAATTCCCGTTGACGAATCACTCGTGTCGCGTCATAACCATCCATTTCTGGCATTTGACAGTCCATTAATATAAGATCATAGGCAATACGCCCTAATGCTTCGATCGCTTCTAGGCCATTACCTGCCACATCAGCTCGGCAACCGAGTTTTTTTAAAATTCCGACAGCGACTCGTTGATTCACGGCATTATCTTCGACGACCAAAATACGCGTATTCTTCGTTTCTATTTCTCGCAAACTGTGTTGTGTTATTAACGGTGTAGGATTTATTGTTGAGAACCCCATCACCAGATGCATACAATCATAAAGCTGAGCTTTACGTATCGGTTTACTGATATAGGCAGCAATACCCATTTCACGCGCCTTACTACCCTCACCACGTTGTCCCAAACGGGTTACTATGATGATCTTAACCGCAGCAATAGTCGAATCGGCTTTGATTTGCTGCGCCAACTCAAAGCCATCCATTACCGGCATCGTTGAGTCTGAAATAATAACATCGTAAGATGCCTGACAGACAACCGCTGACCGCAGTGCCTCCAGTGCCAATTGACCGTTTGCAATACTATCCGCATGCATTCCCCATGTTGTTAATTGTTGTTTGAAAAATTCCTGACTGGCTGCACAATCATCGACCACCAAACATTTCAACCCTGATAACCGATTATCTGTCACTTCCACGAAGCTCGGTATTTCAGTACATTTGTCAAATTCAACGGTAAACCAAAAAGTACTTCCTTGACCCAATTCACTGGTCACCCCGATATTACCACCCATTAATTCCACTAACTGGCTAGAAATCCCCAACCCCAAACCGGTGCCACCAAATCGTCGTGTGGTTGAACCATCCGCTTGGCTAAATGGATCAAAAATACGCTCACACACTTCCGGAGCAATCCCCGTCCCAGTGTCGCTAATTTCAAAACGCAATACGGATTTACTGTCATTATCTGCAATTCTGGTTACCCTCACCACCACATCACCCTGATCAGTAAACTTAATGGCATTGCCCACCAGATTAATTAATATTTGTCGAAACCGTCCGGGATCACCTCGCCACCAATCGGCCAAACTCGAAGGAACTAGGTAGATCAGCTCCAATCCTTTCGCATAGGCTTGCCCAGCCAACATATCTACAACACTTTCCAGAGTGCTTCTGAGATCAAAATCAATCGACTCTAAAGTCAACTTACCCGCATCAATCTTGGAAAAATCGAGAATATCATTAATAAGAATCAACAATCCATCGGCAGAGTCAAAAGCGGTTTCTACATATTCATACTGCTCAGCGGTCATTTCAGTATCACGCAATAGATTCAGCATACCTAATACGCCATTCATCGGGGTACGTATTTCATGACTCATATTCGCCAGAAACTGCGATCTCGCGGTCGATGCTTGCAATGCAGCATCGGTGGCTTTTCGCATATTTTGTTCGGTGAGTTTGCGCATGGTAATATCAAGCAAAAAAACCCCAAGCCCATCCCCGGACGGACAGGCACGACCTTCAAACCAACGATTAAGAGGAGGATAATATCCTTCAAAAACAGAAACTTGATTATGTCGTATCGCTTTACAACAATTTTTATAAAAATAACTCGCCAACTCAGGCAATTCATCCCACAAGACGTGGCCAATCAAGTCGTGTCTTGAGCGTCGAAATAGTTCCTCAGCTCGTTGGTTAACATACTGTAGACGGAAATCACCATTGATCGCGAAAAAAATATCACTGGTATTTTCAAGTATATTTTTGATTTGCTCATGGGACTGTTGTAATGCCTGCTCTTGTTGTTTGCGTACAGAAATATCACGCAAAATACCAATAAAATAACATTGACCTTCTAAGTACATTTCACTCACGGCCAATTCTATGGGAAATGCTGCCCCATCTTTGCGTATCGCCATTCGCTCCACAGAACCACAACCTAACACCCTTGATTTCCCCGTTTTCGAATATCGCGTTAACGCCTCATTATGTTTCTTGTACTCAGCGGCATCCATCAGCTTACTGACATTTTCACCTAGCAATTCATGCTGCTGAAGACCAAACATATCAAGTAAAGCGGGATTAACAGACTCGACAATACCCGCATCATTGATCGTCATGATTCCATCATTGCTGTTTTCAATAACAGCGCTAAGCCGACCTTCATTTTCTCGCAACGCTTGTTCAACTCGACAACGCGCTCGCTCGGCTTGATAAGCTTCAACCAAACTCGCAATAGCCTGCAACACCGGACTCAGCTCTTCAAGTCGTTGCTGATCGTAGCCATTCACTCGATTTGCAACACTAATGATACCTATCAGGCCTCTGGAACTTCGTATCGGCAAGCCCATAAAAGTTCTAATGACAGGATGCCCACCCGGTGTGCCTCGGCTACGCGGATCAACACTCGGATCATTAGAAATAACAGCTTCGCCAGAGGTGACAACCCGGCCAAATAAGGTATCAAGATTACGAAACTCCATCTCTTTCGATAAGCGATCCTGATATAATGCAACGGTTTCTTCATTCCAGGAAATATCAGTCAGTGAAAACATTTTTATATAAGGTTGATTATCCTGTTGATAACAGATTTCACCGATAAATCCAAATTCACTTTCAGTGAGTGTTATTACCCGTTTAAGCACCTCATCGAATACCGCATTTGCATCGTTATTTTGTGTAATGTATTTATTTAAAATGTCACTCACGGCAGCCAACAACGCATTGTCTGCTTTCGCTTGAACTGCGGCTTGCTCCGCTTCTAATAACGTCTTTTTTAAATCCAATTGATAAACTTGCGTGTAATCCCGCATCATGCTAAAGCTGGCGACCAGACAACCCATTTCATCTCTTTTCTGCTTTGGCAACCGTGCAGAAAAATCTCCTTTCGCCAACAGCTCTGCCGCCCTCGCTAACATCACAATTGGTTTACGTAACCATCGGTCTTGCAATAAAATACTGGCTACACCCGCCAACACCATCAACAAAACAGTCAACAGCGTCAGATTGACCATATGCTCTCTTGCCGAAGCCTGCATCGGCTTCAAATCTAACGTCAGATATATTTTTGCCAATAATTTATCATCAGTTCCTATGGCATGTTGTAACGATATGATATCTTGTTCATTCAGTGATGCTTCTCTCTGAGAGTGAGCGTACAAAACAGAGCCAGCTGCATCTTCTAGCCTAATCGCCAGCCATTCCTCACCACGCTGAGCCATCACAAGATTAAGAATATGCTGAATATGTGGCTGATGCCCCAGCTTCAAAGGATCAATTAACGCAAATGACAACACTTCCAGGTTAGACTGTTGATTCTCAAGGTCGTGTTTTTTTTCGTAGGATAATTCGGTGGGTAACCAATACAAGACGAGCAATGCAACAAAAACGATAATTTGCAATATGTGTTGTACGAGCAATTTAAGACGAATGCTCACGGACCATCAAACCCCTATGATTTAAAAAAATTTAAATACTGCAATATATTTAAGCCTTGAGCATAAAAATCACCATGTGGTGAACACCAAACAAGGAAGTTATTCCATGCCCATTCCTTATCGACACAGCATGCTTATAATTTACCTTGATAGACAGAGGATAATTAAGGAAATCGAGAAAAATCACCTCCCTTGTGATAAGCATCACAAAATGAACCGCTTTCATCTCACTCCATACTGTGAGCCAAGCAAGATTTAGGAGAAAAATCAATCTAAGAAGTGGAAATTAGCAATGAGAATTTGAATCCACATTTAAAAGAAATTAACCATGGGACAATCGATACACCTCATATTTATAAAGCTTGGGCCTGAGTTGCCACTGAAAACCGGTAACCTGCGCCCCGGACGGTTTGAATGAACAATTGATGACCAGTACTTTCCAAGGCTTTACGTAAACGACGCACATGCACATCCACCGTTCTTTCTTCCACGTAAATAAAGTGACCCCAGACATGATCAAGTATCTGCTGACGAGAAAATACGCGTTCAGGATTTTCCATCAAAAACTTCAATAATTTAAATTCGGTCGGACCCATGGCAATGATTCTGTTATCGGAATACACACGATGCCCTTCCACGTCAAGAATAAGACCTTCAATCTCATATTTCTTTTTCTTCCTTTCGAAAGTCAAACGCCGCATCACCGCATTAATGCGGGCAACCAATTCGCGTGGCGAAAAAGGTTTGGTGATATAATCATCAACGCCGGCGCTTAACCCAGTAATTTTATCATTTTCCTCAGTTTTCGCGGTAACCATGATAATTGGCAAGTTTTTGGTTGTGTCATCATTTTGCATTCTTTTAACAAATTCAATGCCACTTGGTCCAGGCAACATCCAATCCAATAAGATTAATCCTACCGATTGAGAGCATAATGTTTCCCATGCCTCAGAGGTATTCTTCGCCTTAACTACCTCAAAGCCGGAACGTATTAGCACACTTTCCAATAGGTCACGAATATCTCTTTCGTCTTCGACTACCAGTACTTTTTTCGTCATTGTTATCCAACTTTAAATTGGCTGCTCAGTGATATCACGAAAGGTATACCATGTCTTTATGACATATTTATTACAACTTTTTTATATCGCAGAAATATATATTGGCTGTATTCACAAAACCGCATCATTAAACTGTCACATTTTTGTAACACAAGCCGACTACACTGCCGCATTGTGTGTACTTTGACGCTTGCGGCATGTTCATCGTTTACTTTTGTATATTTATTAAAAATAAAAATACCTGTAAGAACCTACATTATATAGTATCTATTGATTATTATGATTAAACATTCACGTTGTATTTTATTAGGCTGCTTATTGCTAATCGGCACACCAACTTCATTCGCCGAGACATTAGATAACTTGGTAAATGAATTGATTGAATTACGATCACAAGTCGAAGAACTTAACTCAGAACTCACCACCAAAAAAGAAACCCATAAAGCCTACATGGCATCACTGGCTGCACAAAAAGCCGAGTTGGAAGCCCATATCAAGCGTGAAAATCTCGCGACAAAACAACTCAATCAATCGATTCAAAAAAACCGCAAATTAATTAAAGAAACCAGCATCAACGGTGAACAACTCAAACCCGTCATCCTCACTGCCATCGAAGATTTACGGCAAGTTATTCAAACCTCGCTGCCTTTTAAATCTCAACAACGCCTGGATGCATTAGCCAAACTGGAAAACCAATTAATCACGGATAACCTCGACACTCAGCGCACAATCAATCGATTGTGGGCTTTTTATGAGGATGAAATACGCCTGAGTAACGAAAATGGCATATACCGCCAAACCATTGAGTTAAATGGCAAACAAGTTTTAGCTGACATCGCTAAAATCGGTATGATTTCACTCTATTTTAAAATCACCGATGAACAATTTGGGCGCGTGCAAAAACAACATAACAACTGGCAGTATCAACTCATTCACGACAAAGACCAGAAACAACAAGTCGCGCACCTATTTGATTCACTACAAAAACAAATACGCCAAGGGTATTTTCAACTCCCTTATGCACTAACCCGTCGGGAGCAATAAATCATGCATTGTTTGCTCACATCTATGTTAACCGCCGCTGCGATTTTTTTATTCACGTTAACAAACATTAGCCAAGCAGCAGAACCCATCAATGATAGCCTGCAAAAATCCTATGAAAGAGAATATGCTTTTCTCGAAGCCCAACGCCGGGTATTACGCGAGAGCATCAGCAAGCTGAATCATAGCATAGAGCAAGATAAATCCGTCACCGAAAAAACCATTCAACAATTGGAAAGCACATTACTTAGCAAACGTGCCAAGAAAGATAGTCTCGAACAATTGTTATTGGAAACCGAACGCAGTGCCCAAAACAAAGAAAATAGCACTGAATTACTGCAAACCACCTATTTACAGGCAGCTAGTACGCTGACTAAGTTTGCCAATGAGTTAACCAACCCGAGTCAATTCAACGATGGCAATGACCAACAAAAAATAGCCCTGCTATTTAGCCAGGCCAATCAATTAGTGACTCAACTGAGCGCCATTCGCCAAACACCTGGCAAGTTTTTTTTACAAGATGGGTCAAAAGTTAGCGGCACCATCGTAAAAATAGGTAACATCGCCGCTTATGGTCTGAGTGATCAATCAAGCGGCATGCTCGCCCCCGCCGGAGAAGGCCATCTCAAACTCTGGCCTGAGCCCGCCATGGATAGCGCCACTGCCGTGGCCGCTATGCAAACACCCGCCACCTTAAAATTATTCTTATTTGAATCCCAAGAACAAGAGATCAAGCAACATCAAGATAAAACGCCATTAGCCACCATAGAAAGTGGCGGCACCATCGCCTGGGTCATTGTGGGTCTCGGTATCCTGGCAGCTTTGCTTATTTTATTACGTATTATTTTTCTCAAATCCGCCAGTTCCAGTACCGAAAAAATAACTCACCACATCAGTCAATTGATTCGTGAAGACAATATTGAAGCGGCTTTGGCCTATTGTAAAAAACGCCGTGGCGCCACATCCCGCGTCATTAATGCCACATTGCGTAATATTCATCGTAGCCGGGATCATCTCGAAGACATTATCTCGGAAAGTATCTTACACGAAAATACCTACTTAGATCGTTTCGGGGCTTTTATTTTAGTGCTCGCTGCAGTGGCTCCGTTATTGGGCTTGTTAGGCACCGTCACTGGCATGATTGCCACCTTTGATATCATTACCGAATTCGGCACAGGTGATCCCAAATTATTATCCGGTGGTATTTCGATCGCCTTGATCACCACCGAAGTCGGTTTGATTGTCGCTATCCCCACACTCATCATTGGTAATTTATTATCTGGCTGGGCGGAAAAAATAAAACACGATATGGAACGTGCGGCCTTGCGCATCACCAATGTCTACCAAGACCGTCGTATGGAAGTGCAGGAAAATGTTAGACGCATTGCTTAATGATATCACCCTGTATTTTTCAGTGGGTGGTTATGTCATGCCCCCACTGATGGTCGCTACCATCGTCCTCTGGTATGCCATTGGTTATCGGATCTCGGCATTACGGCGCGGTAGCAAACGCAGCGTACGTCATTTAGTTGAAAAATATAACAACGGTTTTACACGCCAACCCAAAGGTATCATTGATACGGCGGTGGTGCGTGGTATCGCCTTAAAACAACAAAAAAAACCTTTTATACGGCGTTATTTAGATGATGAATTCAATAACTTTCATCAAGACTTGACTAAATACTCCATATTAATTCTGTCTATCGTGACAGCAGCGCCCATTGTGGGCCTGCTAGGTACCGTCGCCGGCATGATTGAAACATTTAGTTCTTTAGGTGACATGACCTTGCATTCACAAACAGGTGGTATTGCAGGCGGCATTTCACAGGCATTATTTACCACCCAAATGGGCTTGGCAGTGGCTATACCTGGCCTCATTTTGGAACGCTTACTCAGAAAAAAACAACTGCGTTTGCAACGTGAACTAGCGCAGATCAAAGATATTCTGTGCAGTGAACCCACAGCAGTCAATGCCCAAAGCGGAGGTTAATCCCATGCGATATCGAGAAAAAAAAGAATTACACAACACCGTAGATATCTCACCACTTATTGACATGGTTTTTATTCTGCTAATTTTTTTCATGGTGAGCACCACCTTTGTTAAAGACATGAATCTGGACATTAATCGGCCCACCGCCTCCAGCGCAACCACCGCCTCAACCAAAGCGATACGGGTTTACATCGATAAATCCAGCGAAGTCTACATTGATGACCAGCCAATAAAAACCTGGGTAATACAAAGCAAACTGCGCGATTTATTAAGGTATAGCACCGAAAAATCGGTGTTAGTGGTCGTTGATGATGGCGTCACTTCAGGCCGCCTGGTGGAAGTGGTTGATCAATGCCGATTAGCCGGCGCCAAAGATGTTGGGGTATCCACCCTGCAAGAAGCCGGTTAGCGAGTTATCAACAAATGACCACACGCATTCAAACACGCAATGTTTTATCTGGCACCACCAGCATGCTGCTGGGTTCTGCTGCGATTTTTGCTGCCGTATTATTCATGAATCATTTTTCCGAACAGCCACCGTCTCAAAAGCAAGTCCAGACGGTGAGCTTTGATGTGAAAAAACTGGAACAACCTAAACCACAAAAAAAAGTAAAAAAACAACGACCCAAACCACAAAAACGCAATGCACCCCCACCCATGCCCTTACAAGGCTTAAACTCAAGCATTGCCGGTATTGATTTTGGCATGCCTGATTTCAGCTTCGAAGGACTTGGGGAAGTCAATGACACACTCTTGGGTGACATGCAGAATGTGATCATGACCGATGATACCGTCGATGTTCCACCCAGACCCAATACGCGTCACCCCATGCCCTATCCTCGGCAAGCACGCGCTAAAGGCATAACCGGTTATGTGGTACTTAGCTTGCTCATTAATACAGAAGGTCAAATCCGTGATATTAAATTATTAGAATCTTCACCGACGGGGATTTTTGATCAAGTCGCTATCGACGGAGTAAAAACCTGGAAATTTAACCCAGCCGTTTACCAAGGTAAAAAAGTACAAGTCTGGGCAAAACAAAAAATTCGATTTGATTTAGGTTAGTAGCGTACTTCCATGACAATGTTAAAAATTTTTGAATATCCAAGCCTCACCGGGGTATTACTTATTGTCGTTTTATTCACGTCAGTGAGTAGTCACGCCGAACAGAAAAAACAACAAGCCGATTATCTTAATATTGCCGCCCTGCTCATCAAAGATGGTCATTTCGAAAGAGCAGAAATAGCACTTAACCAAGTGGATATCACTCAAGAGACACTGGATAAGGCGCAATATTATACCCTGTTAGGATTAATTCAATTAAACAAAAAAGATTATCTATCCGCCAAAGATAGCATTGTCCAGGCCATCAATGCAGGCCAACAGGAAAAATACATTTACGTTTATCTTGCACAAGCCGCTTATGGCATGAAAGATTACCAAACAACCGTCGCGGCCATTGAAAAATCAGCCGAAGAGGGTGAAAAAATAAAGGATTTTTATAATATGCGCGCCCAAAGCCATTGGCTGTTAGGCAATAAGACTCTGGCCTGGCAAGCCATCGAACAAGGTTTGCAACGTTTTATTGATGAACCCAGCTTATTAAAACAAAAAGTCTTTTACCTGATCGAATTGAAATTATTCCAAGACGCAGTGCAAGTCGGTGAATTATACTTGGACGTTGCCAACATTACGGCCAAAGATTACATTGCCTTTGGTAGTGCTTTGCGGCGCAGTGGTGCTTTGGATAAAGCCATTATCTTGCTGGAAAAAGCCAAGATGAAATATCCAGCGAGTGAACATGCCATTGTCGAACTTGCCCATGCCTATATTGACCAAGGTAATCTGCTTGCGGCTGCCGATTTATTTTTACAAGCCACCGCCATTGATCAAAAATATGTCGCTGAAGCGGCTGAGTTATCACGCCGTGCAGCAAAATATCATCGAGCCCTCAGTCTCAATGCCCAAATCAACGATCAAAAGAAAAAATTAAAACAACGCTTAGCCATTCTCATTGAAAATCAAGACTACGAATTATCCGCCAGCATGGGATCAGCTTTATACCGTGTCGGTTTATTAGCAGAAGAGGACATTCGTTACGCTCTCGCCTATTCCTACTTTAAAGCAGGCAAATACCCACAGGCTAAAGAACATCTCTCACAACTCAAACGTTCAGATCTTTTTCGTAAGTCTACCGAACTTCGCAAGACCATGAAAACCTGTGAAACAGCACGCTGGGCTTGCTATTAATGTATTATCACTTCAGTCGTACCCTAGATTAAAATGCGTATATTACTGCTTGTTATGTTTTTTTCTGTGAGCTTGCTGCAATCTGCTTTTGCTCAGCGCACCGCCGGCGAATTATCGCTTTATGTATTTCATCAAGGTAAGCCAGTCCCTCAGCTACTTTTAGAAATTGGTGACAATATTCATCAACTCACTAATATACATGGCGCGGCACATGTTATTATTCCATCGGGTGTCCATGTATTGGAGGTAAGTCAGACCAACAAAAGACTGGTCAGTTTAGAACTATTAACCATTGCCGGTGAAAATATCCAAATTATCGTCAACTTGCCGGACCAAGGATTATCCCCCGACATTGACATCGAAACTTCCAATAGCGAATCAAAAAAACTGACGACTCCCACACAAACTAACAACCCTGATACCCCCGAAAAAGCACCCGGCCAACTCACCGGGAAAATCATCGATATCGAAAAACAACAACCCATTCATGGTGCACAAATATTTATTAGCGGCTTAGCCTTGGAATTGCTATCAGACAAAAATGGCGAATTCACCACCGAACTACCGGAAGGTCGTTATTCAATCTCCGTCATCCATACCGCTTTTGCTACCCAAACCATCGACGATATTGTAATTCATAGTCAGCAATCCACTTCATAGCAAATTGAACTCACACCAGCAGGTTTAGAGCTGGCGGAATTTATTGTGTTGGCGCCTTATCTTGAGGGCAGTGTGGCATCGGTGGTTGCAGAAGAGCGCAACTCATCGGCTGTCGCCGAAGTGCTTGGCGCGGAGCAAATGTCTAAATCCGGCGACAGCAATGCCGCTGCAGCACTGAAGCGTATCACCGGTTTAACTGTCGTGGGTGGCAAGTTTGTCTATGTGCGCGGACTAGGCGAACGTTATTCAAATGCATTATTAAATGGGTCAAGCTTACCCAGTCCTGATCCCACCCGACGGGTGGTACCACTTGATATGTTTCCTACCGGAATTTTAGATAGCATGTTTATACAAAAAACCTATTCTGCAGACATGCCGGGAGAATTTGGCGGCGGAACCATTCAGATGAAAACCAAAAGTATTCCCGAAGATTTTTTCCTAAAGTTGTCGCTCTCGACCAGCTTTGAATCCGGCAGCACCTTTGCTACCGGCCACACCTATAAAGGAGGTAAGTATGATTGGCTGGGGGTGGATAATGGTCGCCGAGATTTGCCCTCAGATTTGAAAAATGCGACAGCAGGAGATCGCGAGCTAAAGCAAAATAATATCGTTTTTAGTAACGGTTTTACCGCAGAAGAAATTGAACAATTTGGCCAAGCGATGCCAAAAAACTATGATACTCAAGAGAAATCACTGCCACCGGACTTCGTAATCTCATTGTCCACCGGCAATTCAATTAAGAAAAAATATAACACATTCGGTTATACCGTTGGCCTCAGTTACAGCAATGCATGGAGCAATGAAGCACGGGAAAAACGTGAATTTTCTGTTGAGGGCGAAGATAACAAATTGGTTGAAAACAGCGACAGCAATAAAGAAACCACCGAACAAACCATTGATACCAGCGGTATCTTAAGCCTAGGCGCCCAATTGGGTGACCATCATAAAATCACAAGTACCACCTTACTGATTAGGAAAACCAGCAATTCCACTAAATTGTCTAATAGCGAAAATGCGGATAACATTTTCCGCAGCACCGAATTAGAATGGACAGAAAGATCGCTACTCACTCAGCAATTGGCTGGCAACCATCAATTTGATTGGCAACAATCCATCAACCTAGACTGGCGTTATGCCTATTCAAAAGCCGTGCGTTATGCGCCTGATTTTCGCGAATATACGTACAAACTAATCAATGATGAATATATTTTTTCTGATCGTGGTGACAGCAATAAGAGACAATATAGCGATCTTGACGACAAAGCTCAAGAAATTGGCTTGGATATCAGCTTCCCCTTCAAGCACATTGGCGACGAAACCACCCTAAAGTTCGGCGCGGCATTGGTTAACAAATCACGCGATTCCAAAATGCGCACTTACACGTTTGGCAGTGACAGTATCCCTTCTGACATAAGGCGATTGACCTCCTTGGAAGATATTTTTACCGATGAAAATATTTCTGCTGAGGGTTTCCGATTAATGGAAATTACCCGAGCGACAGACAATTATACAGCCGAGCAAGACATCACCAGCTTTTACGCCATGATCGATGCGCTCTGGACAGAGCAATATCGTATCACCGGTGGTATTAGAAACGAACGATCCAGTCAAAATGTGAAAACCTTTAAATTATTTGATCCCAGCAATGAACCGATTATCGCTGACCTCAGCACCTCGGATATGCTACCATCGTTAGTCGCCACCTGGTTCATAAAAAAAGACATGCAAATACGCGCCGGTATGAGTCGCACCTTATCTCGACCGGATTTTAAAGAACTCTCGGAAGCCCCCTATACCGATCCAGTAACCGGCGATGAAAAACGCGGCAACGCAGAATTGCAACGCACAGTCATCAATAATGTCGACTTGCGTTGGGAATGGTATTTCTCTAGCAACGAGAATATGTCGTTGGGGGTGTTTTATAAAAAGTTTAATAAACCCATCGAAGAGTCACTCAGTAAATTAGGTGGCGATGCGTTTATCAGTACCTTTCAGAATGCCGATACCGCCAATAACATGGGTATTGAAGCCGAAGTAAGAAAAGACTTTTCCTTTTTAGGCGATCAATATGCCGACTACTATGTTTCCAGCAATGTGGCGTGGATTCGATCCCGCATCAAGCTAAACCCTGAAAAAGCCAGTGTTCAAACCTCAAATAACCGACCACTGCAAGGACAGTCCCCTTATGTGATTAACTTCCAACTCGGTTATGATCATTTTGAAAAAGGTATTAATGCGTCATTGTTATACAACGTTTCCGGAAGTCGAATTTCCGAAGTCGGTACCATCGGGCGACCCGACAAATACCAACAAGCCTTTCATCAATTAGACTTTGTGCTGGGTTACAAATTTAAAGAAAATCTCAAGTTTAAGTTCAAATTGAATAACCTGCTGAATCCCGCAGTTACCATCAAACAAGGTGACAAGACCACCTCATCCTATCACAAGGGGAGAAAGCTCAGCTTGGGCCTTGATTGGAATCTTTAATAAAACTGAAACAAAGCTGTCACATTTGAGTGGTAGATTTGCAACGCAGAAATGTTTTAATTTTCATCATGGCATAGAGGAAATAAAAGTGAAGACGAAGAAAGCAATAACCGCATTAGCGGTTTCCAGTCTCGTTATATTATCAGCATGCTCTAGCAGCAGCGATGATGATAACGAAGACCCAGGTACAACACCAGACCCGAAAACCAGCAGCGTTACCTGCCCTGCCAATACCACAGCCATCTCCGGATCAAAAAGTTGCAAATTAGCCGGTAGCTATACGGCAGATCTCACCCTAACCAAAGATATTACCTGGGTCTTGTCAGGTGGCATCATCATCGGCGGAGACAATACCGACAGTGCTACATTAACCATTGAACCGGGTAGCAAAATCATTGGTGAATCTGGCGCTGATTTTCTAGTGATCAGCCGTGGATCTAAAATTATGGCACAAGGTACTGCCGCAGAACCCATTATAATGACGGCAGCGAATGAGTCAGGCCGGGGCAAATGGGGTGGTTTAATCATTAACGGTAATGCGCCATTAAGCGGTTGCGGAGCCGCCGTCGGAACCTGTGAAGCCGAAGGCGAAGGCAGTTCTGGCAAATATGGTGGCAACACTCCCGATGATAATAGTGGTGTATTAAAATATCTTGTTGTGAAACACGCCGGACATATTATCAATGATAAAGATGAATTAAATGGTATTGCTTTCCAAGCGGTAGGCAGCGGTACTACCGTCGATTTTATCCAAGTGCACAATAATGCCGACGATGGCATTGAATTTTTTGGCGGCACAGTAAATGTTAAACATGTGGTATTAACCGGCAATGCCGATGACAGTTTGGATTGGACCTCAGGCTGGACCGGCCACGCCCAATATGTATTAATTAAACAAGCGGCCGATGCCGGGGATCACGGCATTGAGGCAGACAACAATACAACGCTTTCAAACGATTTACCACGATCCTCACCCTCATTGGCAAATGTTACCATCATCAGCGCCGGTTCAGATGATGCCGATGCCGGCATTTTGTTACGGGCGGGAACCGCTGCACAAATTTATAACACCATTGTCACCGGACCTTTCGATCATTGTCTTAACATCGATAATAACGATACTTTTGATAATGCCGGCACAGACGCAGCCACCGCCGCTGCCAGTGATCAATTGACAATGACAAATTCCATCGTCAATTGTGCTAGTCGTTTTAAAGACGATGCCGCTGAACCCTGGTTAGTGTCAGACTGGTATAATGCCGGTACCAATAACTCCACGGCGAATCCTTTATTATCCGGATATATACCGACCTCCTCTTCCCCAGCGTTAACCTCCAGCAATCTTGCTGCACTACCGGATAATGGTTTTTTTGAATTGGTTGATTTCATTGGCGCCGTAAAAAATGATGCGGATGACTGGACCAAAGGATGGACAGTAGGCTTACACGAAACCTCCGCCAATTGTCCACAAGGCACCACAGAAATGACAGGTACTCAAACCATCTGTAAATTACAAGGAACTTACACTTCTGACCTGACGTTAACCGCAGATAAGCTTTGGGTACTTTCCGGCGGCGTATTTATTGGCGGAGATAATGCGGACAGTGCCACCTTAATCATCAACGCAGGCAGCAAATTAATTGGTCAATCCGGCGCTGACTTTCTAGTGATCAGCCGTGGATCTAAAATCATGGCAAACGGTACCAAAGATGCACCGATTATCATGACATCCGTCGAAGAAACCGGTTATGGCAAATGGGGTGGTTTAATGATTAATGGTAACGCCCCCATCAGCGGTTGCAAAACAGCGGTGGGCGACTGTGTCGCACAAGGTGAGGGCGGTTCCGGTGAATATGGTGGTAACAACCCCAACGATGATAGCGGTGTATTAAACTATGTGGTTGTGAAACACGCCGGACATCTAATCAATGATACCAATGAATTAAATGGTATTGCTTTCCAGGGCGTAGGCGATGGCACCACCGTTGATTTTGTTCAGGTACACAACAACGCTGACGATGGTTTCGAATTTTTTGGTGGCACAGTGAACGTCAAACATATCGTACTCACAGGCAATACCGATGATAGCCTCGATTGGACCTCAGGCTGGACCGGCAAAGCCCAATTTGTCGTCATTAAACAATCGGCCGAAGTGGGCAACCGGGCTATTGAAGCAGATAATAATAAAGGCGCTCGGGATGATGCACCGCGTTCTAAACCTATGTTAGCCAATATGACACTCATTGGCGGTGGTAGCCCAGACGGTGATGAAGGGATTCGCTTGCGTGAAGGAACCGCCGTGAATATTTACAATACAATTATTACTGGTGCTTTCGATCACTGTTTAAATATCGACCACGACCCCACTTTCACCAATGGCGGCGCTGACGCAGCTCTAGCAGCAGCAGGCTCCGAGTTAACCATTCAAAGCTCCATGGTGAATTGTGGTGCGAGTTTTGAGGACAAAGACAGTGACCCCTGGTTAGTCTCTGATTGGTTTAATGCGGGCAGCAATAACAGTGAATCCGATCCAGGCCTGACCGGTGTTGTCAATGGCGCCACAGCCAATGCCGCTGTGGCCACTGACATGAGCACCATTGATAGTTTCTTCGATTCAGTAGACTACATTGGTGCCGTCCCTAATGAGGCTAACGACTGGACTCAAGGCTGGACAGTGGGTTTAAACTAACCGTCTGATCACATTCAAATACATCCCTTCAATACGGCACCTCGCCGCACTAACCCCCCACGCCTTTGGGGGGGTTAGTCTCTACCTCACTCAAAACAACAATTTATATTGAACAATAAACAACCTTAAACAACCTTTCTGTTTAAAAAAAACACATAAAACCCTGTCGCCTAAAATGTGATAAACTATACGTATATTATTCACTTCCAAAATACCGTTACTGTATACCTCATGACCACAGAAATTACCGACTTCAAGCAACCCGAACTCTACATCAATCGCGAACTCAGTTTATTAGAGTTTAATCGCCGCGTGTTGGAGCAAGCCAAAGACGAAAATACACCGTTACTTGAGCGATTGCGTTTTTTGTGTATCTCATGCACCAATCTGGATGAATTTTTTGAAGTGCGGGTGGCCAGTTTAAAACAAAAAATCGAACTCGGCTCCGTGCAAGCCGATGCCGATAATATGGCACCCAATGAAGTGCTCAACGCCATTAGCCACAATGCCCAACAAATTGTTGCCGAACAATACCGTGTATTAAACGACGTATTAATCCCTAGCTTAGCGGAAAAAGATGTCTACTTCATCCGCCGCGATGAATGGAGTTCTGATCAAAAAAAATGGTTATATGGGTTTTTCACCGAAGAGGTATTGCCGCTATTGAGTCCACTGGGCTTGGATCCGGCCCATCCCTTCCCGCGTATACTCAACAAAAGCCTCAACTTCATCGTTTCCTTAAAAGGCAAAGATGCGTTTGGCCGTAACAGTGGTATGGCTGTGGTGCAGGCACCCCGTGTCCTCTCCCGGCTAATCATGCTCCCCACAGATATTGCAGAGCATAGAAATAGTTTCGTATTTTTGTCTTCAATCATACATGCGTTTGTAGACGAGCTATTTCCCGGTATGAAAATCAGCAATTGTCACCAATTTCGCATTACCCGTAACAGTGATTTGTTTGTCGATGAAGAGGAAGTAGATGATTTATTAAGGGCTGTGGAAGGCGAACTGCTTTCACGTCGCTTTGGTGATGTCGTTCGGTTAGAGGTTGCAGACAATTGTCCAAACTCCGCCATACAGTTTTTATTAAAACAATTTGAGTTAACAGAAAATGATATTTATCAAGTCAATGGTCCGGTTAACCTTAACCGACTGGGTGAAATCTATGATGTCGTCGACCGGCCAGAATTAAAATTTCCGGCCTTTACGCCCAGTTTACCTGCTAAAATCCGCTCAAAATCCAACTTATTTGAAGCCATCGCCAAAGACGATATATTGCTCCATCATCCCTTTGAGTCTTTTGTACCGGTGGTTGATTTTGTGCGTAAGGCCGCTAGCGACCCCAATGTATTAACCATCAAACAAACCTTATATCGCACTGGCGTGAGCTCAGCCATTGTCGACGCATTAGTCAATGCGGCCAAACGCGGCATCGAAGTCACTGTCGTCATCGAATTGCGGGCACGCTTTGACGAAGAGGCAAATATCACCTTAGCCAGTCGTCTACAAGAAGCTGGCGTACACGTAGTCTATGGCGTGGTCGGTTATAAGACCCATGCCAAATTGTGTTTAGTGGTGCGCCGAGAGGGTAAAAAGTTACGCCATTATGTACACTTGGGAACGGGTAATTACCATTCAAGAACCGCACGTATTTATACCGATTACGGTTTGATGACCTGTGACAAAAGTATCGGCGAAGATGTGCATAAAATATTTCATCAGTTAACCAGTTTAGGAAAAGTCTCCAAGCTGGATAAATTATTACAATCACCCTTTTCATTACACAGCACGCTACTTGAAAAAATTAGCCGGGAAATAAAAAATGCCGAGCAAGGTTTACATGCACGTATTATTTTCAAAGTCAATTCTTTGGTAGAAAAAAGTATTATTCAAGAGCTATACCGTGCATCCAATGCCGGTGTTAGCATTGATTTGATTGTTCGAGGCATTTGCTGTTTACGCCCCGGCTTGCCCGAAGCCTCGACCAATATCCGGGTCCGCTCCATTATCGGTCGCTTTTTAGAACACACCCGTGTCTATTATTTTCAAAACAATGAAACCCCGGAAGTCTACGGTTCCAGCGCCGATTGCATGGAGCGCAATTTGTTTCGCCGTGTTGAAATCGCCTTTCCCATTGAAAATAAAACCCTGCGGGAAAGAGTCATTCACGATCTCGACTACTACTTAAAAGATAATCAGCAAGCTTGGATATTACAACCCGATGGTAGTTATGTTCGCCTCCAAGCTGATGAACAAGAGCCAGCATTTTCTGCTCAGATGACATTACTGGATGAGCTGGCGGAAACGAGTTGAAAATTACTTAAAATTCAATTCAAAACCCATCGCTGATAAATAGTCTTTTTCCGCTTGTAAATCTGCCTGAGTCAACGCATGTTGGTCAAGCCATTTGTCAGGAAAACCTATTTGCAATACCATTTTATCGGCGACGATGTCAAAATCAGGCAAGGTGACATCTGCACGACTGCGATGTAATAATACCGCCAAACGCAATAAGATGATCATGTACTGCATGGGCTTTTGCCATCGTTCCAGTAATTGTTTTACTTGCGTTTGAGGAAATTTACGTCGGTGACCCCGCACTAATAATGCAAGTAGTTGTTGTTCATTCCGAGAAAAACCTAACAAATCAGCATATTCAACCACATAAGCACCGTGCCGATGATAATGGGCATGGGCAATATCCAGTCCAATTTCATGCAATTCTACCGACCACTCCAGCAACTGTTCAATATTGTCTTCCGATAGCTCCCAAGAGTCAGCCACTTGTTCATAACAATATTGCAAGGTGACCGTCACACGTTGCACTTGAGCTTGATCCACGTGATAACGTTCGGCCAACAATGCGACATTTTTATCTCGTACATCTTCATGCCGAACCCGACCAAATAAATCAAATAACAAACCTTCACGTAGTGCCCCATTGGCAACGGTCATTTGCTCGATACCCAGTGACCTAAACACTGCACGCAACACGGCCACCCCACCAGGAAATACCGACGCCCGATCCTGACTAATCCCCAAAGACTTTAGATTTGCAATCTGTTTCCCGTCGATCATGGCATCTGAAAGCGCGGCTAAGGCCGGCAAAGTAATACCTTCCCGACTCCAACCCTGTTCATGCAGCACTCGCCCTACCGCACGTACGGTCCCTGAGGCACCATTGACAATGGACCAACCGGATTTTTTAAACGTGGATGTCACCGGCTCAAATTCAAGCAGTGCCGCCAATTCCGCTTGTTGCAATTTTTTTTCGGTAATGATGCCATCATTAAAGAAGCGCTGGGTATAGGTCACACAACCGGCATGCAGGCTTTCCATGTAACGCGGGTTCTCCTTGATACCGATAATCAGTTCAGTGCTACTGCCACCGATGTCAACCACTAATCTTTTCTTTTTGTCGGTGGCCAAGGAACGAACCACACCGAGATAGACTAACCGCGCTTCCTCAATACCGGAAATGATTTCCACCGGATGACCTAACGCTTGCTCTGCTTGATGAAGAAAATGTGCTCGATCTTTGACCCGCCGTAAGGTATTAGTGCCCACGATACGTACACTTCCCATAGGCCAACCTCTCACCCGTTGACCAAAGCGCTGTAAACATTGTAAAGCGCGCTCAAGTGCTTCAGGGCGCAACCGGCATTTCTCATCCAATCCCGAGGCTAAACGGACCGGCTCACGAATCCGATCAATAATTTTTAATTCGTGAGGCCCGGCTTGAGCCACAATCATATGGAAACTATTAGACCCCAAATCCACCGCCGCCATTTTTTCAAAGACATTTAATGGGTGCTTGCTCATAACAACAGCAATTCTCCTAAAAAAATTCGTCAAGTTATACGCAGAAGCTGTGACAAAAATACAACACAACTGTCTTTTAATGGCATCATTTGTAGCTAAATACATACAAGATTGCATAAACAACGAAATAGTTTACCTAAAAATTTAAGTTTTATCGGTTTTATTGATTGAAATCAAAAATTTTAATTATTTTCCCTTCTATAGTGCCCTTAGCCTCTTAATCAATACCGCTTTATTGGCGTTTATTTACCTAATACGCCAATTTGATGATAAAGCCAGCGGTTGTTATTGATTTAGATACTTGAGTGTTCGGATCTCCTGCTCCAAATATCTCATATTTTTTGACTAATGAATCTATATTTTACACGGAGACACGAAATATAATGAAAAAAACACCTATTACACTGCTTATGCTAGCACTGCTTCATGGACCCGTATTTGCTGAATCTGCCAATATCTCCGGCTTTGCGGATATTACTTATACCAATGACAATGATCTTAGTGTTTTCAAAGCCAATGCTGAAGTTGATATTAGCAACAAGCTTAGCGATACCGTATCAGTCCACGTAGATACCGATTTAGCAATAACCAATAATGAGAACGCTACTGTCGATGGGCCAGGTGATTCTGCCACCATAGAACAAGCCTATTTTGCACTAAGCACACCTCAAGGGGTCACCATTTTGGGTGGTGTTTTTAATAATCCCATTGGCTGGGAAACCGAAGATGCACCCGGGTTATACCAAATTAGCCACGGTCAAATCTGGGGTATTTTAGATCAACAAACAGCCTTATACGGCAACAACATTGCCGGGGTGGCTGGTGCCTTTGCGGTGGGTCCGGTCAACATTACGGCCGGGGTATTAAATGATATAGGCCACAATGATCTGGAGACAAATTCGTTGGCTTTAGTATTAAACGCCTCACCCATTGCCGGATTGGATTTAGAAGCCGGTTATGTCACTCAAGAGAAAGGTCCCACGTCTGCCGAAAACGTGCTTGATATCAATGCCACTTATAAATTCCAAGGCTTGACCGCCGGTTTGGAATACCTGCAAGCAGATAAAATCGTGGATTCCGCCATTGGCGTCACCGCAAATTACCAAATTAACAAGATGTTTGGTGGTACCGTGCGTTATGATGTGGTGAGTTATGAAGCCAGTGGCACAGATGATACGAGCAAGGTCACAGTAGCCGGTACCTTTCAAGCGGCAAAAAATCTATTAGTTCTCGCCGAGTATTCTTCCTTCGATGACGGAAACAATACCGACGATATTGGCATGTTAGAATTCGTCGCTAATTTTTAAATCGCTCACTCAACCCAGATCATAAATTGAAAAATTCATGATCTGAGTTTTATGTAGTGCGTCCTGAACTGTGGCACCGCATTCATTATTAAAAATATTGTTATTCTTCATCGATGGCGCAATATCAGGCCGATCGTTATTTAGGCTTATCTGACCAATAAACAACCTACTAGGCACAAACCCTCCTCAGCCTTGTTAAATTTTGTAAAATTCTCAAACGGACATTGAGAATGGAACACTTTTTTCTTATAGTTGATAACCTGAAGTAAGTTAACGTTGCGAATTGCAGCGCTACCAAGTACAGTTGCTAAGCATTGCAAAGACATGCGACTAAAAATCAACCAACTCGATCTTTTGAAAACTATGCGTATACCCAAACATAATCACCTGATTTCATTGTTAGTCATTACCCTAAGTCTTACATTTTGTATTTCAGGTTGTACTACCGTGTATTATTCCGCATGGGAAAAACTAGGCAAGCATAAACGTGACCTACTTAGAGACAACGTGGAAGCCGCTAAAGAAGAACAAAAAGAAGCCCGTGAACAATTTAAAACTGTGCTGGAACGGATTAAAGAATTACAGAATTTCGATGGCGGAAAACTAGAAAAAGTCTATAACGCACTCAAGGAAGATTACGACGATGCCGTTGATCAAGCGGAAGACATCAAAAACCGCATTGAAAAGGTTGAAGATATTTCCACCGACTTATTTGAAGAATGGCAAAAGGAAATTGACATCATATCCAACCAAAAAATGAAATCAGATAGCAGCAAAAAACTACGTGTCACCAAACAAAAATACAGTGAATTGCATCGCTCATTGAAAAAAACCGAAACCCGTATGGATGCGGTATTAGTCCGATTTAATGATCACGTACTGTATTTAAAACATAACTTAAATGCGGTGGCGATTGGTGGCCTGGAAACAGAAACCATCAACATTGAAAAAGAAATCAACAAGCTGATCAGCGAAATGCAAACATCAATCAGTGAAGCAGATAAATTTATCAAAACCTTGCCTCAGTAAGTTTTAAAGTAGGCAGGCATTCACAAACAATTCCAGAACCCTGCCTACCAACAACGCCAAAACTGAACTAACGCTTGGGATTGTCAAAAAATGTAAAGCTTACTGCAGACATATTGCAAACCTGCTGATGGTTAGGTAACTTATCAACTCGCAACACCGCACAATTTTGATAAGGACCCCTTTTGTGACAAACGCCTTAGACACCGATTTCCCATCGCTGGAAGATTCAATTAAAGCAAAAACATCCGAGTTGGAAATAACAAATAAAGAACTCGAAGCATTTAGTTATTCAGTCTCACACGATTTGCGTGCGCCGTTACGACGCGTCAAAGGATATTGCCGTGCGGTGCTTGAAGACAACAAAGATCAACTGGACCCAACCAGTATTGATTATCTTCAACGGGCATGTGCCACCATCAGCCACATGAACACTCTCATTACGGATTTATTGAATTTTTCCCGAACCCAACGACAATCACTGCAACGTAACCTCATCGACCTAACAGCATTAGCCAACAACATTACGCATAATCTTAATGCACAGAGTGAGAGAAAAAACACCACTTTTATTATCCAGCCCGCTATCATTGCTGAAGGCGATGAAAGCCTCATCGGCATTGTGCTGGAAAATCTCATGAGCAATGCCTGGAAGTTCTCCAGGAAAGTGCCTATGCCATGCATCGAATTTGGCGCGATAGCACAAAAAAACAACACCGTTTATTTTGTGAAAGACAACGGTGCCGGTTTTGACATGCATTATGCCTACAAACTGTTTTCCCCTTTCCAGCGGTTACACCATGAAGATGAGTTTGAGGGTACCGGTATTGGTTTAGCGACCGTGAAACGCATTATCCATCGCCATGGTGGTAGAATATGGGCAGAAAGCACCACCAACAAAGGGGCCATCTTCTACTTTACCTTGAGTTAATGTAAACCATCACTCCCTGTATCAGTTTCCACACTTCTATTTCATCAAAAAGCTCAACACCACAGTCAACCACTTACAATTAGATGAACGCTAGCCGCTTACTATGTAAGCTTTAACAAACCTACCCCACACTTAAATCAATCCAGCGCTCCAGTTAATAACAATAACAAACACACGTGAATGGTGCTGACAAAGCTTTCTTTATCAATAAACTGACCTTATCCCAATTCCCCCTGGAGCCCCCAGCTGAACATCGATACAGCACGCAACGTATTGATTTGGATGCCTAGTGAATTAAATACGGGCATTAGCTTGATCACATTCAAGAGACAGTAACATTCACTAAAACCTTGTAAATCAACGGACATCATTAACCCGCATTGACTAAACATCAGTGATAACAAATGATATACTTCGAGTAAACAGGGAGACAAATTCAAACATAACAGGCGTAACACCTATACTCTTAAATACAGCCGATAACCAACGGCATAGCGATGACATGATAATACAGCCATTGCTAAGCAAGGCATCCTTAATAAGCTGTGAAAAATGTAGCAGAGTGTAGCATGGGTAAAGCAAACTGAACCCCATCATTAACTAACAAATCGACAGCCAGGATACGAGTGCATAAGCATAAATCAAAAACTCAATTTCATACCAGCGATACCGAAACCATACCCGTAGCGCTAGGGAATCGTTATGTTTTTCTGGTGCTACCGATCGTATTACTTGGCTTGCTTGCAATCACCTTATGGTTGTCACTAACAGCCAACCAAACCGAAACCAACAATCTCCCTCCCCCCTTACCTCCCATCGATACCGCAGTCATTGGCAATGAACCTATCCGCCCGATTCCTCTCACCACAGATGTCAATCCGGAAAAAGCCGCGCTTGGGCAGCGTCTTTTTTTCGACCCCCGGCTCTCATCTAATGACACCATTGCTTGCTCCACTTGCCATAATTTGGATAACGGTGGGGCAGATAATTTATCCAAGCCCATGGGCGCCGGCGGTATCATCGGCCAAGCAAATACCCTTAGCGTATTTAACAGTGTCAATAACTTTGCATTATTTTGGGATGGCCGGGCCAGCAGCCTAGAAGAACAAATTGATGGTCCCATTAATAATCCAGCGGAAATGGCATCTAGTTGGGAACAAGTCATTGGCAAACTTAACAAGGATCCCGATTACGTCAAAGACTTTAATCAACTCTATCCTCAAGGAATCACCCGCCACACCATCAAAGACGCCATTGCCAGCTTTGAAAGAACCCTGATTACGCCGAATTCACGATTTGACCGCTACTTACGCGGCGAAAAAGATGCTATTAATGACCAAGAAAAACAAGGCTACCAATTATTTAAAGCCTATGGCTGTATCGCCTGCCATCAAGGCGTGAATGTCGGCGGCAATATGTTCCAAAAATTTGGTGTTATGGCAGACTATTTTTCCACGCTCGGTTCAACAGAACAAGTAAATTTAGGCCGTTTTAATGTCACGGGAAAAATCGAAGACCGATATTATTTCCGAGTACCGAGCTTACGCAATGTCGCACTGACCGCACCTTATTTCCACAATGGCTCGGCAAAAACCCTGCAACAAGCCGTGCATATCATGGCCAAATTCCAGTTAGGCCGCAGTATCCCTCAACAAGACGTTAACGCAATCATTAGTTTCCTTGAAACACTCACCGGTGTCTATAATGGCAAAGCTTTATGAGAGTTAATCTTGTCAAACAATTGATACTCGCTAGCATTGCTGCCGTTTTATTGAGTTTTCTCTATGTAAAAACCCATTCGGCTGACTTGCAAATTCATCAACACATTATTGAGATTTTACGACAATTCAAGCAAGTTGAAGCACAACTCAATCAAGACATTTTGAAATCACGTTATGGCAGTTTACTGCATTATGATCCACTCGTAAGCGAAATCAAGTACCTTCATTCCTTGTTGAAGACCATAAGAACACAAAGAATCAATGCTTATACCAAAGATCAACAACCACTTAAACAACAGATTGATAACCTTGGGCAAGCATTACACAACAAGGCATCACTACTTGAACGTTTTAAATCGACAAACTCCATTTTAAAAAACTCTTCTCAGTATCTTCCCTTAGGCATCAATCAGCTGATCCAAGCACTCACTGAAAACGGAACCGACATCACCCTCATCAATCAAGTTTCCAGCCTATTAAATAATAGCCTGAGTTACAGCGTCACAAACGATGAATCTTTCAAACGACAGGTGATCGATGGCATCGATACTATCAAACTCAACTGGCACCATTACCCACTCAAATTAAAAGGCTCGCTCAATGAAATGATTGCTCATAGCAATATGGTGCTTCAAGAAAAACAAAAAGTAGATAACCTGGTACACCAGCTAATCGCCGCACCCACCGCGCAGCACATTACTGAACTGGGAAAGTCCTTTACCACACTCCATCAACGTAAACTTCAACAATCGAACACCTATCGATTATTTTTGTATTTGTTTGCCGTGACGCTACTTGGTTATTTAGGGTATTTGTTAGCTCAGCTTCGCAACAGTGCCGCCGCCCTGAATCAAACGGTCAGGGATCTAAATTTTCAGAAATTTGCACTGGATCAACATTCCATTGTTAGCATTACGGATAAAGAAGGTAAAATTATTTACGTCAATGATCGTTTTACTGAAGTCAGCCAGTATCCACGTGCGGAACTGCTCCGACAAGACCATCGCATCATCAATTCAGAATTTCATCCACCGGCATTTTTTCAAGAACTGTGGCAAACCATCAAAACCGGCACGGTATGGCATGGTGAAATACGAAACCGCCGTAAAGACGGTAGTTTTTACTGGGTAGACTCAACTATCGTACCCTTTCTAGATCAGACAGGAAAACCGGATCAATATGTCTCGATCCGCACCGATATCAGCGCATTGAAACAAACCAAAGAAGCGTTATTTCGTGAAAAAGAACAAGCGCAAGTCACTTTACAAGCCATTGCAGATGGCGTTATCACCACCGACAATCATGGCACCATTGTTTACATCAACCCCATGGCCGAACGACTGACCGGATGGAGCCAACAAGCCGCTCAAGGTTTGCCTTTGATGAAAGTATTAACCATCTACCCAGAAGGCAGTACCCAGCTCGCTGAAAGTCCTATCGGACCTTGTTTACACCAGCAATCAACTGTTTCAATGAGCAAGCTGACCTTAGCTCACCGCGAAGGCCAACGCGCCTCTGTGGAACTGGCCGCCACCGCCATGCGAGACCGCACCGGCCAGGTCATCGGTGCGGTACTGGCGATTCATGATGTGACCGCCATGCACACGTTAGCGCAACAAATGCAATATCAAGCAAGCCATGACGCATTAACCGGGTTAATCAATCGACGAGAATTTGAACGGCGCCTGACACGGCTACTCGATAGCACTCGCACACAACAACAAGAACATGCCTTATGTTATCTTGACTTAGACCAGTTCAAAGTGGTCAATGATACCTGCGGCCATGTGGCAGGCGATGAATTACTCAAACAACTGGCATCGATTTTGTCAGAAACCATCCGAGGACGGGATACCTTAGCCCGCCTCGGCGGCGATGAATTTGGCGTACTGCTCGGCGAATGTCCACTGGAAAAAGCACAACGCATTGCTGAACATTTTTGCAAGTCAGTAAAAAATTTCCGTTTCGTATGGGGAGATAAAGCGTTTGAAGTCGGTGTCAGTATCGGTCTGGTGCAAATCAATCAATACAGTGAAAGCATTACCAGCGTGCTAAGCCAAGCGGATGCCGCCTGTTATGCCGCCAAAGACAAAGGGCGCAATCGAGTCCATATCTATCATATCGACGACATCGAACTGCAACAGCGCCACGGCGAAATGCAGTGGGTACCGCGTATTGCCAGCGCTTTGTCAGAGAATCGTTTTGGACTCTTTTGCCAACGTATCCAGCCCGTAAAAAATACCACCACACAAAATCGACACTTTGAAGTGCTATTGCGCATGCTTGATGAACAAAATAACCTGGTCTATCCCACCAGTTTTCTACCCGCCGCCGAACGATATAAAGTCATGCCAACCATTGACCGCTGGGTCATTAGTCAAGTGTTTGACACCTATCAGGCCGCCTATCATAATGACCCCTTAGCCTCACAAGATACTTGCGCTATCAATCTTTCCGGAGCCTCCTTAAATGAAGACGAATTTCTGCAATTCTTGTATCAACAGCTCGACCAGCTCGAGGTACCCGCAAGTATTTTTTGTTTTGAAATCACAGAAACAGTAGCCATCGCCAATTTATCCAAAATTATTCAGTTCATGAAAGACCTGAAAAATAAAGGCTGTCGATTCTCGCTAGATGATTTTGGCAGCGGTCTGTCTTCATTCACTTATTTAAAAAATCTCCCGGTAGACTACCTTAAAATTGATGGCCATTTTGTGATTGATATGGCAGACGACCCTATTGACCAAGCCATGGTTTCTTCGATCAACCACATAGGACATGTCATGGGTATCAAAACCATTGCAGAATATGTAGAAAATGAGGCGATTATAAAAACCGCCTCTGATATTGGTGTCGATTACCTGCAAGGAAACGGTATTGCATATCCAGAACCATTGACAGACTATTTACAAAGCACTCGTACTCAACTAACTCCTCATTAACGAAAACCATTCCTGACTTGCCTTAACTGAGTGACAGTGGTATCTATAACCTCGGTCATCATGTATATAATGAACTGAATTTGCAAATGCACAGCTATTCACTCAAAGCACTGTTTAAATTTGGCGCAATTTGTTTTTTCCTATCAATTTGTCTAGTGTGCATCACATCACTTAGCCATCTTCGTCAAGCAATTAATGTTACTGACCAAATAGTCGATCAATCCATTGTAGAAATGCATTTCACCATGGAACTGCAGCTGGCGCTCGTTCAAGTAGCCATGCCAGTCAATGACTACATCATTCATGCAAACCCAGCGGAACAAACCAATTACCACCAGCAAAAGAATAACGTGATGCAGCTTTACGAAAGACTGGCTAACGTACCCACATTACAACCCGAACAACGTAATATATTGGATAAAGCGCGTCAGTTATGGATCGATACAGAAAAACTGGGAAATATTATAATGGTGATAAAATCCCCTATTGGTAATCCAGACGCCGCTGAAAAAATGGAACAGTTTGACTCTTTAATCGACGATATTGTCCGGCAACTCGATGCAATCCATACCATCATTAACCAACAGACGAAATCCAGACATCAAACACTGCATCAGATTAAAATTGATGCTTCCACGTTAATTGTTATGCTTTCTATTGCGGGATTATTCGTTGCCATTATCGGCGGATTATTACTGAGTCGATCATTTTTTCCTCCACTTCATATCCTGTGCCAAAGTATGGAGTTTTTTAGCAGCGGTCAACTTGACCATCGAATTAAAGAAAAAATGCCCGCTGAATTTCAAAAACTCGCCCATGGTTTTAACGCCATGGCTGAAAAACTTCAGAAAACCCATTCAGAACTGGAAAAACAGTCCATACAAGACTCCTTAACCATCTGTTTTAATCGTCGAAAATTTGTTTTAGATCTTGCAACAGCATTTGCCCGAGCCTGCCGTTACCAGAAACCTTTATCACTCTTATTGATTGATTTAGACCACTTTAAATCAGTTAATGATACTTATGGCCATTTAGCCGGTGACCACGTATTAAAAGAAGTCGCTAACACAATGCACCAGCAATTGCGGAGCACTGACACACTATACCGCTACGGAGGAGAAGAATTTACGGCGTTACTACCGGAAACCAACCAAGCAGGTGCTCATATAATAGCCGAGCGCATTCGTGAACACATCGCAAAAACACCCATTCACGTTAATAATAGCCAATACATTACCGTAACAACCAGCATTGGTCTCGCTTGTTATCCACAAGATACAACAAATCAACGTGAATTAATTGAAAAAGCGGATCACGCTGTTTACATGGCAAAAAAATCCGGTCGCAATCGGGTTTGCCATGACACCCCTCCCTCGACTCACTAAAAATATGTCGACAGTAAATAAACGATTGCGTCATTTTAACCCATTGTTAGTTTGGCCAAGATAACTACATTAGCCTATAATACACCCGTATTGAAGAACGATCAAAAGGTAGGTTTTAACCTTAGAAAATACTAATGAACCAATCGTTGTCAAAATTGTTTTAGAATTGAACTAAGGAGTCACTTGTGAAAAAATGGCAATGCGTCGTATGCGGTTTTATTTATAGTGAAGCGGCAGGACTTCCAGAAGAAGGAATTGCCGCTGGCACTCGCTGGGAAGATATCCCTGAAAACTGGGTTTGCCCAGATTGTGGCGTATCAAAATCGGATTTCGATATGATAGAAGCGGTGGCATAATAAACTCATAGCAAGCTATTTTTATCAGCTGCCTTTTTGCCCATGAAAACCATCGGGTATTTTTCTATCGGAAAATACCCGATGGTTGTTTAACATTTAAGTGATCAGTTTACCGCGACTGGCGCTGGTCCTCAAGAGATCAAAATTGATTGAATCAGGCACATAATAAAGTAATACCTGAGCATTATTCAACCGCTCCATCAGTTGATTGACACGTACTTGTGCGCACATGGGCAAGGTAATGTACACCCGATCAATTTGGCCATCATGCACGGAATCGATGAGTGCATCAAAAGTTCCTCTGATTTGTGCATTGTCATGGCAGCGATTTGGATGGCGATCATCATAAAAACCAACGAGATTAAAACCCATCCATCGTTCGGTTTGAATCATTTGCGCCAATCGAAGACCCGACTCATTCACTCCAACGATCGCCACTTGTCGCGAATTATACCCATGACTGCGTAAATAATATAAGCTAGCACGAACAATTAAACGCCAAAAGCTGAGTAATAACGGTGCTAATATTAACCATGTTAATACGACCACTCTGGAATAATCTGTCGATGTTTTGAGCATAAAAACAAGCAATAGTAATCCGCATGCAGCAGCTATCCAGGACAACCAAAGCGGTAACAGTTCCTGACTGACGGTTTCGCTTCGCCAAGACTGGTAAATATTATTTCTCCTGGTAAAAAATAGGAAAAAACACACAACCACCAGTACTGCAAGACTGTGCCGATCTTGCCAAGCAAATCCATGACCCATTATAATCAATACCAAACAGGCAACAATAATACTGATGTCAATAATCTGGTATATCAGCGTGAGTTTGGGGTAATGAGGTCTTAACAAACCTTGCTTTAATGTCATGCTTTATCCTTAATTTTTACAAAAAACATTGTTACCAGCAAAAACCAATAGAGAAATGATTGATAGATGCAACAACGTTTGAGTTTAGTTTTTGTTATATCTGAGGATATATATTCAACACCATGACCATTCCTTAGCCACACAACCATGCTTTCAGTGATAAGATCATTGAATCCAAAATTCAAGTCTGAGCACGAAACATCGCACTTTACAATCCGATTGATTAAGTATAGTAATTCATTTCAAACAATGACAGTGTGGGGAGAAACAGACAAAAGGCACTGATAATTTTTTATTGATAAATAACGACAAAACACAATGACTCTAATCAGCCTTTCAGACTTAATGCGTATCAGTAAACTGCCGTAATTGCACAGTTAACTCACTCACCTTATTTAATATATTAAGGTCTAAATCAATTTTGTGATTCATCGACTTAACAACGGGTATAAATGAAGTATCAATGGTCTCTGCTAATAAACTAAAGGCTTTTTCCAGCCCAGGCACCGGTTGATTAACCACTTTCACATCCATATTCATTTGAGCTAGACGTTGCTCGATAGCCGTCATTTGCAGGCTAATGGAGGCCATCGAGCTAGCAATCGAAGATTGTTTGTTTAACTTATCCGGTAGTTGATTGAGTTGTTCACTGAGTAATGCGATTTGCTTGGCGACTTTGGTGGCCGCATCCACATCATCACCCCCCATGGATTGCATACGCTGATAATCTTTTTTAATTTTTTGCCAACGCATTTGTTGTTCATCGGATAACTGCTGCCTCAGTTCGGCTAATTTTAATAAATTTTCCTCGGCCCCTGTCGTCAATAACTGGGCTTCGCCCTGGTAATGGTCAGAGATTAAATTTTTTAACTCGTTATCATCCATCACCGCCACGACTTTTTCCGCGATTTTATTCATGTTCCGATAACTGCCTTGTAACTTAAAAGGCGGTTCGGTGCGATAGCGATCATCGGTGGCGGCTGAGCTAATATATAATTGATTTACTTTTAACAAAACCGCCTGTACCACAAACAGTTTTTTTAGTAAACTAACGATTTCGCCGGTTTCCGCGCTGCTATAACTGTGACTAAATTCGCTACTTGAAACATCCTCCCCTTTTGCCAAGGCAATGAAACGATAGACATCTTGCATATCACGAGTAGCCAGTGGCGCGAGCACCGCATTGGAAGTCAAGGTATTTTCCAGAAAACTGAGGGCAAACACATGATCCTGCCCCGTTAAAATATCACCCAGGTTATACACATCTGCCCGATTGGCTAACATATCTGGAATCTTGAACAACTCACCTGACTCAGTATAAGGATTGCCCGCCATCACAATACAAAACTTCTTTCCCCTCAGATCATAGGTCTTGCTCTGGCCGTGGCGCACCGCATCAATACGTCGCGTCCCATCACACAGTGAAATAAATTTTTGTAAGAACTCTGGATGGGTATGTTGTATATCATCTAAATACAACATCACGTTATTGGCCATTTCCAAACCCAGGCTCAGCTTTTCCAATTCTTGTTTGGCGGTGGCATTGGGTGCATTAGCCGGATCGAGCGAGTGCACTTGATGGCCTAAAGAAGGACAATTGATTTTCATGAAAACCAACCCCAATCGATCCGCAATATATTCCATGAGCGTGGTTTTGCCATAACCCGGCGGCGAAATCAGTAACAATAAGCCCATTAAATCCGTCCGTTTGGTATCGCCGACAGTGCCCATTTGTTTCGCCAGATTATCGCCAATCATCGGTAAATAAACATCATTAATGAGTTTGTTGCGCACAAAAGAGGATAAGGGACTGGCCTGAAAAGTACTCAGTTGCAGTACTTTTTTCTGTTCATTGACAACATCTTGTTTGACTTGCTGAAATTGATTAAAACCTTGCACAACCACCCGCTGATGATAAACCAAACGCTCAAAAAACTCATCAATAACAATAGCCAGACGACGCGCTTGAATGCTAGCATGATCGCCCATCAGCCCATCCACTTCTACCATTAAATCCAATTCAGAATATTGTCTGTTAATATTGTTAACAATCAATAAACTGATCGCTTCAGGCACATAACGATGATATTTTTCTAACTGATTAAACTGAAGATAAGCATTTAACCAAGACTCTGTTAACGCCCATTTAGCGAAGGCCTGATCGGTGACGTCATCAAGCACGCCATCAAAATCCTCACGATAGGTAATTTTCTCCATATGCGCGTGTAAACCATCGGCAAGGATTTTTGCATATTGGCTCACCATAAACGAGACTTCACTCTCGGCTAACACATATACCAAATATTCACTGGCGGTTGCATACACGATATTATCAAAAGGAAATAAATACTGGCTCAAACAAGACTGCATGGTCTCATTAATTTCTTGTTGAATCTGCGCATAAGCTTGTTTGCTTGCCAAACTATCCAATAACACTTTAGCGCTTTGAGCGCGGCTTATCCATGATTGGCGCTGCGATGGCACTTGATACAGCGACCAAAACATGGCCGCGACCGCTCTTGGTAAAGGCGCATATTTCAATAACCCAGCGGCTTCATTCAATGGTATCAGTTTGCTTAAAATTTTGCCGCAATCCACATCATGAATGCCTTTTTGATAACCTTCTTGATAACGCTGGCTAGCAAAACGCTGAATGATGTCATGGAGTTTATCGGGTATATCACATTGGGATTTAAGACGCGCCCAGGAAACCAAGCCATGAGGTTTTTCTGACTCCCATAAAATTTGCGCCGCCAGATACTCCGCTCGATAGACATCTTTTGTTTCAGAGACCAGCGGCTGATCCCAGTATTTCATGAGCGATGTCAATCGATCATCAATCAGCGGTTCATTAAAGCCTGTGCCGGTCAAATGAATCACCAACTGATCGGCCCGCTTGACCAAGGTTAAATCCAGGGCTTGCGTATTGACACTAAATCGATGCCGACCTAATTTGATCACCTTACCATCGGCATCAAAAATTTCGGTCTTATCACGTAACGTGCGAATAGCTTGTTCACGCTGTGATTTTAAACGCGCCGCTAAATCATCCGCGCCTACAGTATCTTCCAGTCCGTACAATTGCTCGATCAATGCATTGATTTTTATGACCATGGCATCCGAGGAAAAATAGGTATTTAACTCATCAAGGGAAGTAAATTTTTGAGAACGTCGCTGAACCCCCGTCAATACCCGGTCAGCCGCTTCTATTAAATGCTGTGCTTTACGCTGCCGTTCATCCAATAGGGCTTGTTTTTTCGATTCGAACACTTCATACAGCGCTTCCCTTTTCTGTAAAATATCACTGAGAAACTCATCATGCTCGCTGAACTTGCTTTCCATTTCATCTAGTTGTATGGCGAGTCGAGACAACTGTTCGTCACACTTATCAGGACTATCCACTAAACTCAATGCACTGGTCATACTTTGGGTGAGCAAAGTAAACTGCGCAGCAAACTCAGCCACCGCCTCCTGGCTGGTTAACGATTTTCGATGAATGTTAGCCTGGGCTTTGGCTTGATTGAGTTTGCCATACACTTCCGAGATCCCGGCTAAGATGCTTGTGCGCACGGTGGCATCATCGACTTTGATGGAGGCTAACATGTCATTGAGCATTTCCAATCCGGCCGCTAATTCATCCAATTCAACTAGCTTAGGTTGGATATCTATCACCGTTTGACTCGCTTCAATCGTCTGCTGAATCAGCTGAATTTTATCGGCATACATAGTAAAAGCATCGTCTTTTGCGAGAAACTGCACGGTTTGCTGCCCCAATCCCTCTTGTGCTTGCAGCACTTGTGTTTCAAGTTCAGCCAGTGCATCGACGTCCATGTATCGATATTCCCCGATGGTTTTTAAGTGTCCTCGCTGTTGTCTTAACTGGAGCAATACCGCGGCAAATTGTTCAGGCGATTGCCTTCGTTGGCTGTTAATCTCATTGAGCAAATGTTGTTGCTCAAGTTGCGCACTGGTTAACGCTTGTCGCGCTTGGGCTTGGATACTCTGCACCTTTTCAAACTCATCTAAAACCAGTTCAGTGGTTTCTGCGATGGTCTTTACGTGTCTAGAAAAATCATCCAGATCTTCCATGGCCAACCAATAATAACTATCTAAAGCGCGTTGACAGGCTGAGATAATATCTTCACAAACATGGCGATACATTTGCTCACTCTGCATCGCTCTGGTGATACTATATAAATCCGAGATACCTCTCACCAATTCAGCATTGCCAATTTTTGCTAAAAAAGAATCATTCATTGGTATGGCGTGGGCATGATTTTCACTATAAAACGGGGTTTGCCATATTTGCATGGGATGGTTACGTGTGGGGTCATCATGCTCGGCTTGAAAAATGACAGCCTTGCCATCTTCATACACACAATAGCCATGGCCATACATGGGGTGCTGTAACTCTTTGCGAATCAGGTTATAGGCAAATAAAGCAAATTTTCCTTCGGTGTCCTCATAAAATACGTACCACACATCTTCACCATTGGGTGATTTAATTTGTTTTCTAAAGTGCAAACCCTCAACATTATCTGCAAATCGTTTGCTTTCATCATTTTGTAAATAATACCCCCCCGGAAAAATGATGCCATGATCTTCTGGCAACTGTATGCAAGCCAAGCCAATGGCATCGATTCTGACCACCTGCTTGCTCCGTGTATTAAAAATCAAATAGCGCCATTGATCTTCTCGGTAAGGTTTTATCTTTAACAAGATCAACACACCGAGCTTGGCATAATAAATATCAGCATCATCTAACGATTGATGAGTATCGTCCACTGGCTCTTGAAAAACCCCAATGCCATCTTCGGTATTATTTTCGATTTTAACCGTTAATTGGCCATTGATGGTTTCCACAAACACTTCGTCTAAAATGGAGAAATGCGGATGCTTACCTAGAATTTGATCGTCACGGGTGGTCTCTGTCCAGGAGAAATCATGTGACGCGGGCGGCACAATATCCCGTTCACCACGATTATCGATATAGCTGATATTACCGTCAACATGAATGCTCCAGCGAAACACCCGTACATCACTAATTGAACGACCAATCTGAAAAGCGGCTAATAATTTTTCCTGAGTGACCTGTAATTGCAATAATCGGGCATGCTGGTAATAGCCATATAATTCCTGAAAGTCGCTAACAAAACGCGGCTCATGGAGAAAATTGGCGGCCTCGTCAACCGCCACCACATCGAGCCCTTGGTTTTCTCTCAGTTCATAGAGGCTGAACACATCACTGACTTTAGTGGTTTTCTTTAGACCAATAAACACATTGTAACCGAACAACAAGTGCTGATTGACCCGAACAATATCTCTGGGCACACAATTATTTTCAGTTCTGACCCTCACCCGGCCAATAATGGCCAGAGCCGTTTGACCAAATTGCTGCTCACGTTGCTGATTAAGGTCCTGTAATTTTTTTTCTAAGCCTTGACCTTGCTCCAGCAAACGTTTACGAATGACATCATAAGCCCCGCCTGCAACCACCGCCTGGTTTAATACGGACTCATCTTCCGGTTGAGAAATCTCAGTCACCGTTAACCCCTATCATGATTGCCATTAGTTAAGATAATTAAACATCGATTGAGCACACTGGCAACAGTCATTAAGTTAAGCCGATGTGCCGCAGTTCGAGGGCTCAGGGGATGGGGTTGGTTTCAAAACACGCTGTGAATATATCCCTATACGCTCTGCATTTTCATCCCTGAAAATGAAGGTATTTGAAACCAATCCCATCCCCTGAGCTAAACTATAGTCGCATCATTAATGTCCATTCGGCTTAACTTAATGACTGTGACGCCTATCATCCGTTAACTCGATGAATTTTTCCGCGATAACGCATTGACGGTTTCAATTAACTCAGGCACTGAAAATTTTTGATCGCCGGTGCCCAAGGTCAACAATCTTGCCAACACCGATTGTAAAACTTCACTTTTACCGATGGCGCCATCAATGGCCTTGCCCACGGAAAGCGACTTAATAAAGGTATCCAAAAACTGTCCATCACCACCAATAATCTCAATATTAGCTTTTTCCAGTGCTTGAGCCAGCACTTGTGCTTGTCGTTCTGCAATTTCGGTATTGGCGGTAATCGCCTGTAAATTTTCCCGATGGGCATTATCCACCTGCATACGAAACTCTTCGTGGGCACGCACCTCCTGAGTCATATTGGCCATGGAAGTAAATTTCTGCGCTAAGCCTTCCGCTTCGGATTGCAAACGCAACAATATGATAGCCGCTTCTGCTTCGCCTTTTTGTCTAATGGCTTCGGCTTCGGCCACTTGGATTTTTACACTCACCATGGCTTGCTGTTCTTCGCTGTTAGCATCAGCTTCTTTCACTCTAACCTCAGCCATACCCAGTTCTTCATTGCCTTGCGCCTGAGCCAGCAACTGTTCTTTTTTGACCTTGGCTTCCATTAGACCTTGTTTTTCCATCGCGATGGCTTTCGCTTCTAGTATTTGAGCCTCCGCTAGACCCGGTGCCGCCACTTCGTCTTTCATGGCTTCAGCCAGGCGTTTTTTAGCATCAGCTTCCTTGCCAACAGCTTCTCGCTCCGCCTCGGCCATGATCAATCGCTCTTTCGCTCGTAATTCTGCGGTACGTGCTTGCGCTTCAGCCGCTTTAATATCCTTGACCAACTCTTGTTCTGCCTGTGACTCGGCTAAAATGATGTCTGCTTTTTTATTACGTTCGGCTTCGGACACCATCCGCAACTCATTAATCCCCTCTTCTTCTTCGGCAACGCTTTTATCCACCACAATGCGCTCTCTCACCACCTCTGCAATTTCACGTTTTTCTTGCTCAACGGCTTTTTCTTTGGCTATGGTTTCCAAGGCCACTTGTTTTTCCCGATCAATGGCTTCCAGTTGGCGTACTCGCTCGACTTTTTCCTGTTCAATGACTAAGGCACGCTCTCGATTTTTACTGGCAATTTCAACTTCACGCTTTCTATTTTCTTCTTGTACTTCTAAGGCTTGTTCCGTGGCAATTCTTGCGGTCTCGGATTTTAATTTCTCTTCCGCTTCGATTTTTTCTCTTTCGGATTTTTCTCTGGCTTTGACTGAGGCAATTTCCCGCTCTTGACGGGATTCTGCATCAGCTTGCATGCGTTCTAGTTCTAATATTTTTTCTTGGGTTTCCACATCTTTTTTCTTAATGCGGGTTTGTTCATCGCGTTGCAGTTCATTGGTGAATATATGTTGCTGTGCCGTCAGTTCAGTAATTTTTCGGATACCCTCTGCATCTAAAATATTATTACTGTCCAAATGGCTGATCGGGGTTTGCTCCAAATAATCAATGGCCGCATCTTCCAACACATAACCGTTAATATCACTGCCAATAATGCGAATAATGTCATCCCGAAACCGATCTCTTTCCTTGTATAAATCAACAAAATCCAGTTGTTTACCTACGGTTTTCAAGGCTTCTGAGAATTTCGCGCTAAATAATTCTTCCATGGTTCGTTGATCAGAGGCACGCACACATCCAATGGCTTGGGCCACTTTTAATACATCTTCACGTGTTTTATTTACTCGCACAAAAAAAGTGACCTTAATGTCCGCTCGAATATTGTCATTGCAAATCAAACCTTCCGAGCCTGCGCGGTCGATTTCAATGGTTTTTAGTGCAATATTCATAAACTCTTTTTTATGAATCACGGGAATCACTAAGCGACCAGTAAACGTCACATCCGGTATCTGGCGCAAGGTATTGACAATCATCGCCGTGCCCTGCTCCACCTTGATATAAAATTGCATAATAATGAGCGCTGTGCCAAATAATACGCCAGCAATAACAAGTATAACGGTACCCACAGCAATCAAATCAGCTGACATAAATGCGTTCCCTTTTTCCAAGAATTCCATACAGCTTCATTCCTTAGTGTTGAAATGCTTTTTCTGATACGACCTCAAACGTGCCTTTATTTTTGTCATAATCAATAATCACCACCTTGTCACCTTTTGTTAAATCATTGGGAGTATTGGCCCGGATGGCCAAAATCAAACCGGCTTCACCGTCGTCCAATGCCGCTTGGCCAAACACATCAGACACATCTAAAGTCATCACCGTACAAACCGAACCCACTAGCTCTGAATGACTCACCGCCGCATGTTCGATAAAAAATCGTTTCATTGGCCGAACAATACGTGCTACCAAGGGGATGGCTAATGCAAAGCTGATAATCAAAATCACTATTCCAGCCATCCATTGAAAAATTGTCCCAGCTAACAACGGCAGTAAATGGGCGGCGGCAAAATAGCAAAACAACCAACTGAACAAAATTAGCAATGATAAGCTCAACGAAACCGGTACCCCGATGAGCCCAAACGTTAACAGCAGCCCCGACAGTCCCGATAAACTGGACGGATCTGCGTCTATATCAAAATCAAAGACATTCACATCCACGGCGCCAAGCATCGCTAATAACCAATAAATCACCACGATACCCAGCAATACCGTGAAAATAACGCTAGGAAAACTTATGATAGTGTGGATAAATTGTTCCATTTCCGCCTCGATTAATTTTCAAGCTACTTGGGATACATTGATAATCACATTTCATCTAGCAACGATGGCTCCTCACTTTGACAATACAATTGTATGACATACAAACACAATTGCTAGGCAAAGCGATGACAACTTGACCAACGCTACCCATTCTCTCTCATTAGACTCTATAATTGTCTCAACCACATCCCGGTATCCCGCTTCATAAGCCAATTTCTAAGCAAAGCGATGTACGTATATACGAAAATAAGGAAAATCATATGGAAATCGTCATTACCTTGATCAAAGACCTGAACAGCTTGGTATGGGGAGCGCCCATGCTCATCGCCATTCTTGGCACCGGCTGTTTTTTAATGATTGGCTTGCGCTTGCTACCTTTATTAAAAATCCACTATGGATTTCAATTATTATGGAAAGGTCGTACCGCAGGCAGCAATGGCGATATCGCGCCTTTCAGTGCCTTGATGACATCCTTAGCCGCCACCATTGGCACTGGCAATATTGCTGGTGTTGCCACGGCAATATTTTTGGGGGGGCCGGGCGCGCTCTTTTGGATGTGGTGCACCGCCATCGTTGGCATGGCCACCAAATATGCCGAAGCGGTGTGTGCCGTACATTATCGTGAACGCGATGAACGCGGCATGTATGTCGGTGGTCCGATGTACTATATTAAAAATGGTTTATCCAAAAAATGGGCATGGCTCGGCACTGCCTTTGCCATCTTTGGTGCCATCGCCGGTTTTGGTATTGGTAACAGTGTGCAAGCCAATTCTGTCGCTGATGTGATGCAATCGTCTTTTCATATCCCTGTCTGGCTCACAGGACTTATTTTAATGATACTGGTCGCGTTGGTACTGATCGGCGGTATTAAACGCATATCTCGGGTAGCAACTACCTTGGTGCCACTTATGGCCATTGGCTATGTCATGACAGGGCTAACCATCTTAGCGTTGAATATGCCGGCCATTCCACAAGCTTTTGAGACCATCTTTACTAGCGCCTTCACCACCACCGCTGCCCAAGGGGGTTTTGCCGGTGCAGCGGTATGGGCTGCCATCCAATTCGGGGTCGCAAGAGGCATATTTTCCAATGAAGCCGGCCTGGGTAGTGCGCCTATAGCCCATGCCGCCGCTGCCACCAAAAGTCCTGTGCAACAGGGTTTCATCGCCATGCTGGGTACCTTCATTGATACTCTGGTAATCTGCACCATCACCGGCTTAGTGATCATCACCTCGGGAGTTTGGACCAGTGGCGAAACCGGTGCTTCACTATCCTCATTAGCCTTTTCAGCCACCATACCTGGCGGCGAATACTTAGTGGCAATTGGCCTGTGTTTGTTTGCCTTTAGTACGATTTTAGGCTGGAGTTATTACGGCGAACGATGTGTGGAATATTTGTTTGGCGTCAAATCCATATTGCCGTTTCGTATTTTGTGGGTCATCGCCGTACCCATCGGCGCCATGGCACAACTGGATTTCATTTGGTTGCTGGCTGATACCTTAAACGCATTAATGGCATTGCCAAATTTAATTGCCTTGCTGTTACTCTCCCCCGTGATATTCAAGCTTAGCCGCGATTATATCTCCGTGAAAAACTGATGAGCCGTTACCGAATGCCACAAAAACCTGGCGCAAAGTACATTACTCCTGAAGGAAAACGTCAACTGCTTGAGGAGCTCAATTATCTTTGGAAAGTAAAACGACCAGAAATCACCAAAACCGTTTCTGAAGCGGCCGCCTTGGGCGATCGCTCAGAAAATGCTGAGTATATTTATGGTAAAAAGCAACTGCGGGAAATTGACCGACGCGTCCGTTTTTTGCAAAAACGCTTGGATGATTTGGTCGTCGTTGACCGTGCCCCCGACGACCAAAGCAAAGTGTTCTTTGGCGCCTGGGTACAATTGGAGGATGAGGCAGGCAACACGAAGGTTTATCGTATCGTCGGCCCTGATGAAATCGACCTAAGCCAAGGTTTCATCAGCTTGGATTCGCCGCTAGCAAAAGCGCTGTTAAAAAAATCCATTGATGACGAAGTCATGGTGCATACGCCATCGAATCAGATAACCTATATCATCGTTGACATTTGTTATGGTATTAAACCAAGTTTTGATCAACCGAAAGGTGAAGCCTGACGTTTACTCGATAACAACTCATTCGGTTGATATCGCTTTCAAGCGCTCCATATCATGAACGATAATTTGGCGACGTTTCACAGTGATCACCCCCGACTCCTGAAACAACGACAATTGCCGGCTCACCGTCTCCAATGCCAATCCTAAATAATTACCCACATCTTTTCTCGACATGGATAAATTAAATTCTTTTTCAGAAAAACCGCGTTCCCTAAATCGTTTAGACAAGTTGATCAAAAAATTGGATAAACGTTTGCGCGCATCTTTCTTACCAAGCAACATTAACATCTCATGATCCGAGGCCACCTCTTTACCGATGAGCCGGTTAATTTGGTAACCTAATCCTGGGATTGAGCTATACAATTTGTCAATTTGATCCAGCGGCAATTCACAAACACTAGCCGGTTCCAAAGCAATCGCTGAACAGGAATGGGTATCAGTTTCCAAACCATCTAAACCAAATAGCTCGCCTGGCAAATGAAATCCCACCACTTGTTCGACCCCATTATTGTCTAACACCAGCGATTTCACAGACCCTGATCGAACAGTAAATAATGAATGACAAGGGTCATCCATATGGTATAAATACTCACCTTTATTCACAGGTCGCCGACGCTTAATGACACTTTCGAGTTGAGTGATATTTTCTGCACTCAGACCTCGCGGCAAACACAATTCTTTCAAACTGCACGCACTGCATGAAACTCTATACTTACCACAGAAATTTGCTTCTGGTTGATTCATTCCATAATACCTTCAGTGACTACTGAAGTATTCTAAGCTGTAATATTGACGCGGATCAATGTATTTTTAGCTTTAGTCACCTTATCAATGAGCTAGCACATGGGGCTGTCAGTAATAATGGACTAATCGCAGAAAAAACACACGCATGAAAAATCCTGAGTGAATCAGTCGCCTTTATGCGCGAGAGCAATACTCAAGTGAGAATGGGATATCATCGAGGTTAAACAGCATCAACCGGAATACCCCATCAAGGCTAAGATTGATAGCACCATGTATCATGCAACCGAAGCGAACCCGTTTTTTAGGCATTTTAAAACATGCCACCAGAACAAAAACTCAAGCAGACCTAACGCCTAACAATGATTCGCTACGGAAATACTTTAATAAAAAAACATTCAATCGGACCAGCTGTTATGCAAACAAACAGCTTGTTTATTCTTGCAAGCTTTATCTCGCAAAGCAGCATAGTTATCAATGAATTTTCTTATCAAACTGGGCTTGCTACTGAATATTTGGTATTTCATTTTGGCTTGAATTGGCCGCTCTAATAGGGTTGAAGTATATTTTTCTAATGTGGCATCATAAATCCCAAATTGGTCTTCCGCCATCACATGGTTTTCATCCCAAATACTGGCATCATCACTGCCACCAATCCAGACATTAAATTCTTTAATTTCTTTATTTAAGGTAAAAGACAGCCCTTTCAATTTGTTACCAGGTTGTATGCTATCGTCTAAAGTCCAACCAAAAAAAGGCAAATGCCAAGCCACTACTTTGGTTCCAGCCCAGCCCGGCTCTTCTGTACCATGAAAAGATGAACCTGCGTCATCAATATGACTTATTTCTATCTCTGTTTCGCCGGTATCCAAACCAAACAAAACAATATTCTCATCATCATCAAGCATTTTACTACCGGCAAAATAACTATTATTGCCAACATTAACCATATGCTGCCCAGGAGTCGCTGCATGAGATAGAATAGGCCCCTGATTATGTAGATTCATTCGATAAGTATATGTGCCATCGCCGTTATTCTGGTAAAAAATCTCGATATCTGCATAAGGTACCGCCATGACCTTAAACACCATCATCATGCTAGCAACAAACAACAACATCCCAAACAATCGTGTAATTTTTAATCTCATATAACTCTCCCTTTAGTTTTGCGCAATGTTGCAATACTTTGCCACCGGCCAATCCCATCAAGAGATATTAAAAGTCGACAGCGTGCTAGAGAATAAAGCGATAACTCCCAATTAACAACTAGCTTTTGAGTAAAAAATTTTAACAGATTGAGGGATAAGCAAAATAATAAAATAGCCTGGCCTTGAGATTGACTCGACCAGGCAAACGTCTGAAACAACAGCAGCCAACTCACATTTATCTTACCAGCAGAACTAAACGAATGCTGTGATGCACTTAACAGTCACAGTAAATGAGATTCAAATATACCCAAAACACTTGAGATTTAGGTATATCTACGTTTCAATTTTTCTCCATGCGTAAACCACTCGGTATAAATAACGGTTATGTTGGCTTTATCAGCAAGCAATAAAACGCAGCATAAGACACTTAACTGGGGGAAACCCTAGAGGCGAAATCACAAAGCATGTGCGTTATAATAAAGGAAAGCGCAAAAAAAACGGCTTATAGAAGTGCTGTCGGATGACAATCAAACCTATAAGCCGTCTTTAGATAATATTGGTAGCGGGGGTAGGATTTGAACCTACGACCTTCGGGTTATGAGCCCGACGAGCTACCAGGCTGCTCCACCCCGCAATCGAGAAGCGCATATTACAGATGATATTTACTTTTAGCAATAGCCATTAGTTAAATTTATTGATTATTGCGACTGATTGATCACTATTTATTCAGACAAGACACCAGAGACCTATTAAAGGCAACCTATTCACAGAATGTGCATCTAATTTTGGCTCATTTGGCTGCGTCATCCCACAAGACGCTGAAAAGCGATGGCTATTTAAAAATAAACACTGTGGGATCAAATCACCTGAAAATACGATGGCCTGGTATGGACGATGTGCTTCGGGTATGATTGGCGGAGATTTTGCTAAACTGATGTTATGTTTAACTTATGATACTTTAATTGACATGCTATGAAATTTTTATTTGATTTTTTTCCGATTCTGTTATTTTTTGTCGCATACAAAACTCATGGGATCTATGCAGCCACCGTTGTGGCGATCGTTGCATCATTTATTCAGGTCGGCTACGCTTGGTTAAAACACCGTAAAGTGGAAACTATGCATTGGATTACGCTTGCGTTGATTGTCGTATTTGGTGGCGCCACATTGTTGTTGCAAGATGAGCTTTTTATTAAGTGGAAACCTACCGTGTTAAATTGGTTATTTGGTCTGGTTTTTTTAGCCAGTCAATATATCGGTCAAAAAACAATCATACAGCGCATGATGGGTGCCAGCATTACTTTACCCAATGAAATCTGGACACGCTTAAATTTTAGCTGGGTCATGTTTTTTATTTCCGTCGGCTTCATTAATTTATATGTCGTTTATAATTTCGATACCGACACTTGGGTTAATTTCAAGCTGTTTGGTATGCTAGGATTAACCATCCTGTTTGTGCTCTTGCAAGGTTTGTATTTAACACGCTTTTTAAAAACCGATAGTCAATAAACTTGGATTTATTTTATTACTATGTTATATGCGATTATCAGTGAGGATAACGAAGATAGCCTGGCTCGGCGATTAACCGCCCGCCCCGAACACCTGGCACGCTTAACTCAATTACAAAACCAAGGACACTTAGTTTTGGCTGGACCTCACCCAAAAATTGATGCCAGTGACCCTGGTGATGCAGGATTTAGCGGCAGCCTCATTGTCGCCGAATTTGAATCATTACAAGCCGCCCAAAACTGGGCGAACGATGATCCCTATATCGCAGCCAATGTCTACAAAACTGTCACGGTAAAACCTTTTAAACAAGTTTTTCCATCTCCATAGCCGACATTGGGTAGCCAAGCGTTTGAAAATCGCGACGAAAATTGATTTCACAAGGGTTTTCCTTAAGAAGGTACATACGTGTTGTATTACCGACTGAAGAAAAATTCTTGTGGGATCCAGGTCTCAAGCGAGATCAAATGATAGGCTGTCCAATGTCGGCCATAGAAAATACAATCACTTTGATTAGCATCACGCCAATGTCGCCATACTAATTAAAGTGGTAACTGATCACTCACTTATTCAACTCTATAGGCTAAGATGAAAAAAATATTATTACTTTCACTCATTACCTTGCTATCGACCATTTCTTTTAATGCCTTGGCTGCCGATAGCAAAAACAATATCGTGGCATCAGTGAATGGAAGCAGCATTTCAAACGATGATTTCAATATCTACAGTCAAATGCGCTCCGGCCATCAAGCCAGCCAAAATTTATCTGAAAAACAAAAACAAGAAATTTTAGATGAATTAATCAATCGCGAACTGATTTACCAAGATGCGATTAGCAAAGGCATGAAGGAAGACCCGGAAGTTCAAGCGCAAATCGAAGATCAGATTAGAAACATTATTACCACCCATCGCCTGCGCAAACTGCTCGAAGAACAACCACCCACCCAGGCTCAATTGCAAAAAGCCTATCAAACCCAAATTGTCGAACCGGCTTCAATCGAATATAAAGCAAGCCACATCCTGCTAGAAAATGAAACCGATGCCAAGGCAGTCACTGATTCACTTAAAGGCGGCGCTGACTTTACAGGACTTGCCAAGGAAAAATCCACTGGACCCTCGGGGAAAGATGGTGGCTCACTGGGTTGGTTCTCCCCCAATCAAATGGTAAAACCCTTCGCTGATGCCGTTGCCAAGCTGAACAAAGGAGAAATTTCTCCAGCACCGGTACAAACACAATTTGGTTGGCACGTCATTCGATTAGAAGACGTTCGAAAAGTGGATCCGCCACCATTTGATAAAGTGGAAAAGCAATTGCTCAAAGTGGTACAAAACCAAATTATCGGTGACCATATTAGCGGCTTAAAAGCCAAAGCAAATATTGACGTGAAGCCATTCTAAAGAGCTATTTTAAAACAACGTCTAATACGACTCTCTGCATTCCCAGGCGAAATAGCATCGCCGGGAATGCCAAAAACTAACTTTCCGTTTGCAACAACGCCACAAACTGATCCTCCGTTAATATTTCAAGGTCAAGGGCTTGGGCTTTAGTGAGTTTTGAGCCCGCTTTTTCGCCAGCGACGACATAATTTGTTTTAGCCGATACACTGCCTGCCACCTTAGCCCCTAAACTTTGCAATTTCGCTTTTGCTTCTTGCCGTGTCATTTGCGTCAAGCTACCGGTTAACACAAATGTTTTGCCAGAAAACGGGGTTTCCAGGACAGCCATCACCGGCTGGTTTTGCCAATGAACACCGGCGTCACGTAATTTCTGAATCACTTCCATATTATGGGGCTCTTGGAAAAATTGCACAACGTGTGCGGCAACCACCGGACCAATATCAGGTAAATTTATCAATACGTCTTCGTTAGCCGCTGCAATATTTTCTAAGCTGCCCAGATGCTGCACTAAGGTCTGTGCCGTGGCTTCACCCACTTCACGGATGCCTAAACCATATAAAAATCGAGCAAGCTGAGTCTCTTTTGACTGGCTCAAGGCCGCTAATATATTGTCCGCCGATTTATCTCCCATGCGCTCCAACGCCGCTAGCTGGGTTTTATTGAGCGTAAACAGATCAGCAACGGTTTCTACCAAACCTTGATCCACCAGTTGCTCAACCAATTTATCTCCCAAGCCTTCAATGTCCATGGCTTTGCGTGAAGCAAAATGTTTAATGGATTGTTTTCTTTGCGCCGCACAAAACAAACCGGCACTGCATTTTGATACCGCTTCTCCTTCAGCGCGTATGGCATTGGCACCACAAACTGGACAATGCTCAGGCATCTGATATTTTTGGGCGTCTTCGGGCCTGTTACGCAAGATAACCCGGGCCACCTCAGGAATCACATCACCAGCACGCCGTACCACGACAGTATCGCCAATGCGAACATCTTTTCGATCAATCTCATCCTGATTATGTAAGGTGGCATTGGTTAGCGTTACACCACCCACAAAAACCGGTTTTAAGCGAGCCACTGGGGTCAGTGCGCCAGTGCGCCCCACTTGCACTTCAATATTTTCCACCACGGTAAGCGCCTCTTCGGCAGGAAACTTATGGGCAATCGCCCAGCGTGGTGCTTTCGCCACAAACCCCATTTGTTGTTGCGCGGCCAGTGCATTAATCTTATACACAACACCATCGATCTCATAAGGCAAGTTCAGCCGTTTTTCACTTAACTGCTGATAGTGCTGCAAGCAACCCTCGGCACCTTCCACCACGGCGGTTTCATCGTTGACCCGCAATCCCCAGGTTTTAAGTTGCATGAGTATGTCGTAATGATATTCAGCCATTTGACCGTCAACCACTTCTCCTAAACCATAACAATACATACTCAACGGACGCGTGGCAGTAATCTTTGGGTCCAATTGTCGCAAACTTCCTGCAGCGGCATTACGAGGATTGGCAAAAGGTTTTTCGTTATTGGCAAGCTGACGAGCATTGAGTGCGTCGAACCCATGCTTTGGCATATAGACTTCACCGCGCACTTCTAATACCGGTGGAATGTTTTGTCCAGTGAGTCGTAATGGCACTGCACCAATGGTTCTGACATTGAGCGTCACATCCTCCCCTTGCATGCCATCACCACGCGTTGCACATTTAACCAGCAGGCCGGCTTCATAACGCAAGCTAACCGCTAAACCATCGAGTTTTGGCTCTGCCACATACGGTATTGATGTTAGCTCAAGCTGATCGCAATTACGCTTATCAAAATCTTTTACATCCTGCTCACTAAAAGCATTGGATAAGGACAACATGGGTATCCGGTGTGCCACTTGAGTAAATATTTTCAGTGGCTCACCCCCCACGCGTTGCGTGGGAGAGTCTGGCGTGATTAATTCTGGGTATTGATGCTCTAAATCAATTAACTGCCGCATTAAGCGATCATATTCAGCATCCGGTATTTCTGGATCATCTAATACATAATAACGGTAATTATGATATTCAATTTGTTTGCGCAGATCAGCAACACGCTCCACGGCGCCGGTAACAACAGATCCTTGAGTGACCATATGTAAATTGATAGCTAAAATCGATGGTTAACTAACGCACTAAATCAACAACTTTTTGATTCGTTCTTGCCATATCAAAGGCGGCGACTTCGGCTCTTAGTTTGGTGATAATGGCTTGACTGAGCGGTTGATGCCGCTCATCGAACAATTGCCCCCCTAACCTTTTCGCCAACGCTTGGGCAGTCACTAGCATATTAGAAAACGCACGTAACCCATCGACTGGACCCGGTAAGCGCATGAATAAGCTCACCCCGGTGGTTTCAAAACCATCCATCGCCTCAATGTCGAATATCCCTGGCTCCATCATATTCACTAAACTGAAATAAGGTGCCTCGCCAGGACGACGGTCGCCTGGAAAATGAAAAATCCGATGTTCGCCATAGCCCATCCCGGCGATTTCTACCGCTTTTTGCAAATCACTGCCATGGAACATGTGTTCGTCTTTTGCCATCACATGCAAAATAATAAACATTTCCCCGCCATGGGGCTCTGCGTCAAAATCAGGCTCTGGCTCCAGTGACAGGCTGGAAACCGGTGTATTCATTTCATGTACTGTGTGCTCATCCTGCATCGTCATCGGGTCAGCAGCCGAGGGCTGTACAGATCGTACATACTCTTGCTGTTGATGGCTTGGCCGGTTATGATCTGCCATGTGTGAAGTTGCTGCCTGGTTTCGCGTACGCTCTGGTGCCTTGCTTACACTGACAGGTCCAACATCTTTCACTGGCTCAGGCTCCAAGGCACTTTGGATCTCCAACGCCGTTAACCCGCCAACCTGCGGGTCTAAATCAACGATATCTTCGTGTATTTCCCAACGTACCGTCGAGTGTGGTGAGTGAGGTTCGGACAAATCCAAGGTTTTCAAGTCTTTTTGACTTCCCGATCGCCGCCCAAAAAGAATAATCGCCAAAATAACCACCGCACCCGCCACCGCTAATATCAAACGCAATGGATCATTCCAAAACTCAATAAAATCATTCATAAATTTTCCCTACTCCCTCCTACATAGCCGCCAAACTGGCTGCCTCCTCAACATCGACGGATACCATACGTGAAACTCCCGGTTCATGCATTGTCACTCCATTTAAATGTTGCGCAATTTCCATCGTCGTTTTGTTATGGGTAATAAATATAAACTGAACCTGTTCCGACATCGCTTTCACTAATTGACTAAAACGACCTACGTTCGCCTCGTCTAAGGGGGCATCTACCTCATCTAACATACAAAATGGTGCTGGGTTTAACTCAAAAATGGCAAATACCAAAGCCACCGCCGTCAGCGCTTTTTCACCGCCTGACAACATATGAATATTGCTTATTCTTTTACCTGGTGGTCGAGCCATAATGGTCACCCCCGTCTCTAATAAATCTTCACTAATTAATTCTAAAAACGCTTGCCCTCCACCAAATAACTTAGGAAACATGTTTTTTAAACCACCATTGACTTTGTCAAAGGTCTCTTTAAAGCGAGCACGGGTTTCTTTATCAATCTTGTTGATGGCGTTTTCAAGCGTCGTTAACGCTTCTGTTAAATCACTATGCTGGCTTTCAAGATACTGCTTGCGTTCTGATTGTTCTGCATACTCATCAATCGCCGCTAAATTGATGGGACCCAGTCGCACAATACTTTGTTCCAGTTTGGCAAGCATTTGCTCCCACTCACTGGCTGACGCGCCTTCAGGTAGCTCTGCTAATATTTGAGCCAATTCATAACCCGCTTCCGCCAATTGTTCAATGAGCGTCTGACGCCGGACTTTGACGGTTTGCGCATTCATTTGCTCTTGGCTTAACGTCTCCCGAGCCACCTGAACTTTTTGCTCAATTTTTATTTTATTGGTGCTTAATTCACGCAGTTGATTATCGGCTTCGTCAACACTCTGACGAACCTCACTCAACTGCGCTTCCACAGTTAAGCGTTGCTCCAAGAGCTGCTCCAGGTTTTGCTTAATCCCTGGCAGCGGCGTCTCACTGTCAGTCAACGCCGTTTCTAATGCGATTTGACGTTCTTGCAGGCTGCGAAGCTGAACATGCACTCGTTGTAAATTTTGTTCAGCGGCGTCTTTTGCCATTTTAGATGACTCAAGCTGCAGCTTTAAATCATGCATTTCTTGCTTTTTCTCATTGGCCACTTGGCGAACATCGGCCAATGACTCACGTAATTCATCACGCTGTCCGGTCAATTCTTCACGCCGCTGGATAATCTCATCCATCATCCCAAGCGCATCAGCTAAGCGTTTGCGTGAATCTTGTATATTACCTACATTATTGGTAATTTGCTGTTGAATATCCTCAAGTTCGCTACGCACTCGCGCTGATCGGGTTTTTATCTGTTCTGAGCGCGCTAGTTTACCACTGTATTGGGCTTTTATTTCACCCAACTGCTTTTGCGATTCCTGAATCTCACGCTGCGTATTATCGCGCTGCGCTTCGATTTCAAGCAAACTTGCTTGGCTAAATTCACACTGTTGCTCTAATTGAGCAATCACCTCAGCCACCTGTTGCTGAGCAATTTGCAAGGCTTTGAGTTCTTTTTCGCGGGCAATGACGCCGCTTTTTTCATCTTGCTGTTTATTTATACGTAACCAGCGAGGGCTAATCCAAAGACCTTGCCGAGTCACCACCGATTCATCTTCAAGCAATTGCTGAGATAAGGCTAAGGCGGCTGGCAAATCATCGACACAGTAAATTTTGTCCAATAAATGATGAATATCTACCGGTGACTGCACCACATCACTCAATAGTCGCCTGCCATTTAACATAGCATTCACATGGCCGTTCGTCGACTGAGCCTCCATAAAACTAATAGATAATTCCGGTAGCTCGCCTAATTTATCAAAGATATCTTGCAATGTATTGATGCACAATGCTTCTAAATTGAACCCCAATACCGTTTCAATAGCTTTTTCCCAACCCTCGCTAACGATCAATTGCTGAGCCAGACGTGGGCAATCTTGTAAACCTAACTCGGATAACCAAGCTTGCCGCTGTTCTTCATGCTTGCCAAGGGCCGCTTCCTGCAACACTTCTAACGATGCAATGCGCCCTCGTTGTTGTTGGTGTTGATCGCGACTAGTTGCCAAATTTTCTGTTAATTCAACCATTTCTTGGCGTTGATCAGCGACCCGAGCCTGGCACTCTGACAATACCTCATGTAACTGGTCGGCCTGTGCCTGCTGTTGCGTCATCACTTCATCTAAGGCTTGCAGCTCATCATCTAACAGTTGGGTCTCAAAACTTTTTAATTCTTCCCCCAAACGCTCAGAACGCTGTTGCAATTGCTGAGATTGATTTTCCATGTGCGTAATTTTTGTACGCTCAACTTCTGCCGTTTTGGTGGGCTCCCCCGCTTGCTGATTAAACTCATCCCACTGCAACTGCCAATCTTGCATGGCGCAATCAGCCTCTTCCAATTGCGCAGAAGATAACTCGGATTGTTGTTTAGCCTCTTCAAATAGCGGCATCAATTCGGTGATTTTCACCTCATGTTCGATGCTTTGGCGCTCATCGGTTTGCTGATGAACATTAGCATCTTGCTGTGCTTGAATCACTTGTGCCAAGTCGTTAGCAAGCTCCTGCTGGCGGTTTTTGCTATGCTGTATTTGTTGTTCGTGACTGGAGACTTCTGCACCAATTTGATAATAACGCGCTTGTATTTCATTCAATGTGTCGCTGGCTTCCACATGAATTTCACGCTGTTGCTCCATGGCTGCTTCCGTGGCACGCAAGGCAGATATGTCAGCTTCTAATTGGGTTCCCATTTTGCCTACTAAGGCATCCTTGGTTTGCATCTCACTGTCCAACACTTGCCATTGCAACGTTAATAACTGGCCTTTAACAGTCCGTTCTTCTTCTTTTAAGTTTTTATAGCGCTCTGCGGTTTTTGCCTGCTTTTGCAAACGCTCAAGTTGTTTATCAAGCTCTTCCATTAAGTCGTTAATTCGACTTAAATTCTCATGCGTATGCCGCATGCGGTTTTCGGTTTCCCGGCGCCGTTCTTTGTATTTGGAAATACCAGCGGCTTCTTCTAAAAAAGTACGTAATTCATCCGGCTTTGCTTCGATCAAGCGAGATATCATACCTTGGCCGATAATGGCATAACTGCGCGGACCCAAACCGGTACCAAGAAAAATATCAGTGATATCACGACGCCGACAACGGGTCCCATTCAATGAATAATTCGATTGTCCATCGCGTGTCACCAATCGCTTGATAGAGATTTCATTATAGTTAGCATACTGGCCACCCATGCCACCTTGACTATTATCAAACACCAATTCGACAAAGGCTTGGCCAACCGGCTTTCTGCTGGATGAACCGCTGAATATGACATCAGCCATCGACTCCCCGCGCATATGCTTAGCCGAGCTTTCCCCCATCACCCAGCGAACCGCATCAATGATATTCGACTTACCACTGCCATTGGGTCCCACCACACCAACGAGATTACTTTCGATAAAAACCGTGGTTGGATCGACAAAAGATTTAAAGCCTGCTAGCTTTATTTTACTGAGACGCATGGAAGATTAATTAGCCTAGTTGTTAAAAATCAAGCGTATTGTATGTTATTCAACCAAGTGATGAATACTTTAATTTTCAGCCGGCGATGCTCTCTAACTCGCCCGGACAAGAAGTAGGCGACATATTACACTTATGCTCGCTAAGGAACAACCTGACGATGCGCGCTGCTGGCAACCCGAGTAAAACTCAAACATCATTTGACTGCACAGGAAATTTTAATGGCAGATGAAAGCAATCACCGAACCTATTTTAAATGCTCAATCATGTCTTCACGGTGAGGCCTTTACACAAGCACTTTGTCAACCCGTTGATCACCGGATACAATGAGAGGTCAAAATTATCATAGAGAGAAACGAATGCCTAGCGAACCAAGTAAAAATCTAGACACATTTGATAATCCAAACCCACAGCAGGATTATACAATACATATTACGATTCCAGAATTTACTTGTTTGTGCCCGAAAACTGGCCAACCGGATTTTGCAACCATCAAAATAGATTATGTTCCAAATTTATTATGTCTTGAACTTAAAGCGTTGAAATTATATATCTGGTCGTTTCGAAATGAAGGCACATTTCACGAAGCGGTAACAAACCAGCTATTGGAGGATATGGTGGCTGCCTGTCAACCAAATTTTATGCGTATCACCGCAGAATTTAACGTACGGGGTGGCATTTATACCACCGTGGTAGTGGAACACAAAAACGTCAATTGGCAAGCGCCCGCGTTAGTTACATTACCTTAGTTTTTTATATTAACGATTTGACATATAGCAAATACCTCCCTTGAAAAACATAGACAAAACTCAAGATGATAATTATTTTCTGGGCATTGATTTAGGCACCAGCGGCTGTCGTATCGCCGTGATCAATGAACAAGAACAGATAATTGCTTCGGCAGAACATCCATTGCCCCCCGCCAAAGTACTCAATGACGGGCATCGCTACCAAGATCCGGAGATTTGGTGGCAAGCCTGTCAAAATGCACTTTATAAAATCAAGCAATTAATACCTCTTTATCAAGTGCGTTCGATTGCCGTCGATGCGACCTCTGGAACGGTATTGGCGGCCGATCAACATGGCCAAGCACTCTCTAACGCGCTGATGTACAACGATGTCGCCAGTGTGCGAGAAGCTCAAATAATCGCAAAATACGCCCCAGCCCACAGCGCAGCTCAAGGGGCAAGCTCAGCGCTAGCGAAATGCCTTCATCTGGGTAACCAGTTATCACGCCAAAATGATTTTTGCTTCGTCAATCAAGCGGATTGGCTAGCCGGACAGTTTTCTAAACAATTTAATGTGAGTGACGAAAATAACGCCCTTAAAATGGGCTACGACCCCATTGAACGGCAATGGCCTGACTGGATAATGGAATTAGACATCGACCTCAGTCACCTGCCTTGCGTACAAGTACCGGGTGAAATTATCAGCACCATTAGCAAACAAATCGCTTTTCGCTTTGGTTTTAATGACAATACCCAAATTGTCAGTGGCACCACCGACAGCATTGCTGCTTTAATCGCCACCGGCGCCCACCAAAAAGGCGAAGCGGTGACCTCGATCGGTTCCACGTTAGTGTTAAAATTAATTTCAGAAACCCCGATTTTCAATGCCGATTATGGTATCTACAGTCATCGCCTAGGGAACGTTTGGCTAGTCGGCGGCGCCTCGAATAGCGGAGGATCAGTCATTCAGCATTATTTTTCGCCACAACAAATTGAAAGTATGACCCACCAGCTCAATCCAAATCAGCCAACCCAGCTGGATTATTATCCTCTCGCCCAAATCGGAGAGCGATTTCCCATCAATGATGCCACACTCACCCCCAAACTATCACCGCGTCCTGCATCCGATGTCATTTTCTTCCAAGGCATCTTAGAAGGCATTGCTAACATTGAAAAACTCGGTTATGAGCGATTAGTTGAATTAGGCGCCACCGCACCACGTAAAATACTCACCGTTGGCGGCGGTGCTATTAATGCACCCTGGACTCAAATGCGCGCCAAGATCTTGGGCGTGCCTGTCGTTAAAGCGCGTTGCACCGATGCCGCCGTCGGTGCAGCAAAACTGGCTAAACAAGGTGTCGCTAAATCCATCGATTAAATCGAGAAGTACTCTAATGACAACCCGCAACACATTACCCAACACGCCGATTCATGGCGCACTGTATCTGATCAAAGGTATGCGATTAATCAGCCATCCTCAGCTCAGAAAATTCGCCCTATTACCCATCGCATTTAGTTTCATCTTTTTCACAGCCATCAGTATGGGTCTTTTCGTCTGGTTTGATGATATTACAAAAGCCCTCGCCGATATGTTGCCCAGCTGGTTACAGTGGTTAGATTGGCTCATTTGGTTGTTACTCGGTATTGGCCTGATCATGTTTGCCTATTTTACCTTTACCCTGGTCGTTAATTTTTTCAGCGCACCCTTTAACGGCCTATTAGCAGAAGCCGTAGAAATGCACTTGACTACCCAGCAAGTAAACATGGACGAGCCTTGGCAAACGATCATTAAAGAATTGCCAACCATCATGAAAGAAGAACTGGCAAAGATTTTTTATTTTCTCACTCGAAGTCTATTATTTTTAATACTGTTTTTCATCCCTGGCATTAATTTCATTGCCTCCGGCGTGTGGCTGGTGTTTGCTGCTTGGTTGCTCACTTTACAGTATGCGGACTATCCCATGGGAAACCATAAAATAAAATTCATCCACCAAAGAAAACATTTAAAAAATAAACTCATGCTGGTGTTAGGATTTGGTGGGGCAGTCATGGTCGGAACCATGATACCAATATTAAATATCATTATCGTACCCAGTGCCGTGGCCGGTGCAACCGCCATGTTATTGGATCATTACGATTTAGATAGGTTAGAACAAATGAATGGCTAAGAGGCCAGTGATTATCGTGTTATTGCTTGATAGACGCTAAATGTTTTGTTAACCGACGAACACCTTCCCTGAGATTTTCTTCATTCGTCGTGTAAGCAAACCGGATATGCTGAGCCGCTTGTCGGTCACCAAAATCAGAGCCAGGAGTGACTGCAACGCCGACCTCTTCCAACAACCTATGGCAAAAATCGAAACTATTGTCCGTAAAACGCGAACAATTAGCATAGATATAAAAAGCCCCTTGCGGCAAACAGGGAATGGTGAAACCCAGCGCCTGTAAAGCAGGCACCAGATAATCACGGCGCTGCCGAAACTCATCACGGCGCTGCTGCAGGATACGCATGGTCGACTCATCAAATGCCGCCAACGCTGCATATTGCCCGGGTGTAGAGGGCGCCAAAAAAATATTTTGCGCTAATCGTTCGATGGCTGGCACAAACTGTTTAGGTGCGATCAACCAACCTAAGCGCCACCCCGTCATTCCAAAGTATTTTGAAAAGCTATTCACCACAAACGCTTGTTCATCAATGGATAAAATTGTAGGCAATTTATCCGTGTATTCAAGTCCATGGTAAATTTCATCAACAATCAAGTAACCGCCCCGCTGACGAACGGCTTTTGCAATATTTGCCAGCGGCTTCGCTGGCAACACGCTACCGACAGGGTTAGTCGGCGATGCAACAATAACCGCCTTGGTGGTAGGCTGCCAATGATGCGCTAACAAATCGTCCGTCAATTGAAACTGAGTCGTCGCATCCACCCCAATGCTAATCGGCTCACCATTGAGAAACCGAACAAAATTTCGATTACAGGGGTATCCTGGATCCGCCATTAAGACTTGATCATCCGGATTTAATAATGCCCCAAGGGCTAGCAGCAAAGCACCTGAACTGCCTGGGGTAATCACAACCTGATCGGCATTAACCTTTTGGCCGTATCGAGTCTGATAATAATTTGCTACCGCTGCCCGCAATTCAGGTAATCCGGTAGCGGGCGTATAATGGGTACGCCCTGCGGCTAAGGCACGAATCCCTGCTGCAACAATGGGTTCTGGTGTTGAAAAATCCGGCTCCCCAATTTCCATATGTATGATACGCTTTCCTTGCGCTTCTAATTCCCGGCTACGTGCCAACAATGACATGACTTGAAACGATGAAATTTCAGCCATTCGAGCTGCTAAACCCTCTATCACGTTTTTCCCTTTTTATAATCTTAGATTCCACACCGAAATTAATCGATCTCGCTTGATCCTTAATCTCAGCCTGATGTTTCTTCGCTCAGCCATAGCAGCCGTATTAAATACAGCTAGAAAACCATATAAAAATCAACATGACTTACTATTATTAAATGCGGAACAGGCCACTCTCAGCTAGGCAATTTTTCAGCACAATTGTCACTATCGTCTCATAATCAAACAACCAATAATCGATAAACATGCAGTCTAAAGAAAACTATCTACACTTTGCTTATTCTAACCTAACTTTAGCCACAAAAAAATTCAAATATATGCGTTCAAAGGTAAAATTTATTTAATGATTCAGTATGTTAGTATCACAAGTCAGATATAAGCTGACACCTGACAAATTTAGGTCTATATTTTGATGAGAGTCAATTTTCTAGAAATATTACTATTGCAGACACGCCTCTTTTCTGGTACAAAGCGGGTCTCAAAATTTCTCGGTATAACGGGGGACGATTAACTTATGGCCGCGAAAAAGCAACAAACGCACGAAACAACAACAACGACGACTTCGTTGGGTATCGCGCCCTATGATATTCAGCAAGGCGAAGAATACATGAATGAGGCGCAAGTCGATCATTTCATGAAAATACTCACCGCCTGGAAAAAGGACTTGATGGAGGAAGTTGATCGCACGGTTCATCACATGCAAGATGAAGCCGCCAATTTTCCCGATCCCAATGACCGCGCAACGCAGGAATCCGAATTTGCCATGGAATTGCGCGCCCGCGACCGGGAACGTAAACTCATCAAAAAAATCGATGAAGCATTAGCAATGCTTGAGGCTGGTGATTACGGTTATTGCCATCAATGTGGCATCGAAATTGGCATACGACGACTTGAAGCACGTCCCACTGCCACGCTTTGCATTGACTGCAAAACATTAGACGAGATCAAAGAAAAACACATGGGTAGTTAAACTTATCAACGCCACTTAAACACATAACGCCATCACAATCATTTGCGATGGCGCTAGTTTTTGTTACCTTGGTTTTTTCGCAATGGAGGAAAACACGAGCTGATATTCCCCGGCAATAAGTTATTGGTTAGCTTGCCGGCGCACTCTTAATTCATTTGATTCTGCAAAATTTACAATGTATTCATAAGCTGCAGGATTTTCTTGTTGTAATGTTTCGATGACAACTAAACATTTCTCGCCATCAACAAAACCTGGCTGCACGTCCTTGGAATAATGCAAACGATGATCTGGCCCAAAAGTCCCCAGATTTGATGAAATACGCTCGATCCAATCACTCGGCCGAAAACGTTTGCCATCTTTACATACACTTTCTATAATCAATTTTGCCGCAGAACTTGTCATATACTCACCCACTCTATTTTTAGCACTCAACCTTTAGAACCTACATTTTATTTTTTAGACAAGCAGCTTCTTATGGTCCATGTGGTATTTATCGTCGAACCAGGCGCGATTATATAGCGTAAATGTATAATAAAAGTGTGATGTTTCTTACAGTTTCCACCTTCTTGATATGATCTTTTCCAAGAAATTGAGTGGATGGACTCGTGTTACGCAAAACCTACACATAAGATTTAAGTATAAAAACCAACATTTGCTACCTTCAGATAGCAAATGTCAGTTAGAAACTATTAATTGAACAATTAAAGATGAGCTAAAATGGCCTTAGACACCGACTCCTGTGTCGCTTCGATGCTGGTAATATCTGACGTGCTTTGTTTAATTGCAGTATCCGGGTCCTTTAAACCATGACCTGTTAAGGTACAGACAATGCGACTTCCCTCGGGTATTTTTCCTGATTGAATATCTTTGATTGCACCAGCCAATGAGATTGCCGAGGCGGGTTCACAAAAAATACCTTCGAGCTCTGTCAACATTCGCTGCGCAGCAAGAATTTCCGAATCTGCAAACTCATCAAACCAGCCATCCGAATCCTTTTGTGCGGCCCAGGCTTTATCCCAAGATTGAGGGTGACCAATACGAATGGCTGTCGCAATGGTTTCTGGATATTCAACCATCTCGCCGCGCAAAAATGGCGCGGCACCCGAGGCTTGATAACCGAGCATTTTAGGCTTTTGATTCACCATGCCATGGTCAAAATATTCACAATATCCCATCCAATAGGCACTAATGTTCCCTGCGTTGCCGACGGGTAAGCAATGGTAGTCAGGCGCACAACCCAGTTCTTCTATGATTTCAAAGGCGGCGGTTTTCTGGCCTTGCAAACGAAATGGATTAATTGAATTCACTATCGTCACTGGCAACTCTTGGCCGAGCTGTTTTACCAACTGCATGCCCACATCAAAGTTTCCTTTGAATTGAATCACCACCGCACCGTGAATCATGGCTTGCGCCAGTTTACCCATAGCGATTTTCCCATCTGGTATTAAAACAAAAGCTTTAATACCAGCACGTGCGGCATAAGCCGCCGCAGAAGCTGAAGTATTGCCAGTCGATGCACAAATAATCGCTTTACTGCCATCCTCGACGGCCTTGGTAACCGCCATTGTCATACCTCGATCCTTGAAAGAACCGGTGGGATTTAGACCTTCATATTTAACGTAGATGTCAACATCTTTGGCTAATTTAACCGGAATATTATGCAATCGAATGAGCGGCGTATTTCCTTCACCTAAACTAATAATACGCGTATCGTCATGAATCGGTAAACGGTCACGGTATCTATCGATCAAACCGGTATAACGCGGTCGAAATGACATAACAACATCCTCTAAAGATAACTTATAAAATATTAACGCAAGTGCAAATCCGACATCATATTAATCTGCATTGAGGCACTCTAACCGAATTCGTGCCACTTGGCCATTAATTGAGCTCAAACTTTGAATTTGTTCAATCGCTTCATTCATCTTTTTCTCGAGTACCCGATGGGTAATCATAATAATACTGGCATGTGTGGTATTTTTTGTCAGTTCTTTTTGCTGAATGGCCTCAATGCTGATCCCAAGTTTACCTAAAATGTGCGTCACATCGGCGAGCACACCCGGTTTATCTTGCGCCTGCATTCTGAGGTAATAGGCGGTTTCTACTTCCTCCATCGCAAGAATCGGTGTATCAGAAATTGCATCAGCCTGGAATGCCAGATGAGGAACCCGGTTCTCTGGATCGCTGGTTAGGGTTCGCACCACATCCACCAAATCCGCCACCACTGCCGACGCAGTTGCATCCGCGCCAGCACCCGCTCCATAGTATAATGTCGCACCAACAGCATCACCTTTTACCAATACCGCATTCATCACACCATTAACGTTGGCAATCAAACGCCGATGCGGAATCAAGGTCGGATGCACACGTAATTCAATCCCATGATCGGTGCGTTTTGCCAGCCCTAAATGTTTAATTCGATAACCCAGAGCTTCTGCGTAACGTACATCCTCTTGGGAGATTTGAGAAATACCTTCGGCATAAGCCTTATTAAATTGTAATGGAATGCCAAATGCGATCGATGCGAGTATCGTTAATTTATGTGCGGCATCAATACCCTCAACATCAAACGTTGGATCGGCTTCAGCGTACCCCAAACGTTGGGCTTCAGCCAACACATCAGCAAAATCACGTCCCTTATCCAGCATTTCAGTCAAAATAAAATTGCCAGTACCATTAATAATACCTGCCAACCATTCAATTTGATTGCCAGCTAAACCTTCTCTAATCGCCTTAATGATTGGTATACCACCGGCTACCGCCGCTTCGAAAGCGACCATCACCCCTTTTTTCTGCGCCTCTGAAAATATTTCGTTACCATATTTAGCAATCAACGCTTTATTGGCAGTGACCACATGTTTGCCATTAGCAATAGCCATCATGACCAGGTCTCGAGCTAAGGTATCTCCGCCAATCAATTCCACAATAATTTGCGTTTCAGGATCAGTGACGACTTCTTTCGGGTTGACCGTCAAACGTATTTCACTGGTATCACAGCTACGAGCTCGATTAATATCGCGTGCAGCAGCATGGGTGACAACGATGCCGCGCCCCGCTCTACGCGCAATTTCTTCAGCATTTCGATTAAGCACATTGACAGTTCCACCACCGACTGTGCCCAAACCTAATAATCCAACTTTAACTGGATTCATATCATTTTACCTCTGTGACTCACACCAATGACTTCCAATGTTTTTGGACCACATTTGAAAACCGTTATAATATTTATGGAGCTAGTACCTTGTCTCGGCGAAACATATCTCTAATGCCTCTAATTGCTTGACGAGTACGGTGTGCATTCTCGATCAATGCAAATCGCACATGGTCATCACCATATTCACCAAACCCCACCCCTGGAGATACCGCCACCTTAGCTTCTGAAAGTAATCGTTTGGCAAATTCTAGTGAGCCTAATTTTTTATAGGCAGGCGGAATCGGTGCCCAAACAAACATTGTCGCCTTGGGTTTTTCTACTTCCCAGCCGACATTATTCAAGCCTTCACACAATACATCCCGACGCTGACAATACATATCAGTAATCTGTTGTACACATTCTTGCGGCCCTTCTAAGGCAGTGATCGCCGCCACCTGAATCGGCGTAAACATACCATAGTCCAGATAAGATTTTATGCGAGCTAGCGCGCCCACTAATTCAGGATTACCACACATAAAACCGACTCGCCAACCTGGCATATTGTAACTTTTCGACAAGGTAAAAAATTCAACAGCAATCTCCTTGGCACCGGGCACTTGTAACAGGGAAGGCGCCTGATAACCATCGAATACAATGTCAGCATAAGCGATATCATGAATCACCCATATTTTATGCTCTTTGGCAACGTCAACGACTTTCTCGAAAAAATCTAATTCCACACACTGTGTTGTTGGATTTCCCGGAAAATTAAGCACCAACATCTTCGGTTTTGGCCAAGTATCTTTAATCGCTTTTTCTAATTCAGCAAAAAAATCCACCCCCGGCACCAATGGCACATGCCGAATGTCAGCACCAGCAATCACAAAACCATACGGATGAATAGGATAGGTTGGGTTGGGAACCAATACGGCATCACCAGGCCCCAAGGTCGCGAGCGCCAAATGAGCCAAACCTTCCTTGGAACCAATGGTTACAATAGCTTCGGTGTCCGGGTTTAGCTCAACCTCATAACGCTGCTGATACCATGAACATATGGCTTGTCTTAAACGCGGTATGCCGCGAGAAACAGAATAACGGTGAGTATCACGACGCTGGGCGGCTTCCACCAACTTATCAATAATATGTTGCGGGGTCGCTTGATCCGGGTTTCCCATACCAAAATCAATGATATCCTCACCTCTTGCACGTGCTGCCGCTTTTAACTCATTGACAATATTAAAAACATAAGGCGGTAGACGTTTAATGCGCTGAAATTCGGTAAACAATTGATCAAACTCTATAATTTATTTACTGTTGAGGGATGTATTCAAAAGCTTGGCAGTCGATGTACCATGTATTGCAGATAATCTATTCATATTAGTTCGAACACCCTTGGATTCAGTCTTCCAATAAAATGTTATTTTTCAACCGATTTGTTGCAGGCATATTACTGCAAGTATATGTGTAAAAAAATAAACATAATAACGCTTATGCGCTAATTAGCAAAAAGTACCGAGTACGAAGCCCATTATATGCCCACTACCAACTTAAAAAATACGCTTATTCAAAAGATTGGCAACAATACTTGCCATTTGAAATACTGTCAACGTAATACCGCTATCACTTAAAAGAAATTTTTTAGAGAATACCGTTTAGTCATCACTATAAAAATAAAGTATGATGCAATTTCTGATTAATACGAGGTGATTCATGCAAATCAATCTAGATACCAGACCTGAGGCCTATTCTATCCATTCCTATGGTGATCATTATATCGTTGTCAATTCACCCACCACCCTGTCTGAAGATAACAACGATAAGCGAGTACCACAATCAGAGCAAACAATACCAAAAAATAATAAAAACACGATCAAGTTAACAGCCAGCGCTATTATCACCCCGGAAAAACTCATTAGCGATTGGCGCCCACAATCCATGAAAGAATTAACTGAAGATGACTTGGAGGTTTTATCGGATTTACAGCCTGAGTTGGTTATTTTAGGTACCGGTAAACAAATTATTTTCCCAGATCAGTCTTATACTTTGCCACTAATGCGTCAAGGAATCGGCGTCGAGGTCATGAATACGGCGGCGGCATGCCGAACTTACAATTTTTTAATGGCTGACGGCCGACAGGTTTTAGCCGCATTATTTATGGCATAAACAGTATAAAATTTATTCCACTTTTTTATTTTTATTCTTGATACATCTCGTGCAATTAAGAAAACGGCGCACATCGAAAAACGATTCTTTGCACACCGTATCTCATTATGTCTTGCTTTAACCAACCCCACGAACTCAATTCAGCGATCACAAACTGAAACGAATAACTTCAATTGATGCGTAACATTTTTATTAATTTTAAAGTATGTCTTAAAACATCAATTGAACACGGTATCTGCTGAAAAACCCTCTCGCTCCATTATTTCTCTTAATTTCCCTAGGGCTTCCACCTGGATTTGTCGAACACGCTCCCTCGTAACCCCGATTTCTCCGCCAACTTCTTCTAAAGTCGACATTTTTTGACCGCTTAAACCAAATCGCCGCTCAACCACTTGACGCTGTTTTTCATTCAGCTGAGACAACCAGATTTGCAAGTGCCGATTGAGATCCGCATCTTGTAATAAAATTGCCGGATCTGCATTGTTTTCATCAGGAATGGCATCCAATACCGATTTATCCGATCCCTTATTAAGCGGCGAATCCACAGAAGTCACTCGCTCATTAAGTCCAAGAATGCGTTTCACATCCTCAATCGGTTTATCCAAATGCCGTGCAATTTCTTCTGGACTAGGTTCATGATCTTGCGTTTGCGCAAAAGAACGCGCTGCACGCAGATAAGAATTGAGTTCTTTGACAACATGAATCGGAAGTCGAATTGTACGCGTTTGATTCATTAAAGCACGTTCAATGGTCTGCCTAATCCACCATGTCGCGTATGTTGAAAAACGAAATCCGCGTTCTGGGTCAAATTTTTCTACCGCATGAATTAAGCCCAAATTACCTTCTTCAATCAGATCCAGAAACGCTAGACCACGATTCAAATATCGACGCGCAATTTTCACAACTAAGCGTAAATTACTCTCGATCATTCGTCGGCGTCCTAATTCATCACCTTTTTGTGCAAGACGCGCATAATGCACCTCTTCTTCCGCCGATAATAACGGTGAATAGCCGATTTCACTTAAATAAAGCCGGGTGGCATCAAGCTGCCCATCAGAGGCTTCATCTGTCGACTGACTCTTAGATGACTTTGTCTCTTCTTCGTCACGTTCATCGAGTCTCATTTCATCAGTTGAACACATTGTATCTTCACCAAAAGCACCACTGTCATGCGTCATCCACTACCCTCCATAAACAACAATTATTGCCCTCGTAAAAGCCGAAGGGGGTTTACAGGATTTCCGTTTCGTCGAATTTCAAAATGAAGTAAACCGGCCACGTCGCTAGTACTTCCCATTTTAGCGATGAACTGTCCTTTCTTAACTTTGTCACCCTCCTCTACCAATATTTCGTCATTATGTGCATAAGCACTTAAGAAAGTCTTGTTATGCTTAATGATAATAAGCTTTCCATACCCAATAAGTCCACCTCCAATGTAAACAACATCTCCTTTGGCAGCTGAATAAATAGGCTGACCACGTTTGCCTGCGATATCAATTCCTTTATACCGAGGCGGCTTGGTCGAAAAGCTTTTTATCACACGCCCATTTGTAGGCCATTGCCACCCAACTGAATGCCGAACAACGTCGGAAGCTCGAGGGGAGTGAATTGGTGTTATTTTCTGCTCCTCGCCTTTCACTGCTTTATTTTGAATCGTACTTGTGATTTCTTGTTGATTTTTTTTAATCGTTTTAACGTTAGACTCGGGTAAATAAACAATGGTTTTTTTTACTTGTGTTGAATTTTTTACAGCCTGCTCGGCTTCTTCCCACCAAGGCTTCACACGAGGCGCCACCCTCAGCCATTGCCCAGCACGAATAACATAAGGTGGCGATAGATTATTCCATTTTGCTATGTCTTGCACATCCTGTCCATACTTCCAACCAATCGCATAAAGTGTCTCACCCGATTGAACTTTATGCGAAACATGCCCACCACAACCATTGGCACAAAAAACGAACATAAGAACAAGTAAAAAACCAATAGATCTTGCAATAACAAGGTTAATCGATATATACATGAATGACCGTTGTGGATTCACTGGGGTTAGCTCACACCGCAAAAAACCTGTTTAGCCAAATGCCAATAAATGACGTCAATCACCTGAAATACCTGTCTAACTTAGCATTATTCCTGCCTTGCTAAATGATCAAAATAACCAAGATAACAATCACAACAACTAACCAGCCAAGCCAGTCAATATACTGACGCAACAGGTGCTCCATTTTTGCGCCACCCAAAACAATAAATCCTGCGACTAAAAAAAAGCGTGCTCCTCGTCCCACCAACGAAGCAATGAGAAAGGGAATGATCGCCATGCCCGAAACACCTGCAGCCAAGGTAAATACCTTGTAAGGGATAGGCGAAAAACCCGCGACAATCACTGCCCAGACACCATAATCAGTAAACCATTTTTGAGTTTTTTCGTAGTATGGCCAATAACCCGCATCAATAATCAATGGCATCACGATCTCAAAAGCTAACATGCCGATTAAATACCCAAACAGGCCACCAAGTACAGAGAATATTGTAGTGATGAGGGCTAATTTCCAGGCAAGATTCATCCGGGCTAACACCATGGGTGCCAACATCACATCAGGCGGTGGAAAAGGTAAAAATGATGATTCAGAAAAACTCAAACCCGCCAAATACCAAGTTGCCCTTTTATGTTTGGACCACAGAATAACCTTATCGTAAACCGCAGAGAAAACGCGCATTAATTAACACCGCCTAACATCGGAACAAATTGAACCCGATCCAATAGCGTTTCTTCAAAGCCTTGCTCAGTCCGTACAATTTGCCGTAACACTTGACCATTTTCACCCTCTGCCGGAATAATTAGCCGTCCATTGATATCGAGCTGCATTAATAAGGATTCAGGAATATCCTGAGCCGCTGCCGTGACAATAATCCCCGAAAATAACTGATGCTCTGCCCATCCGCAATTACCATCATCATGTTTAAATCTGACATTACGCAGCTTCAATTCCCTCATTCTAGCTCTTGCTAAATGCATTAAGGCAGAGATCCGCTCTACGGTATACACCCGCTCGACAAGCTGTGCCAATATGGCTGTTTGGTAACCGGATCCAGTACCGATTTCTAACACTCGGTCTAATGGACCATTCACCAACAACAATTCCGTCATGCGAGCCACCATATAAGGCTGGGAAATGGTTTGCCCATGACCTATCGGTAGCGCCGTATCCTCATAGGCGCGACTTGCCAATGCTTCGTCAACAAAGATATGGCGCGGTGTCGTGCGTATCACATTCAATACTGCATCATTTCTTATACCTTCCTCGCGCAATCGTTTCACTAAACGTTCGCGTGTTCTTTGCGAGGTCATACCGATGCCCTGTAAACGCATACTCATCACTCACCCATCTCCTTCAACCAACACGCAAGATCATCCACTAAAGCATGGCGGGTTAAGTCAACTTGAATCGGTGTCACTGAGGCAAAACCACTGTTTACTGCAAAAAAGTCAGTACCTGGCCCAGCATCTTGTTCTGCGCCAGCCGGCCCAATCCAATAAATGGGATAGCCTCGTGGATCAGCGCTTTTAATCACCGGTTCAGCTTTATGACGATTACCCAAGCGGGTTGCCCGCATGCCCCTCAGCTGTTCACTCGGCCTGTCAGGTACATTGATATTTAAGATGGTATCTGCGGGTAACTGATGGGTTTGCAAGCGTTGAATTAACTGGGTCGTCACCTGTGCAGCGGCTTGATAATTCCCCTCAGCAAGATCCGCCAACGACACCGCTAAGGCAGGAAAACCGAGAAAACGCCCCTCGACAGCGGCCGCAACCGTCCCCGAATACCAAACGTCATCGCCTAAGTTAGCCCCCGCGTTGATACCCGAGACGACCAGATCGGGTTGCTGTTTTAATAAGCCCGTGATCGCTAAATGTACGCAATCAGTTGGGGTCCCATCCACCGCAATAATGTTGTTTGCTATATTTTGGGTACGCAATGGCCGCGCTAAGGTCAGTGAACTACTGGCGCCACTGCGATTACGGTCCGGCGCAACAATCGTCACTTGCCCTAAATGACAAAGCGCTTCATAGAGTACTTTAATGCCTGGTGCGGCATATCCGTCGTCATTCGTTAATAAAATGTTCATATATTTTTTTGCTAATTTTGCAGCGCGCCAGTATAACGCGCTTCATGTAAAAACGTGAATATTTGACCTGAAAAATCAAATCATAAGCTGCTTTTTGCGGCACCTTAAATCATACCACCCCATTCGATGATTTTTTCCTATCTGTACAAGAACGGTTTTCAAGTTAACTTAAACAATGTAAATTCCTTACACTTACCCTAACAAATTTGCTATTAATTTTATCCAGTTACGCATACAATCGCTGAATGATTTTTGTACGTACCGCGCAATGAGCTAATGAAACGCAAAACTAAAAAACTCACTGAAGAGGATATCGCCTTGTTTCGAGAAGCCGTTGCCGGTACACGGCAAATTCGCCAAACTAAAGTCACCCCATTTCGTGAACTGCATCGAATTAACCAAATACGCCACCCACATCCCTATACACATCATGAGCAAACTGCATGGCCACAAGATATCATCTCATACGCATCAATAGAGCACCTCACAACCGAACGCGAGTTCAAACGTCATGGTGTTAAAAATCAAATACTTAAAAAATTAAAGCGTGGCCAAATCAAACCCCAACGTACATTGGATTTACATGGGCATAATCAGCAACAAGCACAAAACCAACTCGCTTTATTTATCAGACAATGTCTGGCTGACAACATCACTTGTATTCGTATTATCCATGGTAAAGGACTCAACTCACCTCAACATAGATCTGTATTGAAATCTGTTGTAAATCATTGGCTAAGACAATCGAGTGAGGTGCTTGCCTTTTCGAGTCCCGAAAATCATTCTAATAATTTTGGATCATTGCATATATTACTCAAAACCCCTAAAAATCAAATAGATTTCCACCCCTATGATTAAAAGTTACCTTGTTCTTTATTATTAAAATTTATATGTCGCATCAGGAAATGTGAAATATAGGTTAAAATCACTTAAGCTTATTTTTAATCAAAAATGATGGATCATCGAATGCAGACGAACAAAGATTCACCGTATGTTTTTGACAGCATCGCCGAAGATGCAACAATCACAAAAACTGTTCAACCAAAAATAATAAAATGCCGAATAGTATTTAAGATACTGAAGGCCACAATATACAATTAAGTCGAGTTATGTTAACCCGAAAAATGAAAGACAAAAACCAGAGTGGATCGCGGTGCTGAGTACAACAACCCAAAACAGTCTTATCTTTTCTCGGATTGGCAAAGAAAAACAGATACCGCAGGTAATTTAGCACCATGCCTAAAAAATTCTTAAAGCAGTATATACCCGACCAACAAAAGTTGCGTCAGATAAAATGCTTGCGCATATTTGGCAACGGTATCTTGGTGCCAAATTTATGGCATTTAAATAGAAAATCCGTCAGTGGTGCATTTGCCATCGGATTATTCTGTGCATTTATTCCACTCCCCTTCCAAATGCTGCTAGCGGCGGCGGGTGCACTGATATTCCAGGTGAACTTACCACTATCAGTGGCAAGTGTATGGATAACCAACCCGATCACCATCCCACCCATTTTTTATTCCGCCTATGTGGTCGGTACTTGGGTTTTACACACGCCCATTCAAGAGGTAGAATTTAGCTTAACCTTCGACTGGTTAGAAACGGTATTTTTATTGATTTGGCGACCTTTTTTATTAGGCTGTTTCCTGCTGGGTCTAATAAGCTCCCTGTTTGGTTACTTATTTTCCCGTTGGGTCTGGCAAATATTAGTGCGCAAAAATTGGTATAAACGTCGACTATTACGACAAAACAGATAATACACCCAATGCAAATAAAATTATTGATTCGGCTAGCCATAAGCTATGTGGTTTTACTGATGGCGATTTCTTGCACGCCAGATAGCACAGCCAGCTATCAGCTACCAAACGATACCGACCTGCATCAACATCAAGCGGGAGACCGTATGGTTTATCAAGTAAGTGGGAACAAAACCGACGATAACGCCGTCAACCAAAACCTGCTTGGCAAAATCACCCAATCCTGGTCAGCCAGCGATCTTACCTCAAGTCCGGATAACGATGATTTGACTGACGTAAAGTTATTCACAGAAACCATCGAATTTTCTGACTTAGCCAGCGATACCCAGCAACAGTATATTCGCCAAAATGAAAATGGCGCTTGGTTTTTAGTGGCTCAAATCAACCAGAATGAGCAAGTTTTGTGGGCAAAAAATGACAACGACGAATTTAATACTCTATTGTTTGCATGGCCGCCAAACGATCAGGAAAATCCAATAAGCGCCATTAACTACCAACTTGTCCCCTGTGAAAATAGTCGTTGTGAACCAGCAATAGCCAACGTAATCAAAGAAGTCCGTTATTATGGTATCGAAACCACAAAAACCCCTTTTGCTGAATTTGAAGCTTACAAATTTTCTTTACATACTTCGCAAACCATTGCCACGCCTGATGATTTCTCTTCTCTGCAGAACATTATTTCGGCACAGTTTCTCTGGGTATATCCGCCACTCGGCATCATAAAATATACCATGGAGCAACACATCAACACTGGAGAAAGCAACCAGCAGATCGATTACATTGCCAGTCTCAGCCAAACCAATATCTCATTACCAGAAACTCAATAAGGCATGGACACCCACAGCTTATGGCGTTGACGGTGGCAGATCTGCCACCATAATCATGCGCTGATCCGGTGTTGGGTCACTCAAACCCAGCCTATCGGTCACCGTTAAAGTAACAACAAACATACCTGCTGTATTAAAAACAACAGCACCGGGCGATGGCATGCTGGTAAAACCTGGGGGGATCTCATACCCATCAAAGTCCCAGGTATAATTCAATGCTTGATTGCCTTCCCAGTCCAGTCCAGCCCCTTCAAACACCACTGCATCCCCGACATTGATAAAAACGTCACTTATCGGTGTCACAATCATGCCCTCTGGTGGCACGTTATCCGTAACAGTGACAACCACCATTGGCGGGGTCGGATCAGCCAAGAGTTTCTCATCGGTCACCGTCAGTGTCACCAGCACACGACCCGCCTTATTAAATGTCACACTGCCTGGACTTTGTGCTGTTGATGTCGATGCATAACCAGAAAAGTCCCAATAAAAGCTAAGCGGTACAATGCCATCTGGGTCACTGCCTTCACCAATAAACGCCACCGGCTGGCCAATGCTGACATTAATGTCTTGCGTAGGGGACACGATCACGCCATTGGGTGGTTGATTTATGTCAGGGACCGGTGGCGGTAAGGGAACACCACCAGGATTGGTTCCATCGGTTACCACAATGAATCGTGTCTTCGGGTTGGGGTCAGGTAATCCGGTACTATCCGTGACCTGCAATTCCACTTGGAAAATCCCATTTTGTAAAAAAGTTAAATCCCCGGAAGGCCCCGTGAGTGGGCCAGGTGCCCCACCAGAGGTCGTACCAAGCGGTACCACCGTCCAAACAAACTGTAATGGTAGATTATCTTCGGGATCAAACCCCGAACCTGCAAAATGCACCTTTGTGCCGACAGCAATGGTCAAATCCACATTCGGCACATCAATAGTACCCGTCGGCACGCGATTATTTGGATCCAGCACGGTAACCATAACTCTCGGTGGATTAGGATCGGCTAAACCCGTGCTATCCATCACCGTCATACTCACGGTAAACTTACCCATATGATTGAAACTAATGTTGCCAGGATACTTCAAGCTGGAATTATCAGCTCCACCGCCAAAATCCCAGAGGTAAGACAAGGGTAAACTCCCCATTGGATCATCAGGATCAATGCCGACCCCTAAAAAATTAACCGTTTGTCCAGTATGAATAAATACATTCTCCACAGGTAACGCAATGGAACCATAAGGCGGCATATTATTTATTACATTGGGATCCTGCACCGTAATGACCACCGAAGCAGGTGTGCTATTTACCACCCCCAAATTGTCTTGCACATTGAGAGTGACGGTATACACACCGGCTTGCGTAAATGTAATATTACCCGGGTCTCTATTTTCAGGACTCATTGACAGTTCGGCAATCGCTCCTGAAAAATCCCAAGCATAAGATAATGGCAAGTGTAAATCAGGATCGCTACCATCGCCCGTAAAGAAAACACTTTCATTGATATTAATCACTTGATCCGTCACCGGGGTTCGAATTTGACCCGTGGGCGGCATATTCGAACCATTCCCCCCACCCTCCGTCTGATTCACAACGGTGATAATGCGTTGTGATGGGGTCTCATCCAGCAACCCTAAACTATCGGTTACCGTTAATGAAACGGTATAAATCCCCGGCGTGGTAAAACTCACGCTCCCTGGGTTTTGGGTCGTTACATTGGTTGGCTCGCCTTGAAAGTCCCAGGCAAAAGTTAATGGTGTGTTTCGGTCGGGGTCATTGCCTATGGCGGCAAAATGAATGGCATCATTAGGCGCAATAGTCATATCCTGAAACGGACTAATAATCGTGCCATTGGGCGCAACATTAGCAACAACATTTGACGTGTCAATCACGCTAATCGTGCGGCGTGCAGGTGTAGGATCTGCCAAGCCTTGCTGATCGCTAGTGGTAAATGAAATCGCATACGTACCAGGCTGATTAAATACAATAACACCTGGTTTTGCCAAATTCGAGCCTGGTGCCACCCGATCAAAACGCCATATATAATCTAATACATCATCATTCGGATCCACCCCAAATCCGGCGAAACTCACCCCTTCCCCAGCCGCTATTGTCACATCAGTCGCCGGCATTTCTATGATACTTTCCGGCGGTAGATTTTGTCCCGGTGTCACTCTAATGGCAAACAAAGATTCGGTGACGCTAATCGCTCGAACAGCAGGCGTAGGATCAACCAAACCTAAGCCATCTTTCACTGCCAGCGTCACCAGATAATCACCCGGTTGATCAAACTTAACCGGTCCGGGGGTCGCCGTATATTGCACCGGAGCGGCACCACCGAAATCCCAACGATAGCTTAATCCACTCACCGAATCCACATCATAACCCGTACCAATGAATGATGGCACAACGTCACCTGCCGTAATGTTTAAATTTTTGCTAGGGACTTCGATAATAGCAACCGGCGGCTGATTATCCACTAAGGTTCGCACCGAAATAATACGCTCAGCCACATTGGTACTGATAACACCTTGTGCATTTCTCGCGGTTAATTGTACGCGATAAGCACCTGGCTCACTAAATACAATATTTCCAGGCACGGGTGTTCGGTTCTCTTCCAACCGACCATCAAAATCCCAATGATAATGCAGTCCCTCGGTGGTGTTTTTATTCAATCCAGCCGCTGAAAAATATACAGCACTGCCTGCCACGATTAATAAATCTTGGGCGGGATTGACAATTTTCACCAAGGGGGGGGAATTTAATTGAGCAGCGAGTTCATTTTGCCGACAAAACGCATTCGGTACTTTTTGTACCACAGCGGACTCAATTAATGACTCCGATTCAGCAATGACTGTGCAAGGTATGCTCGTCAATTCCGAGTCCGTATAAATCCATTGCTGATCTTTATCGTTCACCGTGACATTTGCCAATACTTGGCCTGTTTCTGCATCCTTTACAGATACCTTAGAATCTTCAAGTGCAGCAAGTCCAGCCACTTCAAGCCGTGATAAATCAGCATTCCATTTGGCTTGAACAATCAGTGCATCACTGGTGGTTTTTTGTTTTTCAGCAAGGGTCTTGGGGGGTAATTGCTCGCCACACGCACTCAACCAAAATGCCAAAATAACAGATAATGCAAGAGAAACACGATGGAAAAATCGAAAATGTCTTGTCAGATATGCGCAGTGATTATGTGATTTGCCCAACATACCAACTCACCCCTGAGAAGTTGTTTTAGAAATACCTCAGATGAGGTATTTCTAAAACAACTTCTTAATCTGCTTTAGGCATATATTTAGCTCATTAGTGATGACAAACACAAGCATTCCCTGCCCACCACACAACGACTTCACCTAATAACCAAGGTAAAAAATCAAGTGATGCGACAACCAGATGATAGGAATCGTCTTGAGATAAACAAGAATATCAGATGGCCACCCACTGAAGTCTAAATACACGCCCACATATTATTATATTTAGCCGACTAAGATAGACAGACCGCAACCTTATCATGACGGAAGTGATCATTTTTAAAGCGACCACTTGAGCAAAAAAACAACTATTTAGCGCTAGTCTGAATATTTAACAAGCATTTTTTGAGGAATTTAGAACTCACCCACGCAATAAAGATAACCATTTTTCGGTAGTTTTTCAACTAAAAATATAGTCTGCCAACAATGTTATGATTGATTCCGTAAACCCAATACATCTTGCATATCGTAAAATCCCGGCTCACAACTCATGATCCATTGGGCCGCCCGTGCTGCACCACGGGCAAATGTCATACGACTTGATGCCTTATGAGTAATTTCAAGACGTTCCCCCATACCGGCAAACATCACGGTATGCTCCCCCACAATATCGCCAGCTCGAATGGTTTCAAATCCAATGGTTTTTGGAGGACGCTCGCCAGTCATCCCTTCACGCCCATAAATCGCACACTCTTTTAAATCTCTACCTAGCGCATCGGCAATCACTTCTCCCATGCGCAACGCGGTGCCTGACGGCGCATCCACCTTATGCCGATGGTGTGCTTCAATAATTTCAATGTCGACATCATCACCTAGAATACGGGCCGCTAAATCCAATAATTTAAGACTGAGATTAACACCCACACTCATATTGGGAGCCAAACAAATCGCCACCCCCTGACTCATATCTTTAATTTCTTGTTGTTGCTGAGAAGTAAATCCAGTGGTGCCAATCACCAGCGGCCGCTGCGCGGCAGAACACAGCCGAGCATTCTTTAAAGAAACCTCGGGCAATGTAAAATCTATTAACACATCAAATTCATCAACGGCCTGGGCTAAATCATCAACGACTGATACACCAATGCCACCAATACCCGCTAATTCACCCGCATCCATACCGATGACTGCACTTTGTGGACGACCAATCGCTGCACTGACTTGCAAACCTGCCGCTTCATCGTGACAAGCTTCAATCAAACTTCGTCCCATGCGCCCACTGGCACCCGCGATCGCCACCCTAATCATCAATGATTGCTTCCATTATTAATTACCAGCTAATATAGGCATAACCTTGCTGTTGCAATTCCAGCAAATCCGCTGCTCCGACTTCAACAACTTTCACAAAGGGCAAGAGATCCTTTTTGGTCCAATTAAGGCTTTTTAAGGTATTGCCACAAGCATGGAATTCCACACCATAGATATCCAAGCTAGCAATGCGTTGTTGTATTTCTTTGGCAACCGGACGCTTCGGCTTATTCGCTAACACATGCACTCCCGGACCAAAACACGTCACCACCAAATGAATATCATCACCGTATTTGCGTAACATAGCACCCACGGAGAAAATCACTTGGTCATGATAATCAGCATCGGCCTTATTAAATTGGTAAACCACTTTATTGGTTGGTGGGTCGCCCGGAAAATGCAATTCATTGACATCTTCCGGTGCCTCAACTTTCGCAGCCAATGTACTTCCCACAGCAAGTAAACCACTACTAGCGATGATTTGCGTAAAAAAACTTCGGCGATGACGATCAGTCAACTGCGGTTTTCGCCACGATGGTTTTTTCATGGGATGCCAATGGTTAAGATTTCATTTCTTCGAAAAAATGCTTGACTTTAGTCAACCAACCACTAGCTTGTGGATTATGGTGGGCTGCATTATTTATGGAATCATCAAACTCTCTTAATATTTCTTTTTGTTTCGCCGTCAAGTTTACTGGCGTTTCGACAGAGACTTTACAGAGTAAATCACCAGCCATACCACCACGCACAGGTTTGACCCCTTTACCTCGCAAACGAAACACTTTTCCCGATTGAGTCTCTGGTGGAATTTTTAAGCGCACCCGATTATCCAAAGTAGGCACATCTAACTCACCGCCTAAAGCCGCATCCACAATACTGACCGGGACTTCACAATATAAATCAGAGCCGTCTCGAACAAAAATCGAATGCTGTTTCACTTTAATTAGGATATAAAGATCACCTGCAGGACCGCCGTGATCACCCGCTTCACCTTCGCCGGTTAAACGAATTCGATCCCCGGTATCAACGCCGGGAGGAATCTTAGCAGAAAGGGTTTTTTGTTCCTGAACGCGCCCTTCCCCCTGACATACTCGACAAGGATCGCTGATAATTTCACCTTTCCCATGACATCTTGGGCAGGCTTGCTGAATGGAAAAAAAACCTTGTTGCATGCGAACCTGACCATGTCCATTACAGGTCGTACAGGTGGTCGGTTTACTTCCCTTATTGGCACCGCTACCTTGGCAACCAGTACAAACAACTAGTGTCGGCACGCGTATTTTTACCGAAGTACCCGATACCGCTTCTTCTAAGTTCAGCTCCAGGTTGTAACGAAGATCCGCACCCCGATGAGCACGGGCTCCACCGCCACCACCGGCGCGTCCACCGCCACCGAAAATATCACCGAAAATGTCGCCAAAAATATCACCGAAATTGCCACCAGCCTGCCCAAAACCCGCACCACCAGCCGCAGAAGGATCAACGCCCGCATGACCAAATTGATCATAGGCAGCACGCTTTCTATCATCACTGATCACATCAAATGCTTCTTTCGCTTCTTTAAACTTATCTTCTGCCTCATTATCATCAGGATTGCGATCAGGGTGATGCTTCATCGCTAAACGGCGGTAAGCTTTTTTGATATCGGCCTGGCTGGCATTACGGGAAACACCCAATATTTCGTAATAATCCCTTTTTGCCATCAATTTTTCCACTTAAATTATATAAAGACCACAGGCGCATTTAATGCGCCTGGGATGAGTTATCAATCTATGGATCTGAATTCGCCAACGACCCATAACCCACATCGTTGTAACGTCGGATTAAGACGTATGCCAGCTGTCGCACCGCCTTACCGCTTTAAAAATAAAACCGTTATTTGCCTTCTTTGATTTCCTCAAATTCAGCATCAACCACTTGCTCAGAAGATCCTCCAGCACCACCGGACTTATCTGAATCTTTCGGCGGCGGCTGTGTGGTATCTGCCCCTTCTGCTCCAGGAGCGGCATATAAGCGTTCAGCCATTTTCCCTGAATATTCAGTCAGTTTTTGAGTTTTCGCTTCGATGTCCGCTTGATCATCACTCACCATGGCTGTTCTTAACTCAGCAATGGCTGCTTCAATCTCTTTTTTCTCACTCTCTTCCACTTTATCGCCCAGTTCTTTCATGGATTTCTCAGTGGCGTGAATCATATTGTCAGCTTGGTTGCGCGCCTGCACCAGTTCTTGGAACTTGCGATCTTCATCGGCGTGAACTTCAGCATCTTGCACCATACGGCTAATTTCATCATCAGATAAACCGCTAGATGCCTTGATCACAATCGATTGTTCTTTGCCTGTGGCTTTATCTTTAGCCGATACATTTAAGATACCGTTAGCATCAATATCAAACGCCACCTCAACTTGTGGCATACCCCGTGGCGCTGGAGGAATATCACTTAAATCGAAACGACCTAATGATTTATTAGCCCCCGCCTGCTCCCGCTCACCTTGTAATACATGCACGGTCACTGCGGTTTGATTATCATCAGCAGTTGAAAAAACCTGGGTCGCCTTGGTCGGTACAGTCGTATTTTTGTCAATGAGTTTGGTCATGACACCACCGAGTGTTTCAATACCTAAGGATAATGGGGTCACATCCAACAATAAGACATCTTTTACTTCGCCGCCTAATACGCCACCTTGAATCGACGCGCCAACGGCAACTGCTTCATCAGGATTCACATCCCGGCGCGGCTCTTTGCCAAAGAAGTTTTGTACCGTTTCTTGGACTTTAGGCATACGAATTTGACCACCGACCAAAATGACATCGTCGATTTCAGCAATGGTCAAACCCGCATCTTTTAATGCGATCTTACAGGGCTCAATGGTACGTTCGATTAATTCTTCGACTAATGACTCCAGTTTGGCCCGCGTGACTTTAATATTTAAATGCTTCGGACCACTGGCATCCGCCGTAATATAAGGTAAGTTCACTTCGGTTTGTTGGGTGGAGGATAATTCGATTTTAGCTTTTTCCGCACCTTCTTTAAGGCGCTGTAACGCCAAAGGATCGTTGTGCAGATCAATGCCGGATTCTTTTTTGAACTCATCCGATAAATAATCGATCAATCGAGTATCAAAATCTTCACCACCTAAAAAGGTATCCCCATTGGTCGCTAATACTTCAAATTGATGCTCGCCTTCGACTTCAGCAATTTCAATAATGGAAATATCAAACGTACCACCCCCTAAATCGTAGACAGCAATCTTGCTATCGCCACGCTTTTTATCCATACCGTAAGCTAAAGCGGCGGCGGTTGGCTCGTTGATAATTCGCTTGACATCCAAACCGGCAATTTTACCTGCATCTTTGGTCGCCTGGCGTTGTGAATCATTAAAATACGCTGGCACGGTAATCACCGCTTCAGTCACTGCTTCACCCAAGTAATCTTCAGCGGTTTTTTTCATTTTCATGAGCACTCGGGCAGAGATTTCCGGCGGTGCCATTTTTTTACCATTGGCTTCGATCCAGGCATCCCCATTATCCGCTCGACTAATCGTGTAAGGAACCAGCGAAATATCACGCTGTACCACTTTTTCATCGAAACGCCGCCCAATAAGTCGTTTCACTGCATAAAACGTATTTTTTGGGTTAGTCACTGCTTGGCGTTTAGCCGGTTGGCCCACCAAAATTTCATCATCATCCGAAAATGCTACCACTGAAGGGGTTGTTCGATCACCTTCGCTGTTTTCGATGACCTTAGGTTTACCGCTCTCCATGATTGCAACACAAGAGTTAGTGGTACCCAAGTCAATGCCGATTATTCTACCCATCGCGTAATCTCCATCCAAAATTCTTTGTGAAATGCCAGAAAAGCTGAGACATTTTTGCCTTTGGCTTTAATATTGGGACTGGTCGAACAAATTCAACCTATATACCGCGTTTGAATGAATGAAAATTGCTTAAGCGGCGTTCTCGTTTTGTCACGCATCATTCAAAATTCATTCTAAAATCAAAGCTCAAGCCAAACTACATAATCAAATACACAACACCGACTTTATGCCATCTCATCGATGTTTGGGGTTTTTGGTGGGCTGGCTGATTTTGCAACAATCACCATCGCCGGACGCACCAAACGTTCATTCAATTGATACCCTTTTTGTACGACAGCCAATACGGTATTTGGCGCCACATCATCCTTTTCTTGCATGGTTATCGCTTGATGTAAATCGGGATTAAATTTTTCCCCCAACGGATCAACTTGGGTACAGCCAAATTTTTCCAAGGCGGCAACAAACATTTTTAAAGTCAACTCACTACCTTCCCGAAATTTCTCCACCTCAGCACTTTCTGATACGGCAGCTGCGAGACCCAATTCCATGCTATCTACGATAGGCAAGAGTTCCTGGACAAATTTCTCCAAGGCAAATTTATGCGCGTTGCTCACATCAATTTCAGAGCGCCGCCGAACGTTTTCCAAGTCAGCCCGTGCACGTAATACGGCATCCCAATATTCCTCCGCCTTTGCCTGAGCCTCGGTCAATGCAGCCATTGTATCCTGCTCACTATCGCCCGCTGCACTGGATGTTTCCGTTGCTTTCTCCGTCTCATCCATATCTTGCACCGTTGCTTGCTGTTCTACATTTTGATCAATTTTTGTGTCTATAGGAGTCTCTTGCTTTTTCGACTCAACAGTTATATCAGGTTCATGACTCATGCAATTCTCCGTTACCATGCCGTAAAAGTAAGTTTCAGTTGATGCTATAATGTTCGATCCATCACCCTTGATAGGTACGAACTTGCATCATCCAGGCTAAAAAGTGACAAATCATGTCAGAGTTTTTTTACACTGATGACTTTTCCAAAGGGAAGGGGTAAGTGAAGCTTGTGATTTTATCGAACTCAATGTCGATAAGACGAAAAAACGTACGCCGCACTTGGAAAAGTCCTTCGTTACGGCTATATATAGGGGCTACTGTTTAAATTCCAATGCTGCACCTACCAATTTTGCGGTAATATCAACAATTGGGATGACTCTTTCGTAAGCCATGCGGGTCGGTCCAATCACTCCGAGCACACCGAGCACCTGCCCATCCACCGTATAATTGGAGGTCACTAAACTGCACTCATCTAACACATTTTGCCCAGACTCAGAACCAATGAATATTTGCACACCTTGCGAGTACAAACAATGATCAAAAATTTCTAAAATTTCTCGTTTTTCTCGAAACGCTTCAAATAATAACCGCAAACGATCAATGTCAGCCATCTCTGAAAAGCTCATTAAATTGGTCTGGCCAGCCACCACAAAATTACTCTCAGGCTTTCCAGGAAACAATTGTTCAGAAAGATCAATCACCGTTGCCATCAGTTCATTGACTTCTTGCCGCGCATTTTTTAACTCTTGCACCAATTGCGAACGAATGGTATACAAATCCCTTCCAGCTAACACGGAATTCAAATAGTTTGCGGTTTGTTGTAGTTGAGAATGGCTATACGTCTTGTTGGTCACCAAGATACGGTTTTCAACCTCGCATTCGTTAATCACAATAATGGCTAGGATGCGATTTTCAGATAAAGGTAAAAACTCAATTTGCCGAATCGAAGCTTGCACCCGTCGTGGTAACATCACGATGCCTGCCATACTGGTCACATCAGACAATAAATCAGACGCTAAATCCAGTAAGTTCCTAACGTTGTCCTTTTTATCCAGTTTGTCTTTTATACGCTCAATAACCGGACCTTTTAGCGGCTTAACGGTCAACAAGCTGTCCACAAACATACGATAGCCTTGCTCGGTCGGTATGCGTCCCGCCGAAGTATGAGGGGCTTTTATCAATCCCATCTCTTCAAGGTCCGCCATGACATTACGAATGGTTGCTGAACTGAGATCTAAACCAGAACTTTTGGCAAGCGCAGTCGAACCCACCGGTTGTCCATGGTCAATGTACTTCTCGATGAGCACCTTCAAGATACGCTGTGCTCGCTCTGACATCTCAGTTTTTTTAGTGTTTTTGGGTAAAATTGGCTTAGTCACGTAATGTTAGTTTTAATGGTATTGAGAATACTTTAATTTGGGCAATCAATCATTTGATCACATGATTCGACAATGATTTTTTTTCAATGACCCAAAAGTTAATGTAATGTTTTTAATAATTTTTTCAAAGATAGTAAAATAATTGGCAGCATTCATAGTCCAACTTAATAAGATTCCCTGCCTAGGCTAAATTTACTCGGCAATGCTGTCAAGAAAACCGCCACTGAACCGCCATATATAGTCGTAAAAAAACAACAAGTCGAACAATCGCTATCAGAATAGAATTTTGCAAAAACAAACCGCCAAATCCTGCGTCATTGACAACCCTGTTCGCAGCGAAAATAACATGCTAAGTTACTATCAAATCTTGAGGGCACATTCATGCACAACCCGATAAATACCGTAGGAATAATAGGAAAATATGCTAACAAAGATATCGGCGAACAAATTAAAACGCTGAATGATTTTCTCGTACAGCGCGAAATCAATGTCGTACTTGACCAAAATACCGCTGAGTCTACCGCGATTTCCAACTTACGTAGCACGTCCCGCCAAGAAATGGCAGCCCTCTGTGACTTAGTCATCGTCATGGGCGGTGATGGTACCCTGTTAAACTCTGCCCGATCACTGGCCTATTATGACGTCCCCTTACTTGGCATCAATATGGGACATTTGGGCTTTTTAACCGATATCACTATTGATGACATGGACAGCAAGCTGAGCGAAATTTTAAGCGGAAATTTTATCGCGGAAGAGCGACTCCTATTACGCGCAGAAATTATACGCGATGGCGTCGCCATTAGCGATAACATTGCGTTTAACGATGTCGTCGTCCACAAGTGGGAAGAAGCGCGGATGCTTGAATTCGAAACGGTCATTGATAATGCCTTCGTCAATACCCAACGCTCAGATGGTCTTATTCTCGCCACCCCAACCGGCTCTACCGCTTATGCTTTGTCTGGAGGTGGACCGATCTTAACTCCGACACTTCACGCCATTGTGTTAGTCCCCATTTGTCCCCATACCCTCAGCCAACGACCGTTAGTGATCGGTGGTGACAGCGTGATAGAAATCACCATTAGCGAAGGGGGACATGCCCGCGCCCAGGTCACTTGCGATGGTCAAATCAATCTTGGCGTGGTAGCTGGAGATCGAATTAAAATCCATCGCCATAATCAGAAAATCACATTATTGCATCCGGCAGACTATAATTATTTCGAAATCTTGCGAGCCAAACTTCGCTGGGGAGAAAAATTATAAACAAATGAGTCATCCACGATCAAACCGGGTTTGGAAACGGTTTGATGAAAAAGTATCGAACGAAGAGCCGTCAAAAAGCTTCTGATTTATTTTTTAACTAAACAGTTTATTACCTCCTTAGCGTAAAAATTTTTATGATATCCCACATTCAAATCCAACACTTCGCCATTGTCGATCATCTCGAATTAGACCTTCAACCAGAAATGACTGTACTCACCGGAGAAACCGGTGCTGGAAAATCGATCATCATCGACGCTTTAGGCATGGCATTGGGTGATCGTGCAGATCAAAGCATCATACGACAACAGAGCCAACGGGCGGAAGTCGTGGTCGCGTTTAACATTAATAATAATCACGCCGCACAAACCTGGTTAACCGAACACGAGTTAGAGGCGGACAAAGAATGCATTCTGCGCCGCACCATTACTCGTGAAAGCGGCTCCCGCGCTTATATCAACGGGCGCCCGGTTCCCTTGCAATTAGTCAAACAATTGGCGGAAAACTTACTTGACATCCATAGCCAGCATCAGCATCAATCACTGCTACGGCGTGAGGAACAACGTTATTTACTAGACAACTACGCCGGACACCTCAACCAAACCCGCCAATTACAAGACATTTATCGTCATTATAGTGCTCTGCAACAACAATTTGATAAATTGTCAGGCGATATTGAAGAGCGATCGAAAAAAGTCGCGTTTTTAAAATATCAAATTGATGAAATAAGCGCCTTGCAACTGCAAGAAGATGAATGGAAACGTTTAGACAGCGAACACCAGCGGCTCGCAAATATTGAAAAAATACATCAATCGCTCAATACAGCGCTCGATACCTTATATGACAGTGACGGCGCTGTTTTAGCGCATTTATCATCGATTAAATCCGCATTATCGGAAACCAGCCAATATCAACCCGAGTTACAAGCCACCATCGAATTGGTTGAAACCGCCAGCATTCAACTTGAGGAAGCCGTATCAGGACTGCGTTCCCAACAAGTCGACACCGATATTGATAGAAATGAATTTGAGCACATTGAAAACCGCATCACGGCCATCTTGGATATCTCACGCAAACATCGCTGTCAGCCCGACGAGATATTAAATGAACTCGCCAAACTGGAAGACGAGCTTGCACAGATAGAAACCATTGACGTTCAATTAGAGGACATCGAACAGGATATCCAAACCACACTCAACCAATATCACAAGCTCGCGATAGGAATATCCCAAACACGTGCCGAGTATGCCAAAGAATTAGAAACAAAAGTGAGCCAGTTATTGCAACAACTGGGTATGTTAAGCTGCCAATTTTTAGTGGCTTTGGAACCGTTAAAAAACGGTGAAATTAAATCATTTGGTCTTGAAAAAATCGAATTCCAAGTGATTACCAACGCCGGACAACCCGCCAAGCCATTGGCCAAAGTCGCCTCGGGTGGCGAACTCTCAAGAATCAGCCTGGCCATCCAAGTCGTCACCACCCAAGTGGCTCACATTCCCAGCTTGCTATTTGATGAGGTTGATGTGGGAATTAGTGGCCAAGTCGCTGAAATCGTCGGTGACTTATTGAAACAATTGGGACAAAAACGCCAAATCATTTGCATCACTCATCAAGCACAAGTGGCAGCGAAAGGCGCCCATCACTTGTTTGTCAAAAAAGCCGCCAATGGTGATGGCCAAGTGAGCACCCGCATTGAAAAACTCAATAAAACACAACGCGTGCAGGAAATTGCCCGTATGATCGGTGGCATTCAAATCACCGACGCCACCAAACGCCATGCGCGAGAGATGTTAACAAGCTCAGCAACGGCACCCAATAAAACGAAAAAACCCAAAAAACAAGCAGCCATCACTAACTAACATACGGCTCAACTAGCTCGCATAATACGTTGTTTATCTCGTTGCCAATCACGATCTTTTTCAGTGGCACGTTTATCATGCATATGCTTGCCCTTGGCCAAACCAATTTCCGCTTTCGCAAAGCCTTTTTTCCAATAAAGCGATAACGGTACAATGGTATAACCTTGCCGCTCTACCGCGCCAATCAATCGATCCAACTCCTTGCGATTGAGTAATAATTTGCGCATCCGTGTCGCATCCGGTGAAATATGCGTCGATGCGGTGGGCAATGGAGTAATCAGCAAACCGATTAAAAATGCCTCGCTGCGTTTTATTATCACATAGCTGTCTCGCATTTGCTGACGTCCAGCACGCAAACTTTTGACCTCCCAGCCCTCCAAGGCAATACCCGCCTCAAAGGTATCTTCAATAAAATAATCATGCCTCGCCTTTTTATTAAGGCCAATGATATTCGAAGGTTTTTTCGGATCTTTCTTTTGTTTACCCATAATCACTATTCATTAAACATTGGCTAAAAATATCGATCGAATGATGATCGCACTTACTGAAAGTATAACAGCAAATGGACTTTTCCTCGATTTATGAGAGACAGACACAAAGGTTTCTCTTGAAGAAGGTATAATTGAGGATTGTATGGAGAAAAATCAATAGGAAACTAAGCAACAGCGAATTTGGCGGAGAGGGAGGGATTCGAACCCTCGATACGCTATTAACGTATACACACTTTCCAGGCGTGCGCCTTCAACCACTCGGCCACCTCTCCGTAAAGGCCGCAAGGGTAAACTAGTTTGCCCGATAGCGCAATAATACGTGTGCAGTTAATATGAGTTTACCCTAAAATATACGCAATACATGACTCAGGATGACTATAAAATGTACTTTTCGGTAAAACTCAAGACAGCCATATCACATTGCCAACCGCCGACGAGGAAAAATATATCACTTTTTTATGGAAGTTTTACATAACATTCATGCTTAACCGTCAAATTCAATCGCCTAAAAAAATCCCCTTGCCTCAATCACACACAACACCAGTGCCGTTAAGTGATCAATTAAGCCGCAACAGTATCCCTTACCAAGATCCACTGGCTGAAATCGACTGGCAAAATATTGACCATGATAAATTTTGGCTTCCGGAAAATGCGCTGACGATTTATGGCTTGGCAGAATACCAGAATTTATCCCTAGCGCAGAAAAAACATCTTTCTCATTATGAGTTTTTATATTTTGTACACGGTGCTTTATGGTTAGAAAGCCTTTTTATTGAGCGTATTGCACGCAGCCTAAAAAGTTCTCGTCATGATTTTGCCACCCAAATATATCACTTACATGAGCTAAGGGAAGAAGCCGGTCATAGCTTGATGTTTCTGGAGCTAATCAAGCGAAGCGAATTAAAAATCCCCACCACAACACTATATCGCTGGAACTTAGCTAATTTTGTGGCACTATATGCTCCATTTGAATCCAGCTTATTTTGGCTTGCAGTGCTCATTGGCGAACAAGTACCCGATGAAATGAATCGCTTAATTCGGCGAAGTGATACTCAGATTTGCTCTATCATTCGACAAATCACCACCCATCACGTACTCGATGAAGCTCGCCATATTGCTCACGCTCAAGCCATGTTGGCGAATAAAATTGCTACCGTCCCAGTCTGGCAAAGAAAATGCTTACAGTTATTAAGCAAGCGCATTTTCAGCCAATTCGTTCAGGCTTTTTATTATCCTCCGCCAAGCCTCTATCAATTAGCGGGCTTACCTCAGCAAATAAATTGGCCGCATTTAGCGCGGACCAACATCCATCGAAAAAATTTCATCCGCCAATGCATCAGCACACCGATAAAAACACTTAACCAAAATGGGATTTATCTTCACTTTTAAGCGATATCAATTTAGGGTAGATTTTCCGAAAAAATTTAGCGGCAGCCGAGATACGAAACCGGGAAGTTATTGCATAGTCATTATACCTTGCCGACTATTTTAATAAACATGCTGAGCATCGTCACACATACTCAGCATGTTTTATAAAAACCAAACATTATTCAGGCTTTTCCTGTAGCATCCACCATCGTGGCCCACATCAAGATAGACCACGCCTATTCTATTCAATCCCCACGCGAAAAACCAAGTATCAAAACTTAGCTTATCTTCGCACCAAAAAGATATTGAGCTTATCATTTGCGACGATTATTTTATTTTTATTGCCAACTAAACGTGTCATTTTATGCAGGCATTTTCTGACGAACCACATCAAGACTACTCACTTTGATGATCTCAATATCTTTAGCCTTGTTATCTATCGCTATGCTCGCCCGCCAAAGTAATTGTAGGCTCATTTCATCTGTGTTCACTACAACACTATCCACATTCGCCTGCAAATTTTCAGTGCGGCCATCTTTCCAATACAGCTGAATGGCAACCTGTTTGCCTGGCAAATTAAACGACAGTTCGCCCTCCGGCACGGTATGCGTCACATAAACCCTTTCATCTCCTTTTAAGAACCCATCGGCAATCAAATCCGGATGAGCCGCATTAAAAAATCTCCGGTCAAAATTTTCGGGCAATAATGGCATTCTTTTTTTCTGCCATTGTTCATCATAAGTACCGGCGTATTGCTGCCGCAATTGCCAATCAGGCGCAATAAAGCCAAATCCAGCAGGCAATGGCTTATCACCGGGTGACTTAATTAAATCCTCAGGATCTTCAACGTTAGGAAGATGCACTTGATCTTTTTTCGACGCTTTGGCAATCACCCCAGTACCGATCGGGTTACGCAACTCATAAACGCTCTGCTCTTCAGTACCGGCAGAGTCATCTTTACCGCCAAACGCATACTCATACGTTAATGGCGTTTTCTTAAATATTTTGGGCTTAGATTTAAACCATCGCTTCCCAAACAAACCACGTGAGCGTGTCCATGAACGATCACCAAACACGCATACCGTTTTTGATACCTCCCCCACTTGAAAAGTCACCGTTAACTCTGTGATAGGCTCACCTTCAGCAGGCGCAATCGCATGCCCAATCAGCGCAACATCGGTGGCCACTTTAGTAAAATTTATATCCGGCACATATTTCAAACTTGACTGCGCAGGATCACCAAAATAAACGGGCTCCGAAATGATCGGTGCTTGTTCATCCGCACAAACCAATGTGCCATCGGTTTTAATTTGGTACGTGCCTTTTAAAGCAACCACCAATATCTCTTTACCTTCTTCATCAGTCTGTACAACTAACCCACAATTAAAAGGCGTTTCATTGTCTAATTTCAGTTCTACCATGTTACGTTCTCTGTCCTTAATCACCACTAAGGTTACAAAATTTCGTGCACAGTAGTTATGCATCTTTATGATCAACAACAGCACTTAATTTCTTCATATACTGGAAAGGTATGGGCTACGCAATAGCTCCCCCACCCCTAACTGACAGAAAGAAATTGCTACCAACTCAAGATGCCAACCGCTCTGAGCGAGTCGTTATGAACCTTAAGGGTAAATAGTTATTAAAGAATGGGCTGCGTGATAACTTTCCGGTTTCGCATCTCGGCCTTATCTCGATAACGGCTCCATGCATCGCCTAAAGCGCCTCTACGTCCTAAATCCCTTTAGTCGTCCTGAGTTGCCTAAACCACCGACTATTGGCGTCCTCGATCATTACTCCTGCATCGCTTTAGCCGAATACAAACTTAACTCTGGGCGTCAAACGGGGAACTCATCACGTAGCCCATTCCTAATTAATTTTTACTATTGCAAAAACTAAAATCATTCAATGGTAAGCTTTTATTTTTATTTTATACACAGTTCAAACGTCACCCAAATACCAGCTAGCGCTTACTACTACCCTCATCGGTACAACAACATTTGGACTAAAAATTTTTATCACCTGAAAACGATTGACTTCACATTGTATGTGGCTCATCGTTAATATTAAACCATTAGTAGTCACCAAACATAACGAGGCGACTCACCTGAAAATGATGTATTAAAATTCTTCGATTGGAAGGGGGGAAAGCACATGCCGCAAAGACAAGGTCCCCAGACTATATGCAACACTTCCTTGATTTTCGTAATCCCTGTTCTAATGTGATACAACTCTACACTGAAATAATAATCAAATAAATAGTAAACCCACCTATCGAGCACTATTTAACCATATGAATCAAGGATAATTCACTCTCTTTCTAAACTCGCTGCGATTAACTCAAATCGGATCCATCTATCATATTCGAAAGCTAAACATAGGCTGTTTTTCCAAAGTAATCTGAATTACCTGGTCGCCCCATACCTCAACGATCAAGGGTGTGAAGATCAAAAATTGAGCCGCCCATCATGCGCGAGATTTCCCCAGACCAACCCCACTCATGGAGCTCACCAAAACCGTCGAATAGCTATATTGTCCATAGAATACACTAATGAACTAATGACCACAAATACCTGATATCTCACTTGAAGAAATCCATCAAGCGTACGGTAGCTTTCAGATGATAAAGGGCATTTTAGAGAACAATGAACGGTTCAGATAAACGCCTATAGTGAAGCGCTAAATTAACAAAAAACGCGAGTACCATCACATTTTATCAAGTTTTTTTCCGTAGAAACACGTTCAAGCATAAATGGCCCACAAGTACATCAACTGTACTGTACTATTTAATAGGCACTCGATGGATAAAATACTCACTGAATGAGTGCAATTTACTTTCAAGTAAAAGAAATTAACTTCCGATAAATTGAATGATAGGTTGCCCAGCCTCATTTCAATGGAACTTATCTTTTTTATTCTCTTTCTAAATTTTTAAGCTGCATTTCATATCCTGGCATGTGCAAATCGCGAAAAAATTTGATTTCACAGGAGTTTTGCTGAGTGAGAATCATACGGATAGTATTAGCAAGCGAAGAAAAACTAATATGCAGATCAAGAATCAAGCAAGATCGCATACATGAGTGTGAAACACAGGCTTTAAGAGAAGGGATCGTTCACTTGTCGGAAATAAAATCTGGCATCATTTTCGTATATATTTCCCCGTATGAATATTAACAAACATGAAGCAATAAACTTCAACAGTGCCACTCAAAAATCGCCTGCCGCAAAACCTCGATTTGCTTGGCTAAAAAAAATGGGCTGGCTTGGATTCATTTTTTTCACGGTAAAAGGTCTGTTATGGTTAACCGTCCCAGGCGTTTTGATTTTATGGGACATCACCCCCTAAATCCAATCTGAGCGCCAGATAGGGAAATTATTACGCACCGGCACCTAACCAACGATCCAGTTCAACTAAGCGCAGTGGCGTTCCAATGTCCATCCAGACACCATTGTATTGCTCCCCTGTCACCCACTGCTGAGTCATGGCACTTTTCAACAGTGGCCCTAATGGAAATCGCACGGCCTGGCAACGGTCAAATAGCGCAGGATCTATTAATGCAATACCACTGTAGGTCAACCGATCCTGGGACTCAGCACAACGCAACAAACCAGTATCAGATTGCAATACAAAATCACCATCAGGATGATGCTCTGGGTTCTTTACCATCACCAAGTGGGCTTTTTTTACCGGATATTCTTTAAGTTGAGAAAAATCATAATCGGTCCAAATATCCCCATTAACAAGGATAAATGGCGAGCCACCTAAATAACGTAATGCTTTAAAAATACCTCCACCGGTCTCTAAGGCCGATGTTTCTTCAGAATAAACAATATTAACTCCCAAATCGCCCCCGTCCCCTAAAAAGTTAACAATGGCCTCCCCTAGATAGGCATGGTTAATTACCAGATCAATAATGCCCGCACGGCGTAGCGCTTCGATATGATATAAGATAAGTGGTTTGCCACCGGCCTTCAATAGCGGCTTTGGCACAGCATCGGTCAACGGCCGCATTCTTTCGCCTCTACCTGCGGCTAATATCATGGCTTTCATAACACAGTGCTTACATCCGTTTTAGGAAGTATATCGCTCATAATAGCGGGGTAAAATCGTCTCATGCAATAAACTGGAAAAAGCAGACAATTCTTCATAAGTATTCGCAACATCTTCCAAATAAGTTAAGGTGCGAGGAATGTCTTTGAGATAACCCGCTTTATGATCACGATGAAATAATCGAGCAAAAATTCCAATGGCCTTCAAATGACGTTGGGCTCCCATCCAATCAAACCACCGACGAAAAGTTTGTGGATCTGGTGGTACATCCATACCGCTTGATGCTAAATCGTTTCGAAATTGATTTAACCAACGATCAATGTCAGATGCCGGCCAGTTAATATAACAATCTTTCAATAACGAAACCAAATCATAGGTTATCGGACCAATCACCGCATCTTGGAAATCCAATATGCCAGGATTGTCTATCGAACCAATCATCAAATTGCGTGAATGATAATCCCGATGGACCGGCACTTGAGGTTGTTGCAATGCGGCATCGACTAATTGATGGCAAACATCAGAAAATATTTGCTGCTGATTATCTGATAAACACAAACCAAGATGGCGCTGTACAAACCATTCGTCAAAAATCGTCACTTCTCTGAGCAATAAAGCACGATCATACACCGGCAATTGCCCTTCAAGCTGAGCTTTACCTGCTTGCAAAGACAACAAACTTCGCATGGCATCGGCATACATTGACCCGGCCGTTTCACAAGACAAAGCCGCTAAATAAGAAATGTTCCCTAAGTCTGAAACCAATAAAAAACCATTGACCAAATCCTGATCATAAATACGAGGCACATTGAGGCCAAGGCTCTGTAGTTGCTCCGCCACCTTCACAAACTTATGACAACTTTCCTGTTGCGGGGGCACATCCATGGCAATACGGGTTTCATCATGAAAAGAAACTCTAAAATAACGTCTAAAACTGGCGTCACTCGACGCTGGAGCTATCTCATAATGACCACGGGGAATTCGACTTTTTAGCCAAACCGTTAATTGCTCAAAGCGCTGATCAAGCAAAACACCATCCTTCAAATCTGCTATTGATTATCACCGACACGTTATCTGCAAAGCACAGTTTACGCCAAAATCCCTTATTCTCGCGTAAAATAAATCATTGAGATTGAGACGAATTAATCGACTAGACATCCAATGAAATTTTTCGCCGCCGGGCAACTTCAAGACAATCTGCCATTATGAAATTCCAGCTGAGCCCCATACTTGTTATGACGAATGCGAGTCACCCCGGCATTACTGACTTGCATACGGTACATAGCCACCGGTGGTGCCTGTAAAATGTATGCAACAATGACACGAATGACACCCGCGTGCGTTACTACTAAACAATGTTTACCCGCCTGGTGCTGTATGATGTGCTGATAAGCTTGAGTCACTCGTTGAATGAAACCATCCAACGGTTCTGCACCCTCAGGACGGCAATTCACAGGGTCACGATAAAATGCCTCATACTCAGCTAGCTTGTTTTTTTGGATTTGTTGCGGGCTTTGCCCTTCCCAATGGCCAAAACCCACTTCTTTTAGGTCTGTCTCGACGAATAAAGGCAAGTCCTGCTGATTGGCAACAGCTAACGCAAATGCATGACAACGCTGTAATGGCGAACTGATAACAATATCCCACGGAGCATGCTCACCAATCGCTTGCCACATGCTCACCCAACCTTCCTCACTCAGCGGATCATCAATGGCATGCCCTCGATAACGCCGCCCGCCTTCAGGCTGACCATGGCGAATCAAATCAACAACGGTTTCTTGCATCAGTAAGTTTTATTTCCCAGTCTATAATGGAGTGCATCGGTTATCCATACCCGCTAAGCGGCAAGGTATATAATTGGATAATAAAGCGCTTTGATGGGTGACTCAAGCAAAGAATAATAAATGACCATCATTTAGCCTCAACAAGACTGACTAAACAATAAACAAACCCCTCGGTATGTCATACTGATCCGTTAAGCGGATGTGTTATTTTTCTGCTTGTCCAACCCATTGCTTGATGTGAGTCGGGTCGGTAAGCGAACCGTCGCCAACGTACCTTTTGTATATTCACTGTCTAACAATAATTCACCACCCAGCAACTGACACAACTTTAAACTATAGGCCAAACCGAGTCCCGTCCCCCCATACTTTCGAGTGGTCGAGGCATCGGCTTGGGAAAAATTTTTAAATAATTTTTTCATTTGTTCTTCTGTGATACCGATTCCAGTGTCACATATTTTGATAACACACACCTTAGCTTGCTGTATGACAGTCACCGATATGGCTCCTTGATCTGTGAATTTACAGGCGTTGCCCAACAGGTTAAGTAAAATCTGCCGGACTCGCATCACATCAGAAAACAACTGCACAGGTTGCTTTTGAGGGCAAAAAATTAGCTCATTATGATTGTTCTTAGCCAATGGCTTCAATTCATTTAATACTGATGCTATTAATTCACACATATCAAACTGCTCAAGCAGCAGATCGATTTTTCCCGCTTCAATCTTACTTAAATCCAAAATATCATTAACCAATGATAATAAATGCTTTCCGGAATTACGGATTCGACCTAAATCTTCAATATCCATCGTATTACTTGAGTCCTCGACAGACTCAAGTAATAATTCACTATACCCGATGATAGCATTGAGCGGAGTACGTAACTCATGACTCATGTTCGCAAAAAATGTATCCTTAGCAACACTGGATTTTTTTACTTGCTGACTGACGTCGGATAATTTTTTGTTCTTTGCTTCCAAAACATCCACTAAACTCTGGATCTCCTGATTGCGTAATTTAAGCGCTTGTGACTTAAGTGAAATATTGCGAGCTAAAAAAGTTAAAAAAAACGTAATAAAAATACCAATAGCTGCTGTCACAGCGATAGAACTATATTCGATATCTTGCCAATGAACCTGCTTCCTTATCCACAAAATAAAACTTTTATTATCCGATGATATGATACGTTGCACATCAAGCCATTCAATAAGCCAAGCATCGGTTTCGATAGCTGGCCGATGTGCAGCATGGGTTGATCTCACACGAGCATATTTTGTAGAAAATGGTTGCGCAGCAAATTTTACCGATAAATGATCGTTCTGGAGCACATTTTTCAACATCATGCTTCCATTAACTTTTAGCGCAACAAGACCGGTAACCGATGTATGTCGGTCATCCATCTGTTCGGGTGTATGCTTCCCGGAATAAATCGCTTTGAAAATATAATAGGAGAATTCATTTTTATCGCTATGCTGCATATCCGTTACCGCCGCATATCCATAATCAATCGCTCGATTTATCGCAGCTTGCATCTGCACATTGGATAAAAAATCATATCCCATTTGACTCGCCACCAATGGACTAAAAGGTTCTTGATAAATGACGGGGAAATAACGATCACGTGATAAAGCAGGCATCCATTGACCATGAGTTTGCTCATTAATGGAGAACGTCGTATAACCACGCTCTCGCATGTTCAACTCAAATCGTTCACGCTCACTATCAGTCACCAGCGGTAAGTAAATAGCGGCATCAATATAATCATGACGATCCAAGACATCTTCTGACAACAATCGAAAACTATCCGCATCAATATCAGCAAATAACGCAAATACAAAACGCATATTGTGTATTAATTCATCTGTCATATTAATCATGCGAGCTAATTCATTTTCAATGAGATTAACTTCTCTATGAAAAATATCCCGCTGATGATCTACACTTGCACGAAAAGAGTAAGATACCGATACAATTGTGGTAACAGCACCCAAGACAAGTGCAACAAAAATAATTGAACGAAAAATTTCGAATACTTTTCCAAACATAGTATCACTAGTTGTTGATGGGTTTTGCTTCGCTCTACCCATCCTACTCTCGATTGACCATTAACTGATAGACTTATAACACACCCAGATAAGTTTACTCATGGCTTGTTACTTTAATCGCTTTATTTAATACATTCGTTGGCAGCTGTATATGTGCTTTTTGTAATAGCTCGGGATTGACATAGGTATTCCATTGTCGATTAACAACAATAGGAATATCAGAAGCTGAGTGACCATCGAGTATCGCCAAGGCAACTTTTGCCGCCCACTCACCTTGCTCTTCCGGGACTTTTGTCATCGCAAACATGGCATATGCCATCATCCACTGATAATTAGTTACTGTAAAAATTTCAGCATGCTGCAACACGAATTGTTTAGCTTCCGACTTAACCCAGTCGTTAATACCGCTGTTATTATTTAATATAATAAAATTCGCATCACTCGCTTGCGCCTTTTTATACTGCGCTTTCCATTGCGCCATCGTCTTTACAAAAATACCCTGCAAACCCACACCATCATCCGCATAATTTTTTCGATAACGGGCAAAATCTTTATGTTCTGTCAACACATCCGCCGACAAGTAAATTCCTTTCGTTGGTCGCTTAACTATTTTTCGTATTTCTTTGAGCAACGGCAAAATCGGAGCCGCCTCAATCATACCCGTCACATTGGTATAGGGATATCCATAAGACTCTACCGTCCAATTTACCCCACAAAACACAAAAGGTGTTTTTGCATCTTTGTAAAATGGCTGAATGACATATTTTGAAGCATTATCATCTGATGCAATCACCACATCTGGCTGAATTTTCTCAATAAACGCTTTTGCCTCTAACGATTTTTTGTTAATAAATTCAAGATCATTATTTCGTTTAGTATCCATAAAAAACTTATGTATCTCACAAGCTGATGACAAGACATCATCAATACCTCGTTCAATACCATCATTCCATTCATAGCCATGGTGATACGATGCAATATAAACACACTTTGCCGCAAAACACACACCACTACTCATTAGCAGTAACAAAACAAATAACATAATAAGCCACAGCTGAATAGCTCTTGGGAACTGGCATCGATTGACCTCGCTAATATGACTTGCCATACCACCCCCGGCGCACTCATTCGTTTACAAATAGTGCTATAACTATCGGTACCCAATAAAAAAACAAAAGCCACAAGCAACTAAGCTGCCACCAACATTTTTCACCCGAGCCTATGAACATCGCAGAGCAATTTGATTTTACATGGATTTTTAGCATATGGCGAAATACTCACCGATTAACAATATCATCTCCCATTAAAGAACTTTTGGTTAATGCTCGACATTAGACTATCAGGTTAAAACGTATCCCCATCTATACGCGATACAATGAGCATAAATTGCGCACATCCAATAGAACATTAATTCAATGCACAGAATGAGGCAATTTTACGTCCGATTTTTCATCTCCATTGCTAAGGAGATTAGGCAACACCCATGAAAATCAATCTTCCGGTTAATAACGTTGAACAAGCGATTAGTGAAAATACCATCCTTATTTCTGAGACAGACCCGAAAGGAATAACAACTTCTGCGAATGAGCATTTCATCTCTATCAGCGGTTATTCAAAAGAAGAATTACTTGGGAAAAATCACAATCTTGTCAGACACCCAGATATGCCAGTGGAAGCCTTTGCTGATTTGTGGACCACACTCAAAGCTGGCAAACCCTGGATGGGCATCATAAAAAATCGATGTGAAAATGGCAATTATTATTGGGTAGATGTTTATGTTGCCCCCATACAAAGCAACGGCAAAATAATCGCTTATCAATCCGTTCGGGTTAAACCAAGACAAGCTTGTGTAGATCGAGCCAAGCTTATTTACCAAGCTTTAAAAAAATCAAAAAAAATACCCATCGATCTTACATCTCGGCTTGGGTTTCGAAGTAAATTGTGGCTTGCTTCCACCATCTCACTATTACTGCCGCTGATATTTTCAGTCGGGTTCGGCGAACTCTCCCTGGCAATGGCAGCCGTTGGTCTATTCATCGGTTCCGCTATTAGCGGTAGCTTGATATCCATGATTTGTCGACCATTAACGCAACTAGCAAAACAAGCGCAAGACATCACCGATAACAACATAATGAAACTCGTTTATATGGGACGCACCGATGAAATTGGCGCACTTGGTACCGCAATCATTATGCTTGAAGGCACCTTAACCACCTTGACTGCTCGGGTAAAACAATATTCAAAAGATTTAATTGAGGCCGCTCACCAAGGTGAGCAAAGTGCCAGCGAAGCGTCATCAAGTATTGATGAACAGCATCTCGATGTCACTAAAATCAGATCCGCCATGGAAGAGATGTTAGATTCCGTGGAGAACATCGCTCAGAATGCTGCGAATGCAGCCAGTGCCGCCCAACAGGCCGAACAGGAAGCCGGCATCAGTCAAACGGAGGTTGAGCAAACCACTTCAACCATCAACAATCTGTCAAATACAGTATCCAATGCCATGCAGATTATTCATCAATTAGAAACAGCTAGCGGGGATATTGGTACGGTACTTGATGTCATTCGTGGTATTGCAGAACAAACCAATCTACTGGCGCTCAATGCAGCCATTGAAGCAGCCAGAGCGGGAGAACAAGGCCGTGGATTTGCTGTCGTGGCAGATGAAGTCAGAACCTTGGCCAGCCGTACCCAACAATCAACTCATGAAATTCAACAAATGATAGAGCGCTTACAAACCTGCGCCAAAGAAGCCGTTCATGCCATGGGAAGTGGATCAGAGCAAGCCCACGAAGGCGTTTCACAAGCCCAAAGGGTAAGCAGCGCCCTGAAAACTATCATTGAGGCCATCCAAAATATTGTTGAAATGAACACCCAAATCGCCACCGCCACCGAGCAACAAAGTGCAGTCAGTCATAATATTAATCAGAATGCAAAACATATTAGCGAGACATCAGCGCACTCCGCACAACAAGCCCAAATCTCCTCAGCCACGAGTCGTGAACTTGCCCAAATGTCGTCCCAACTGGACGAACTCGTGAACATTGACCAATTGAGAGCTTTCCGCTAAATGACTCAATAAAAGAAAAGTGCCACAATCGCCAAATAATATAACGATTGTGGCACTTTTCTCAATCCAATCATTCTCGTTTAAAACGTGCTTGAGCTTATGCCAATCTGATAATCACGCGAAAACAGTTGTCGTTGGGTTTGCAACCACCCCACCGTGAGCGCCCCAAGCGCACTAATACTCAGACTGGGATCGGTAATCAGCCCATCAACAGCGGCATCAAAGGTGGCCACCACTTCATCTACTTCTCCCCAGTTACCTGAAACAAAAGTATTTGAATAAAGGATTTGCTCGCCTGTTTTATTGTCATACGTCAGCCAAACTGCCAGCGCATCACCCACTTCATTGACGGTAATTGCCGGATAAGTTCCCAGTGTATCGATAGGCGTGGTGGATACTCGTGCAGGCGGTCCCCAATGATTTAATGTGATGGGATTATGGTCGGCATAATATTGACTAGCAAATACATATTGAACCGGGTCACCCGTATCCACATCCACCGAATCTTCCGCCCAAACCACCATGACCACACCATTCTGGTTGTGCGCTACATTCATACTTTCTGTAATACGATCATCGAATCCTAAATTAAAATCGATATTGTTCCACCTCTCGTCCCAACCCGACCTAAAATTAATCCAAATACTGTAAATATTACGCCGAAATCGTCGTCGGCTCTGTCCAAAAGTTGCATCAAGAAAAACCACAATGCGTCCGGTAGCCCCGGTTGCTAATTGAACACTGCTACGAAATAAATCCAACCCTTGAAAGGTTCCATCAGAGAGTTTACTCTCAGCCTGTCCCCATCTCCCTTCGGCAAAACGATGAAGGATGACACTCATCGGGGCAAAAAAATCGTTAAAGTCACCATTTAAAGAAGCCACGAAAAGTTCACCCGTTTGATTGACAATCACATCCTGAATATCAAGCACTTCTGCGGGCTCTGTAGCAACCGTGCCTGCGACACCACCCGCTGCGATATCAACCGCATTGAATTGATAATCCTTCGCTGAACCCGTTGCCCAAAATATCACGGCTCCGCCCGTTGGATTGGCATCGATTTTAGAAAATACCGGTTGATCGCCGCTACTAATCACGGTGGACTCACCCCAAGCTCCAGCTGAAAATACCGCCAATTTTAAATCTGAGTTATATGACCACATAAAGTAGACATTACCATCGACAGCATCAATGGCCGATCCGACGTTTTGCGGTGGATCATCCGATGCAGGAATCGGTGAATTTTCGGTATAGGCTCCCGCGCCATCGCCAACTAATACAAAGCTATCAGTCGCGCCAAAATCTCCGGTTAACACATTAAATTGTCCACCAAACTGGAATTCAATAATATCTTGCCCAGCATCTTCATTGACAAAGAAATTCGGTCCGACAAAAATAGCTTCAGAAGTAGCAAACAAACTGCCTGACCAAATTTGACTCGGCGCGGTCCATGCCGCCGCTGCCGGGGTTGGCGCCGATACGCCAGGCGTCGTCACTGCCGGTGCTGTCGGTGTTGCCGTATTACCACCGCCCTGATAATCCGCTGTCAATACATGATATTCTCTACCATCGGGACCGGGTCGTTCTTCTAACCAGGAAATCATAATATTACGGTTTACATCAATGCTTAGCGCCGTATTAGTCAGATCCGTCATTGGGCTATTCGCCGTATATATCAGTTGTAGTGCACCGAAATTGGCGGCTCCCGACTTGGCCACCATATACAGCTCACTGGCTTGTCCATTACGCTCTACCCACGCCATGGCTAGCGTATTATCTTTTCTCATAACATTAAAATCTGTTATTGATAACGCCGGTATATTCACTGAAGGATCGGACGAAGCGACCAATCTCGGCGGACTCGCCGGTGCTGGCTCGGTCCAACCGGTGGCAACAAGATACTGCCGAACTCGAATCACCTGATAGGTTTCGGTATCGATGGTCTGTTGCTCTACCCAAGCGACACTCAAACCTGCGTTATCTTGCGACACTTGATAAGAGAGCGTTTTAGCTTGCGTTGCATTCACATCATGCACATCAACAGGCTCAGATGGCAACCATTGGCCATCACCCTGTGTCATCGTCACCACCCGTCTCTCACCATTACCTGTGTCGGTTACCCCGGCGACCAACACCGCTTGATTTAATCCGTGGTGCTTTATGATATTGAGTGTTGTCACTCGCTCACCACTTAACAATGAGAGCCTCTCGATAGCATCTACGGCAGCTGTCCATCCCTTATTGGGATCGAGCATCGCTTGCTGTAATCGATCTGTATTAACACCGGTACTATCTGACCAGATGACTTGAAATGTTTGATTCAGGTAAGCCACCGCAATATGAGATAAAGGTAAACCATGCACTCCAGCCTGATAACCACGTTCCAGGGCATGCACATTACTACCCCAGCCAGTATCTGGGTGATACATCCGAGCATTAATGTGCGTCACACCCGCTAAAATGGGATGACTCCAAAATACGGCTGCATTCCCCTGATCATCAAATGCAATATGCCCCCAGGAACCCGCAGCGACTTTCACTTCCGAATTCCATGCTTGCCCTGCCCGCTTGAAACTAAAATACACTATCCCATTACGGTGCCATAATGCATAAAGCTCACCTTGCGGGGATAAAAAATATTGTGGCAACGCTAAAGAACGGTCGGCCAACCCATCGGTCGGTGCATTATCTTGCCAAACGCCCGTTAAGCCGTTACGGTATTTTACTTCTGTTCGCTGTTGATCTGATGTCGTTTGCCCCTCAGAAGCCAAGCTCGCCACCCGCCATTGCAGCCATTGTTCATTACCTAACACTTGGCTCATGGGTCCAATAAAATAACCATTATCCGAGCTGGAAATCACCTCGGTTGCCACAGTAGTCGGCTCTGACCAGGCATCGACAATACGCGGCGTCAGTCGGCTTTTGATTAATGCGTTTTGTTTGGTTGGTTGAATGGTTTCGTTTAGCTTTGAGCCTGATGATGGTAGTGACTCTGAACATGACGTCAGAAAAAACATCAACCAAACACAACATACTGAAGCAATGAATTTTGCAAGATTTGTCATCGATCCTCCCCTAGGCGATTACCTACCTATAAATATGCCGCTTAACAATTTTGCATACCCTTAATGACTAAGCAGGCATTAGGGACAACAAATTATCAAGGACACTTAAAACATATACACTTTGAAAGTAAAGGGTTGGATCATCGGTGGCTAACAGCAGCCGATGGCAAAGGTGTGCTGATTTATTTCACCCCGAGATATATCCCCCAAGTATTATAGTTATCATTATTTTTTTTCTTCATATGTATTATGTATTCAGCGGATTCATTATAATCAACTAATGAGTCGTTTAGCAAACAATACAAGCAATGATTTGATTAAAAATACAACGACAGCAGATAACCAGTATTTTTATAGTAAGATAGGGAGTACTGCTTAGATATTGCTCTGACGCTTTCGCTGCGATTCAGCCCTCGTGTACTTTAGGGCGAACTAGCTCATCAAGATACTTGAGAAATTGTATCCGGTATTGAGGGATTGTCATGGCTTGGATATGTTGACCGTGAGGAATTTTCCATAATTGTTTCGGAGAAGAGGCCGCATTGATAAGCGTTTGGGCATGATGATACCCAACCACCTGATCATCTGTGCCATGGATAATGAGTATCGGCAATTTTTGAATGGATGCTAACGCCTCAGTCGGATTATAGTTACCGGTGATGGTTAATGAGAGCGGCCATTGCAATACCCAAGTGAACCAATTTTCAGCCAATTTTTCACGTGCAATCTGCCGAAAATTCGCAAAGCTACTTTCAATAACCAGCGCATCAATTTGGCGTGTTGCCGAAAATGCACCAACGGCATTCACTGCAATCGCACCCCCTAAGCTTTGCCCAAAGACAATGATTGGACGATTGGGTTGCTGAGTGAGTGTTGGGATAATATCATAGACAGCTTTCACATCATCAACCGCCTCTGGTAGGCTGGGTATCCCCGTTGATTTGCCGTAGCCACGATAATCGTACAATAATACGTTGTAGTTTTGCTCAGGTAACCAGTATACCGCACCGATATGGGTGCTGATATTTTCTGCATTGCCGTGTAAGAACAAAACCGTCGCTTTGGCCATCTCTGCAGCCGGTAAAAACCAACCATGTAAAGTATTACCATCATCCGTCGCAATCAACACATCTTGGTAATTTAAACCAAGATCTGTCGGAGTTCGCACCAATTTTTTCATGGGAAAGAAAAATAAACTGGTGCAGGCGTTTAGCATGCTAATAGCCAATAGACTAAGCACAATATAGCGGCATCTGATGATAATTTTATGGACTTTATGCATCAGGATATAATTTCCATCCCTAAAAATAAAAGTACGCTTGAATATTGAAGTTATTATAGCTTAATCCAGCGAATTTTTGCCGATCTGCCTGCAGACGAATATTGACACTACGATTGATCGAAAAGCTTTGTTGAAGTGATAAGCGAGCCTGTGTTAATTTATCGCCGATCACCCCCTTATCGTAATTAGCAAGTAACTGTATTCGCCAGCCCTGTATAGGCTCAACAGTGTATCCCACAAACAATCCAGGGAGCACACTGTAATTATCCACTAAACTATCGCCAAGCAACAGTGTCGCGTCAATAAACCCATATAAAACGGAATCGATTTTTTTTGACAAGCGATAGGAAAGTCCTTGCCCCCCATTGAGTTTAGCGATGCTACGCCATGCGCCCTGGTTATCAACTAAGGTTTTACTCCAATCAATATTGGCATGCCAAGAATAGCTTGAAAAAAATTGGTTACGCGGTTCTATCGATTGGATGTTCAGAATATTGATTTGTTGTAGTTGCGCGGTATTGTCATCAGCCGAATATCGCAGTTTAAGCTTCATAAACTCAAGACCTGAGTTTGATAAAAACCCTTGGCTTGCATCTAAAGCATCATGATAAGCTGGCCGCCACTCAAGGTCGATGTAATTGTTTTTATTTGCCGCTCCAAAAGCGAGACCTACCCTCGCAGTCTCATGACCTTGATCTGGGCTGACACCGGGCGGATCAATTTTAAGGACTTGACTAGGGATGCGTAATTTACTGCGATATGAGAGAACTTGCCGTTCCGCTTGGTTTAATTTAGACGAGACTTTTTTTTCACTGTCTTTGATTTTCCGAAACCGCAAATAATCGGTCAATAGATCTAATATTTTAACTTGGCGTATGGATTCAAGTTGTTCCATTTCTGCAACAACCGACTCAAACCCATTCTCATGCGCTAACAATACCAGTGCTATTTCGTCACTGGTTAATTGCTGCTGACGGTGGTTGATTTTTCGCGCTAACGAGGGGAAAAACTGATAACCACTGATCAAGTTGCGTTGCCGCATGAGCTTGAGGGTATCAACCGGTATTGTCCAACCTGGAAATTCATTCGTCATCGGTTGGTCAGCATCAGTAATGTCTAATAGTGATAATAAATGATAGGAACAATTTTCAGTGAAAAAATAATAATCAAAATAACTATGCGTCAATTCAAAGGTATGGCGTAAGATAAAATCAAGTTGTTGTTTTGAGATATTTAAATCATATTCCCATAAATCTCGGTTTTCGATTTGACCATATTCTCTGAGTTTTAAATAATAGGGTAGCACCATAAACTTACCCATAAACCCACCCGTTAAACCTAACACAGTATAAGAAAGCATATCTTGTTCAGGATCGATCTGGGCCGCATAGTTAACACTGAAGGCTAACATGCGGGTGTTTTCAGTTTGATCTTTTTTATTAATGCGTAACAAGGTATGACCAAACATTGAAGACGGGCTATTAGGGTGGGCTGAAGGAAATATCACACTCAATGACTCAGGCGCCATTGCCTGATAATACTTTTGTAAGTCATCACAAACTTCAGTGGACAGGCGATTAGCATCAAATTCTAGCTGCTTATTTAACCAGTAAAATCGTGCTGGAAATCGACACTGTGCGGAATACTTTGTGGGCGTTATGGCTTTATTCGAAAAAAAGGCGGCTAAGGTCGCAACGAGTTCTGATTGAGGAACCGTACTCCCCTCTGCCGATAAAAAAAACTCAGCACTATCCACTTCACTGCGCAAACGACCTATAACGTTTTTTTTATAGTGCAACAATGCATGCCACACTGGGGAGTGCGCCAATTGCTTGGCATTTGCTTGAGTGATGAGTTCGGATAGATAATGCGTCGTCCCAATACTCGCCGCCGCCGCTTGATCATAGTCACCCGTAGTCAAAGATGACTCCAGCGTATCCGTTGGTGGCGTTGCCCAACTTAGCGGCGAAAAAAAAACCAGCAAACTAACGACACTGCTGATTTTATGATATTGGCATAAACGTAGTGTGAAGTACTTTAGCGTTTGAATAGCAGAAAACGGATTTGGCAATAGCTTAGTAAAATATTAGGATATTATTATTAAATGGTACCACAATATTATCAGCTTCCTTAACTGATTTGGAAGCTGATAATATATGGTAAATATTTTAATTTATTGTACGTAAGTAACAAATCTTGAGTCGGCAAGTAATGTTGCATCGATACCAGCTAACATATCGTCTTCAGCCGTAATGGTATCGTAGTTCTCTTGTAATAGATGAAAAAAGGCTGGGTGTTGCTCATTTGGAATACCGATAACAGAGGCAAATGATTGCAAATGTGCGCCGCCACCTTGCGCGATATCAATTGATAGATCATCCGCATTTTCAGCTAAGAAAATTTCTTTTTGGTGTTCATTACTGACAGTTTGAGTGGTATCGCAGCCTAATGTACCGGTTGTCATACCAAACAACTGATGAGGAAAAACCATGTTAAGAATAAAGTTGATAGCAGCCGCCGAGGTCACTGCATCTTTACCAGACTTACCTTCCATAACAACTTTACCCACACCACAACCCGCACCGGTTTCTTCTGCATGAAGCATAGCAAGGGGAGCTGTCAATATAAATAAACAAGTAACACCGATAAGTGATTTCCGCATTGTTTAAACTCCTGTCGTGTTTGGCCTAATTATTGGACGTAATGTGATAAGCGGTTGTTGGTTGACATGACATCATTGACGGCAACTAACACATCCTCATAATTACTGCTGGAAGATTTGAAGATGCTATCGTAATTCGCTTGAGTTAATTGAAAAAAAGTAGCGTGGTCAGATTGCTCGATACCCATTAACGATGCCATTGACGTTAAATGATCACCACGACCTTGAGCAATGTCCTGCGCTAAGTCATCTAAATTAAGTGCCACAAAAATTTTCTTTTGATATTCATTACTCACCATATCAGGATTTTCACAACCGGAAGTACCCGACAAAATCCCAGAGAGTGGCGAAGAAAATGTACCATTAGTCGTTCCAGCGCTCGTGTGTGCTACCAAGCCAGATTGACCTTTCCACATTTCCGCGCCCAATCCGCAGCCGGGTCCACTATCCGCCGCTGCCAACATCGACGCTGACATTAACGCTAATCCAAACACTATTTTTCTCATACAATTCTCCTTCAAATGGAATGATCAATATGCTCCAAAATTAGTCAATGATTATTACGAATAACTCATTTTGTAAATATTAGTGTAACAAACTGCGACTCAAACTGGCTTTTTATAAAGATATCCAGGAGGATAGGTGAAATAAAATAGAATAGCAATAATAATCATATTAATCAGAATAATCATGGCTAATCAGTGTTCCCAATGTACTCGATATATAGCAATACAATGACCTTGCTGACTGATAATTGTCCATTTTGAGCAACCCATGATATCTGATTGAAAAACTATGGAATCAACTCACCAGCAAGGGAGCCACTGCCGCTATCAGGCAAATATAAAAAACATTAAATTGACTCATTAGCTAGAGGACTTCTTATGCTTGGAGTTTGTTAGGAGTAGACCTGCTCAAGCCGTGTCGCCAAAAACTGCGACATGTTTTTGACATCTAAGGGGTGGCTAAAATAAAACCCTTGATATTGATCACAGGAAAGCGCTTTCAATATCTCATATTGCTCTGCGGTTTCGACCCCTTCAGCGATCACATTAATATTTAAGGCGCGCCCTAGCTGAATCATGGATTGTAATATGACCTTTGAGCGACAATTTCTCTCCGCATTTTGCACAAACGATTGATCAACTTTCAACGTATGAAATGGCAATATTTGTAAGTGACGAAAAGAGGAATAACCTGTCCCAAAGTCATCAATGGATACGCGCACCCCAAGATCAAGCAAACGCCTTATCACCATCTCTGCCCCTTCTGCGTCCTCAATAAGCGCATTTTCGGTAATTTCTAACTCAAGGCAACCTGGACTCAACTTAGTCACGTCTAAGGTTTGTTGTATTCGCCGAACCAAACTTGGGCTTTTTAACTGTGTCGGTGACAAATTGATCGCCACCACTGCGTCATTTTCAACCAAACCCTTCGTTCTCCAACAGTAAAGTTGCTCACATGCCAATTGCAAAACCCACTCAGTGACTTCAGCCATGACGCCCATGCTTTCAGCAACAGGAATAAATTCGGTCGGTGACGTTTGACTATGACTCATTCGATTCCAACGAAGTAACGCTTCCATCCCCTTTATTTTATTGCTGGTAATCGCTAGTTGCGGCTGATAAACCAAATAGAATTCTTGGCGTTTTAGGGCATGCTTTATATCGCTTTCCAAACTTAACGAGTTAATCACTTGCGAGTGCATTTTATTGGAATAAAATCGACATTGATTACGACCTTCCGCTTTCGCCTGATACATCGCCACATCGGCACACTGTATCAGACTCTCACCATCATCCGCACAGTCTGGATAGGTGGCAATACCTGCACTCAAAGTGACATAGAGTTGACGGCAATCAATCGTCACTGGCGCCTCGATACTTTTCATTAATTTATCGGCGATGGCTAAAGCATCAACTTCACTTGTAATATCTTCTAAAAGAATCAAAAATTCATCGCCACCCAGTCTAGCAATAATATCTACTTTCCTAATATTATTTTTTAGTCGCTGGCTAATCACTTTCAGCAACTCATCACCTGCGGCATGACCAAGCGAGTCATTCACATATTTAAATTGATCAAGATCAATGAGCAATATCGCTAGCGACATATTATTTCGGTTTGATCGTTCAATAGCATGTGTCAGCGAGCGGTTAAAAACAGTACGATTATAAAGCCCAGTCAAGGGATCACGCTCGGCAAGATATAGCAGCCGATTTTCAGTATCCTTGCGGTGACCAATATCCCGCACAAAAGCATAATATTGTTGCGGAGTTGTACGACTTCTTTCCCAAATAGAGACTTCCACGGGAATGTGATTTTTGTTATTGTCTATTCCGGTTAATTCAATCACATTACGGGAATTCACGGCCGTTGATAGGCATTCAGTAATTTCACTGGATGATCGTTTTATCGTTTCCCATTCAGCAAATAAACCATTAATTAACGCACCTTTGATTTCATTCGCGGACCAACCAAAAATAGTTTCCGCCGATGAGTTCCAATCATTCACGGTATTATCACTACTGATACCAATAAAGGCATCATGAGCGGTTTCTATAATTTCTCGGGTTTCTTTTTGACTATCAATTAATTCTGTTTCCACATATTTACGCTCCAAGGAATAACGTATCGAACGCATTAACATATTGGCATTGATTTCGTTTTTAATCAGATAATCTTGAGCACCGCACTCAAGGCACTTTAAAGCCAGGGACTCGTCACCGACACCGGTAAATACAATGACAGGCACATTAACAATCCCATGATCTCTCATGCGTTTGAGTACCTCAATACCATCAGCATCAGGCAATCGATAATCCAATAAGACACAATCGACCTGATTACTTTTGAGGTATTCGATCCCCGCTTTAGAGCTAACCACTTCTTTTATATAGGAATCCATGACACTATTTCTAAACGCTCTTTTGATAGCGATTCGATCGAGTTCATCATCATCAATGATTAAAATGTGATACTTTTTTTGCACAACAATACTCACTAAATAGTTAGCACTTCATGAATATTCCGCAAAGCGTTGGTTAGAAATGAACATCGGGAACCGCATTCTATTTCTTTCCATATTTTATTAACTATAATTTACAAATTAGTTTCTTAGCTACCACCCATTTTTAGATTTTCGGTATTTGCTAATCATTCTAGAAAAATTTTAGCTCACATGACAGGCATTGTTTTGCTTTTTTATCTATGTCAATAAAATGTCGATTTGAAGTTTGATGGCAAGCTTTCCATTTTTCAAATGATACGACATGGCATATTGTGAATCGACCAAGCAACACACATGGCAATAAAATGCAGAGAAAATTAAATCATCGATTAAAGTTATGGAAAATCATTTATCAATCGTAAATCACAATACCCACACTAAATTTATTTTAGTCTATGCATTAACAGGCTGCCTCATACCCGGCTTGTTGTTCCTTTTTGGTTTTAACTTTGACTCACTCCATGTTCAACAAATCAACACTGAAAATCTATGGCTAAACAATTATGCGCTAGCATTGCAGTTGTCCAGCACCCCCATCCGTATGTTATTGGGATACACCGCTTTCATTATTATTGTTTTTTCATTGATCATTGCATTTATCCGCTATTCGGCCACTACAGATATCACGGTTCCCGTTATTGGTGCAGCGATTTTATTTGCAGGTAGTCTCGACCTGTTTTGCATGATCAATGAAGCAAGAGTTTATGGCAACCATGTAAATAATCATCATTCAATCGCTTATATGTGGCTGATCAATCACATCGCCAGTAGCTTGGCGTTATGCCTCAGTACTGTCATACTTTTGCGTTTGAAACACCTTGAATTTTCCACCATTAATAAATTCACTCCTGGCTTCTACTTACTGTTAGTTATTATTGCTTATTTCATTATTGATACGACAATATCTCTTGAGCAAATACCCCAAACAATCCTAATCAATGAATTCAGTGCTAGACCTTATGAGCTCATTCCCTTCGGCATTTATTTGTTTACCGGAATCTATCTTTTACCAAGACTATACCAATCCCGGCCAAGTATATTTTCCTATGCCTTTATGATCGCGATGATCCCCCTTGCCTTACTTGAACTGCATTTGATATTTGGCTCAAAAGCATTGTTCGATGCCCATGACAATGTGACCTTTTTTCTAAAGTTAATCGCTTACTCCACGCCATTAGTGGGCTTAATTGCCGATTATTCTCGGTTATTCAAATTAAATGAAAAAGAGATTACTAAACGCAAAAATGCAGAAATGAGCTTTAAACAAATTATTGAAACCCAGCCTACTCCACTGGTTATCATTGATATGACAGGAATCATCACCTATCTGAATCAGGATGCCGAAAAGCTGTTTGGTTATCAGAGCCAAGAATTAATAAATAAGCCCATTGAAATGTTAGTGCCATCGCATATGAAAGAAAAACACGTGGCTTATCGGAGTCACTACTGCAGTAGTCCCATCAAACGTGAAATGTCTAATTCTGATTTTTGTGCGGTTCGCAAAGACGGTGAAGAAATCACCGTCACAATTACCCTCAATCCTATTGATACACCGGAAGGCTTGCGTATTCTAGCCTCTATTTATGATTTACGAGGACTGAAAAAAGCCGAACAAAAACTGAAGCGATATACCAATGATTTGGAACGATCAAACAGCGATCTAGACCAATTTGCTTATGTCGCCTCCCATGATTTAAAAGCGCCATTACGAGGCTTGGATCAACTTTCCTGCTGGATACGAGAAGACATCGACGACAAAGAAACGCTGATAGAACATAGTCAGTTAATGCAGAATAGAATTCACCGCATGGAACGTTTGCTAGATGATTTACTCGCCTACGCACGGATCGGGCGAATTGAGGAAAAATTTAAAGAGATAGATACCAAAACATTGCTGCAAGATATTTTTACAATGTGTTCCCCACCAGAGAATTTTTCGCTAATCCTTAGCGATAATCTGCCAACATTGTTAACACTGTCCACTCCTCTGGCGCAAATTTTTAGAAATTTACTGAGCAATGCGATTAAACATCATGACCGACCAAACGGAAAGGTTAAAGTCACTTATACTGAAAATGATCAGTTTCATATTTTTGCCGTTACCGATGATGGACCCGGCATACCCGCTGAGCTCCACAAAAAAGCGTTTGGCATTTTTCAAACCCTGAAACCACGTGACGTAGTCGAAGGCAGCGGCATGGGGCTTGCCGTTATTGAAAAAATCATCAACACTTATCAAGGAAGCATTGAATTAACTTCCGACACCGGCCAAGGCGCTTGCTTTACCTTGCGCTGGCCAAAAAACTTTCTCTCTCCTAATAAGCATTTAATACACAAGGATCCAGTGCATGCCAACTGAAATACCTATGAAACAAGCTTCATTATTGGTTGTTGAAGATGATGATATTGATGCAAAAGGGATAGAGCGAGCGTTTAAAAAGCTAAAAGTTGCGAACCCTATCTACCGAGTCAAGGACGGCCTTGAAGCACTCGCGCTACTCAGAGGTGAGGCGGGTTTAACCGCACTAGAAAAACCCTATATTATCCTACTAGATTTAAATATGCCGCGCATGTCAGGCATCGAATTTCTCGAAGCCATTCGTCATGATAGCACTTTATATGACACCATCGTTTTTGTTTTAACCACCTCGAAAGCCGATCAAGACCGAACGGCTGCTTATAAAAATAATGTCGCTGGTTATATCGTTAAATCCGATGTGCAACACGGTTTTTATAATGTCCTTGATTTAATCGATAATTATTGGAAAATTGTGGAACTTCCAACTTAGGAATGGGCGACCAATGCGTCGAATAGAGTTAATCACCTGATATCGATGTTTTTTTATCATCAAGCAAAATGGTTTGTTATACTTCCTGCCCCGTGAATCCAACAAACCTTAATAATTCAATGAAACTTCACCACCCCGCCTTATCAGGCCACTTAATTAAACGTTACAAACGCTTTTTGGCTGATGTAAAATTAACCGATGGCCGTTTTATCACAGCCCATACCCCTAATACCGGTGCCATGCTTGGCTGTGCTGAACCTGGCAGCCGCATTTGGTTATATAACACTCATAATGCCAATCGCAAATACCCTTATTCCTGGGACTTGGTTGAAGATACCCAAGGCCACCTCATCGGCATCCATACCGGAAAAGCCAATTATTTGGTCAGAGAAGCCATCGAAAATAAAACAATACGCGAATTGCAAGGCTATGAGCACATCAAACCCGAAGTCAATCTCAGTCACTACAACACACGTTTTGATTTTTTACTCAGTGCAACACACCACAAGCCCGACTGTTTTGTCGAAGTAAAAAATGTCACCGCCAAACACCCGCCCAATACTGCAATTTTTCCAGATGCAATCAGCGCTCGTGGTAAAAAGCATCTTGAAGCATTATCGCAAGCGGTTCAGTTGGGTTATCGAGCTGTTATCTTTTTTTGTATTCAACGCAATGATATCAAACAATTCATGCCTGCCACAGACATCGACCCAGCGTATGCAGATACGTTGCGTACCGCATGTGACATAGGCGTCGAAGCGCTGGCTTATAAAGCGAAAGTGACCACCAAAGAAATCACGCTTTATCAGCGTGTCCCCATCATACTCAAAGAATGATCAAGTCCCGCATTCGCCAACTAAACAATATTTAACCACAATGACAATCCCATCGGGTCTAGTATACAATGTCCCGCCCGTTAACTGGCGGGGTGCCGCATGAGCAAAGGCCCGCTAACTATCAGAATATTAATTACAACGCACTGTTATCTGAAAAGAATTTAACATTTGGCTTTATTACATACCACTAAAGTTTCAACTTATATCCGACATTGGGCGGCCTAGCGTTTGAAAATCGCGACGAAAATTGATTTCACAGGGGTTTTTCTGAAGGAGCGAATACTTGGTGTATTGCCGACTGAAGAAAAATTTATGTGGCATCAAGGATCAAACTAGATCAAATGATAGGCTCCCTAATGTCGGTTATATTACTTCTGTTTTGCCTATTGGGGTTTGGCGTTGCCATGGCTGAAGCACAAATTGATCACTGTCCCACCATCATATCACCCGTTCCAGCTCAACCCTTGCCCATCGACAACCGCATTATTATGGAAGCAGATAAAGGTCTGGCAAAACACAACACCTTGTTTGAATTCACCGGCAATGTATCCGTTAAACACAACAATCAATTATTGACCGCCGACTTTGTCGAATATAATAAAGTTCTAAAACAATTGAAAGCGAAAGATAATCTGACATTCACCCAGCAAGGCCTAATCGCCGATGGCAAATCGGCGCAAATCAGCCTGGAACGAGAAACCGGAATTATTGATCAAGCAGAATACTTTCTACCGGAACTCAATGCTCACGGCCATGCACAACATTTTTCTTTCGAACGTGATTTAGCCCAACTCGATGGCGCCACCTATACGACCTGCCCACCTCAGCACGCAACCTGGTTATTGAAAGCCGACTCAATCACCCTGGACAAACTGAATAACTCCGGCAGCGCCCATAATATCAGCATCGAAGTAGGCGACATTCCGGTCTTATATTTGCCATACATCAGCTTTCCACTGCAAGGTCGAAAATCCGGCTTATTAGCCCCCAACTTTGGTAACTCCAGTCATTCGGGTTTTGAAATAAGCCTGCCTTATTATTTTAATATTGCCCCCAACCGAGATGCCACCTTACTGCCCCGCTGGCTCGCCAAACGCGGATTACAACTCGGCGGTGAATATCGTTATTTAAACCCAAGCAAGCGAGGCAGCATGCAACTGGAGCATCTGCTCAACGATCAATTGAAGCAAGGGCAATATACTTTGTATAAAGTGCAACATTGGGCTAAAATATCGCCCAAAAGCCAAATAAACATTGAGTTAAATCACGTGTCCAAAAAAGACTACTTTAAAAGCCTGGGCACCAGTCTCAGTGCAACCAACCAAACACAGTTGGACAGACATATCGCATTAGATTGGTCTTCATCCAATATGACACTGCGCACAATCGTACAGAATTTTCAGGTATTAGACACAAACATTGCTGAACCCTATCGCCGGATGCCACAAATCCATTTAAATATCGGTAACTTCATCCGTCATTTTCGTTATGACTTTGATATCGAATATACTCGATTTGATCATCGGACCCGTGACACGGATCATCGATTTTATATGGAACCTCAATTACGATGGACCTACGAAAAACCTGCCGGTTTTGTGCGACCAACGATCTCAGTCAAACACACCCAATACCGACTTAAAACGGCCCTGATAAGCCGTGGTAAAAAAGCGCCACACACCATCATACCGTCATTTTCCCTCGATACCGGGTTATTCTTTGATAAATTGAGCAAGCACTACGCTTCCACCCTGGAACCCCGATTTTTTTATGTCTATGTGCCCGAAAAATCACAAGCGGAACTTCCCGTTTATGATACCGCCCCCATTGAACTAGATTACAATTATTTGTTCAAAACCAAACGCTACAGTGGCAATGACCGGGTAGGAAACATGCATCGATTTACACTGGGAACCACCTACCGTACCTTAGCATTACCCTCGGGGTTAGAAATTTTTAACGCCAAAATGGCAGCCAGTTATTACCTGGAAGACCAAATAGCCACCTTGACTGAAGAGCATGCCATTGACCGGGGACAAATTTTTGCAACGGGCGAAATCGCCACCGCCCTCAGCCCCAAGCTCGCAGGCAGCGCAAAAATTTTTGGCAACCCGAAACAAAGACAAGACAGCACCTTAAATGTAAAATTATCATATCGTCACCAAGGTTATCGCTTGGCGGGAAGTTATCGCCATAAACTCAATCAGCTCGAACAAGTGTCTATCGCCGGTATTTGGAACGTCTCATCCCAATGGCGGCTTGCCGGCCGAATTGACTATTCATTAAGGGAAAAAAAAGTCCCGGAAGCGGTGGTCGGTTTAGAATATGATGAATGCTGTTGGGGACTAAAATTGATGCATCGCCGTTATCTGCAAGACGATGGGTCAACAGACCATTTCTACGGCATTCAATTTGAATTAAAAGGCCTGACCAGCATTGGCAGCAACCTAAGTAATCGATTTGAACGAGACATACTCGGTTATACTATTAGTAATGAAGGTTCTTAAATGAATACATGTAGTCTGAAAATTTTACGATCGATATCCCTCGTATTATGCCTCCTGGTAGTTAGCGCACTATCACCGGTAACCAGCAAAGAACTGGACCGTATCATCGTCATCGTTAACAATGATATCATCACGAAACAAGAGCTCGATGCTCAACTGGACCTGATCATTAAACAGATACGGGAAAAAAACACCCAATTACCACCGGTAAGCGTATTACGCAAACAAGTGTTAGAGCGGGAAATCATTAAACAAATCCAATTACAACTCGCCAATGGCACGGGCATTCTCGTTGACGATAATGCACTCAATAACACCATCGATAAAATTTCTTCGCAAAACAACCTGACCGTACGGGAGTTTCGTGATGTATTAGAACAAGACGGCTATCCCTTCGCACGATTTCGTGAAGATATACGTAACGAAATGATCATTGCTCGACTGAGACAACGGGAAGTCCATAACCGTATCACCGTATCCGAACAAGAAATCAATAATTTTCTTGCTACCCAATCCGCCCAAGGCAGTGTGGATGACGAGTTTCGTATTGCCCATATTTTGATTTCTCTGCCAGAAGCCGCCTCAGCCAAACAAATCGCTGAAGCAAAAAACAAAGCACAAACCGTATTGCAACAGCTACAAGAAGGCGCCGATTTCAAACAAACAGCCATCAGTCTCTCCGATGGTCAACAAGCCTTGGAAGGTGGCGATTTAGGATGGCGTAAAGCAGGCCAATTACCCACCCTGTTTGCTCAACAAGTGATACCCATGAAGGTGGGCGAACTCAGCGATATCATTCGCAGCGCCAGTGGCTTCCATCTCATTAAACTGGTCGAAAAAAAGGCCGGTGAAATACACTTGGTGACACAGACAAAAGCACGTCATATCCTCATCAAAACCAGTGACCTGGCCACCAAAGAAGAAGTCATTAAACGGCTTCAGCAGTTAAAAGAGCGCATCGAAAGCGGCGATGATTTTGGTGAGCTTGCCAAAACTCACAGCGAAGACCGAGGCTCCGCTGTCAATGGCGGAGATTTAGGCTGGACCAATCCCGGTGATATGGTGCCTCAATTTGAGGCAGAAATGGGCAAACTCTCAAACAATCAAATCAGCGAACCTTTCCATACACAATTTGGCTGGCATATTGTCCAAGTACTTGACCGACGTGAACAAGATAATAGTGAGGCTTATACCCAAGCTAAAAGCCGGGAAACCTTACGCCAACGAAAAATCAATGAAATGGAAGAAACCTGGCTGCGCCAATTGCGCGATGAAGCCTATGTGGAATACAAAATTGATTTATAATAAAACCATACTCACCCAATATGTCAAAAGATAAAAATAGCTACCCTTGCATTGCCATTACCCCTGGTGAACCCGCTGGTATTGGCCCGGATATTTGCTTGCAACTGGCCCAACAAGCGCTGGCCGCTGAATTGGTTTTTATTGCCGACCCTGTGTTATTGCGCGAGCGAGCGCACCAGTTAAAGCTAGCCTGTCACATTGAACAGTGGCAACGGCCCACCGGGCAAAGCCAGCAACCAGGCAAACTGTTTGTCAAACCGATCTCTCGTGCTGACCCAAACCATTGCGGCGAATTAAAGACAGAAAATGCCAACTATGTATTGGCCACCATCAAAGAAGCGGCTTTAGGCTGTCTCACTGAAAAATATGATGCCATGGTGACTGGCCCGATTCAAAAAAGCATTATCAATGAGGCGGGTATCCATTTTAGTGGCCATACTGAATTTATTGCCGAACTCACCCAGTCCGGCCACCCCGTGATGATGCTTGCCACCCAGGGATTACGGGTCGCCCTGGTCACCACTCATGTGCCGGTCGCACAAATTAGTCAACATATAACCCAGGACAATGTAAGCCACACATTGCAGCAATTACACCAAGGCTTGATTCACTATTTTGGCATTCAACAACCCAATATTTACGTCTGCGGCCTGAATCCTCATGCCGGTGAGCAAGGCCATTTAGGCTCGGAAGAAATAGAAATTATCGAACCCGTGTTACATCAATTGCGTGCGCAAGGCATGAAATTATACGGTCCATTCGCTGCGGACACGATTTTTACTGCTAAATACATGGATCAAGCCGATGTCATTCTTGCCATGTATCACGACCAGGGATTACCGGTATTAAAATATAAAGGATTTGGCCAGGCCATCAACGTCACCTTAGGTCTGCCGATTATCCGTACCTCAGTAGATCATGGTACCGCCTTAGAACTTGCCGGAACGGGACAAGCCAATCCAGCCAGCTTGCAACTTGCCGTCACAACGGCAATCAACATGGTCAATCAGATAAGCACATGAAACATCAAGCACGTAAACGATTTGGCCAACATTTTTTACACGATCAATACATCTTAACGCAACTGGTGAATGCACTTCGACTCAAACCAGAAGACAACCTCGTCGAAATCGGGCCAGGTAAAGGGGCATTAACACACCATCTATTAGCACACTTGCCAAGCTTTCATGTCATCGAAATCGATCGCGACTTAATTCCTATTCTGCAAAACATCACTGAGCCACATCGCCTTACAATACACAATGTTGATGCCCTTAAATTTGATTTTACACCCTTAGCATCCAGCGATCGTCCACTGCGAGTGGTTGGCAACTTACCCTACAATATTTCTACTCCATTGTTATTTCATTTATTCCAATATGTTAGCATTATCCAAGATATGCATTTTATGCTACAAAAAGAAGTCGTCGATCGCATGGTCGCGGAACCCAATAATAAGCGTTATGGTCGGTTATCTGTCATGAGCCAATACCACTGCAATATCACTAAATTATTTGACGTCAATCCCGAGGCCTTTGATCCGCCCCCCAAAGTCGACTCCGCTATATTGCGCTTAACACCGCACAGTACATCATTCACCGTCAATAGCTATGCAGATTTTTCCAAAATCGTTGCACAATGTTTTAATCAACGCAGAAAAACCATCAGGAATTCCCTCAAGTCATTTCTGGATGCCACACAAATCGAGCAATTAGGCATTGACCCGCAAGTCAGGGCAGAAAATTTGTCACTGGAGCAGTTTATTGCCTTAGCCAACGTTTATTCTTCTTTTTGCGCTTCCACTTGAAACCACAACTTCACTTTGTCACCAATCCCAGGCAACCCATAGGTCATCCCATAATCCGAGCGGGTGATCTCAGAGGTCGCTTCAAAACCACACGTTTGTTTTTTATTCACGGGATTTTTTCCGCAGATGATACGATTGACATTGAGTGTCACGGACTTACTGACACCTAATATGGAAAGATCGCCAATAATTTTTGCTTTATCTTCGCCTATGTAATCAATACTGGTTGATTTAAAGGTAATGTCTGGATACTCCATCACATTAAAAAAATCAGGCGAACGCAAGTGTTCATCACGCTTTTTATGGCCGGTAGATACCGATACCGCAGAAATTGTCACATCCACAAAGCCACTATTGTGTTCCCGATCAATCAGTATCTTGCCCCTTGTCTGCTCAAATCGCCCATATAAGGTAGAAAACCCTAAGTGCGAAACCGCAAAATGCGGAAAGGTATGGGGTCCATCAATATCATAATACTCTACCGCTGAACTCGTTGTTGCCATTCCCAGTAAAAATAAGGACAAAATAAAACAACGCATATGGAATTTCTCCTATTAATATAAATATTAGCGAAAGACACTAAAATGACACACCCTACAAAATCGAGCTTACACCGAAAGGTGTCGGGTAACAAAATAGCTCAAAAACAGACGAAGCTGCCGATCAGGAATAGAAATTATTCAACTGTGTAAGGAATGGGCGACGAAATAACTTCCCCGTTTGGCATCTCATCTTCGGCCTGTCTTCGCCTAAAACGCCTACTTTTGGTGCCCGTTCTTCAATCCAAAAATACTCACTTTAGCCTGGCTAGAGCTGCGTTTTTTCTCAATCAGAACGAACAAATACAAACCAAATCTGAGTCCCAAACAAGGAAGTTACTCCGTCGCCCATTCCTAATGCACCCGACATGATACCCCCCTCATTATCTTGCGCTTGACATGTACATTAATTGTTCATCACCACCGGTTTTAATTCGGTCTATACTTATAGCCAACATTACCCTACTTAGTATAGACTCCAACCCAGAGACAACTGCCTGTCAATCAATTGAGATTAATTTTCAACCAAAAAGACAATGCACGATTAAATTACATATTTATGAGGAAAAACGTTATGTCCCTAACCCCATTTAAAACCATTCAATGGATAACAATTCTATTATTATGGTATGGCATTGTTTGCAACAGTTATGCGGTACCTGATCAAGGTCGACATCACATGGCATCTAACCCACCCAGCATGCCAAATACTGGCCCATGGGGGAAACCCATGATGCCCAACCCACCCACTATGCCAAATACTAACCCGTGGGGCAAACCGAACTTCAGCGGCTGGGGATCAATGATGGGCATGGGCGAAGGTCATATGACAGCCCGACTACGTGCCGTTTGGGGCTTAGATTTGTCTGATGAGCAGCGCAAAACCATTCGAGATCTACAGAAAAAATTGAGAAAAGCACACTGGGAACTGGAAGACAAAATTGAAATTGCTGCTGATCAATTATTTGAGTTATACCAAACTAAACCGCGTGACGCGAAAGCGATCGGCAAAGTCTATGGAGAAATTTTTGATTATCGACGCCAGATCATTGAATTGGCTATTAACGCTGGCAATGACGTGGAAGGTGCATTAACCGAGCAACAACGACAACAATTAAAACAACACAAACCCCAACGACGCTGGGGCAGCGGTCCGGGTAGCATGATTCATTAAAAAATGAGAAGTAACTGGCTTATCAGATAATCAACGTGTGCTTTATTATCTGATAAGCCATAGGCTCAAAAACTCAGCGCATCGAATGGCTAGCGCTTTGCGCTACCCATTCTTTGTACATAATACGAAAATTTTGCACGGCTTTCTCTTCTTCTGCTTTACCATTTAAGTAACGGCTAAAGGCAACTAACAGCGCATTAAATGAGTCTTGCTCAATGGATTGGGCCTTGTCAAAATGCTTAATCGCGCCATGATAATCTTGTTTTAGCAAACAATCCAAACCACCCGTTTGCTCGGCTTTAGCCGCCATCAGCAAGTCTTGTAATGGCACCAAATCCGTACCACAACGATAACAATGATCTTCATTTTTATAGCGGGCACGGCATACTGGGCAACGTGTTAACAAAGGCTAGGACTCCAGATAATACATAATATCCGACAGCTCTTCCATGGATGCTGTTAAACTCTCCGTATTATTATTGGCGATGGCATCGTTAATACTCTCTATCATGTTCACCATGTCTTCTTTATCTTCAGGAGAGGCATTATCCATAATGCGTTCTGCCTTTTCCACTAAGGCTTTAGCTTGCACGACCCGATGTTGTTGACTTGATTCGCTATTGTAAGCCGATGCTTTTTGTTCGATATCTGTGATGCCATCAAACATTTCACCAATACGCTGTTTAGCCTCGTCCATCTGTTGCCCTTCAAACCTCGAAATCGCATTATCAATGGCAATGCTTTTTTCGAGTCCGGTCTTTTTCTCTTTGGCTGTTACCTCTAATACGCCATTTAAATCCATGGCAAATTGAAGAACCACGATATTACCGGCCGGCACCTTACTCAATCCTTCCACATGGAAGGATCCAATTTCTATATTCTCTGAAGCTAATGGATTCTCACCTTGAAAAACACGCACCTCCACCGATTCCTGACTATCATGCATGGTTTGAAAGGCTTCGCTTTTGGTCAATGGAATCGGCGAATTTTTATGAATAATCGGCACATATCGGTCAAACGTGGGAATCCCATCGAGCATACCAGCCGCACTGGTGCCAAACGTATAAGGCGTCACATCGACCAAAATCGCAGACACATCTAGACCAGCAATCATGGCGCCTTGCACCGCCGCACCCATCGCAACACATAAATCAGGATTGATGTCTCCCCGCGGTTGCTTGTCAAACAGCTCTTCCAAGCGTTCACGCACCAGTGGTGTTCTGGTCGAGCCACCTACTAATAAAATTTGATCAATATCGGAAACCGTCAACCCGGCATCTTTCAGCGCAATGTGTACTGATTCCAAGGTCTCTTCCACATAATCGGTAATCAAATTCTCATAATCTAAACGGGACAACTCAAGATTCAAATGAATTGGTTGGCCGTCTTTTTCATATAAATATTCTTCGGCAATGGTGACATAGGGCTGACTCGATAGCAGACACTTGGCTTGTTCTGCCGCACGGGTAATACGCGCCATACTCTTTAATGAAGTCGTGACATCAATGCTATTTTCAGTGTTAAATTGATAAACGATATGGTCAATAATTTTCTGATCAAAGTCATCGCCACCCAATTGATTGTTACCATGAGTGGCAACCACTTCAACAATATCGTCTTCCATTTTGACAGCAGACACATCAAAGGTACCGCCACCTAAGTCATAAACTAGAACATTTTGTCGCTGATGATGGGTAATATCATAAGATAACGCCGCAGAAGTCGGCTCATTTATAATGCGCATGACCTCAAGACCGGCAATGACACCGGCTTCCTTAGTGGCTTGTCTTTGGGCATCATTAAAATAGGCCGGCACGGTAATTACCGCTTTGCTGACAGACTGCCCTAAATATTGCTCAGCTTGGGTTTTGAGATGTTTTAAAATAATCGCAGAAATTTCTTGTGGCTGATATTCTTTCCCGGCCATCTCCACCGATTGGTCGGTTCCCATGCGTCGTTTAATGGACTTAATGGTACGCTCTGGATATAACGCATATTGGTTTCTTGCGGCTTCCCCAACCAACACGCTGCCGTCTTCCGCAATACCCACCACAGAAGGGACAATTTTGGTGCTTTCATCACCAATCACTGTTGTTTGTCCATTTTCGACAACAGCCACTTCTGAATTGGTGGTGCCTAAATCAATGCCTATAATTATTTCACTCATTCTCTTTAACTCAAAAATATTGGTTTATTTTCACTATACTAAGCCTTTATCGTGTTTAAATGATAAGCGCTTAGATAGCCTGCTAATCATATTTATTTTTTGTTGACAACAACTTCGGCGGTTCTTAATAAGTTGTTATCCCACAAATAGCCTTTGCGAATTTCAGAAATCACTTCCCCGTCAGCTAACCGAGCATTTTTTTCAATATCAACGGCTTTCATTCGATGAGGGTCTAGAGGACTACCGACCACTTGCATGGGTATTACGTTAAGTTTTGATAGCATTTCTGTCATTTTTTGCAATGTCATTTGCTGCCCCTGAGTCATCGCCTCCAAACGACTTTTCACCTGATCTCGGTTAAACCAGGATATATTTATTGGCTGACTATCCATGCTCATGGCTGTTCCCGCTTCCATCCGGTCACATAAATCAAGCAAGTCCCTTAACAAGGGTTTTAACTTTGCCTTCCATAGATCCTCTTGTGCGAGACGCTGCTTTTCTAAGGCGTCGGTTAACCTTTCATTTTCGTCTTGCAATAACTGATACGCACTTTTAAATTGATCCAGCGCCTCTTTCACATAACGAGACTCTTGTTTGACTTCCGCTTTGAGTGTCGTTAGTTCCGTCAACAGGGATAATTGATCGGCCGGTTCCGCCACATCCGGCAAAGTATCTTGGGAAGCCTGGTAGTCATCTAAAAACGCCTCAAACTGCTGTACTAATTTACCTTTTTCCGCTATATCCATTGCTATTCAAACCTTAGTTTTTACTTTTACCCACACCACTCACCAACGCTTGAATCAAGGTATCTTTTTGTGGACGCTGCATGGATGTCTTGTCAAAAAAGTGCGCCATAAGCTGATCCACAGACATAGGATCGCGCTTAAATATGTCATATTTAATGCGATCTCTCTTGGTTTTAATTTTCTCAAAGGCAATACGTATTTCTTGAAACTTGTCAGGTGCACGCTCAGGTGGAAATTGTCTGACCTTTTTCAAATAGGCTTTATTGACCTCTTCATCCGATGCCTCAACACCCACTTGCAATAGTTCATATGGATTCGCCACTAAAACAACCTCCTTCGAGAACCGGATCTTTTATTGATGATGGGGTTGAGAAAATCAAACAAATTGACTTCATGATGGATCTCATCTAACAAAGCGCCAATTAAAAAAGCGGTTTTAAAGTCGTCTTCCTCTTCTGCGGTATGCATCGCCTCCACCAAATCATCAAAATATATCGGAGAGACTTTTGAATGTTGCTTATAGATAGCTAGCACTTGATAATAAACAAAAATAGGACAATCGTCATAGTCATCAACCCCTATCTCGGCAAACTTAGCTAGCAACGGATAAAACCCAATATCATCTAAGGTACGACAAATTTGTTGTAATTCTTTTTCTTCAAAATCAAGCGCATCAATCTCTGGCAAGGACTTGCTAATACAGCCAAGGGCAAAACCAAGAGGAATATTTTTTTCGAAGCGGAACCGGTTAAGATCATCAATAAACCGGGTCACATCGGATTTTTCTACGGTTGCTTTACGGTGTTTTTGCAATACCTTATAGTGTTTTCTTAATGCCGCATCCGTCAATTTAAAACGAGAGCCATCCACTAGAAAGCGTAACTCAGCACTTAACGAAGCACCCATTTGCTGAAATCCGTCTAAGACTATGTCCATGGCTTGCTCGCGATCTTTGCTCATGGCAAAATGAAATAAACCCAAGTTAAGTGTCACCAAACCTTTTTGCTTATCATCCCCCGCCATTTTGAATGCTTGATCTAATTCTTTTTGGATAATGGTGATTTTTTTAGTCTTCACTTGTTTATAAGCATGGGACAAATGACAGTTCAATAACAAACTACGCGCTGATTTATTAATTGAGTCACGTTTAATCAGTTTATTGGCGTATTGCGCCGCTTTTTTGAAGGCACCACGGCGATAACTGGTTTGTGCCACCCGCAACAAAATTTCATCATCATCAGGTAACTGTTTTGCTGCAATTTCTGCCCAGCGATGTAACCCATCCCAATCGTCATCCGATTGCAAAAGAGCAAACAAGCGTAAATACGCCTCCCGATCCTTGGGATCATATTTCAACGCTTGGGTTAAATAAACAACCTTTATGTTGTCTTCACGGAATTCGGCAGGTGGTACCACAGCCGCCATATATTTATATACACAAGCCACTTTTAAATTGGCATCCGCCACTTTCTCTTGCAAGAGCAAATCGATGTAGTGTTGCCACTCACTGAGCGCTTGTGAGTAATGTTTCTTTTCTTCAAAAGCTAACGCTTTGAGTCGACTAAACTCAACCTCAGGTAAATCACCAAGGTGCTTTTTAAACAGCTTTGCACCATCCATAAAACTGGGCAATAACGACAGACAAAATTGTTTGACTTGGCTCTCATCCAAATACTTTACATACTGCACCGCAAACTGAAACAATTCTTTGGGGCGCGCTTGCTGGTCAATAATGTTCTGTAGCTTAGCGAATAAAAACCGTTGATTCTCAGGCACATTCATATATTCAAAGATGAATTTTTGTTCCTGAGGCTGGCTATTCGAGATCGCTTTTAGCAAGCCTTTGGGCTCACCGTTTAGCAATAAATGCAGTTCTGAAAAACGGTAATACGCCGAATCTTTTTTTATTTTTACCAATAGATCTTTGGACTTATCCGGCGCCTCCAGGCTGATGGATAAGGCTCTAAGGATTTGCCGTAAATCTTTAAACGGTGACCGAAATGAAATAACACTGAGCGCCTGTTCCATTTTGTCATCCTGTCCTTGACAATAGGCATCAATGGCAGCCAGTATCGCAGTCAACTGATCATTGAGTTGAAATTTTTCCACGATCATGGCCGCCAGCTTGTCGTCGTCGGCAAGCAAAAACAGCGCGAGTTGACTCAGTACCTGACGGCCCGAATTACTATTTTGAAAATCAGCTGGCGCCTCAACCAAGATTTGCGCCGCCCGGTGAACTTGGCCAGCACCGATTAAACAGTGGCAATAGCCATCTAATGGTTCTAGTGAATCAGTGAGTTGTAAGCGGTTATCCCACATCACTAAGGCTTCTTTAAACATGCCTTTGCCGGCTAATTGATCTGCACGCAACACATAGACTCGCGACAAGGCTTGCAACCATTCTGCCCGTTGCTCAAGCTTCAATAAATCCTTATAAAGCTTAATAACATCCTTATAACGCTCGGCTTGTTCATGCACTTCAATGGATGATAAAATTTGTTCAGACGAAATTTTTTTATCCGTTGGTTTACTGGCAACTCTCGGCGAACGTTTTCGTTTCGTTTTCTTAACCATACTATCCCAAAAAAATAGCACCAAATCCAAAATGACTTTCATGCTTAGCTATTATCTATAGTGGTGGAGTCATCTATCTATAGTGGTGGAGTCATCCCAATTTCTGAAAATATAGAGATATGTCATCATCAGGATTCATCTTCTAAAAGATGTGTTTTAAAACCATCAATACTAATCTGATTCTTCTCTTGCCAATACGCTTTAATACCGGCTTCGCCCTTGTTCTCTGCCCACCGCTTTAAGGTGTCCCTCTCCGTTAGGCCATCACTGATGGGAACGGCATATCCACAAGAGGTTTGCACAGAATAAATATCAATCAATATCAGTTGGCGGGCACCGGCAACAAGATCAAATGGTGAGCTATATTGCCCCCACGCAACATCGTTCGGGCGAATCACCTGCCCTGTCCCATAAATTCGCAAAATCAACGGCTGTTTAGCAAAACTGCAAAACATCAAAGTAATCCTTGAGTCTTGTGCTAAATGAGCGGCGGTTTCATTGCCACTGCCGGTCAGATCTAAATAGATAACTTGTTTGTTATTTATGCAGCGAAAGGTATCCATCCCCTTAGGAGATAGATTAATTCGCCCGGTGGGCGCTGCCGATGCCGTAAAAAACACCTGTTGCGCTTTAATAAATTCAGTTAACTTTTCATCAAGCGCATCATAAAATGTAGCCATTATGCAAGGATGCCATCCAAGTGGGGGGCAATAAAAGCGTTATTCTAAACTTAACGCAAGCTCGCTGCAAACCTGGCCACCGCATTTTTTGACAAGAAAAATTACCACAATGTATGTTTAAGTTTTTTTGGTTGAAAAATACACAGATATAGATGGGAGATAAGAACCGCACAGATGCGGTAAGTACCAGCCCAAGGAGAGGCCAAGCTAGAACACCGACAATAGGCACTTTAGGTGACTCAGGAAATAACGTCGAGATGCCACAGGGATAAATTATTTCGTGACTATTTTTGCAGCGACATTGCAAACCGATATGCCGAATGTTACCATTCCCGGTTTGCATTTGGCTGCGTTATTGAAAATGACTCTGGAGTCAAGTACTCAAGAGTCATTTTTGTTAATACACCAATGAAAACAAAAGATATAAGGACCCTCTTCCTGGTAGATTCTAGAGAGGTTATTTTTTCCTAATCACTCCAACTCCCATGTCCTGGGATAAACACAGAATCGTCATCAAAAACGCCTTTCTCCGCCTTTGTATGGCACTTTTCACAATAACTTAACGACTTCACTTTTTCATTTTTTGTGATCAGTTTTTCTGGAATTTCATCATGTTTCTTTATAATATAAGGCACCTGCGTAATGCGCGTGGGAGCCTGATCTTGCTTAAGCGATGCCATTATTTTCTTCGACCGCTTATAATGCGATTTATCTGCAGAGTTTACCGCTAAAAAAGTGATAATATGTTGTTGGGTCTGTTCATCTAACTCCGCGTTTTCACCAAAATGATCTTCTAATGCAGAGGCAGAGATTAACTTCCGCCAGGAACCTTCCGGCAACCAACCGGGCTGATAAGGAAAATGACAAGCACTACATTCCTCGTTATACATCGCATCCGCGACAGGCTCCACACCTTTTTTTCTTTCCACAGAAAACAACCAGGAAGCAAAGCCTTCTTCTGCATGCAATGCAGATACATTGCCCAAGCTTACCGACAACATCAAAATGAATACGACTGAAATTTTTTTCATAATTACCCCATCTTGATTAAAATTGTGAGAGATACTTAAGAATGTCACCTTTTTCCTGGGCCGTGCATTCCCTTCCCAACACCCATTTACAGTTTCGTTTAAACCACTTTTTCACTTTCTTTAACTCAGTAAAACGCTCTTTGTTAACCGACGCTGCCAATGGATCAATCACTTTGCCTGTTTTCGCATGCTTGCCGGGTTTGCTAAGGTCTTCGCCATGACAGGTGGTACACACCCGTTCTTTTCCTTTTTTATCCAGGTGTTTTTTATACCACAAGGTTTTACCTCGTTCGGCATCGAATGTGAGTTCACCTTGAGGGTTATAATATTTGTATAAATCATCCATGTTTGCCTGTGCATAACTGACACAACCTAACCCAATAACGACAATCAGCCCAACATATTTTTTCATATTCAATCCATTCCTTACCAAGTATACTTAATAGCCACTAACATCCCTACCACACCAATAATACCTGCAGTTGAGTGCACGCTTTCTGGCGCACTGCTAACCGCCACCAAATAGCCTAAGGTGCCCAGTGCACCAAGTCCCATATGCACGTTATCTGGATCTTTCAGACCCTTGCTAAGATCAATATCATTTAAATGAAAAACAAATCCGGTGGTCACTGCCCCGACCCCCAAAACCGTTGCACTGACGGCCAATTCATGATGGATACTACCCGAGCCTTCTTTTTGCACCATGGCAGCAATACTCGCCAAGGCTAATGAACCAATACCAAGATACTGATGGGTTTTATTCCAAGTAAAAAAACGCTCCTTAAAAATCGGTTCAGGCTCGGTTAATGCCAGCCTATCGCTATCCGTCTGAAAATTATTTTGCGAACTCGCCAATAACATTTGATCCCTATAATGAGGAACTGTATCGATCCAAACCTTCGCCTTCGGTACTGCATCCTGGGCAAGCAACGACGTACTATTTATGAAAAGCAAAATCATCACTAACCAATATTTATTCATATCGCTTCCTTTTTTGATAAGCATTAAAATCATTCACAGTCAGCGTATATTATTCAGTAACTTTATTACCAAAAGAATATAGCTAGCTGCTGAATTAAGAGTGAAAACCTGTGCAAATAGCGAAAACCTGTGATGATCAATATTATTTTTTAATGTTAGGTAAACGCATATCTGAATCTTCAAAAGTGCCTTCTTCTGCATCCAGATGACACGCCTCACAATTCGTTTTACTTGCTATTTTCTCGTGATCCCAATATTCGTCATTAATACCAATATGCTTTTTAACCCAATACTTGGTTTTAGTAATTCGTAATGGCGTTTTATCCGCAGCAATGGATTTATTGACCTTATGCGCAGGCTCGGTCAATCCACTTTCGGCGGCATTTTCTGTAAGAAACGGCTCAAGCTCTGCCAAAGTTTCGGCATCATATTCCAATTCCTCACCAAAGTGATCGTCTAAGGTATTTAACATTAACTGCCAGGATCTTTTCGGCAACAAGGTGGGATGAAACGCCAGATGACAATCGCCGCATTCGCTTCGCCAAGTGGCATTGTCTGGCAAACTCGGACCTTGAAAAGGACGGTAGAGATCATCCGCCGTTTCAACTAAATAACCACGAAAATAAAATAACGCGGAGGCAAATACAATGGTTAATAATAATACACCCAATAGACCATGACCTCGTACCTTAGTCGCCTCCAGTACATCTTCTTTACGTCCGGTCAACATTGACCAAATTAAATTCTCTCGATGGATAATGCTTTCACCTATCACGCCAAACACATGGATCACCACAATCGCTAACATAATCCAAGCGAAGACTTCATGAAATTCTTTGGACCCAGTGCCAATTTCAAAACTAATCAAGCCTCGCAGCGGACCATGACCTTCCTCACCACCGAGCACCAGCAATCCCGTAATACCAATCAAAAGGCCCAATGCCAGCATAATAAAGATCGCCCAGCCACCCACCGGATTATGGCCAATATGGCGAGAGGCTTTGCCGCTAAGCAAGCCTTTCAGATAATCCGCCCCCGAAGCCCAGTCATAGGCAAACGTTCGGAAACGCGCATAATAGGTACCCACCACTCCCCACACAAAACGAAAAATCAGCAAGCTTAAAAAAAGATAACCCGCATACACATGGGCAAAAAGATAACGATTATCATCAAAAGTGATCCATGCCAGCGCAAAGCTGGTGACTAACAACCAATGGAACACTCGCGTCGGCAAATCCCAAATGATCGCTGGTGCTGCCTTCATTTTATTGGCTCCTTGTTTTTATCGGTGAGAATACGGATTGCTATCTTGCTTGGACGATATAAAATGTCACTGAAATGAATGTGAAATTTGACAATGCCTGGAAGACGATCCGAAATGAATGCTACCCCTGTCACGCAAAAACCCGACGACCCCGTGCAAATCTTTGCCAACCGGCTACAAAAGAACGTTAAACATCTACGTCGCTGGCTTAACCGCGAAAACATCCACTGTTACCGTATCTACGACGCAGACATACCTGAGTATAACTTAGCCATTGATGTTTACCAAGGAGAAAAATGCTGGATTCACGTACAAGAATATGCGGCCCCCAAACATATCGATGAACACAAAACACACACCCGACAACAAGCCGCCCTAAGTGCCATTAAAGAGGTGATGGATATCCCTGATGAGCAGCTGTTTTTTAAAGTACGCCGCCAACAAAAAGGCCATACTCAATACGAAAAACTCGCTGACAACAAAACGTTTTACCAAGTCATGGAAGGGAGACACCAGTTTTTGGTCAATTTTCAGGATTATCTCGACACTGGATTATTCCTTGATCATCGCAATACCCGGCAACTACTGGAACAATTAAGTCATGGCAAACATTTCTTAAATTTATTTGCCTATACGGCAAGTGCCACCGTGTACGCAGCAAAAGGAGGGGCGATTTCCACCACCACCGTGGATATGTCTAATACCTATCTTAAATGGGCGTCAAACAATTTGACGCTGAATAATATCCAGGGCAAAGCACATCAATTAATCCAAGCCAATTGCTTAGAGTGGTTAAAAAAAAACCAAACACAAACCCAATACGGGCTTATCTTTCTAGACCCACCTAGCTTTTCTTCCTCCAAACGCATGACCAGTACATTTGATGTGCAACGTGATCATGTGCAACTAATCAAAGATACCGCTAAACTTTTAGCCCCCGATGGCCTATTGATATTTTCCAATAACCGGCGCCATTTTAAAATGGAATTAGCCGCGTTATCCGAATTCAAAATTGAAAATATTACCCGGACAACCCTACCCAAAGACTTTGTCAGAAACCCTCATATTCATAACTGCTGGAAAATTACTCGAAGTCATGAGGTCGATTAAATGAAAGTCAATTGAGTAACTCTTATGGGACTGTGCGCATCATGTCAACAAGCACACTTCTTCCACAGCGATTCAAAGATAACTAAAACACCGATTTGAAAATTGATCAAAATCTAGATGCCAACTAACCTGGTTGGCGGCCTAGTCTTTGCCTACCTTAATTTGGAGATGGGGTAACCTCAGCTTGCACTAAATTCAGTATTGATGCTCAAGCTCTCGATATACCGTATTGATTCGCCAGTTGACTCATGACACCATAAGTCCCTTGACAAAGCAGCGCGATATTAAGACGCATCACAAGGGTTAAACCAGGGCGCTTGACGAATATCATGTATCACTTCCTTTAAATGAAATGTTTTTTCTAAATGATAGCTGATAAATTAAGGATTTTAATTTGTATTTTCTTTACCTCATCAATACTATTAACCAGCTCAAAGGTAGCCGCCATGGGATTATTTGATTTTTTCACCATTCACGTATTTTCAGATGTTAGTGGCGTCGTCACTTTTAAGGGTGAGCCTGTTGAAGGTGTCAAGATTATTCGGACAGCCGATCACGAAGAGGACAAAGTGTATACCGATGCCACGACCACGGATAAAGACGGTAAATTCTCCTTTAAAGGGATCTCTACCTTTTCCCTACGCCCTATTATGATGGGCACCATCATTCGACAGAAAATAGTGATCAAGTATCAGGGCATGGAATATCTTGCCTGGGAAACTGTGAAAGGTAACAACTACAAATACGGAGAGCTTAATGATGAAAATGTTGAAAACCCGGTGAAACTACACTTATTTTGTGAGCTTACCAATCCGCAAGATGAATTAACTTTTATTAATTTTAAGTATGTCAATAAAGGTGTTATTTATGGGTTATGCCGCTGGGATGGCTGGGAAAAGTTAGCTACTGAAAAATATAGGGAGGAAATATAAATGACCAAATTAAATCCGGAAGAAGCAATAAGTGCCGCTATTTCTGTATATAATATTAAAAAGTCAAATGACATCAATAAAGCATTTTTAGCATCTAAAATTCGTAATCACTTTCAATTCTCCAATTCAAGTGCTAAGCGCTTTACATCAAAAACAGGGAGTTTTGAATTCAAAACGAAAACAGGTTTTGGGGTGATCGCGAAAGGAAAAAAAGGGAGCGACTTTCAAGACGATGCCATCATCGTTTGTCGAGGAACCGCCAGTCTGTATGATTGGTTGACTGACTTTAACACCGGCATGCAAACGTCTCGAATCGGGCATACCGTTCATGCGGGATTTAATCGGACGTTTAACGAATTTTACGCAACGCTCGACAATTTTATCACCGTCAATAAACCGAACGTTTTGCATTGTGTCGGCCATAGTTTAGGTGGCGCATTGGCGACCATGGCGGCCGGTTTGGCTGTTAAAAAGAAGACAAAAGCGGCGCTCTATACGTTTGGTGCGCCTCGGGTGGGGCTTATCGATTTTGCCACCAAACTCAGTATCAGTCATTATGTTGGCGCTGAAAACATTCATCGTGTCTTTCATGGCGGCGATCCTGTGAGCATGGTTCCTATTTGGCCATTTGTTCATGCCCCACAACCTGGCGGTGAGTGTCATATCGGCAAAGTATTAGAGTTCAACCCATTGCAACATAAAAGTGGAAACTACGCGATCAGTTTAGCGGGTAAAACAGACTGGGACGCCTTAACCAATCCACAACCTACCTGGAAAAGCCAAATTAAAGGCTTAGTCAATTCAGAAGATACCTTGAATAATTTCGGGTTGAACTACCAGAATCTCAGTTTTATCATGCGGGCAATACAAGTAGGCATTAAAGACTTTCTACACATTCCGTTTGCCACGCTTAATCAGTCCGTGGTTGCTGGCACCACCTATCTTGATCAATTATCCATGTTCCTTGAACAGGCATCCAAGGTGTCAACAGAATCCGATAGTTTTATAAGGGGTATCCTGTTACGTATTGTAAAAATGACCGGATTAGTTCTTACACTACCGCAAAAAATAACCCACCATGTTATTCGAGTCGTGCTAAATCGTCTTATTTATGTCATCGGTCGAAGTGTTCAATTTGCATTGCAGTATACCAAGTAGTCAAAGGTATTTGAAGAGACTCTGTGGCAAATGCCTCCGATACCTAAAGCCGCTTAACTATCAGTGGCAATGACGTATTACATGATTTAGACTGCCCAATGTCGGTTTATACAATCCATCAATTTTTAAACCTTGAAAAAGTCTGGAAAAAATTTTAGTCATCATTATGACACTACACCATAATCCGTATCTTCTTTTTAATGAAATTTGTACAGAATCCACAAAGGGGTCAAAAATCCACAAAGGGGTCAAATATCATATTAACTGTTTGACTATTGGAATTTAAGTCTTATGCGGGATACTTAAAGTAATATAAATCAATATGGTATTTGCCCCCCTTACCTTGTAGCGTTCGAGGTTTATGTTTTATTGCAGACTTATTTTCGTCCTGGCAGCGTCGCCTAAAGCGCCTACTGTTGGTGTCACTCCTCACTGTAGCCTGGTCGCTATGACTGGTTTTTTGCTTTGCTAGAATGAAAATATACGTCGTACTCAACACCTAAATCTCGAACGCTACGAGTATAGGATAGGGAACAAAACAGCTTCTTAGAAAATTGTTATTTAATTTTATCCAGGAATGGCTCGATTTCCCTTAGGTCATCATAATGGCTATCATCTGCGGCAACCATGCCCTCTTTTATTTTTAGTTTTTTAAATTCTTCTGTTGAGTCTATCAGTGCCTTTATTACCCCTTGTCTAATATTATCCGGAATTTTTGGGTGTGCCGCGACTGCGTGTGGCGTATAACCTTTGCTTTCCCATAAAACTCGTAAATCATCTTTATACTTTGATCCCTTGAGTGTTCTGAATACCCCGCCAGCGGCGACCCCGTCAGGAGTTATGGAAACGTGATAATAGCCGTCTTCGTGCGATGTCGTGAAAAACATGTTGGCGACAATATTTTTTTGTTCCAACATGGCTCTTGGCAAGACATCCGCAGCAAAAGCGCCCCTAGGAAAATATAGATCTTTACCTTTTAGGTGCGTGACATTCTGAATCAAACTGTCTTTTTTAACGACGATAAGACCCTTGATTTTTTTGTTCTTTGCATGAGCAATCGCTTCATAACCAGCGAGTGTATGAGCCTTCAGATAGTGATATGGATTATCGTAGATAAAATCAAATTCACCATTTTCTACTGCGGCTTTGTATTGTGGAATATTTTTTCGGGTAGCAAATACAAACTTATGTCCTGTTATTTTCGACATTTTGTTGAAAATGAGCTTCCACTTCGGCGCCAAAACGGAGGCTTTCTTTTGAGGAATTACGCCAAAAGTGTATGTCTCAGCCTGGCATAGAGAATACATAAAAAATATAGTAATACAAATAATAATTTTTTTCATTGCAAATATCTGCCTTTCTAACGGTTAATTTACAGGGTGTTGATATGACAAACTGTTATTTAATGCAGAAAATAACTAGCAATTTCCAAACCACGTTTTTTGGGAATTATCTGTGATTCGTCTTCTGCGGTAAATAGGTGCAGATTTGGAGTGGTATTAACACGGATCGATAAAGCTGATATCGAATACAGCACCAATTTTATCGCCAAACTCAGGTCCAAAGGCCGACGGATAAAAATCTATTTCTTTTATGAAATTGCCAGGAAACACGCTAATTGTATCGGAGAGGTGCAAGAGATAGCCAATGGGGAAATAGTCGACATAGTAAAAATTATCGCCAGGAAATGAACCGCGTATGGCCGGGTCGGCGGAGCCTTCAGCGCCAACGGCGACACCGGGCAGCGACCGGGTGGCGATTAAGGATTCACCCGAGGTCCCTGCAACCCAGTCGAGCTCTTCCCGTGAAATGCGTAAGAAATGGGCATGTGATAACTTCCCTGTTTGGCGCTCAGATTTGGTTTGTATTGGTTCGTTCTGAGTGAACAAAAGTGCAGGAATAGTGGTTCTATTTCGAGCTTTTGTGATGGAAAAACGGGCAAAGACAGGCGGAAGATGAGATGCGAAACCGGGAAGTTATTGCGTGCCCATTCCTAAGGCTGAGGCCTGAATCAATGGCGCTCGCGCAGTGACCACAAGTACCGGTAATTGCGCAACCAAAACGACATGTAGCGAAATTTTATCTTTAAGCTCCTTGGTATCTATAACTATGGGCTGTGATTCTCCGGTAAGATCGCCCTCGATCGACGCCTTAATCGTGTAAGTTCCCGGTCTAGGTAGTTTGAGTGTAAATTCGCCATCTTCATTGGCGTGTGTGCTTGCGTCGATTGAATCTACGACTCTTACTAAGGCATAAGATATAGGTGTATTACTATCGGCAGATACAACCAGGCCCCGAATAGATGTGTTTTCTGCCGCTACTGAAAAGCTGCTACACAATAACAACACAAAACATACTATCAATAGCATTTTTTTGTGATTATTCTCTTTCCACATTTAGTTACATTTCTACACTGGGATATTGGGAAATAAAAAATAAACTCTAATATTATTAGCAAATAAAAGGGGTCAAAAATAAAAGGGTCAAATATTACATTAACTATTTAACTCTTAAAGTTTATGTCTTATTCGGAATACTTAAATTAACATCATCTAATGTGATACTTGACCCCTTAATAATATTAATAAAGATTGGTTATGTATTCGCTTATCCAAAATAAATTACTTTGCACACTGAATACACTGAATACACTGAACCGCTGAAGGATTCACCTGGAGACGTTTGCGGGCAATCTTTTCTCCGCAAGTGATGCAATATCCGTAGTCACCTGTGGCGATGCGCTGTAGGGCAGCAGCAATATCCATCAACTCCGATTGACGGCGACGTTGGGTGTCTTGAGAAAGCGCTTGCGCTTGTAGTGCATCCATGCGTGATAATCGTCCCACGCGGGTCTGATCCAGTTCAACTATATCCGTAGATTCTGTGCCTGCCTGTTGCGATGCAAGCAGTGCTTGTTTGCGTTCCAGCAGGCATTGTTTAAAATATTGGTCGTTGGGCTCGATGACTGTCATTGGCGGAACCTTAATCGAAAAAGTGCTTGGCTATGGTTGATAAAAGTACATTATCATTATAGCCATTTTGTTATGCTATATGTTGTGGCACCATATTGCTAATATTTATTTGTGGAGTAGGACATTTTGCAATGGTTATGGGCTTGGATGATTTTTGATCGAGGTTGCTGTTTGAGATATTATTTTTCTAGTAAGCTACGTATATTTTTTTTATTCATAGGGTTATTTTTTTCAGGTGCTGTATGGCCTGCCAGTTTTGACCTTAACCTACGCAGTGATGCTGTACGGGTGATTTATGCATTTGCTATTGATAAAAAAGCCGTAGTTGATGCCGGTGGTTTACTGGGTAAAAAAGATAAACAAGATGATGAAGTCTTGATTTTTCACTCAGGAATTCATTGGCTATTTGAGCCGATTCGAATTGGTGTTCGGGCATTGTATGTTACACCGGATGGTCGTGATACTTTGTCTTTAGGTTTTGGTGGGCAAGCACGATTTCCATTGGCAAGGCGTGTGAGTTTAGCTGGGCACTTTTATTATGCGCCTGAAGTAACATCCATGCTGGATAGCAAAAACTACCGTGAAGTAGCGATTCGAGTAAATTATAAGTTAGCACGGACGGCCTATGTGTATGTGGGGTATCGTAACTTGAAAGTGTCTGTGTTAAATATCAATAATACCGTAGAATTGGATGAGGGGTTGTTAGTGGGAGCGAAATTTTATTTTTAAAAAGCTTGCCCTCCCCCTTAGCGAGTAATATGCCAAATCATTTGCTAAGGGGGGAGGTATTGTGTATCTATGCCTTTAAGAAATCCTACTTCTGATTCCCGCACCTGCTGGGTAACATTATATTAACTAATTTCAGAAATAAATCTTCCTCCCAAAGTTTTGGATTTATCTCGGCACGACGATCACCAAGTTAGCCATATTTAGCTTGGGCTCAATCACAGATATTTTAGGATTTAAAATTTTCCGTTATCATTCTTCCATTCACTTCGCGGCGGGATTGCTTCAATTGTATCCCAGTGTTCCACAAGCTTTCCTCCGGTAACACGGAAAAGATCAAAGATTGCTGAGTGAACTCCGTTGAAATAGCCTTCGCACACCGAAAGCACGAAATTACCTTCTGCTAGCACTCGATGATTTTTTTCGTATTTTAAGCGGATATCCTTCTCGGACGTGTTTTTCAATGCATCGCTTAATGCCGATATTCCATCAACCATGTGCGGATTATGCTGTGTGAAACATTCATCACCGATGTACGTTTCCAGTTTAGAAAGTCTTACATTTATAAGAACATCATCTATAAAAGATTGTACTATCTGTCGATTTTCTTCAGTTCTGCTAAGATCGCTCGCTTCGGTCTGCCCATCAATCATAGAATGATTGGAGCCATTTGGTCCCCGCCTCAGTTGTATGTTATCCCAGTGCTCAACAGTCATATTATTTTCAAATCTAAAAATTTCGAAGCCAATATTAGAATTAGAAAAATCATACTCCGTATGTGCGAATATATAGTCACCATCTTCGAAAATTCGAACGATATTAACGCGAGGGGAAGTCTTCGAAAGCCGCTTAAACAATGCTGCCAAACCTTCACGTCCTTCGTGAGTTTGAGGATTGTGCTGAATATACTTAGTGGGATTTATTACTTCGACCGAAGACGCATCACCCGTTTCAATACCTTTGAGCAATGCTCGAATACGTTTTTTTCTTATTGATGTCATGAGTACCAATTTTAACCATTTTCCTTGTATCTATGATTTTATTTTTCGATTACCTAACGCCCGCAGTGAGCGGCAGGCCGTAGCCGTGTGAGGCTTATGCGATTACGCACAAACGAACACTGCGGAGGACTGTCCAACTCAACCGCGTTTGTTAGGCTGTATTTATCTTCAATTTTTCTACTTCACGTAAATCAACATTCTTTTTTGCATGCCATAAATTATAAGCACCTTGCATTGATAGCCAACTTTCTGGCGAACGCCCCAGCGTTTTAGAAAGCCTTAATGCCATTTCCGGGGATACATTATTTTCACCTTTAATAAGGCGGTTGAAGGTGGATGGAGATACTTTAAGTTTTTCTGTAACTTTGCGTGAACTTATATCAAAAGGAGACAAATATACTTCCTTAATGAATTCACCTGGATGGGGGGGATTGTGCATAGTCATTAGTGATAATCCTCGTAATTAACAATATGAGCATTTCCGTTTTCAAATTCAAACGTGATTCGCCAATTACCACTGACGGTAACTGACCACAATCCCTTTAGTTTTCCCTTCAATGGATGAAGCTTAAAACCTGGAGTATCCATATCGTCAATTTCATGTGAATAATCTAGATAAAGGGGTCAAATATCACATGTGGCTATCCCCCCTTTATTTTGCCTGTTCCAGCAGTTGTTGCAGTTTGGCAAGACAGGCGAGAATAAGCAATGTGCCACCACCAATAAAAACCGTCATTAATTCAAACCCGAACAGGTAGTGGGTACCGGTGATACGCACCGCCGCCGAAATAAGGCAAAGCAGCAAAGCACCTATTGCCAATGTATTTCCGGCATTTTTTAACAAGTCAGACATGGTTTTCTCCAGCAGTTTTTAGTAAAGCGATAGTAAAGGGGTCGAATGTCATATTAATTGTTTAACTATTGAAGTTTATAGCCCACTTGAAATACTTAAATTATAATCAACAAATCAATCAATATGATACTTGACCTCTGAAGTTTCAATAATAGCACTGGTAAGCTGGATCATGAACTGGGGGAAGGCAAGGCAGTTTTTCCATAACACCACGCCTACGATTTTAGCTCCATTCATGACCCAGCTACTGGAGTTTAATTCATCGGTATCAAGTCACCCTGGCGGCGAGGATTAATTTCAAAGTGATCATCGAATTCACTGCTAAAACCAGTCAAACGCACTTTCTGTCCAGGCATCAACCAAGGTACGTCAAAAGGATTCAAATTCACTGTAGAAGCAATGAAAATTGTAATCTCACCACTACCATCATCCAGATAAAATTTCCATCCAAAGGGCAAATCATCAACGGGACCAACGGTCACTAATCCTTCTACTGAGACCAACAAACCCTCACTATCATCATTAATATCACCTGTGCTCACTGGTGTTGTGGCAATGTGCTTCGCACCATTTAGCACTTGCACATCAGCTACATTAGCGGCAAGCACTAACTGGTTAAAACTTGAGCTTAATGTACCCGTCACTCGAACGTGTTTGTTCAATTGTAAAGCTGAATTCTCAGCGACACTAACATAGATGCCTGCGCTATGATCTTGAATGGCAAAACCTTGGTCAAATGAAAATCCGCTAAAAACGCCAGAAGGGGCGGTAACATAACCTTCAACCGTGACAATAGCACCTGGCCCCTGAGCACGAGCGTCAGCAATGTCACCAGCGATAGCAGGTAAGCTCAACACAAAAATGGCGACTGCAAAAAATAACCGCATAAAAACTCTCCATGTAAAAGAGGCATTTAACTTCCTCGGGAGTGTCATTATGTGAAACTCAACGAATCATTGTCAATATATCGTTAATTAATCAACTCCAACCTCCAACCCTAGCAAGCTGATGCACCGGCATGGGAAACAGCGCACTAGGGGACACTGATGGTTTAATGCGTTAATCGACTTTTAGCTCAATATTATTCTCTCTACAATATTCTCTGCTCCGTTTTACAGCACGGCTCACACTAGATTGGAAAATATTAAGCCTAGCCCCCAATTTAGTCGAAGATATACCCAACCGATATAGTAATCTAACACTTCATCCGTATTTTGCCAATCGTTTGAATTTTTATGCAGGATAGCTGCATGCCCTGCCCAAGGGCAAGTGTCTAGCGCACCAATATCCTTAAGTATTTTCGCCTTTATAGGATTAAAATGTATGTAGCGTACCAGTTCTAAAAAGTAACTATCGGCGTCGCATAACCACTAAAGTGGACCCCATTGTCAAGACCAATTTCTCCAATAAATAAGGAGAAATTAATTGATTATTATTGCGCCGCAGGCACCCAATGGCGCCACTCACCTCTCTCGGCGCAGTGTGGGCAAAGGGTGAATTAATGGGGGCAAGCGGTGGGTAACACATAGTAATATCCCCTGTTATAAACCGACCATTATGGGCTAAATTGCTCCTTAAGGGTTGGTCTGATTTATGGGGTCCACTATAACTTTTTAAAATATTGGGTGCCCGCAAACCTGGTTAACATTTTTGTGTTTAAAGAGAAACCTGAATTTTTAGATAGATGCAGTAAAATAACAGTTGAGCAAATTAGATTGCTATTAGGCGAGAGGGATTGGAGACCAAAATCCATTGCAAGCTTTTATTCGGCAATAATTAATTTGAAAGAAGTCGAAAATGATATAGGAAAGCTCCTATTAAAAAATGAGTTTGGTAGAGTTGGCTACCCATATATTCTTTGTTTGACCAGTTTTTCAAATAGCAAAAGTATAGATTATATAAACCAATATCTAGATTATTATCTTACATTGCCAGGGCACAATTATTTTCAACCAGTTGCTATGTCAGCTCTTGCATATATCGATAAGACTACAGGTTCTGATTATTTTAAAAAAAAACTTTATGCCTGGGAGAGATTTGCAAAAGGGTGTGTTAATTTTAGGTTAAAAGAACAAGTTAAACTCTTCGAAGAACAAATGTTATTCTTTCAAGAATTAAGAGACCAAAATAGCAAGGATGTAACCAGGATATCCACGACATCCACCGAATTTGACCAATAACCTGTGGAGCAAAGCGTATATGGACAGATTCACAGCGTGTTTTGAAACCAAGTCCAAACTCTGATCCTTCAGCCAGCGATGCAAAAATAAGTGGATGTCTGGATATTAAATTCCGGGGCTATATTCAGAATACTTAAATTAATATCAGTCAATATGATTCTTGACCCTTTAATGACCCTTTACCTCTTATTTCGGGACTCAATAGAGAGTCTACATTCTCGTTCCACCCTTGCTCCGCACACCTTAGTTACCAAGATCGCACCTGGGCTTCACTACTCGCCTGTTGGCTAGACTTTGACTTGGCAGGACTAGGAAATCCTACTTCTGATTTCCGCACCTGCTGGATAACATTAACTAATTTCAGAAATAGATAATTGATCAAATCATCCTGGCAAATAATGCTTGTTCAACAATTTTTTGCTGTTTATTCGTACCCAACCCTGATTTTTCTGCCGCTTTACTAACTGCACTTAGTGCCCACCCAGCTTCGTAATTACCTACAGAGCTTGTTGCCGTTCGAAGAGTCCACCATATAACACAGTATTGATTCGGTTTAATGATCGGTTTACGGCAGTAATTTCTTAAA